>Ga0302326_10015988_pt1 | contig 15741 bp, 12 predicted proteins | sample Palsa_T0_3_FD_202264 | JGI IMG/M metagenome (GOLD analysis project Ga0302326, IMG submission 202264) | Peat permafrost microbial communities from Stordalen Mire near Abisko, Sweden - Palsa_T0_3 | ecosystem: Environmental > Terrestrial > Soil > Palsa > Peat permafrost | place: Sweden: Abisko...
AACGCGTCCTGTTATTGATCTCCGATACCGGCGGCGGGCACCGCAGCGCGGCCAATGCCATCGTCGCCGCTCTCGACGAGACCAACACCGGGCCGAACGGTGAGCCGCTCGAGTTCGAACATCGCATCGAGGACGTCGCCTCGCATTGCAGCTTCCCACTCTCGCAACTGGGGCCCGCCTATAGCGCGGCCCTTCGTTTCGCACCGCCCGTCTACGGTGCGCTCTATCATGCGACCAACGGCCGCCGGCGCTTTCGCAGCGTCATCCGCTTCTGCGAACCGCTCTATCGCCGGCGCTTGCGCGATCTGTTTTTATCGTACCGCCCCGACGTCATCGTTTCAGTGCATCCGCTGCTCAATCACGCGGCGCTGCGGGCGCGCGCGGACGCGCACCTCACGGACGTTCCGGTCATCACCGTCGTCACCGATCTCGGCAAGGTTCACGAAGGCTGGCTCGTTCCCGAAGTCGATGCCGTCGTGGTCCCGGCCCGCGAAGTGTACCATCGGGCGCGCGAGCGCGGCATTCCTAAAGAACGCATCTATCATCTCGGGCATCCGGTGCATCCGAAGTTCGAATGCGTTGCCGACAGCAAAGCGCAACTGCGCGTGAAGCTCGGGCTGCCCGCGGAGAAGACGATCGCCCTCTTGATGGCCGGTGGCGAAGGCGGCGGCAAGCTGCTGCCGACGACGCTCGCGCTCGCGAAGTCGAAGCTGCCGCTGCATATGGTCGTCGTCACCGGACGCAACAAGGCGCTGCGCGTGAAACTCAACGAACTCGCTCCGACGCTGCCGACGCCCATGACGGTGCTCGGCTATTGCGACAACGTGCCCGAACTGATGCGCGCGTCCGACCTGCTAGTCACCAAGGCCGGCCCCGGCGCAATTGCTGAGGCGAGCCTGGCCGAAGTGCCGGTCGTCGTGTACGACTTCATTCCGGGCCAAGAATACGGCAACCTCAAGTACGTCGAGAACAACGGCATCGGCGTCGTGGCGCTGAGCGCCTCCGACGTCGTGCGCTCGACCCGCCGCATCGTTGCCAACATGGAGCGATTGCAAGTCATGCGTGAAGCGCAAGCCATCGTTGCGCCGCGCGGAAGCTCGCGCCGCATCGCCGAGTTGATCGCGAACGTCGCGTTCGGCGTACTCTCCGATGCGCCGCCGCTGAAGCCGCTCAAACCGCTCAGCATCGCGGCTGCCGCTCTGTAATGGAACTCGATTGTAAGTAAGGCTAACCAAAACCCGGTTCTGGCCGATTACTAATGTGACGTAGCTCACATTTACGCTACTGTGACTAGGGTCGCTTTTATTTAAGGTAAACGGGCCCTGTAGAGATGCCGATGAAGAGAAGTGTCAGCCCGGAATTGAACTAGGGAGCCCCTCGATTGGTTCCTCACCTTGCCCTTGCCGTCGAACGATGCAGCACGGAAGCTGACCGCTCCCTAGCGCTGCTGCGCGACGTCATCTCGAGCCACGACCGTTTCCCCACATTGTTCGACGCCAACGCCGCCGGCATGGTGCTCTTCGATCGTACGGGCAACCTCGTGAAAGCAAATCGCTCCGCCCTCGCATTCTTGGGCGTCGAGCTGACTGATATTGCCGAACGGCGTTACGGCGCGTTCCTCGATCGCGCGTGGCGCGACCGTGCCCGCGAAGCATTTGCGCGCGCGGCGGCCGGAGAGAACGTCGAGACGACGACGCGCGTGACGGTCGCGAGCGGCGAGATCGTGGAAGTCGGCATCACGTTGACGCCGTCCATCGTTGAGGGCATCGTCGCCGGCGTGTATGGAACCGCACGGCTTGCCGATCAAACGGACGACGCGGCTCGCAGAATTCAAGACTTCGCCTCGCTCTTCGGGCACAACGCCGACGCGGTTCTCGCGCTCGACTGCGAAGGCCGGGTCGTCGATGCCAATCGTGCGTGCCGCCGTATCACGGGTTACTCGACCCGGGACCTGCGCGGGCGGACGTACCTCTCGCTCATCGCACCCGACGCGAGCCTCGCCGCACGTGCGGCATTCCAACGCGTGTTGCGCGGTGAGTCGTTCGCGACCGATACGGCACTGATCCGGCGTAACGGGCGGCGCATCGAATTGACGGTGACGTCGGTACCGATCGTCGTCGAGGGTCGCGTAGCGGGCGCCTACTTCATCGGCAACGACGTCACCGAGAAGCGCCGGCTCGCGGCCGCAGCTCGCGAGCAATCCGAACGTATCCGCGAACTGTACCTCGTGTCGGCCGCTTCTCCCAGCGGCGACGTGGAAACGCAGATCGCAGCGGCGCTCGAACTCGGATGCCGGCGGCTCCGCTGCGAAGGCGCTACGGTCGCGCGCGTCGATCGCGACAAGATTCGCTATCTCTTCACCGCGGGGCAAACGGGGCGCGAGACCGGCGACGCAGAGCCCCTGCACGCTTCACTCCATCGCCTCGTTTTTGAGGCGGGCGTTCCCCTGATCGTCAACAAAAACGACCCGCGCGGCGTGCTCGCCCTCATCGGTGCGCCCGTACCGGCACACGGCGACAGCGCGGGCATGTCGCTGTTGTTTACGAGCCGCCGCGGCGCGGCTTTTGGCGACGCGGATCGCGATTTCGCGGGACTCATCGCGGGGCTCGTCGGTACTGTTATCGAGCGCTGGGAACAGCGCAAACGGGCGGAACTGCTCGCGTTCTACGATCCGCTGACCGGCCTGCCGAACCGCACGCTCCTAGCAGACCGGCTCGCGCAGACGATCGCGAGCGCCGAGCGCCACGAGTCCCAGTTCGCCGTGCATTTCTACGACCTCGACGGCTTCAAGGCTGTCAACGACGACCACGGACACCTGCGCGGCGACGAAGTGCTGCGCATCGTCGCGCGCCGCCTCAAAAATGCGGCACGGGCTGAGGATACGGTTGCTCGCTTGGGTGGCGACGAATTCGTCGTATTGCAACCCGACGTACAGTCGCGCGCTGCGGTCGTAGCCCTTTCGGCGCGGTTTTCGGCCGCGCTGGGCGAGCCGCTCGTCGTTGGCGGAACGACCTATCGAATGTCAGCAAGCGTCGGCGTCGCCCTCTATCCTGCCGACGGTCGCGACGGGCGAACGTTGCTCGCGCTTGCCGACGAGGCCCTTTACCGTGTCAAGGAGCGTGGCGGAAACGCTATCGAGTTCGTTAGCCCTTCGTCGTAGCTCCCAGGCAGGTAGCCTCGCCGGCCGTTACGGAACCGCACGGTACGTGGGGTTCCCCGATGATACGGCCCGCAAGATACAAGAGCTCGCGTCGCTCTTCGAGCATAACGCGGACGCTGTTGTCGTGTTCGATCGCAACGGTTTTTGCGTCGACGCCAACCCCGCCGCCGAACGTTTGGCGGGCGTCGGTCCTGACGAGCTGAACAAACGATCGTACTTGACGTTCGTCGCCCCCGACCTGCGGCACGCCGCGCGCGCGGCATTTCGACGGGTCATGCGCGGTGAATCCTTTGCGACCGACTCCGCAATCGTCGATACCAGCGGCGAACGGATCGAAGTGAATGGAACGTCGGTACCGATCGTCGTCGACGGAGTCGTGGCCGGCGGGTATTTCATCGGCAGCGACGTCACCGAAAAGCGGCGGCTCGAGGCCGCGGTACGCGAACAAACCGAACGCGTGCGCGAACTCTACCTCGTGTCGGCTTCTCCGTCGGGAAGCGCCGAGACGCAGATCGCCGCGGCGCTCGGGGTCGGCTGCAGGCGTCTTCACTGCGCGGCCGGCTACGTAACGCGCGTCGATCGCGGGCGAGTCCGCTACCTCTACGCATACGGCACGCCGCTTCCCGGACCCGGCAACGACCCGGTCGACGGTTCGCTGCATCGATTGGTGCTCGAGGCGCGCGAACCGCTCGCGATCGATAGCCTTCGGCGTGGCGACGTGCGCGCGTTCGTCGGCGTGCCGATCTCGATCGAGGACGCGGACTTCGGCACGTTGTCGTTGGTGTCGACGCAAAAAGACGCGTCGTTCGGCGAAGCCGATCGCGATTTCGTCGGCCTGATCGGCGGGCTCGTCGCATCGATCATCGAGCGTCAGGAACAACGCCGGCGCGCCGAGCTGCTTGCCTTCTACGATCCGCTAACCGAGCTGCCGAACCGGACATTGCTGTACGATCGGCTCGCGCAGGCGATTGCGGGGGCCGAGCGCCACGCGACCGTGTTCGCCGTGCACTTCTACGATCTCGATGGCTTCAAGGCCGTCAACGACTCGCACGGTCACCTGCGCGGCGACGAAGTCTTGCGCATCGTCGCGCGCCGGCTCGAGCGGGCGGCGCGCGCGGAAGACACGGTCGCGCGTTTGGGCGGCGACGAGTTCGTCGTTTTGCAGCCGGTCGTGCACTCGCGCGCCGACGTCGAGGCGCTCTCGGCGCGCTTTACCGCGGCGCTGGACGAACCGCTGGTCGTCGGCGGGACCGCCTACCGCATGTCGGCGAGCGTCGGCGTCGCGATTTACCCGGGCGACGGTCGTGACGTGCGAACGCTGCTCGCCCGGGCGGACGCCGCACTCTACCGCGTAAAAACGCGCGGCGGCAACGGCATCGAGTTCGTCAGCCCGCCATAGTCGCTACGAGCCACTGGTCGTCAGACCGCCGCGCCGGGCCATCGTCGCCGCGCCGATTGCACCAGCATCGTTTCCGAGTTCCGCGACGACGAGCTTCGTGTGGCCGCGCGGCACCATCGTCGTCAGCTCTTCGACGCGTGGGCGCAAACCCGAAAGCATGAAATCACCGGCCGAGGCAACGCCGCCGCCGAGCGCGATCATCTCAGGGTTCACGAACGCGATCACGTTGGCGACCCCGCGCGCGAGATCGTCGAGATAGCGCGACCACGCCGCAAGCGCGTGTTGATCGCCCGCTTCCGCAGCCTTGCGAATCGCCTTCGAGCCCAGTTTCTCGGGTTTGCCCGAAACCAGCGTGCTGCGCGGAAACGACGGTGCGAGCGTAATCGCGTGGCGGATCAGCCCGGTGCCCGAAGCTTGCGCTTCAAAGCATCCGATTTTGCCGCAGCCGCAGATGAAACCGTCGGTCGCGCGAATTTGGTGGTGGCCGAATTCGCCGGCGCCGGCCATCGCGCCGAGCACGAGCATCCCCTCCGCGACGATGCCGCCGCCGATCCCGGTGCCGAGTGTCAGCAAGGCGAAGTTGGCCGTTCCGCGCCCGCACCCGTGCGTGTACTCGCCGAGGGTCGCACAGCGCGCGTCGTTGCCGACGAAGACGGGGATACCCGTGAAGCCCGCGCGCAGCTGCTCGCCGAGCGGCACGTCGTGCCAGCCGAAGTTTGGCGAATAGCGCACCGCGCCGGTCGCGACGTCGATGTTCCCCGGGGACCCAACGCCGATTCCGGCAACCGACTTCTCTTTGGTCGTTGCGAGAACGGCCCGGATAGCATCTTCCATCAGCTTCACGACGATGTCGGGCGAGTGGTCCTCGATATCGTAGCCCTGGCGGGCAACGATCGCTCCTGCGTCGTCGACGAGCGCCGCCATGACGTGCGAGCCGCCCAAATCCACACCGATAGCCGTATTTGCCATGCGCCGCCCTTCGAGCCGAAGGACCGGCCCCCTCGATTGTGCCGGAACGCGCGTCCGCGCCATGGACCAAACCCGTGACGATACTTAGAGCGTGGGGTACTCCTTAGCGGTGCTTCCTCTGCGTTTTTTATTGGAGTCCCAGGCAGCAATCCGAGGGGGGGCCAGGAGCGTTCTTTACCCGGTGCCGGCATCAAATCTCGAGCGACGTGGATCGCTTGTTTCTCTTTCAACGTTGCAAATCTCGAGATTACGATGCAAACCCGTTTAGGGGCCGACGTCCCGTGTATCCTCGTCCTGGACGACGATCCGATCGTGCGCCGAGCGCTTACGGCTCTCGCGGAGCGGCATGCGTTCGAGGCGATTGCGACGGACACGACGGAGGAAGCAGTGCGCATCTGCCGCGAGCGCAGCGTCTTTGCCGCCGTGTGCGACGTCCATCTCGCCGGCGGCGAGACCGCGCTCGAACTACCCGCGAAACTGCGCGGTATCCCCGGCTACGAGAACTTGCCGGTCGCGTTTGTTTCAGGCGATGCAAGCGAAGTGACGCGGATCGCCGCGGCGCGCACGGGCGCCACGGTGTACCTGACCAAGCCTTTCGAACCCGAAGCGCTGGTCGCCGTCGTCCATCAGCTGATTGCGAACCGGGACGGCGGTACCGTGCGCGTCCTGCAGATCGGCAGCGCGCTCCGCGAACCGGACGAATTCGCCGCAGCGGCGCGAGCGAACGGCTTCTCAATCTCGTTGCATGCGCCACCGAGCGACCTATTCGAAACCTTCTCGCGCGTACGACCCGAACTGCTCTTCGTCGCGCTCGACGACCCCGCGGCCGCGCTCGATGTGTGTCATCTCATTCGCACGACTCCGATCTGGAGAGAACTGCCCACGGTCGTTGCGACCCCGGACCTTACCGCGAGCGCGCAACTCGAGAGCCTGACGGCGGGCGCGGACGCCGTCATCCCGCGCGACGCGACCGCGATCGAAACGCTCGATCTGCTGAGGCTGCGCGCCGAACGGGCGCGGCGCGCGCGACTCCTGGTGGATCGCGACATGGTGACGGGCCTCTCCGTGCGCCGCTCGTTCCTCGACACCGCGGCGATTCGATTCGACGAATGCCGGCGCCACGGTCAGCCGCTGACGCTGTGCATCATCGACATCGATTGCTTCAAGAACATCAACGATTCGTACGGTCATTCCACCGGAGACCGCGTGCTCGCATCGTTCGGCCGGTTGATGCAACTGCGCTTGCGTCAATCGGATTTGCGCGGCCGGTTGGGGGGCGAAGAATTCGCCATTGCGTTCCCGGTCGAAGACCGTGAGGGGGCCTATGCGATCGTCACCCGGCTGCTCGATGAATTTTCGGCCCAGCGCCAGCGCGCGAGCGACCGCACCGAATTTCACGTGACGTTCTCCGCGGGACTCGCTACGTTTCCGGCCGATGGAAGATCGCTGTCGGCGTTGATAGAACGCGCAGACTCGAGGATGTATGCGGCAAAAGAAGCCGGGCGCGCCCGCGTGGTCTACGAGGACTAAAGCCAAACGTATCGGTTGTCGAGCCGCGCTCATTGCATTGGCGGTCGCTTTCCCGTGCGGGTGCGGCGGCGCATCGGGCCCGAGCTCGAACCTGACGCCGGGTCCCGTTCCCTCGGGGAGCACGATAACGCTGTCGCTGGCAATCCAGCAGAGCCTCATCGCGGCCGATAACGAACGCTCCGCAACCAACGCGGGCGACTCCCGCGTCGTCGAAAGCGTTCCGGCGCTGCTGCTCGGCGTTCCCGACCCGTATCTCAAGGTCGCGCCGCGAACGCTGAACCTCTACGCGATGGCATCGCTCGAGGTGCCCCCCGGATCGATTCCGCCTTCGACGTTGCCGGCGCTCACGTGGAAGCAGGCCGGCAACCGCGTCACCTTCGATACGAACCCGGGGTTCGGCCAAAACGCGGCGGCTCTCGGGGCGATCCTGGTCGGGCCGCCCGCGACCCCGGGCGTCACGAAGATCTTTGCGAGCGCTCAGGGAGCGGGCGATTCGGAAGTTGACGCGTACGCGTATCGCGCGCTCGGAATCGTCTGCGTTCCGGGTGGCCTGCCCGCCGGCCGCTCGGTGCCGCAGGGCGTCGCATTTGATGCCGCAGGACGAGCGCAGCCCGCAAAGACGCTCGACACGAGCGACATCGCGTTGACGGGCGCGGGCTGCACCGGGTCGTTCGCCGCGCCGTGGTCGGTGTCGATTTCCGCGCCGCACGGCTCGACGCGGGCGTTCGCGACGACCTCGGCCGCGACGTCGTTTACGAGCATGACCGCCCAAGGGTTTGCCGATGCGACGACGTTGGTCGACCCGGGAGCGCTCAGCGTCGTCTATGCGGCCAACACGACGGCCGATAAGCTTTTGTTCAAGACGCGCGACGGGCGCCTCGTAAAATTCATTGCCGTCGACGAGCGCTTCGCACCCGACCGGACCTCGCCCACGGCGTTCGGCCCGCTTCGCGGTCTCTACGGCTTCTACGCGGTCTCCGACGCCAAGCGCCGCTTCGCGTTCTAGCTTATTTCGGGACTTTGATCGCGATCGAGGGATCGTTGTAGTCGGAGTAGAGCAGGGTGAGTTCGTCCGCCTTGCAGCGCGTCACGCGAAAGGTCGCGAGGTCGTAGTTACACGTCTCCTCGGTGCCGTCGTCGAACGTATACTCGAACGTGCCGACGCGTTTGCCGTCCTGCATCTGCTCGGGCAGCGGGGTCAGGACCGCGTTCGGTGCGCCTTTGACCGTCTGCACTAATCCGGCGATATCGACGCGCAAATTATTGGAAGCCGTCCCCGACTTCTCCCATTTTCCGTCGACGTATTGCCAAAGCGCACCGTCCGCGATGATCGTCTTGACGGCCTTGCCGTTGAACTCCGTCGTCATCTGGTATTTGCCGGGAGCCTGCCAGACGCCGAGCGACCGCACCGAACCCAGGACCGTGACGCGATACGACTTGACGCCCGCAAACGCTTGTAAGACTTTCGAGCGCAAGTTCGTATCGGCCGCAGCGGCGACCGGGGTAGCGGCTGCCAACGCGCATCCAAGCACGATCATCGCGGCACCGCGGGTCCGAACCGGCATCGAGCGACCTCCGGGCATATAACGCGTGCTTCGCGCGAAATGTCGCGCGGCCTCGCTGGCGAATCTAGCGAGACTATGCCCGAAACGATCGACCTCATATCGCACGCGGCGGCACGCGAGCTGGCCGCGTTCACGAAACGTACCTCTCAGCCAACCGCTATCGATCTCGTGGACCTCGAGCCGATGACGCAAGTCAGTCAAATCGAGATCGACGAAGAGCACGTCACGATCACGTACAACGAGAAGATCTCGCATCGCTACAACGCAAAAGAGATCAACCACCGGCAGTGGATCTACAAATACAATACGGATCCTGAGTTCGTCGCGGCCGTCAAGACCGTGATCGAACTCGCGCGCAAACACCTGCGCGCATTGCCGGACAACCTCGCGTGCCCGCCCGGCTGCGCCGAGTGCTGCAGCGGCTACGAGCCCTTCGTCAGCCACGCCGACGTCCAGCAAATCGCGGACCATTTCGAGATTCCGTACGAGAAGGCGCTCGAGGACTACGTGGTGCAGCGCCCGTCGGCCGACGGATTCTACGTCGGCTACCTGCGCAAGATCGACGACGACGTCGCGAGCAAATGCATCTTCTTGAAGGGCCGCGGTTCGGGCAGCTACTACTGCGGCATCTACTCCGCCCGCCCGTTCGATTGCGGTGCGTTCACGCCGATCGGTTGCGACGACGTCGACGCCGAGCTCTCGCACGACGCCAAGTTCAAACCCGGTTCTCCTTTCGGGCCCAAAACGCGTCCGATTCCGCCGCGCAAGCGACGGATGTAGACGAGCGAAGCCGCTCTCCGCATGCAACAGGTCGACGCCGGGCCCGCGCCGCGCCGGGCGACCTACGACGCCCTCGTCGTAGGTGCGGGCCATAACGGACTGGTCGCGGCGGCGTACCTCTCCCTCTTCGGGCTGCGGGTTCTCGTGATCGAGCGCAGCGACGTGATGGGCGGAGCCGCCGTCAGCGAGCAGGTCTGGCCGGGTTGGACGGTCTCTGCGGCGTCGTACGTGTGCAGCCTGCTCCATCCGCAAATCGTCGAAGATCTCAATTTGCCGGCGCACGGCTACCATGCCTATCGCAAAGAACCCGCATCGTTTACGCCGCTCGCCGACGGCCGTTCGCTGTTGCTCGGCAGCGACGCAGAGGCGAACGCGCGCGAAATCGCGGCCTTCAATCCAGCCGACGTCGGGGGCTTTGAAGCGTTCGAAGCTGAGGCGGTGCGGCTGGGCAGTCTTCTTTTCCATGCCTTCGAGCTCGACGACACCGCAGACGTCCACTTCGACGACGCGACCCGCGCAACGCTCGAGGGCTCGGCGGCGGATCTCGTGGAGCGCTGCGTCGCGACACCGGTACTGCAAGCGACGCTCGCAACCGACGGCCTGATCGGTACGTACGCAGGCCCACGCGAACCCGGAACCGGCTACGTACTCGCGCACCACTACGCGGGGCGCGCGCTCGGGAGCCAGGGCGCCTGGGGGTTCGTGCGCGGCGGAATGGGTTCGGTCTCGCGCGCGATCGCGCTTGCGGCGCGCGGCGCGGGCTGTGCGTTTCTGGTCGGCCGAACCGTCGCGCGTATCCTCGTTCGCGACGGCCGCGCGTATGGGGTCGCGCTCGAAGACGGCAGCGAATTCGAAGCGCCGATCGTGCTCTCGAACGCGCATCCGAAAACGACGTTCGAAACGCTGCTCGAGGGCTCGGACCGGCCACCCGCGATCGTCGCCAAACTGCGCGCTTGGAAGACCGAAGGGGCTTCGCTCAAGCTCAACCTCGCACTCGGCGAGCTGCCGAACTTCTCCGCGCGCCCGGGAACGGACGTGCAGCCGCATCACCGAGCGACGATTCACGTCGCGCCGTCGATCGATTACCTGCAGACCGCGTGCGACGACGCGCGTCGCGGCGGCGCGTCGCCGGCGCCGATGCTCGAGTGCTTCATGCAATCGCCGACCGAACCGAGTCTCGTACCGCCTGGCAAACAGTTGCTATCGATCTTCGCACAGTACTTCCCGTATGCCCGCGCCGACGGGCCCTGGGACGCGGCCAAACGCGCCGCCGCCGCCGACGCGATCGTCGCGACGCTCGCGCAGTACGCGCCCAACCTCCCGGGCGCAATCGAAGCGCAACAGCTGCTCGCGCCGCCCGACCTCGAATCGCGATTCGGACTCATCGGCGGCCACATCTTCCACGGCGAGCTGTTGCCGGGTCAAATTTTCAGCGATCGCTTCGCCACGGCCACGCCGATCGAAGGCCTGTATCTCTGCGGCTCGGGGGCATCCCCGGGCGGCTGCGTCAGCGGTATTCCCGGCCTCCGTGCGGCGCGCGCGGCACTGCGGCGCTCCGTCCACTCCACGAACTAGGCGGCCGCCGGGCCGTCGCGAAGGGAACCCGGCCCGAAGCCTGACGCGTTTCCCCGACCAAGGAGCGACAATACTATGGCACTTCCCGAGCCCCTCAAGGAAGACGTCGAACGCTGGCGCGCCGACGACTACGGGAACTACATGGGCAATCCACCGATGCGGCTCGCCGAATGGTCGTTCGCCGGTAACGACGCGACGGCCGGCGAGAAGGCGATGCTCGACGTGCGCGCGGCGCTCGGGAACGCCGCCCTGGGTAACGCACAGTTCGTGCAGTATCTGGCTGCCGCCCAGCAGGTCACGATGCGCTCGGCGGATCCGAACGTCAACGAGAACGCCCATGCGGCGTTTGCGAAAGCCATTGCCGACGGCTCGATCGGGGTCGGCGACGTCAAAGCGCTCGTCGACGGGCAATCCGGCGGCGGCCACCACGAAACGATCGGCCGCGAGAATATCGAATTTTCATCGTACGTCGACCACCTCGGTCACGACGACAAGAGCAACGCCTTCAGAACCGCGTTTGCGCGCGAATGCGTCGAGAAAGCGACGGCATTAACCGCATCGTCGCCCACGGTGAGCGCGGAACTGTACGCGGAAGCCGCCAACGCCATGGCCGACATGCCGCCGGCCCAAGTGAAAGCCGAGCTTGCCGAGATCTCGCGCAAGGGCGGAGATCAGGCGCTCGCGCACTTCGCGGCGGGCGCGATGGCTGGAATAGCCGAGCGCGCGAAGCCCGAGGAGGTCCCGACCGGTCGCTATGAATTTCGCGCGGACGGTTTGGCCACCGTCATGCAAAAGCTCAACAGCCAGATCCAGGAAGGCCAGCAGTCCGGCAAGCGCGACGCTGCCGCCGAATCGATGGGCGGCCAACTCTTCACGGGGGTGACGACGTATCTCACCGACGCACGTGGCACGCCGCAAGATCGCGCTCTCGGGGACAACGATGAGCGCACGGGACTGCGACACGCGATGAACGAGACGGTGCGCACGAACTTCGAGTCCGTCTTCCGGCAAAACGCAATGAAAGATGGCGAAGGCCTCACGTTTCCAAACGGCGGCTTCGACACGGTTTCCTCATACGCGCGCTTCGAGTTCGGCGCGAAAGACGACGCGCACGGGCGTGCGACGTCCGACGAAGCCAGCCGCGTCGTCGGACAGAAGTTGGGAATGCTCGAGGCCGACCTCATCAAAGCCGCGCGCGACGGCGGCGCCGACCTGCGGCGCGACTTCGGCGCCGGCACGTTCGGCAACCGCGAGAACGAACAACCCAACGTCGCACTCACGATCGGCCAAATGATCGGGGCCACGCGCAACGGCATCAATCAAGACTTCTACGTTCGCGCGGATCACTCCAAGAGCGATCAGGCCGAGATGAAAGACGGGTTCGAGTTTGAGGCCAACGTCATGAAGTACGCGGGCAAGGTCGCGGGCGAAGAGGTGAAGCCGTTCTTCGAAACCGGCGAAAAGATCTTCGACGCCCTCAAGGACGCGACGCCGGAGAACATCACGGGCGATAGCGGCCAGGATAAACGCTTCAAGCAGCTCGAGGGCGCGTTCGCCGAAGCCCTCGCAACGTACCGGCCTGACAAGCACTTCGTCAAGACGTTGGAAGACGGCGCGGCCCACGCAAACACCGAGTGGACCGATTACAAAGAAAATCGGATGCACAACGACATCAACGACCAGGAACGCGCTACGCAAAAAGGCTTCCTCTCGAAGCTCATGACCAAGGAGCTGATTCCGCGGCCCGACGATCCGGCCAAACCGTTGCCGCACCAGGAGATGTCGAAGAGCGAGGTCGAGCGCAAGACGGCGGAAGCCGTCGAGCAGTACAACGAACGGCACAAGCCGGCGCTGCCCAAGCCGGCCCGCGTCGATGAGTGGAACGGGACGGATCACAAGGGCGGCGTCGTGCTCAAGATCGGCGACGATGACTACGTAATCTCAACCGGACGCGGCAGCTACAAACACTTCGACACGGAGCAGACGCGCGGCGTTCATCCGGTGTCCGAAAAGCCTGCCGACCTCTACAAGGACGGCACGATCCATCAAAACGTGCGCGGAACCGAAGCCCTCGCACGCTAGCGCCCTCGCATTTCTGTCACGCTGAGCTTGTCGAAGCGCAGCCGAGTCGTCGATGTCGCTGTAACGTTGTCGCGGCGGCTCTTCGACTCCGCACGTGGTGCTGCGCACCTCGCGCTCCGCTCAGAATGACAGGGGTACCGCTATGCGGCTACGAGCCCCGCCGGCATCTCGAGCTCTTCGCGTAGGCGGCGCTTGGCGCGCGAGATGTAGGTCTTGACGGTTCCGATCGGGATCTCGAGTTCGAGCGCGATCTCGCGGTAACGCAGGCCCGAAAGGTAATAGAGCTCGAGTACGTCGCGATACTTTGCGGGTAGCGCTTCGAGCGCGGTGTGCACGCGCAGCGCCTCATCGTTGCGCAGGGCGACTTCCTCGGGACCGGGCTCGGTGCCGGCGTTGCCTTCGGGTTCGACGAGGGTCGAAGCCCGGCGGCGGCGGCGGATCGCATCGAGCGAGGCATTGCGGGCGATGACGAATAGCCAGCGCGCGAAGGGCCGGTCGGGATGGAATTCACCCAGGCGCCGATAGGCGCGGAAAAACGAGTCTTGGGCGATGTCTTTGGCTTCGTCGGCATCGTGCGTGAGCCGGTAAGCGAGGCGCACGACGGGCGCGCGGTAGCGGTCGACGAGGGTTTCGAACGCAGCTTCGGAGCCCGCGCGGGCAGCGTCCACCAGGGCGCTATCGCGGACGGCGAGCGCAGCTACCGGCATGGGTTGCGCACCGGCGCGCTCGACTCCACGCTTACGCGGAGGCGGTCGAAGTAGTCGCCGTGAGCAGTCACCGGGCCACGCATCAGATCGCGGAACCACGAGGTAATCGGGGGTGTCGGGCAAGGACGGGGGGACGTTTCGAGGGGTTGCACATTTGCCTCCGGTTGACGAAAAGAACTTCACTGGGTCAACCACATACTTTATATACTAAAACATTTACACAGTCAATATCTTGTACTAAGAACCTTTTTATGGTATGGTGTGCCCGTGACCGACCGCAGCTCCACCATTCCGACCGTTGCCCCCGGGGCACGCGCCTGGCAACTCATGTACGAGGTGTTCAAGGCGAGCAAGCCCTTTATGGAGGTCATGGCTGCCGGGTTTGAGATGACTCCCCAGCAGATCTACGCGCTGCGATCCTTGAGCAACGAACGGCCGCTCGCGATGAGCGAGCTCGCCACCTCGCTCGGTTGCGACGCTTCCAACGTAACCGCGATCGTCGACAAACTCGAGTCGCGCGGCCTGGTCGAACGCCGCGCCGCCGACCGCGACCGGCGCGTGAAGGCCTTGGTCATGACCGACGCCGGTGTTCGGCTGCGCGAGCGTATCGAAGAGCGTATGCAACAGCAGCCGCCGCCGGCCATCGATAACCTGAGCGACGCCGACCAGCGCACGTTGGCCACGATCCTCGAACGCGCACTCGCGTCGCTCTAAGGCGACGACACTTCGTGCAGATGGCATGTCGCATCGCCGATGATGTCGAGAAAGCGGCGCGTTAGCGCAATCGCTTCTTCGCGATCCGCTACGTCGAGCAGCGCGTAACCGCCTACGACTTCCTTCGCCTCGCTAAAGGGTCCGTCGACGACGGAGTAGTCGCCGCCCTTGCGTGCGACCTGCAGCTCGAGCATTCCATCCATGGCTCCGCCGGTATCGACGAGCGCGCCTTTACCTTTTAGCTCCTCAATGAAGGCGCCCATGCGCTGCATGTCGGTTTCGCTCGGCGGATGGAGGCTCGCGGAATCGAGCATCATGATCGAAAGAATTTTCACGGAGAATCGGTCCTCTCAGTGCGCTTGGCGGCCTCTCTCTTCGAGGCTCTACTGTGACGACGTTCGGCGTGTTTCGAAATCGACATCATCCGACACATTCGCGCGAGAAAGTAAGAGCTTGCGTTCGCGCGCGTTGTTCGTGAGGCTCGCGGCGCGCGCGAACTCGGCGCGGCCTTCGCCGTCGCGGCCCAGCTTCACGAGCAAGTCCCCGCGCACGCTCGGCAAGAGGTAGTAGCCTTCGAGCGCCGGATGTCCGCTGATTTCCTCGACGGCTTCGAGGCCGGCCGCGGGACCGTACCCGATGCCGACGGCTACCGCGCGATTGAGCGCGACGACCGGCGACGGCAGCACTTCCAAGAGCGCATCGTACAGCGCTACGATGCGCACCCAATCGGTCTCTTCCGCCGTCTTGGCGCGCGCGTGGCACGCCGCGATCGAGGCTTGTAACGCATACGGGCCTAGTGCGCCGCCGAGCCTTTCAGCGCGCCCGAGCGCGGCGAGTCCGCGCCGCACGAGCACGTGATTCCAGCGCGAGCGGTCCTGATCGAGCAGCAACACGGGATCGCCGCCCGGACCGACGCGCGCCGAGGTGCGTGACGCTTGAATTTCCATCAGGGCGACCAGACCGTGGACCTCCGCGTCGTCCGGCATCAGTTCCGCGACGACGCGGCCCATACGCAGCGCGTCTTCACAGAGTGCCGGCCGCAACCAATCGTCGCCAGCGGTCGCGCAGTAACCCTCGTTGAAGATCAGGTAGAGGACTTCGAGTACCGACGCGAGGCGCGCCGCGCGATCGGCGCCTTGCGGCACCTCAAACGGCACGCGCGCCGCGCTCAACGTGCGTTTCGCGCGAACGATGCGTTGCGCGACGGTCGCTTCGGGCACAAAGAACGCGCGACCGATCTCCGTCGTGGTCAAACCACCG
>Ga0302326_10015989_pt1 | contig 15740 bp, 13 predicted proteins | sample Palsa_T0_3_FD_202264 | JGI IMG/M metagenome (GOLD analysis project Ga0302326, IMG submission 202264) | Peat permafrost microbial communities from Stordalen Mire near Abisko, Sweden - Palsa_T0_3 | ecosystem: Environmental > Terrestrial > Soil > Palsa > Peat permafrost | place: Sweden: Abisko...
ATTCGCGGATCTGTGAACGCAGCAACATAAAGAAAGATCTAAACCGCCGGGCGGACGCCTCGCGCATGTTCCGGCCACGTGACTACCGAATTCCCGGCCAGCCTGAGATCTGCCGGCGGACGGCGTCACTCGCTCCAAAAACTTGTCCCGGCAAGCGAGCCCGTTTTGTCCCAATATCGCGGTGACTCCGGAAAACGACGAAGTGCGAATTACAATCAATAGTCCTGCGGCGACAGGGGGTTGCAGGTTCATGGTTGGTGTTCCAGAAGGAATGCCCGGCGGCTAAGACGGGGATGCTCTCGTGTCACGCGCAACCGGAGGGCGGAACAGCCATATGAAACGTCGTAATACGCAGCCTCCGAGGATTCGGCGAGCATAGTGCTTTCCTTCATGATCCCGGCGTTGTCGATGAGGAGACTGACAACGGTGCAGGCTGCTGTGGCCGCGCCGACGTCCTCCTGCCTGACATCGAGTTTGAGTGTGAAGAGCCGCTCGTCTGTGACTTTGATGGACGCGGGATCGTGGGCGCCGGCATAGACGTTTGTCGCGCCCGCCGCAGGCAGAGCGTCCGTGCAAGCTTTCCGAGGCCGCGAATCCCTGACGTGTCGAATTGAGCGTGACTCGGCGGTGCGCGCTGCCACGCCCGTTCGCGCACGAATGCCTCAAGCACGTGTAAAATATCCGGTTACCGCCATAAAAAATGGCAAACGAAATAGGAGAGATCAAATGTCCATCTATGTTTTGGCTTTTCTGATCGGCGTGATTGCCGGACTTCGTTCCATGACCGCTCCCGCCGTCGTCAGTTGGGCGGCCCGCCTCGGTTGGCTGCATCTGGAAAACACCTGGCTGGCGTTTCTGGGCGCGGCGATTACGCCGTACGTTCTGAGCCTGGCTGCCGTCGGGGAATTGATCAACGACAAACTGCCCAAGACGCCCAGCCGGAAAGCGCCTGTACCGTTTGCCGTCCGTGTTGTGATGGGGGCGTTCTGCGGGGCCGCGCTTGGCACGCCAAGCCAGAGTCTGATTGGCGGCCTCCTGGCGGGTGCGTTGGGCGCAGTCGTGGGCACACTAGGCGGTTACGAGGCCCGCACGCGGCTGGTAAGATCAACTGGGGGAAAGGATCTTCCGATCGCACTGATCGAGGACGCCATCGCGATCTGCGGCGGGCTCTTGGTGGTCTCTCGATTATCATGACCCAGCAATTCGACGCAATCATCATCGGCACAGGGCAAGCCGGACCGTTCCTTGCCAAACGCTTAGCCGCGGCGGGCACGAAAGTGGCGATCGTCGAACGCAAATTGTTCGGCGGCACCTGCGTCAACACCGGCTGCATACCCACCAAGACGATGGTGGCCAGCGCCTATGCCGCCCACATGGCGCGCCGTGCCGCGGATTTCGGCGTGGCTGTCGATGGCGGCGTAAGCGTGGACATGCGGCGCGTCAAATCGAGAAAGGACGCCATCTCAGGGCAGTCGAGGATAGGCGTCGAGACCGGCCTCAGGAAAACGGAAAACTGTACTGTTTACCAGGGCCATGCTCGCTTCGAGTCTCCCCGGGAAATCAGCGTGGGCGAGGACAGGCTCACGGCCGAGCGGATCTTCATCAACGTCGGTGGGCGTGCGGTAGTGCCTGAAATGCCTGGACTCGATCAGGTCGAATGCCTCACCAACAGCTCGATGATGGCGGTCGATTTCCTTCCCCGCCACTTAATCATAATAGGCGGCAGCTATGTCGGCCTGGAGTTCGGGCAGATGTTCCGGCGATTTGGAAGCGAAGTTACTATCGTCGAAATGGAGCCGCGCCTGATTCAGCGTGAAGACGAGGATGTATCCGCGGCCGTCCAGGAAATCATGGAGCGCGAGGGTGTCAACCTCCGGCTGAACGCGAAATGTATCAGCTTTTCCATGCGAAACAGCGAGACCATCGTGCACGTTGATTGCGCTACGGGCACCAATGAAGTCAATGGAACGCACGTGTTGCTCGCAGTTGGCCGGCGCTCCAATACCGACGATCTGGGCCTTGAAAAAGCTGGCGTCGCATTAGACGAAAAGGGATATATAGTAGTCGACGATCAATTGCGTACCAGTGTCCCGGGCATCTGGGCCTTGGGCGATTGCAATGGGCGAGGAGGGTTTACCCACACCTCTTTCAACGATTCGGAAATTGTGTCGGCCAACCTTTTGGACAACGATCCACGCCGGGTCACCGACCGCATCCCCGCTTACGCACTGTACATCGACCCGCCGCTCGGGCGCGCGGGTCTAACCGAGGCGAAAGTCCGTCTGTCCGGCCGGCGCGCGCTCGTGGGCAAACGGCCAATGACAAAGGTCTCACGTGCCGTAGAGAAGGGGGAGACGCTGGGCTTCATGAAGATCGTGGTGGATGCGCAAACACGCGAAATCCTGGGCGCGGCGATCTTAGGTACGGGCGGAGACGAGGTTATTCACTCGATCCTGGACGTCATGTACGCCAAGGCGCCGTATACCGTGATTCAACGAGCCGTTCACATTCATCCTACAGTTTCAGAACTCATCCCGACGATGCTTGGCGAGCTCCAACCCCTTACAGAGCCGTAGGCAAATGGGGCGGGCACTTGCTAAACACGGCGATCAGTGTGTCGTTTTCAAAAACTCCAGCAAGTCCGCCATTTGCTGGATGTCGACCTGCTTTTCAAGATCGGGCGGCATCGCGGAAAGGTTCGTGACATACATCTGCTTGATGTCCTTGCGCTGGATGATATCCTCCTTGCCCTGCTCATGGCGCAACGCAATCGTCGTAGGCGTTTGCGCACCGAGCACACCGTCCAGCGTGCCGCCGCTGGTTTCCACCACGTAAGACTCGTATCCCTGCGCGATGGTCTTATTGGGCATGAGAATATCTTCGAGCAGCGCCTGCTTGGGTTGATTCTGCACAGTCACTAAATCAGGGCCGACCTGGACCCCCATGCCGGCGAATCTGTGGCACTTGATGCAGATGGACTTGTAGACTTCGCGGCCGCGTTCGGCATCGGCCTGGCGATCGAATGCGGCTTCGTAGCGCTTCACCACTTTTTCGCGTTCGCCGGCGGTCTGTTCGAGCACCGGCCGGGCGGCGTCGCGGATGGCCGGATCGTTATTCATGATCAATTGCCGCCGATGGGTGAAGGCTAGCGTCCACGGCTGCACATCGCCGTTCTTTAGCGCGGCCACCAGCAGCCACACCCGGCTCGGCTCCAGGTACATCGCGTCCGCCGCAGCCGTTCGACCGGCAGGAGTGAGGGCCCGCCAGTTCGTGAGTAGAAATCTCCCGACGTCGTCGCCTTTGATTTTGCCGTAGGCACGCACGGCGGCGGTCTGCACCTGATCGGGCTGGTGCGGATCGATCAGTTGTTTCAGGAGCGCCTGTTGGGCGTCCGGGCCGGCGATAGCGATCAGTCCAATGGCGTCGGCCCGCAGGTCCGCGTCGGCCTTCTGGTCCGCTGCTGTGGTTGCCGCGCGCTCGACAGCGGAAGCCGCGGCGGGTCCCGTTGGCAGACCCGTGATGTTCATCAGGCCCAGCGCCGCACGCCGCACGGACGCTTGCGGACTACTGAAGATTTTCAATAGCAGTGCCTGGCTCGCGCCGAAACTGGCCTGCGGTATGGCCTTACCACGCATGCCTAGCGCCAGCCCTTGGAGGCTGGCGGTGCGCCACCATTCGGCACCCGGCTGTTCCGAACGCGCTACCTTCTCGACAACACTCTGAACTTCGGCTGGCTTCTGCCTCGCACCGATGGCTGATGCGCTCAAGCGGACAAAGTCCGAACGTCCGGGCGTTTCGTGCGCTTCGGCGGTAACAGCTTTCGCATACAAGCGCGGCGCTTCATCGGAAGAGGCGCTAAGAGCCGCGATCTGAAACCATCTGTCGTCTATGTCGCGGGAGAGTAACTGCTCGCGCACGGCGCCCGCCTGCGGAGAATTCACCGAACCGAGCGTACACAAGAGCTGGAAGCGTACCTTGGCATCCGGATCGTTGACCATCGCAAGTAGTTTCTGAGTCAACGGGGGATCGGCGGCCAGGCGGGACTCGGCAAGAATGATGGCGTTTTCGCGCACGCCAGGCTCCCGGTCGGCAAGGCCCGTCTCAATTTCCGGGGCTTCCAACTTGCGCAGACCGTCCAGCGTCCAAAGGGCATGCAACCGGCCCACCGGGGACTGGCTCTCGTGTATCAACCGGACCAGATTTGGCGCCACATCGACAGCGTTGCGATCCACAAGCAGCCGCTGCGCCGTTCGCCGCCACCAGATGACCGGATTTTCGAGCTCGTGAACCAGCTCGGCGTTGGTTGCCGAGCCCAGTTTGACAGGCTTAGGCGCGGGTGCACCATCGGGAGCGATACGATAAATGCGCCCGCGGTCGATACCCTTGGTCAAATTTTTCGACTTCTGGGCTTCGGTCGACATCCACTCGGGATGCTCGATCATCATGCGATAAAAATCCATGAGGTACAAAGCGCCGTCCGGTCCAACGTAAAAATTCACCGGGCGAAACCATGCGTCAGTCGAAGCTAGAAACTCCACATTGGGATGCGCACGCTTAGCGATGAAAGTGGCGCCGGCATCGGCAAGCAGGTCTTGATGAGCCAAGTCGTGTACCGGCTCGGCCACGAACAAGGATCCCCGATAGAAGGTGATGCCGCAAGCCGAGGTAAATTGGCCTACCTCGGTGAGCAGCTCGAACCTGGGGTGCAGCGTGATGGGATAGACCTTGCCGGCGGCGCCGTGGTCCGGAATCTGCTGCATGGCGGAAAACACCGGCAGATCCGGATTGCGTTTCAGGTAGCGCGCGGCGATCACTTCATGCCGCGCATGGTCGGAATTGTTGGTGGTAAAGTGGTGACCCCAATCGTCGAATGCCTGGCCGAACTGCGAACTTCCGGAAAGTGATTCCAACTGGTGCGAATCCGGCCGAAACCGCACATTGCGATTGTGTTCCTTCAAAGCAGGCACATCCGGCCTGTCGGGAAATCTTACGTCCGTTCCCAGGTCGCCGAATTGCCTCTTATATATGATCGCCCTGGCGGGGCCTTCGCGCGCCAGGTAAATCCAGTTATCGAGGCCATACATGGGGTTGTTCACGGTGTGTTGCGGATTGGTGACCGCGAAGCCGGTGAGCACAATCTTCCGAACGTCCGCCACACCGGTGCCCTTGGTATCTTCGAAGTACCAGACGTTGGGCGCGTCGGTAACCAGAATTCCTTTCTTCCATCGCATCACGCCGGTGGGCATCACAAGGTTGTCGGCAAAAATTGTGACGTGATCGGGTATGCCATCGCCGTCGGTGTCCTCGAGCATCTTGATGCGGCCCAACGGGGTATCGGTGCTGAGGGGATATCCGCGGTCTTCGACTACATAGATGCGGCCGTTCTCGTCGACGTCCATGGCGACGGGCGAAACCACGTCTGGCTCGGAGAGAAATTTCTCAACATGAAAACCGGATTCCACCTTGAAGGTTTTGAGCGCGTCGTCGACACGGTACGGGGGCCCGGACTTGCCGCAACCCCAGAGCAGAACCATTCCGGCGAACAGTGCGAGCTCCAGAAGGGATGCAAGATTGAAATGAGCACGGTCGCTTCGCGTACTTCGCGGCGAATTCTCCGCGGGTGTCTTGCCTTTACAGTCGGATGTCGTCATACAATCCTCGATCATACCCGGTGTGAAGCGCCAAAACAAAGCGCGAAGATCACTACATTGCGATACATTGCGACGGCGGCCCTTTCCCTCTCGCCCGTCGCTATGTTGTCAGAGTTGGCGCCTTGTCCGATGGGAACAACGGAGGCAGTTGATTGGAAAGGAAGACGTCTAGCTGCGCCGCTATCAGGCTGTGCCGATCAACTTTGTGGCGCAAATTCCATTGGATCGCTGTTCAGGGAAATGAAGCGTCCAAATCCGAGGCCAGCTCATTCACGTCCTGGGCGTCGCGCAATAGGGCCTGCACAAAATCGCCGCTCCGCGCATAGTGCGCCAGGTTGCTGAATTAGTGGCTGCCGAATGGATAGTAACCCATGTCCTGCACGATGCAGCCGCCATAGGCATAAGCGCGCGAGTGCTCCAGGAGATCGGGTGCGGTGTGCGGGAAGCGTTTCGACAGCAGCGGCTTGATGTCGTCCCAGGCTGAATCGATTACCGCCTCGTGGGTAAGGACCCCATAGCCGTGCGCCGTCGCTCTCGTCAGCAACAGCAAGGCGCACAGCGCCAAAGCCTGTTTCGACATTGCGCCGCGGCCGCTAAGCAGTGGCCGTGCGCACGTTCCCCGGCTCCAGGCGCAACAGCTCGGCGTTCAAATCGGTCAGCGCCTTTTCTAACTGGCTGCGGTATCGGGGGTTCCGGCTCGTTTCCAGTTCCCGCAGGACCCTGGTACGAGAAAGCATCAGATTTCCCTTCTTGCGGAGCAGATCAAGCTCTACCGCTTCCAAATGCACCTCGGAAGAAGGACGGACGTGGGCCTCGGCCGATTCCATCTGCGATTCGACCGATTTACTTTCCCAACCTCTTGCCATAACTCTATTATACGGCGGTACAATAGCGGCTGCACCGGTAATGCAAACTATGCCTGATACGTCTCGCCGTGACCTTTTTCGTAGAGTGGCCGGGATGTCGGCCCTGGGCCCCCTCATCCTGGGAGCGGACATCAAGTCCGGCAGCGCCAAACCTGTCCTGGGCGAAGGCGACCACAAGTACGAGGTCACCCACGACTGGGGGGAGTTACCCGCCAACATCAAGTACGGCAATACCCACGGCGTCTGCGAAGACTCCCAGGGACACATCTATATCCACCACACTGTCAACGACGCCAGCGAAAGCCACGACTCCATGGTTGTGTTCGACGCCGAAGGCCGGTTCGTCAAGTCCTGGGGGAAGGAGTTCAAGGGCGGCGCGCACGGCCTCCAAATCCGCAAGGAGGGTAGCCAGGAGTTCCTCTACCTGTGCGATACCAAGCGTGCCATCGTGGTCAAAACCACTCTGCAGGGCGAAGAAGTCTTTACCCTCGGCTATCCCAAGGAATCCGAATTCTACAAGGTCGACAAGGATGGCAAGCCGCTCACTAAGTACAGCCCCACCAACCTGGCCATCGCGCCCAATGGGGACATCTACGTCGGCGACGGCTACGGCTCCAGCTACGTCAATCAGTACAACAGCAAGGGCGAGTTCATTCGTACCTTCGGCGGCAAAGGCAAAGAGCCCGGCCAGTTGGATTGTCCCCACGGCATAACCGTGGATCTGCGCGGCCCGGACCCGCTGATACTCGTGGCTGATCGCGCCAACGCCCGCCTGCAATACTTCACCCTCGAGGGCAAGCACGTAAGCTTCGTCGGCGGTACCAATCTCCCCTGCTACTTCAGCGAGCGCCACGGCGAATTCGTCATCCCGGACCTGGGCGCGCGTGTTACCCTGATGGACCGCGAGAACAAGGTGATCACCCACCTCGGCGACGATAGCGCCGCCAAGACCTGGCAGGATCTTCGCAAGCAGTCCCGCGACCATTTCATTCCCGGCAAGTTCGTTTGCCCGCACGGCGCCTGCTTCGATCACAACGGCAATATCTTCGTGGTCGAGTGGGTGGAGGTGGGGCGCGTCAGCAAATTGCGCAAAGTCGCTTGAAGATCGCCGACATCAAAACCGTCGTCGTGAATGCCCGGATGCGCAACTGGGTGTTCGTCAAGGTAGAGACTGATACGCCGGGTCTGGACGGCTGGGGCGAAGCCTCCCTCGAGTGGAAGACACGCGCGGTGGCGGCCGCCGTCGACGATCTTAAGCCGTTCATCCTGGGCGACGACCCCACCCGCATCGAGCATCTCTACCAGAAGCTCTACCGTCAGCCATTCTTCCGGCCGGGCGTGATAGGCTTGTCGGCCATCTCCGGAATCGAGCAGGCCTGCTGGGACATTCTGGGCAAGCACCTGGGCGTGCCGGTATACAAGTTGCTAGGCGGCGCCGTGCGCGACAAGGTAAGGATGTACACGCACCTGGGCGGCGGCGAGATGAGCTCGGTCTATGAAAGCTTCGACGCCACGCGCGTCATCGATCTGGCGTTGCAAGTCATCGCACGCGGCTATACGGCGGTGAAGGTGGTCTTCGTGCCCTACTCCGAGCCGCTCATGGGCGTGCCCTACGTCAAGAAGTTCGCCGCCGTAATGGGCCGCCTGCGCGAGGCCGTGGGCGACCGCGTGGATATCATGATCGACTTCCATGGGCGCACTTATCCCGCCGTGGCCATCGAATACATCAACGCCGTCGCCGAATATCGGCCCTACTTCTGCGAGGAGCCCGTGCCGCCGGAGAATATCGATGCGCTGGCCCAGGTGCGTCAGGCCGTGCGCGTGCCCATTGCGACCGGTGAGCGGCTAGTGACGCGCCACCAGTTCCGCGAAGTGCTGGAGAAGCAGGCAGCTCACGTCATCCAGCCCGATCTATGCCATTGCGGCGGCTTGCTCGAAGCCAAGAAAATCTCAGCCATGGCCGAAGCCTACTACGTGGGCGTTGCGCCGCACAATCCGCTCGGGCCCATTGCCAACGCGGCGGCCCTGCACTTCGCGCTTTCCACGCCGAATTTCCTGATCCAGGAAGACATGCTGGCGGACGTGCCCTGGCGCTGGGAAGTGGTAGAGAGTGCGCTCAAGACCGAGAACGGATATTGGCTGCCGTGCGACCAGCCCGGCCTCGGGGTAAAGGTGAACGAGCGCGCCGCGGCCCAACACCCCTTCGAGCAGGAGAAGCTGCAATCGGCCGTCTACGCCCCGGATGGCGCGGTGCTCGACTGGTGAGTGAACGAACCCAGGGTATAGTCGAGAGCCATGAAAATTTCGACGGTCGCAACGACGATACTTCCAATCAGTCTTGTATTGCTTGGTTTGCTCCAGGCTCAGACCACAGCGACCCTATCCGTCAGCGCACACATGGATATCTGGCAATCCGGAAGCTACATTGACGGCAGTGATGGAGTGCCGCCCGCGGTTTTCACCTTCGGTTGAACTGAGTTATCCTCCGGCCATCTTTATGTGGGCATGCATCATCATTGCAGCGCTGTTAGCATCCCCGGTGCATGCCGCGGGCCAGTGTATCGCGTACCCGCTGACTGCCGTATCTCGGAAGATTGACATACGTACGGGAAGCATTCTCGAAGCGCTGGTAGACTTCGGTCAAACCAATTCCGTCTGCTTCGGCATCGAGGTCATGGACGACCGGCTTTCGACCACCGGAGTGACGTGGCATGCTGCGGCGCCATTCAGGGACCTTCTAGAGTCAGCGCTCTCGCATGCCGGAGGGTACCGGGTCGAGGCGCGAGGTCGTGTGGTCTCGATCGCACCAGCCCAAACCGCTGTGCCGACGTGGTTGGACGCCAGAGTCCCCGACTTCTCCACCACGCGCCGCGCAGACGTTCAGAGCTTGGCGAACCTGCTGTTCATGGACCTCAGGCTGGTAGAGAACCCGCGTCTTGGCGGCTTCGTTGGCGATTCCCTTGGGGGCGATCCGCGGGATCGCATCGGACCGTTGGGTGAACACGATCGGACCGTACGCCATCTCCTCGACCTGATCGTAGGATCGTCCAAAGGCGGCCTTTGGATAACCGTCGGCCCCTACAACCGGGAGCGGGCTCTCTCGACTCAACCATTCTGGTCGGTGCTCGAATACAGTGAGCCATTGCCAACCAACCTTAGCCGGATACGGACCACATTGCGCGAGATCCAATCCGCGTTCGGTTCCCCACAGCGCCGGCACTACTAGCGGCTTCCCGGCGACCAATACAGTACAACGCAACCAGCGGCGAAAATCGGAGTTCATTTTTGTAACGCGCATGAAGGCAATCAATTATCGTCCGCACAGTGGATGGTCTGCTGGTAGATGACGAGTGACTTGTCCGCGCGCGCCGGTGCGCCAGCGGAATGGCATATGTCGGTTGCACTCTCCAGCCAGGAATGCGTCAAGCGTTCGGGCCCAAACTACGATACACTGCACGCTCGAAATCAGCAAGGAGGCCGACCGCTTCTTTATCCACAAACGGCAGGAACTGCATCATCAACACCGCGCACATGGATCGCTTCGGATCGATCCAAAAGAACGTATTAAAGATCCCTGCCCACGCTAAGCTTCCGGCCGAGCGACCACCTTCGTATGGCGTCGTATTGATCAGGAATCCCAGCCCCCACTTCTCGGTGGCTCCAGGTTGTATGTCTACATCGCTCGAAAAATTCGGGCGGTAGCTCTTCATCTTGCCGGCCGTTGCGGCGCCAATCTGGTTGATCTCCATGCTCTCCACCGTCTTCGGCTGAAGGATCTGGACCGTGTTGGTTCCGCGTCCCTTGCGTAAGATCATCTGCATGAACCGCACATAATCGCCGGTGGTGGAATACAATCCGCCGCCTCCGTTGAATTCCTTTGGGACCTTCGGAAGGACGCGCGGATTCTGCTTGAGCGATCCGTCCGCCTGTCTCGAATAATCAGTTACCAGCCGGTCGAATTTCGACGCCGGGACCACGTAGCTTGTGTCTCGCATCTCAAGCGGCTCCAGAATCTTGGCCTGAAAATACTGTTCCAGGTTCATGCCGCTTACCGTTTCCACGAGCCGCCCGGCCCAATCGACCCCCATGCCGTACTGCCAGCGCGTGCCCGGCTCAAACATCAGAGGTGGGACGGCCGGAACCACTCCGTTCGTTTGCGACGTGTATCGGAACATCTCTCGATCCCAGATGTCGTAACACAATCCCGATGTGTGCGTGAGCAGGTGCTTCAGGGTCACTGGAGTTCTGGCAGGGCGCAGTCTCGGTTTGCCGGTCTCCGAATCGAAGCCTTCCAGAACTTCCAATTTGGCGAGCTGCGGCAGGTGTTGTGAGACCGGCTCCTCAAGCTTTACCTTGCCCTGTTCCACCAGCTGGAGGGCGGCGACGGTAGTGATGGCCTTGGTCATCGATGCGATGGCGAAGATCGAATCGGCGGCGGCCGGCACGCCCGACGAATCCCGTGTGCCGAACGCGCCCGAATAAAGGATGCTGCGTTCGTTGGCAGCCATACCGACTGCAACGGGAATTTTTCTTTGTTTGATTCCAGAGCGCAACGTGTCATCGAGCTTGGCGGCGCCGTCGGCACGAAGCCGTCCGGCCTCCGCACCAAGAAGGGCTATCAGGCCACCGAACTCTCTACGGCTCAGATGCGGCATATGCCTCTTTCCACTTGGCCGACTGGCCACGAGCGATTATACATCCCGCCCGACCTGGCGTGCTGTATCGGCATGTGCCATCCTTCAACGGTCAACTGAGCGCTGCTTCGGCACCGCTGCCGGCTTCTCGCGCCCGCCGATTTCCTTCGCGCGGAACTTCGCGATGCGGCCGATCAGCTTCACGGGTACCGGCTCAGAGAGCGGGAAACGGATTGTGCCCTTCGCTACCTCGTACGGTTTAAGCTCGTCCTTGAACGCCGCGACTACTTGGTCAGTGGCGGCGTAGATCGAGTAGTGCCGCTTCCATACAGCAAAATGAAGCAGCCGACCGCCGTACAGCGTGTACGTGGGCATCTTGTAGGAAATCGCTTCCTCGGCTGCGGGCACGGCCTCGCGGATGGTACTCCGCACGCATGCCAGTATCCTCTGCACTGCCTCCGGTTGCGAGCCGATATACTCGTCCACGCTTATGAAATCGGACTTGGCCATCTGTCTTATTTCCTATATCGCGGGATAGCGGGCTACGAGTGCCTTCAAATCCCGTACGCTTCAGCCGCCGTGCCTCCCATGATCCGAGCCTGTTCCGCTTTCGACAGCTTCTCGATGGCAACAGTCACGGTGCGATACCACCGCGCGTAATCGTTGCCGGCTAGCAGCATCACCGGCCAATCCGAGCCGTACATGATTCGGCGGGGTCCAAAAGATGCGAGAACCACGTCGATGTACGGTTGCAGCAATTCCGGTGTCCAGTGCTGCGGATCGGCTTCGGTTATCATTCCCGAAAGCTTGCAGTAGACATTTTGCCGCTTCGCCATCTCGCGCATATTGCGGTCCCACGGCGACAGGATCCCGTCCTTAATTCGCGGTTTGGCCACGTGGTCCAGGATGAACGTCTGGCCGGGATGCCGGTCGACGAAATCGATGGCCGCCGGCAAGTGCCGTTCGAAAATCAGGATATCGTAGCGCAGCCCAAATTCACGTAGGGCACTCACGCCTTCGTTGAAATCCGAGCGTAAAATGTAGCGCGGATCGGGCTCGTCTTGCACCACATGGCGGACGCCGCGCAGTTTGGGGTTGCCGGCAAATTTCTCCAGGCTCCGCTTCACACCCGCGCCGTCGGTAAGCGGAACCCATCCCACCACGCCGCGGATGAGCGGATGCTTTTCGGCGAGACCGAGCAGCCAGGCGGTTTCCTCCAACGTTCCGCGCGCCTGCACCGCCACCGTGCCATCGATATCGAAATGGTGCATCAGCGGTTCCAGATCCCGCGGCAGGAAATCGCGGCGAATAACGCCCATCTCCGGCGTGATCCAGCCGTACTCCGCGGCGCTGTACTTCCACAGGTGGTGATGCGCGTCGATGTTCAAGCCGGGAACCTCACGCGAAGATCCTGTCGTGGACATTGCCGGCAGTATCCGTGAGGCGGAAATCGCGGCCGGAATAACGATACGTCAGCTTCAAGTGATCCAGGCCCAGCAGCGCCAGCACAGTCGCGTGGAAGTCGTGAATGTGCATCCGGTCTACCGCCGCGTGATAGCCGAAATCGTCGGTCTCGCCATAAGCGAAACCGGGCTTCACGCCGCCGCCGGCCATGAAAAGCGAGTAGCCGTAAGGGTTGTGGTCGCGGCCGTTGCCCCCTTCGGATACCGGCGTGCGCCCGAACTCGCCGGACCAGATGACCAGCGTATCTTTTAGGAGGTCTCGGGCTTTGAGGTCTTTCAACAGGCCGGCGATGGGCTTATCCACCTCGGCCGCATTTTCGTTGTGCTTCTCGAAGAGATCGGAATGCTGATCCCATTTGTAGCTGTGGGTGCACTGGATGAAGCGCACGTCGGCCTCGGCCAGACGCCGCGCCAGCAGACACTGCCAGCCGAAATCGGCGGTCTTCGGCTCGTCCAGGCCATACAGCTTCCGGGTGGCGGCCGATTCGCCGGAGACGTCGAACACGCGGGAGGCTTCGGCCTGCATCCGGAAACCCATCTCGAAAGACTGAATGCGGGTTTCCAGTTCGTCGTCCTGTTTCCAAAGCTCCTGGTGCTTGCGATTGATCGCCTGGATCATGTCGAGCTCATACCGCTGCTGTTCGCGGTTGAGCCCCTGGTTGACCAGATACTCGATGGGCTCCTTTTGAATTTCGCTTACCTGCATGCCGGCGTTGCCGATTGCCGTACCTTGCACCGAGCCCGGCAGGAAACCGGACGCCCAGTTCTTAGCGCCGCCGTGCGCGAGCGCCGGCTTGATGGTAATGTAGCCGGGCAGATTGCGGTTCTGAGAGCCGAGTCCGTAAAGCACCCAGGACCCGACGCTGGGCCGGGTGAAGGTGAAGGTTCCGGTAAAGGTCTGGAGCAGCGCGGCGCCGTGGTCCACGCCTTCGCCAACCATGGACCGCACCACGCAGAGGTCGTCGGCGCATTCCCGGATGTTGGGGAACAGGTCACTGATCGGCAAGCCGCTCTGCCCGCAGTTCTTGAATTTCCATGGCGATTTCATCAAGCCGCCGGTCTTGGCCGCGAACGTGAGCGGCTGCTTGATCGGCAGGGGCTTGCCATCGTTGGCATCCAGGTAGGGCTTGGGGTCGAAGGTGTCGATGGACGACGGTCCGCCGTGCATGAACAGGAAGATGACGCGCTTGGCGCGCGCAGGGAACATCGGCGACTTGGGTGCCAACGGGTCGCCGGAAGGCGCGGCCATCGCAACGTCCGCCAGAAGCGACTGAAGGCCCATATAGCCAAAGCCGCACCCGGCAGCCCGCAGCATGGCGCGCCGCGAAAGCTGCGATCTTTCGGGCGGCGGAGTGACGAACGAACGGATATCCATTTCTAAGATCCTCTTTAATACACAGATTTAATAGACAAAGATGAATTCGTTGGAAGCCATCAGTACATGAGTAAGGCTGGTCCACGCCTGCTCTTCGTCAATCTGCTTCCACTTCATGCGAAGGCTGGTCAGGTAAGTGAGCCCTTGGTCGATCTCATTGGCGTCCGGACGCCGGTCTAGAACCCGCAGGTAAATTTCCTCCAACCTGCGCTTATCCCGCCGTTCCTGCTTCAATACGGAATCCGCCAGATTCTTCGCTTCCCGAATCACCAGCGGGCTGTTCATCACGAAGAGCGCCTGGGTAGCCACCGTGGTGGGGTTTCGATGCCCTTCGGGAGTGGTGGCATCGCCGAAGTCAAACAAGGTGTAGAGGGTAGGCAGATTAGATCGACGCAGCGGCAGGTAGATACTGCGGCGGTTGGTCTTTTCGGGATTCATGCTGATGCGGCCGGCGCTGGTTTCGCCGTCGGTGCCCACGCCGGGGTCAAGCGTACCGCCCATGGTCAGATCCAGATCGCCACCCATGGCGAGATAGGCGTCGCGGATCTCCTCGATACTGAGGCGCTGCCGCGGGAAGTGCGAGATCATTCGGTTCTCCGGATCTTTCGCCTTTGTCTCCGCATCGTACGCCGCGCTCATCTGGTAAGTCCTCGACAGCATGATCAGTCGATGCATCTTCTTGATGGACCAGCCACCATCCACAAAGGTCTTCGCCAGGTAATCCAGCAGTTCGGGATTGCTCGGCCGTTCGCCCAGCCGGCCGTAGTTATCCGGAGTGCGCACTATTCCGTCGCCGAAATGTCCCTGCCAGATGCGGTTGGCCATCACACGGGCGGGGAGCGGGTTGCGCGGATCGGTGATCCAGTCGGCCAACTCCAACCGGCCGCTTTTGGTTTTGACGGCGGGGGCCGGCGCATTGAGGCGAAGGATCGCCGGCACGGTACGTTCCACCGCGTCGCCAAGATTGTGATAATCGCCGCGGACAAAGATCTTTTGATCCATGGTGTCGCCCTCTTTCACGGCGCACGCCATGGGCACTTCCTTGGTGGGAAGGGTCTTCTCCATCTCGACAGCTTGTGCCAGCAGCGCTTCGACCTCTTTCGCTTTTTCAGGCGGGAGCGACGCTATCTGCTCCTCTCTGGAACGATGCAGAGGGCCGCCATCCTGCCAGACGGCGACGAAGAAGCGGTCGTAGTTTGCGCTCATCCGGGGACGGGGGCCGGCCACCTTACCCGCGTTGGGGAAACTGCTTCGCGCCTCCTTCCACCAGCTTAGATCCTGATCGTATTGGTAGGCGCCCCGGCGAAACTCCTCCTGATACTCGGCGGCGATAGCTTTGCGGTTCTGGTCGGTGGCGCCGCGCCACTTCGCCAGCTCCGGACGCGTGGTGTCTTTGAGGTAGCCCACCCAGCGGGTGAGATTTGCATCGAGCTTCGTGGCGGCGGCCACCACGGCCATGTCTTCCCCATTGGCGTAGACGCGGTAAGCGGCCAGCATCGAGTCCGCGATCTTCGGGGCTTCCAGGTCGCGGTGCTGCTGAGCGTCTTTATCGAAGTCGATAATGTCATCCACCTTTTTTTCGAGCGCGTTGAATTCCTTCCACTGCTTCTCGAAAGCTTCGAACTCGCCGGACGGGGCCAGCGGGGTTTGAATGGGATCGCCCGTCTCTCCGCCGGCATAGCTAAGCGTGGAGGCGAAGATAGCGGCCAACTGGTAGTAATCCCTGGTGGCGATGGGGTCGAACTTATGAT
>Ga0302326_10015990_pt1 | contig 15740 bp, 8 predicted proteins | sample Palsa_T0_3_FD_202264 | JGI IMG/M metagenome (GOLD analysis project Ga0302326, IMG submission 202264) | Peat permafrost microbial communities from Stordalen Mire near Abisko, Sweden - Palsa_T0_3 | ecosystem: Environmental > Terrestrial > Soil > Palsa > Peat permafrost | place: Sweden: Abisko...
CGGTCCCGCAACTGTTCAAACAGTTGGGTGACTTCCTGCTCCAGAGTCGAAGCTCTCACCGCACGGCTGGCGCCGATGGGCTCCGATAAGGGCAGGCTGAACCGCGACTCCGGAGGCGAATCCACTTAAATTGAATATCCCATTTCAGGCTGATTTGTTCAGCCTTTCTTATTTTCCGCGCCTCTTTACAGCACTTCCAGAATCAGGCACTTCAGATAGTGAGTCTCGGGCACCGTCAGCAGGATGGGGTGATCCTGGCTTTGCGTGCGGCGTTCCAGCACGCGCAACTGGCGGCCCGCGTCCAGCGAAGCCTCCGCCACCAGTTCCAGCAGCATCGCTTCACTTAGATGATGGGAACAGGAGCATGTCACCAGAATTCCGCCTGGACCCAGCAGCCGCAACGCGCGCAGATTGATCTCTTTGTATCCGCGGACGGCGCCTTCCAGACTGCGGCGCGATTTGGCGAAAGCGGGCGGATCCAGAATAACAACCGAGAACTGACGGCGCGCCGACGAGTACGCGGCCAGCAGCTCAAAGACGTCGGCTTCGCGGAAGTCGATATTGGAGATGCCGTTGAGCGCGGCATTGCGCGCGGCGGCAGCCAGCGCGGGCGCGGAGCTGTCCACAGCCTCCACCGATTCGCAGGTCTGCGCCAGGTGCAGGGCGAATCCGCCGGTCGAGGTGAAACAATCCAGCGCCCTGCCGCGCGCGTAGCGGGCCGCGGCCACGTAGTTTTCCCGCTGATCGAGAAAGATGCCGGTCTTCTGGCCGCGCAGCAGATCGGCGTGCAGGCGCAGACCGTGCATGCCAATCTCGACGGTGTCCGGCACCTCGCCATGGACCACGGCAGATTCGAGCGGCAGCGCCTCTTTGGCCCGCACGGGCGCATCGTTGCGGGCCACGATGCCGCGCGGCGAGAACAACTCCACCAGGCTGGCGACGATCATATCGCGCGCGCGATCCATGCCCTGGTTCAGGGTTTGCAGCACCAGGTAGTCCGCATACCGGTCGACCACTAGCGCGGGCAGCAAATCGCCTTCGCCGTGCACCACGCGATAGGCATCCGTGCCGGATACCACAAGCCGGCGGTGCGCTTCCGCGGCGGCCAGCCGCGCGGCAAAGAATTCGCTGCCGATCTCTTCCACGCGATGCGACAGCAGCCGCAAGGCGATTTGCGAAGCCGCGCTGAAGTGCGCCGTGCCGAGCGGACGCCCAGCCGGGTCCAATACCTTGACCGCGTCGCCGGCCTGTGCGCCGCCCGTGTCCAGCACGTCGCTCGCAAAAATCCAGGGATGTCCGGAGGCGACCCGGTCGGCCGCCTTGCGGTTGACTCTCACTTCCCGCATGCCGCGCTACTGGCCTTGCATCAGTTCGCCGGGGGTGGGAATAGTCTTGTTATCCCATCCACCTCCCAGCGCCTGGATGAGGAGCACGTCCGAAACCATGCGGCGGGCCAGCAGGTCGACGGCGGAACGTTCCGCCGCCAAAGCCGCTGCCTGCGCGGTGATCACCTGCAGATAGGCGACGATACCGGCTTTGTACTGATAAGTGGAAATCGTCAGCGAATCTTCGGCGGCCTTCACGGCCCGATCGGTGGCCACGGATTCATCGGCCAGGATCTTGAGCGCGGCCAGATCGTCTTCCACCTGTTGAAATGCGGTCAACACGGTTTCCCGGTAGCTGGCCACGCCTGCGTCGAACAGCGCTTCGGCCTGCTTCACCTGCGCGCGACGCTTGCCGCCTTCAAAGATGGTCTCGCTGGGCGCCGCGCTCAGTGAGAAGACCCGGCTGGGCCACAAGAACCCATGGGTGAATTGCGCGGGGCCGAATCCCAGCGAAGCGCTCAAGTCGAGCGATGGATAATAAGTCGCCACCGCGATTCCGATTTGCTCCTGCACGGCGGCCATCTGCCGCTCGGCGGCAGCGATATCCGGACGCCGTTCCAGCAGCGCGGAAGGCAAGGCCACCGGGACCGGCGGGGGAGGCGTCTTCAACAACCCGGAAGGCAACGTGACAGCCGCGGGTGGCTTGCCGACCAGGATCGCGATGGCGTGTTCATATTGCGCCCGCGCCACTCCCAAGTCGATCAACTGCGCCTGCGTGGTTTCTAATTGCGTTTGGGCTTGCGCCACGTCCGCGCCCGAAGCCACACCTTGTTTAAAGCGGTTCTGAGTCAGGGTCAAATAATCGTCGTAAGATTTAACCGTGCGCCGCAGCAAGTCGATGTCGCCATCCGTGCCGCGCAGCTCGAAGTAATCCTGGGCCAGTTCCGATTGGTAGGAGAGCCGGGCGTTCTCGAGCAGCGCAAAATCGGCCTGGGCGGTGGCCTCGCTGGCCCGCACGCTGCGCCGGACGGATCCCCATATGTCGACGGGCCAGGATGCCGCCACCGGCAGACTGTAGGTAGTGACCACGCCGGACTGGCCCGGGATGACGATCGCCGAGCGCGAAGTCGTCAGGGTGGGGCTGGTGGTCACGGTCGGAAAGAGGCTGGCGCGCGCGATGCGAATCGCATAGCGCGCCGCGCGGAAATTGGCTTCCGCCTCCAGCACGTTCTGATTCGTGATACCGACCTGCTCTTCGAGCGCGTTGAGCTGCGGATCGTTATAGATCTCCCACCATTTGCCGCGAATCGCGCCGTCGCTGGGCTGTGCTTCTTTCCATCCGTCGGGCAGGGGTTCCTTGAAAGTTTGCGGCACGGGCGCCGCGGGGCGCTTGTAATTCGGCCCGACCATGCAGGCCGTCGCGCAAAGCAGCACACCGGCCAAAGAAAACAGGAGAAAATTTCTCATCAGATTTCAGATCCCAGCGGCACGCTCTCGGGCGGTTCCTTATGGCGCACACGATACCACCAGTGTTGCAGCCGGTCGAAGTAGAGATAAACCACCGGAGTGGTGTACAGCGTCAGCAACTGGCTCACCAGCAGCCCGCCGATAATTGTAATTCCCAGCGGACGCCGCAGTTCCGATCCGGTGCCGCTCCCTAACGCCAGCGGCAAGGCCCCCAGCATGGCGGCCATGGTGGTCATCAGGATGGGACGGAAGCGCAGCAGGCACGCTTCGAAAATCGAATCGCGCGAGTTCTTGCCTTCGATGCGCTCGGCGGCCAGCGCGAAGTCGATCATCATGATGGCATTTTTCTTCACGATGCCGATCAGCAGAATAATGCCGATCATGGCGATGATGCTCAGATCGGTGTGCGTGAGCATAAGCGCCAGCAGCGCGCCCACGCCGGCCGATGGCAGGGTGGACAGAATCGTAATAGGGTGAACGTAGCTTTCGTAGAGAATGCCAAGCACGATGTAAACCGCCGCCAGCGCAGCCGCGATCAGGATAGGTTCGTTGCCGAGCGAATCCTGGTAGGCCTGCGCCGTTCCAGCGAAACGGGTCTGGATGCTGCGCGGCAGGCCAACCGTGCCCGCCGCCTTGGTAATCGCTTCCACCGCGTCTCCCAGCGCCACGCCCGGTTGCAGGTTGAACGAGATGGTTGTCGCGGGACCCAGGCCCTGATGGGTAACCGCCAGCGGCGCGGTGGTCGGGCCGTAACTGGCGATGGCGTTTAAAGGCACTTCCGTTCCACTCGGCGACATCACGAAGATATCCCGCAGCGATAGCGGATTCTGCCAGAATGGCGGGGCCGCTTCCATCACCACGTGGTATTGATTCAGCGACGTGTACATGGTGGATACCTGGCGCTGGCCGAACGCGTCGTACAGCACGTTGTCCAATAGTTGCGCGGAAATGCCAAAACGCGCGGCCGTCTTGCGGTCGTACACCACCAGCGACTGCAAGCCCCGGTTCTGCTGATCGCTGTTCACATCCGCGATGATCGGTATGGTTTTCAATTCCTGCAGCATCTTCGGCGCATACGTCGTCAGGTCCTGCAGGTTATCGCACAGCATGGTGTATTGATACAGCGCCGCGCTGGAGCGTCCGCCGATTCGCAGGTCCTGCGAAGCCTGCATGTAGAGCGTGGCGCCCGGTATGCGCGCCAGCTTGGGCCGCAGCCGCGCGATGATCTGGTCCACCGTGACTTTTCTTTCCTGCAACGGTCTCAGCGAGATGAACATGCGCGCCTGATTGGCGGTGCCGCCGCCCGGGCCGCCCCCGCCGCCGGTGAATCCGTTTACCGTATCCACGCCTGGGTCTTTATCTATAATGTCAACCATCTGGCGCACAATCCGGTCCATGGCCTGAAACGAAGTATCCTGGTCGCCCGTAATCTGGCCCATCATGCGTCCGTTGTCCTGTTGCGGGAAAAAGCCCTTGGGCACACGCACAAACAGGTAACCGTTCAGGGCAATCGTCGCCAGCAGGATGGCCAGGGTGATCGGCGCGTACTTCAGCGCGATGGAGAGCGTTCTCCCATACATATTGATGGTCCAGGTGAAGAACCGCTCGCTGGTCCGGTACAGCCAGCCATGTTCCTGGTGCTCTTTCAATAAGTGCGCGCACATCATCGGCGTGGTAGTCAGCGACACCACCAGGGAAACGGCAATGGCCACCGACAGCGTAATCGCGAACTCGCGGAAGAGGCGACCCACGATGCCCCCCATCAGCAACAACGGAATGAAAACCGCAATCAACGACAAGCTCATCGACAGTACGGTGAATCCAATCTCCTTGGCGCCTTTGAGCGCCGCTTGAAATGGATGCATGCCCTGTTCCAGATAGCGCGTGATGTTCTCAATGACCACGATGGCGTCGTCCACCACGAAGCCCGTGGAAATAGTCAGCGCCATCAAAGACAGGTTATCGATACTGAAGTGCAGCAGGTACATCACGCCGAACGTGCCGATCAACGATACCGGAACGGCCACGCTGGGAATCATGGTGGTGCGCACGTTTCGCAGAAAGAAGAAGACCACCATCACCACCAGCAGCACGGAGACCAGCAAGGTGATTTCCACGTCGTGCACGGAAGCCCGGATGGTAACGGTTTGATCCATGGCCACCTGGATATGAATCGCTTGTGGAATGGACGCCTGCAACTGCGGAAGCAGGGCGCGGATGCGGTCTACCGTATCGATGATGTTGGCGCCCGGCTGGCGGAAGATGACCACTAGAACCGATGGTTTGCCGTTGGCATAGCCTGCGTTCCGCAGATCCTCCACGGAGTCCACCGCCTCGCCCACATCTTCGACGCGCACCGCGGTTCCATGGTGGTACGCCACGATCAGCGGCGCATAGTCGATGGCCTTGAAGATCTGATCGTTCGCGCCCACCTCCCAGATGTGGTTGCCGTCGGTAAAGTGCCCCTTTGGGTTGTTGGCGTTGGCAGCCGCCAGCACGCCCCGCACCTGCTCCAGCCCGATGCCATACTTGTTCAGCGCCGTGGGATTCAGTTCCACGCGCACACCGGGCAGCGCGCTTCCGCCAACCGCCACCTGGCCGACGCCGGCCACCTGCGCCAGCTTCTGCGCCATAATGGACGACGCCGCATCGTACATCTGGGCCTTGGAGAGGATGGGCGAGGTCAGCGCCAGCAGCACAATGGGAGAATCCGCCGGATTCACCTTCCGGTAAGTGGGGTTGCTCGGGAGATTGGCCGGCAGATAGCCGCGCGCCGCGTTGATGGCCGCCTGCACGTCGCGCGCCGCCGCGTCGATGTTCCGGTTGAGATCGAATTGCATGGTGATGCTGGTCGATCCCAAACTGCTCGACGAGGTCATCTCAGTCACCGAGGCGATACGGCCGAACTGGCGCTCCAGCGGCGTGGCCACCGATGAGGCCATGGTTTCGGGGCTGGCGCCCGGCAGCGATGCCGATACCGATACGGTCGGAAAATCCACTTGCGGCAGGGGCGACACCGGAAGAATCCGGAAGGCTACCATGCCGGCCAGCGCGATCGCGATGGTCAGCAGCGTGGTGGCTACCGGGCGCCTGATAAATAGTTCGGAGATGTTCATGGCCTGTGGGGCAGGCTCCCAGCCTGCAGCGGCCTCCCAGGCCGCCCCTCAGATATTCGGCGCCGGTTGCCGCGGCCCACCAGGGCTATCTGGGAGGCCGCCGCAGGCCGCGAGCCTGCCCCACAATACATCATTGGGCCCCCATGGGCTCGGCGCCCGGATCGATCTGGCGGCCTTCCTCCTGGTGCGTGAATCGCCTGGCCAGGCGGTCGAACCAGAGATAAATCACCGGCGTGGTGTAAAGTGTCAAGGCCTGGCTGAAGATCAGCCCGCCAATCATGGTAATGCCCAACGGCCGCCGCAGTTCCGAACCCACGCCGCTGCCGAATGCCAGAGGCACGGCGCCCAGCAGCGCGGCCATGGTGGTCATCATAATGGGACGGAATCGCAGCAGGCAGGCCTGGTAAATCGCCTCCTCCGGCGGGCGGCCCTCTTTGCGCTCCGCGTCCAGCGCGAAATCGATCATCATGATGCCGTTCTTCTTCACAATGCCGATCAGCAGGATGATGCCGATCAGCGAGATCACGCTGAAATCCTGCTTGAACAGCGACAGAGATAGCAGCGCACCGACGCCCGCGGAAGGCAGCGTCGAAAGAATCGTGATGGGATGGATGTAGCTTTCGTACAACACCCCCAGCACGATGTAAACCGTCACCAGCGCCGCCAGGATCAACACCGGCTCGTTCGCCAGCGACGCCAGAAAAGCCTCCGCCGTGCCCTGAAAAGCCGCCTGCACACTGGCCGGCATGTTCATCTCGTCCTTCACCCGGTTTACGGCGTTCACCGCGTCTCCCAGCGATCCGTTCGGATCCAGATTGAACGACAGCGTGATCACCGGGAACTGCCCCTGATGATTGACGGTGATGGGCGCGCTGGTCATCTCCAGATGCGTGAAAGCGCTGAGCGGCACCTGGCCGCTGTTGGCAAATGCCGAGGAGGATTGCGGCGCGACGCCGAACACGCTGCTGGAAGCGATCGTGGAATTGAGCGCACTGGAGGCCGCGGACGCGCTCGCCAGCGCGGACGAAGCGCCGGCCTGCGGGCCAAATGTCTGGGTGGCTGCCGATCCGCCCGAAACCAGTCCCGCCGCGCCGGACGAAGCCCCCATCCCCGTCCGGATGTACAAATCGCGCAGGTTCAGGGGCGTCTTCTCAAATCCGGGCTGCACTTCCAGCACTACGTGGTATTGGTTCAACTGCGTGAACATGGTAGAGACTTGGCGCTGGCCATAGGCGTCGTAAAGCGTTTGATCGATCTCCGAAGGCGTGATTCCCAGGCGATAGGCGGTCTCCCGGTCGAACACCAGCTTGGCGCGCAGCCCCAGCACCTGCTGATCGCTGGCCACATCGCGCAGTTCCGGAAGCTGCTTCAGCTTATCGAGCATTTGCGGCGCCAGGCGATTCAGCTCTTCCGCGTTGGCGTCCTCCAGCGTGTACTGGAACTCGGTGCGGCTCACGCGATCCTCCACGCTGATATCCTGTACCGGCTGCATGAACAAGGTGATCCCAGGCACCGCCGCCAGCTCCGGCTGCAGACGCCGGATCACGTCGCTGGCGTTGATTTTGCGTTCGTCCAGCGGTTTCAGGTTGATCTGAATGCGTCCGCTATTGAGCGTGGTATTGGTGCCGTCGATCCCGATGAACGAAGAAAGACTGTCCACCGCCGGATCTTTCATGATGATCTTGGCCAGCGCTTGCTGTTCGTTGGACATTTCGCCGAACGATACGGTCTGCGCGGCTTCCGAGATACCCTGGATCACCCCTGTGTCTTGAATCGGGAAAAACCCCTTGGGAATCCGGTAGAACAGCAGAATGGTCACCACCAGGGTGGCCACCGCTACCAGCAGCGTAATCGTCTGGAAGCGCAGCACGAACTGCAGCGTTCTGCCGTAGAATGCGATGATCCCGTTGAATCCTCTTTCGGATATCTCGTAGAAACGCCCCTCGCTCCCCTTCTCTCTGTGCTTCAGCAGCTTGGAAGCCATCATGGGCGTTAACGTCAGCGATACCACCGCGGAAACCAGGATGGTCACGCTCAGCGTCACCGCGAATTCGCGGAACAGGCGGCCCACGATGTCGCCCATGAACAACAGCGGGATCAGCACCGCGATCAGCGAGATGGTCAGCGAGATGATCGTGAAACCGATCTGCGCCGATCCGCGCAGCGCCGCTTTCATGGGGGCTTCGCCTTCTTCGATATAGCGTGTGATGTTCTCGATCATCACGATGGCGTCGTCCACCACGAACCCCGTGGCGATCGTCAGCGCCATCAAGGTGAGGTTGTTCAGGCTGTACCCCAGCATGTACATCACGCCCAACGTGCCCACCAGCGAGAGCGGCACCGCGATGCTGGGAATGATGGTCGCCGACACATTGCGCAGGAACACGAACATCACCAGCACCACCAGCACCACCGTCAGGCCCAACTCGAACTGCACATCCGCCACCGACGCGCGGATGGTAGTGGTCCGGTCGGTCAGTATCTTGACTGCTACGGATTTGGGCAGGTTGACCGTCAACTGCGGCAGTAGCAGCTTGATGCGATCCACCACCGCGATGATGTTGGCGCCGGGCTGCCGCTGAATGTTCAGGATCACGGCCGGCACATCGTTCATCCAGGCAGCCTGCCGGACGTTCTCCGTGTCGTCCACCACGTTGGCCACGTCCGTCAATTTCACCGGCGCGCCGTTGCGGTACGCCACGATCATCGGTTTGTAGTCGGCGCTGGAGAGCAATTGGTCGTTGGCGCCGATTTGATAGGACTGGTGCGTGCCGTCGAAATTCCCCTTCGCCTGGTTCACGTTGGCGGCTACGATGGCGGTACGCAGATCCTCCAGGTTGATGCCGTAGGAGGCCATGGTGGTCGGGTTGGCTTGAATCCGCACGGCCGGCTTCTGGCCGCCGCTGATGCTCACCAGCCCCACGCCCGGCAATTGCGAAATCTTGGGCGCCAGGCGCGTGTCGGCCAGATCCTCGACCGCCGAGAGCGGCATGGCGTCGGAGGTCAGCGCCAGCGTCAGAATCGGCGTATCTGCCGGATTCGATTTGCTGTAAATCGGCGGCGTGGGCAGATCCACGGGAAGGTAGGTTCCCGAAGCGTTGATGGATTGCTGCACTTCCTGCTCGGCTACGTCGATATTGAGGCTCAGGTTGAATTGCAGCGTGATCACCGAGCTACCATCCGAGCTGGTGGAGGTCATCTGCTGCAACCCCGGCACCTGGCCGAACTGCCGCTCTAGCGGCGCGGTCACCGACGACGCCATCACGTCCGGGCTGGCCCCCGGATAGAAGGTGATCACCTGGATGGTGGGGTAGTCTACTTCGGGCAACGCCGAAATCGGCAATTGCTTGTAGGCCACGATGCCGGTCAGCATGATCGCCACCATGAGTAGAGATGTGGCGATAGGCCGCAGAATGAATATGCGGGACGGGCTCATCTAGCTTGCCTTGCGCGTGCCGCCGCTGTGCCCCGATTTGCCGCCCGCCGGCGCGCCCCCTGCGGGAGCGCCGCTTGCGGGAGCGGCGCTTGCGGGAGAACCGCCGCTATGCGCCCCGGCGCCGGTATCGCCGGCCAGGTGCGCTACCACCTTGGTGCCTTCCGTGAGTTTGTCCACGCCGGTCATGACCACCATGTCCCCGGGTTGCAAACCGGAGGTCACTTCGCTGTCATTGCCTTCCACCGTGCCGATCGTAACTGTGCGCACCGTCACGGTGGAATCCGGCTTCACCAGAAATACGTACGTGCTCTGTGAATTGCGCTGGATCGTGGCCGTGGGCAACAGCGTTACCCCCTGCTTCAACTGCACCAGTATGCGCACGTTCACAAATTGGTTCGGGAATAGTTTGTTGCCCTTATTGTCGAAGGTGGCTCGCCAACGCAGCGACCCGGTGGTCGGATCGATTTGATTGTCGACTGTAGTCAGATATCCGTGCGCCAGCAGGACGGTCCCTGCGCGATCGAAAGCGTCTACGGGAAGCCGCTGTCCGGCGTTCAGCTTTTGCAGCACGACTGGAACCTGATCCTCGGGCAACGGGAAGAGCACGCTGATGGGGTCCATCTGGGTAATCACCAGCATTCCGTTGGTGTCGGCGGCATGCACGATATTCCCGGGATCGACCAGGCGCAGGCCCACGCGCCCCGTAATCGGAGAATGGATATGGCTGTAAACCACATTCAGCTTGGCGATATCGATCATGCCCTTGTCTGTTTCCACGATGCCCTCGTCTTGTTTAACTAGGGCCTCTTGCGTGGCCGTTTGCTGTTCGGGAACGGCGTTTTGGGCCACTAAGGTTTTGTAGCGCACCAGATCGATGCGCGCGTTATCGAGCAAGGCCTGGTCCCGGATGAGTTGGCCTTGCGCCTGCGTTAAGGCCGCCTCGTACGGCCGCGGATCGATTTCGATGAGCGGTGCGTCCTTCTGGACGATGTCCCCTTCCTTGTAGTGCACTTCCATCAACTGCCCGTCTACGCGGCTCTTCACCGTCACGGTATAGATCGGAGTCACCCCGCCAAGGTTCACGAGATAGACCGGAATATTGCCCTTAAGCGCCTTGGCCGCCACCACCGGTATAGCGCCGAAGCCTTTCTTTTGGCTGGCGCCGGCCGCGCCCTTCCCGCCGTCCGCGGGCGCCGGAGTTCTCTTCGACCAGAAATAATATGCGACTGCCGCTACCAGGACTAATAGCGCGAACCATATCCAGCCGCGCCGGGAACGGCGCGGCGGTGCTCCGCTGGCGCGGCCCGGCGGAGAGGAAGTGTGTTTCGGAAGGGTATCGGGGCGCGCCGCCGGTTCGAGCGCGGAGGGAGTTTCCTGGTTCATATTCTCTCCAGTATAAGATGTTGCAAACCCCCGCAAATGTTACAGGCGCAGGGCCGGGATGCCCAACCGCGACACCACCAACGCCGTGACTAAGCTCACCGCCAGGAACCAAACCAGCCAGTTCATGCCATATCCGAAAACGCGGATGCGCGCCGCGGGACACGATACTTCGATCCAACGAACCGTCCCGCGCAGCGAAACGCGGCGCCGCAGCATGCTGCCGGATTCGGAATGCAGGGCGCGCACGCGCCAACAGGCCTCATGCCGGTCGGGAAGGCGCACGGCGGGAGTTTCGACGATCACGCCGCGGCCTTCGAGCATCGGTTCGAACGTGCGCAGATCGGCGCTCCCGCTGAACCCGGCCGTGACAATGGCGGATTCTCCCGCCGCCAGCGGCCGGTGTCCGTACAGGTTATCGAGCTCCATGAAAAGCAGGATGCCGGGAACCAGGGCAATCGCAGCGGCGGGCAGCATCAGGGCCAGGTATCGGGCATTCCAAATCAGTAGTTGCTTCTGCGCGCGGAAGATGAGGGCTGGCTCGCCGCCGTAGAGGCGCATGGCGTAGAGCTGCGCGCGCACCTGTCTTTTGGCCCGCGCCACGCGTTCCCGGTTGGAGAAGCGCCCGAAGACCCACAGCAGTGCGATGCTGGACGCGATGGCGATGGCGGTCAGGCTCCAAGTGTGCGCCGCGGAGAGCATCAGTCGATATACCCGAGACCTTTCAGTCTGCGGAGGACTTCTTCATCGGGCTGGTCCTGTTCGAGCTTGGCGACTTCGCGCTCCAGCACGTGCGCGACGAATTCTTCGGCGGAGCTGTAGCCCGCAGCTTCCGCTGCCTTGGCCACTCTGGCCCAAAGCTCGTTGTTCACTTTGATGCTTTTGCTCATGCTAGGTTGTGGGGCAGGCCCTTGGCCTGCGCGGGTCCCCCGGACCCGCTTCTGCCTGGGGATCGACCTTTGGGAAGGCAAGAGGGCGGCCTGGGATGCCGCCGCAGGCTGGGAGCCTGCCCCACTGTACTAGCGGAGTCTTTCGCAAAATCGTATCTTTCTCCAAGACTAATTTAGAATATCGCGCGGCCTCGCATCCCCGCCGCCGGCCGCACCCCAAACTCGTGCAGCAGCGTCACCGTCACATCGCCCAACCACAGCCCCCCAACCCTCCCCTTGCGATTGCTCAGGAAAACTCCGGGCACCAGCTCTGCCGCGATGCAATGGTCGCCCAGCCACTCATCCTGATTATCCTCGATCAACTCGGGCGGCACGGCGCCCAAAGCGCTCTGCCACGAAGTGCGATAACCGTCGGCCCAACCGGCAATCAAATCCGGAGCCGCATCGACGGCCGCGCCATGGTAGATCTCGCGCGCCCGGTAAACTTTGTACACCACCGCATGCCCGTCGACCGGATCGCGCAGGCCCCGCAGGCGGCTGGCGATCTCCGCCGCCAATCCGTCGCGCTCGGCCGCCGTCACAATGCCCCAGCGCTCGCGCCCCGCCAGGTTCAGATAAATTGCGTTCAGCCCCAGCGCATACGCCCGCGTGCGGGACCAATCCACATGTGCGAACATCTCGCCCTGCCCCAGGCTGGCGGGACTATCGAGCGCCAGGTAGCCTTCGCGATATAGCCAGGTGTTCACGTTGACCGCGCGGCGGAACGAGGCGAAGCCGTGATCGGAAATCACCAGCAACGTGGCCCCGGGCGCGCGCCGCATCACGCGGCCCACCTCGGCGTCCACGCGCTGGTACGTTTTCAGAAGCTCGTCGTCGTGCACGCCCCAGGAGACGTGCGAATCCTGGTCCACGCCGAGATAGTGCAGAAACAGCACGCCGCCATCGAAATGGTCGAGCGCATAAGCCAGCATGCGAAACTGCTCGTCCGTGACCAGGCGCGTCTGCGCATGGTATTCGTCGCGCGTGAGCACGCCCGCGCGCAGCGCTTCGGTATCCTCGGCGATACCTTGCGTGTAGAATGGCCCGATGGCCTCCGCCAACTCGCGGCTGTACGACGCAGGCGTGGATATCGGCAGCTCCGGCGCGAACGGATCGATGTTGACGGGCGAAACATAAATGCGCAGATCCGGATGCAGTTGCTGCGCGTAGATCCGGAACATGCCGGCGGCCGATTTCAGCCCGGGCACGATGGGGAAGGCCACCCGAACCCATCCGGACCACTCGCCCTGGCGCAGAATCAGCCGCTGGCCCTGGACTTCGAATATCGCGGCGGGATTGGCGGGATCGCGCGTCATCGCCACCGTAACCGTAGTGACGGCGTGGTCTTTGCGCAGCGTGTTGTCGGGCCCTTCGACGACCAGCGCGGCGCGGTCGCGCTCCACCTGCACCGCCACGATGCGCCCGCCGGGCACGCTGCGCGCGGTCTCCAGCGGATCGTCCGTGAAGTAGCTGAACGTCCCGAATGTGCCGCGCATGTCGGGCGTGCCCATGCCCGAAAGCGTGCGGCTGTTCGTTTCCAGCGGCGGAAAATTATTCGGCATGCGCAGCAGCGTCACCGGCACGCCGGCTTCGTCCAGAAGCTGCCAGAACGCTTTGCCGCGTAGGAACCGCCGCACATGTCCGGCGGAAAGGGGCAGCAGGTATGGGCCGATCGCCAGTGTGTGGCGCGGCGGCTCGATATCCGCCATGGACGAAAGCGGCTCCATGGTTTTCGGATCGCGGTGGATGAAGTCGAAGACGCCGTGGCCACCGGGGTCGAGGCCGGTAATGAATGTCGACCACGCCACCGGGCTTTGCGGCGGCACGGTGGTTGCGAGGCGCTCGAAATCGCCCGTGCGGCGCAAGTAGTCCAAGTTGGGCAGTGCGTCCCAGTGGCGCTCCAGGAAGCCGGGATCCATGGCGTCGATGCCCAGCACGATGATCTTCTTGCCGGCGGCGCGCGTGGTATGGTGTGCGCAGCCCGCCAGCGCGAGGGCGGCGAGCAGTAGCACGGGGCGCTTCATAGCAGCGGCTTTCCTTCCATCCAGGCGGGCGGCGGCACGCCGAACAGGTGCAGCGCGGTGGGCGCGAGATCCTCAATGCCGGGGTCCGCTGCACTGATCTTCCGGTTCGAAAACAGCACGCCGGGCACTAGAACGGGGTCCACGCAATGATCGCCGCTCCAGGCTTTGGGATTGTCTTCTATTGCCTGCGCGGACACTTTTCCTACCGCGCCCTCCCACGAGCATCGGTAGCCTTCGTTATATCCGACAATGAAATCCGGTGCCGCGTCCAGATAGGGTCCGCGATAGAGATCTTCGGTCGCATAGACGTTGCGGATGGGCGTGCTGCCATCCTCGTCGCGCAACGCGCACAGCCCGGCGATGATTTCGGCCTTGAGCTGCGCGGCGTCGCCAGGCTCGACGATGCCCAGCGATTCGCGGCCCCGCCTGTTCAGATAAAAACCGCCCAACCCCAAAGCGTAGGCGCGCGTGCGGCTCCAATCCACGCCCTCGAAGAACGAGCCACTTTCACGCCCGCCATTCTTAAGCTGCAGGTAACCGTGCTCGCGCAGCCACGCGTTGACGTTCACGCCGCGCCGGAACGCGCAAAATCCATGGTCGGAAAGTACGAACAAAGCGGTGCCACTATCGGTGAAGGTCATCGCCTGGCCCACCAGCGCATCCATCCGCTGATACATTTCCTGGATTGCGCCGGCGTGCGGGTGGGCCGTGTCCAGGCGGCGGTAGAACATGTGCTGGATGCGGTCGCTGGTGTCGAAAACACAAGCCACCACGCCGCGCCGCGTGTTCTCCAGCCCGTTGCGGAACATGGCTTCGCGCTCGGCGAAAATGTCCCAGGCCTGGCGCAGGAAAGCGTCCTCGTCGATCACGCCTTCGTTGAGCCCCCAGGTATCTTCCGCCATGCCCACGGTGGCGTAGGATCCCAGCAGGTTCGCCAGGTACGCCGCGTAATACGGCGGATGGCTGATGGGCAACGCGGGGCGCTCCGGATCGATGTTGATGGGCGTCATGTAGAGGCTGAACTCCGGCCCCGTCTCGGTGGCCAGAAAACGCGCCAGCCCCGCGGCCTTGGCTCCCACGACGGTGCGGAATGTGAGCCGCTGCCAATCCGTGTAGACACCCGGTTCCAGCCGGCAGCGGCGGCCCTGCACCTGCAACTCATACGCGCCGTTGACTGGCGTCACGCGGAATGGTATGCGGAGGATCGGCGCATCTTCAAGGAAGGTATCGGCGGGACCCTCGATCTCGCCCGCGAAGCCATCCGCCATGCGCCGCAACGGGTAGCGGCTGCCGTTCTCGTAGATGGCCTTTTCAATGCGCGTGGTGAATTGCGAGAAGCTGCCTTGCGTGCCCTTCAGATCTGGCGTGCACATTGCGGAGAGCAGGCGCCCGTCGAACTTCTCCGGCGGAAAGGTGATGGGCACGCGCAGGATGGTGCAGCCGATGCCTTGATCGCCGAGGATCTTCCAAAAGGGCTGGCTCTTGCGGCGCAGATCGATCGGCGTCCGGGAGAGCGGAATGCGCAAGCGCCCCAGGCGCAGCACCCGCGCGGGCCTTCCAACGCGCGCCGACGAAAGTTGCGGCAGGTACGTTTTCAAGCTGCGGTCCAGAAAATCGAAGATGTTGTGCTTGGCGGGGCTCACCCCGGTGGCGAAGGTGGACCACGCCACCGGCGAGAGCGCCGGAAACGTGGTGCGCAACCGCGTGTAGCTGCCCTCCGCGCGCAGGCGCGCCAGATGTGGCATTTTTCCTTCGTCCATGAGGCGCTCGGTGAACCGCGGATCGAGGCCGTCCAAGCCCAGAAATATGATCTTTTTCACGCGCGCGTGGCGGTAGCCGCGGCGGCGGCGCACCGCGCGCCAGGCCATGCGGAAGGGCCACGCTGCCAGCGAGAGAAGGCTCAGGAAGAAGCCCGCGATCAAGGTGAGGAACGATCCCAGGAACGCGAAACCCGCGCCCGGGCCCACGTAGGCCATTTGCGCGGAGTGCGGATGCGAAAGGAGCAGGGCCAGCCATGCCAGGGCCAGCGCAAGGTGGACGGCCGGACGGAGTTTCTTCAAAAG
>Ga0302326_10015992_pt1 | contig 15740 bp, 8 predicted proteins | sample Palsa_T0_3_FD_202264 | JGI IMG/M metagenome (GOLD analysis project Ga0302326, IMG submission 202264) | Peat permafrost microbial communities from Stordalen Mire near Abisko, Sweden - Palsa_T0_3 | ecosystem: Environmental > Terrestrial > Soil > Palsa > Peat permafrost | place: Sweden: Abisko...
GAGGAGGATAAGCGGTTTCAAGACGAAGAGATTCAAGTAGGAACCGAGCGCTGTCGACCGCCGGCCCCGTAAGAACCGCCCAGGCGCGGAGCGAGGCAACGGCCTCTGTGCCACCAGACACCACATTGGATATTGATTCAGCCTTGCGAAACGGGCTAACGCGATTCAAGAGAGAGTGCGACGAAATGAAGATTCACATCCCGACCCCGCTTCGTCAATTCGCTGCTAAACAGGCCACAGTAACGGTTGCCGCCACAACCGTAGGCGAGGCCCTGGACGAGCTCACCGTAACTCATCCGGAATTGAAGAAACATCTGTATTCCGAAGAAGGCAAGCTGCGAGCTTTCGTGAACATTTATCTGAACGACGAAGACATTCGCTACCTGAGCGACAAGGAAAACACGGCGGTCAAAGACGGCGACAGCCTGTCGATCATCCCCTCCATTGCAGGCGGATGCATCGGTCTCAGCTATTGATACATATGGAATAGGGCGTGCCCCGCACGCCGGAAGAGGATCAAAATGGCGACACTTACAGAAACACCCGCGATGGCCGTGCCTTCGCTCAGCAACGATGAAATCGCGCGCTACTCCCGCCACCTGATTTTGCCCGAAGTCGGCATGGAGGGACAGCTCAAGCTCAAAGCGGCTAAGGTGCTCTGTGTGGGCACAGGCGGACTCGGTTCACCCCTGGCCTTTTACCTTGCAGCGGCAGGCGTCGGGACGCTGGGACTGGTCGACTTTGATGTAGTCGATTCGAGCAACTTGCAGCGGCAGATCATTCACAGTACCAAAGATGTGGGCCGGCCCAAGCTGGACTCCGCCGAGGAGAAGCTGAAGGCTCTGAATCCCTTTATGAAGATCGTGAAGTTCAACACCATGTTGTTGAGCGACAACGCCATGGAGATCTTCAAGGACTTCGACATCGTGGCCGATGGCACCGACAACTTCCAAACCCGTTACCTGGTGAACGATGCCTGCGTGTTGAGTGGCAAACCAAATGTGTACGGCTCCATTTTTCGCTTTGAGGGGCAAGCGAGCGTTTTTGCCACCAAGGAAGGTCCGTGCTACCGGTGCCTCTATCCTGAGCCGCCACCGCCGGGTTTGGTTCCTTCCTGCGCGGAAGGTGGAGTACTGGGGATTCTGCCCGGCTTGGTCGGTGTTATCCAGGCTACCGAGGTCATCAAGCTGATCCTGGGCCAGGGCGAGCCGCTGATCGGGCGCCTGCTGCTGGTGGATTCGCTGAGCATGCGCTTCCGCGAGTTAAAGCTGCGTAAGAATCCGGATTGCCCGGTCTGCGGCACCCATCCCACTGTAACCAAATTGATCGATTACGATCAGTTCTGCGGCATCCAGCCCCCGGCGGCGCCGGATGCGACACTGGTCAACGGCATCGATCAGATCGCGGTCACCGCCTTCAAGCAGCAGCGCGAAGCAGGCAAAGATTTCTTCCTGCTCGACGTACGCGAACCCCACGAATTCAAGATCGCAGAGATTGGCGGCTACCTGATTCCTCTGGGCGACTTACCCAAGCGCGTCGGCGAGCTGGATAAAAACCGCGAAATCGTGGTGCATTGCAAGATGGGTGGCCGCAGCCAGAAAGCAGCTGAGTTCCTGCAGCAGTCTGGTTTCAAAGTCCATAATCTTGCTGGCGGAATTCAGGCCTGGAGCGAGCAAATCGATCCCCGGGTACCAAAGTACTGACAGCTCTTGGGGCCGCACAACCCGCCCGGGCGCGGCTCCTGGGTGAAAAAGACCTTGAAGGAAGGCCACGGCTTTATCGGCTGCGGAAAAACCCTGTTTTGAATCGGGCACGACTTAGTGGTGCCGTAGTGGCTTCACAGGGCGTGCTCTCACACACCCTCTTTGGCCTACTGGCTGCGGCGCAAAATGCGTGCCCTATCGTTCAAGGTCTTTTTCCGCAGAAGAAAACAAACCAGCCCCGAGAAATGTATTGGCACCCCTTGCGACTTCTTCTTTGCTCCGAACCCTGCGGCATCGGTATACTCCGGAAGTTTGTACTAAGCGGTATTACCGCACCTTGAAGCAAACAGGGAGCCCATGGACCTCGTTGTTATTCGCATTCTCTTTGTCCTTGTTCTGACCGCGGCCTGTTTCTTCTTGAGGCCCTTTGATTTGCAGCCTCCAATCGCGGCGGTTCTCGGTGCTGCTGCCGCTGCGGCCGTGATCGTCTTTGAGTTGCGCGTCCGCGCCTTAAGCATCAAGCGGCTTCTGGGCGCGGTGCTGGGCAGCATATTGGGCATCGCAGGCGCCGCTCTCTTCGGCATGGTTCTGGGCGGAAGTCTGCCCCCGGGAGGCACTCGGGCCCTCCTGCAGCTTTTCGTGCTCATGCTCATGTCGTATGTCGGGTTGATGGTCGGCGCCAGCAAGGGCGACCTGCTGAACTTTACCGGGGGGCTGGCTGAGCTCTTTGCCGGCGAACGCGCCGCAGCCGGCAAGCGCAATCACAAGATCCTCGATACCAGCGCCATTATCGATGGCCGTATCGCCGACGTAGTTGAAACCGGCTTTCTGGAAGGAACGCTGGTGGTACCCGAGTTCGTCCTCCGCGAGCTGCAGATCGTGGCCGATTCTTCTGACGGTTCCAAGCGCCAACGCGGCCGTCGCGGGCTGGATATTCTGCAAAAGATGCAGGCCAATCCGGTGCTCGCTGTACAAATCGTCGAGGACGACTTTCCTCAGCTGCGCGAGGTGGATCTCAAGCTGATCGAATTGGCGAAAAAGATCGGCGCCCCCATCGTGACCAACGACTTCAACCTCAGCAAAGTGGCTCAACTGCACCATGTGCGGACACTCAATCTCAACGATTTGGCCAATTCATTGAAGCCGCTCGTGTTGCCCGGCGAAAAAATGAACATCGTCGTGCTCAAAGAGGGCAAGGAGTACAACCAGGGAGTCGGCTACCTGGATGACGGAACCATGGTGGTGGTCGACCACGCCCGGCGCATGATCGGCCGCGCTGTGGAGATCACGGTTACCAGCGTTTTGCAGACCGCTTCGGGCAAGATGATCTTTGGCAAGCTTGAGGATGCGACTCTCAAACCGGAGCAGGTACGTACCGTCAGCGAACTGTCGAGCTGAACCCGTGTCAACCTGAACCGGCGGCGGCTGCATCTCACGGGAGGAGCCTCCAAGTCATTAATTTTGCTGAAATTTGGGGATCCGGCCCGAAAAGCGCAAGAAACAGATTTGACAGGCGGAATCCGGCGGGTACAATCTTGCCGAGAACCAAAGGTTACACACTCAAAAAGACCCCCGATGGACACCGCCTGCAAACACCCCAAAGTCCGCGTCGTAGCGCGTGAAGAGGACGTAGAGTATGTCGAATGCCTGGATTGTGGCCAGGTATTCGACTCCAATGAGTATCACGACATGGAAATCGAAGAAGAAGTGCTACGGGAGCCGGAAGAAGACGTGAAGTAGCGGGTCCCCCGTCGCTCGCGCACGACTGCGCGTCCCTTCGTGTGCTTCAAAACTGCTGCTAGCGGTATGGGAACTTTCTCGAGATTCGACGCCCGTTCGGGCCACCGTCGGACTCAAGCTCCGTAAATGTTGGCATTCACAAAACGATTGCGGAATTTTCCGTTCGCGTCGTAATGTGCCAGAAGCGCCTGATAGCTCGACAGTTGGGCATAAAGGGGCATGACCTGTGAGGGCGTCATGGTAAACAGCTTTCCCCAATGAGGGCGGGCCCCAAAGGGGGCCAGTTTCTCTTCAATCAACGGCAGCACCTTCTTCACCTCCGGCCACTCCGGCTTCCAGGTAAAGTGAATTGCCATCGACGGCCGCCGGTAGGCGGTGCTCATCCAGAGGTCATCGGCCGCAATGGTCCGCACTTCGGAGATGAAGAGATGGGGGGTTACCTGGTCTCGAAGCTGCTCTACGGCCAACAGAGCTTCGTATCCCCGTTCCCGCGGTATCAGATACTCGGACTGCAATTCTGCCCCGCTACTGGGCGTGGCGCCGATCCGGAAGTGGGGCAGCCGGTCAAACCACGGTCCGGGGATGCCCAATTGCTCGGTGCAGCTCTCCGCGGAGTGTCCGGCCAGGGGGTGAAGTTTCCTGGTCGCCAACGTGGCCCCCAGGAATTCGGGAGCGAACTCAGGTTTGCCGGCCCCGGGGGCAAGACGCCGCTTTACCCACACCTGGTTAATCCGGTGTTTCTGCCAGTCGGTGAAGAGGCTGACGCTGTAGGCGCTGGCGAAGATCTCGTCCAGGTGGTGCTCGAGCTGACCCATGGCCAGGTTCTCGTAGACCACCTGGCTGACCTGGAAGGTCGGTTGCACGTCCAGCGTAACCTTGGTGACGATCCCGACAGCCCCCAGGTTCACCACGGCTCCCAGGAATCGGTCGCCATCCCGTTCGCGAGAAAGCGTCACCACCTCGCCGCCGGCCGTCACCACCTCAAGCCCGGATACAGCCGTGGCCAGGTTGCCATTCGTATTGCCGGATCCGTGGGTAGCCGTGGCGATAGCCCCTGGAACCGAAATTCCCGGGAGGGATGCCAGGTTGTGCAGCGCGTACCCGTTACTCTCAAGATATGGAGCCAGCCGGCTATAGGTTACCCCACCTCCAACCGTGACAGTGCGCGCCTCGCGATTCAGGACCATCTGATCCAGGTGCGCCAGGGAGATCTGATTCTCCGTGCTGTCGGCGATTCCGTTAAAAGAGTGGCGGGCTCCGAGCGCCCTCAGGTGTGCGCAACTCCTGACCACCCGCTGCACTTCCTCGACGGTTTGCGGCTGGTGCAACCGATCCGTGCTGTAGGTGTAATTCCCTGACCAGTTGGTTCGCGGCGAACTGTGATCCTCCGCCGAACTTAGCTGCGACAACATGGTCCCGGTTAGAAAAACCCCGGATGCTTTCAAGAACTCTCTCTTATCCATAGATAGTCGTCCGTTTGGCTCGGTTCTGGCCTGCATACATCGGCCCTCGGAAAAGACGCGCCGGCCATCCGAGGAAGAATACAGCAACGAAAGCCTACGCGGTTTTCCCCGGCAGGAGCCACAGACAAGAGCCACACCTCGCCTCGTCATCAGCAGAGAACTCCGGTGACAGAGCAGGCACTGGTACCAGTTACCGCACAAAGACCACCGGAGCGGCCGTGCAAGCTTACGCGGGAAGTAACAACCTCTAAGTCCCTTTTGAACAAGCACCTTGTAGCTGAAATCGCGAACCTCATTTCTAAATCACCCATAAGAGTAATAACAATGTGCCAAAACGGACGGTATCCTCCAGCAGTTGATGCAAAGTGATACTACTCCATAGCCGCAGGTGTGCCCGTAGGACAACTGCGTTGTGTTACTGCCTTCGCTTGACAGGCGCTCGTTCACAGAGACCACGCTTGCGAACTAATCGTTAGGAACCGGAGCTTCGAAACCCATGACGCACTCCACCATCGTTGCATTTAAGCGCCGTACGACTTCCAGGCAGGCATTTTTTAGCCGTTTCATGCCCGTGCTGTTGGGCGCTCTCGCGTTGGTACCTGGCCCTGCCGCATGGGCGCTCTCGTCTACGACCACCTCCCTGTTTACCACTCCCAACAACCCGTCGAGCGGCACGGTCATCACCATGACTGCGCAGGTGGCTTCCACCCAATTTACCGTTGCCGGCGGTACTGTGACTTTTACAGATACCTATAACGGGGTAGAGGAGACTCTGGGTACCGTTCAGGTTCAATCGACAAATGGGACCGCGGGCGCGGCGATTCTAAAGACAGAAGTGGGCGGAATTGGGACCCATCAGTTTGTAGCCAACTACAGCGGCACCGAGGTGTTCGCAACCAGCTCGTCCTCCATCCAGTCGGTAGATTTTGCCGGGCCGTACCTGACGTCGACCGCGTTGACAAGCTCCGCCGCCCCGTCGCCCTTCACCCTCACCGGAACCGTATCCGCATATGGCCCCACGGCTCCTACCGGAAGCGTTACATTTACCGACACGACTTCGAACTTTACTTTGGGCACCGTTCCGCTGAATGCATCGACATTGCAGACCGGCTTTGCTCCGTACACCAGCTATCCCATTTCCGGGGAAATCACGACCGGAACCGGCGGCACCATTGCTCCCGCGATTGGCGACTTCAATGGCGATGGACGTCTCGATTACGCGGTCCCAACGAATTCCGGCCCTATCGTCATTCTGTTGGGTAACGGCAATGGCACATTCACCAACGGCACACCGATTACCACCACCCTGTTCACACCAACTTCCGCAGTCGTGGGAGATTTCAACGGAGATGGTAAGCAGGATCTTGCCGTCCTCAGCGCTACCGGGTCCGTCAACATTTACCTCGGCATCGGCGATGGAACCTTTCAGGCCGCCAAGAACTTTGCTGTGGCTCCGGCACTTTCTACGCCATCGTCAAGAATCCTTGCCACCGCAGACTTTAATCGCGACGGAATAGCGGATCTGGTCGCTACCAATTCCGCGCTCAACGAAGTTGCGGTTCTGCTGGGTGTCGGCGACGGCTCATTTTTGGCGGCGAACTACTATTCAGTTGCGACTACGGGCACCAACACTCCCGGATCCAGACCCTGGAACGTCGTGGTTGGTGACGTGAATAAGGATGGCTTTGTCGATATCATCACATCGTCGGACGGTAGCGGCACGTTTAGTGTCCTTCAGGGCATCGGCGACGGCACATTCAAGGCAAATGTCCTCATCGCTACCCCGGCCGCCCAGGTAGGCTCTGTTGCGCTTGGTCAGTTCACTACGAGTGGACTTGTGGATGTTATAACCTCGAGCGCACCCGACCAGAATATCTATATCCTGAAAAATACGACAACCACGGCAGGAGCAACTCCTACCTTTACCAGCGGCACAAGCTTCCCCATGAGCAATGGTCCGTATTATTTAGCCGTTGCTGACTTCAACCGGGATGGCAAGCTCGATATCATCGCGGCCAATAGCGGCTCGGCCATTGTGGGCCCCCCGGCCGTCCCTGCGGCGACTGCAGTGGGTGTTCTACTTGGGAATGGAACTGGTGGTTTTGGCCTCGCGACCTACTATCAGGTCGGCGGTGCTTCCTTCTTCGCGAATGCTGCCGATATCAACGGAGATGATCAGGTCGACCTGACCGCTGTGACCACCACCGGCGTAAGCGTCCTGTTGTCAGGTGAGGCCGAGTCGGCTTCCCTGAGCAATGTCTCTTACTACGGATGCAACGCGCAGTCCATCGTTGCGACTTACGGCGGGGGCGGAAATTATGGGACGAGCACTTCCACGCCGCCGATGAGTGTAACTCCCGGAACAACGATGACCACACTCGGTCTTACGATCACGCCCACCAATGGCGTAGTCGGTCAGCAGTTCATGTTGCAGGCGACACTGTCGCCCTATGCCTATGGTTCGGCCGGCACAAACGGAGGGACGGTCACTTTCAAGACGAGTCCCGGTGGAACCACCATCGGCACGGCGACGCTTTCCAACGGCGTTGCGACTTATATCTATACCCCGACGGGTACCGGTTCCTTTAGCGTCATCGCATCGTACCCTGGGGTTTGCGGTTTCTCCGCCAGCACCAGCTCCACCGCCTCCGCAAACGTGTTGAAGGCATCGACCCTTACCTGGGCTACGCCCGCACCCATTACCTACGGTACGGCGTTGAACGGGGTGCAATTGAATGCCACGGATAGTGTTGCCGGAACGTTTGCCTATACACCGCCCGCCGGTACCGTCCTGAGCGCGGGAACACATACGCTCTCCGTGACCTTTACGCCCACCGACCCTACGTACGGGCAAGAGACCGCGACCGTATCGCTCACCGTGAATCCGGCGGCAACGGTCATCATCTGGCCCACGCCCTCACCCATCACCTACGGTACCGCCCTGAGCAGCTTCCAACTGGATGCTACGGCGTCGACCGGCGTCGTCTCCGTGCCGCTCTCTAGCTACTACAACGACAGCGGTATCTATGATCCTGGTACCAGCTACTCTTCCGGCGGCTTCGATCACGACGGCTATTCTTATTCCAGCTCTACTCTCAGTGGTTCGGTTGTTTTCGGCGGTATGACGTTCAACCTGGGCCCGGTGGGTGCGCCTGACGCCGTGTACGGCACCGGCAGCAACCCAATCACCCTGCCGGCAGGCCAGTACTCAAATCTTTATATGCTCGGGGCAATGGTCAACAACATCGACCCGCCAAACGATACCCAGACATTCACCGTAACCTACACCGATGGTTCGACGTCTACGCTGAACCAGAATATGAGCGATTGGTTCAACGCTGACGGGTGGCCCGGTGAGGCGGTCGTCAACTGCGCCGAGAAGCGGAACTATCAGGACGGTTCGCAACAATCGGATTCGGTCTGCGTGTACGGATACGACCTTGTTCTTGACCCCACCAAGGTCGTCTCCACGGTCACGCTGCCCAATAACTCGAACATCGTCATGCTCTCCATGAACTTGACCACGCCTTCGATCCCGGGAACGTTTGTTTACACCCCGCCCTCGGGTACGGTCGAACCGGTTGGAACCGATACCCTCAACGTGGCGTTCACTCCGAACGACACGACCGATTACCAGTCGGCAACGGGCAGCGTCAATCTAGTGGTGAGTGCTCCAGTCGGGACCGCTGTGACTCCCACCATCTCGTGGCCTAACCCGGCAAACATCAGTTACGGTACTCTTTTGAGCGCGACTCAGCTCAATGCGGTCGCGATGGGGATTCCAAGGCCCACGACTGAGGTCCCTACCAGCCAGCTCAATGTGCTTTCAACCTCGACGGACGGTACGGGTTACGGCCTGTATGGCTTCGACGGTATCGGCGACACGTATTCCTACACGCAGCTGAACAACGGCGCGGTGCAGTATGTGGGCACGACCTTTAACCTTGGAGCACCCACCGTCCCCAATGCCATTTCAAACGGCGCAGTATACACGCTGCAAACACCGGGCAACTATTCAGCTATTTACCTGATTGGCGCTGCGACCACGACCGGGCAGACAGCACAGCCCTTCGTTCTCAACTATTCCACCGGCAATCCGGTCACTAAGACGCTTGACATAAGCTCATGGTCGCAATCGGCCGGCTACAGCGACGAGACCATCGTCGCCACGACCCCCTACGCCAATACCCAAAGTGGCGGGGAGAAATCGGGTACCTACGACCTCTATGGGTACACAATTACGGCCGATCCAACGAGAACCCTGGTCAGCATTAGTGTTCCTAACAACCGGGAAGTAGTGATCATGGCGCTCGGGTTCGGCACCAATAATCAGGTCGTCGTGCCAGGGACCTACGCCTACAATCCGACGTTCGGCGCCCTACTCTCAGTTGGAACGCATACGCTTTCCGTGGTGTTTACTCCCAGCAACACGGCCGGTTATAACTCCGCCTCCGACAGCGTCCCGATCACCGTGGTTAAGGCGACGCCTATCATCAACTGGCCGACGCCAGATGCTATCGCGGTGAACCAGCCATTGACGAGCCTACAGCTCGATGCCACCGCATCGGTAAACGGCACGTCGCTCCCCGGAACGTTTGTCTACACGCCCGCGGCAGGTTCCTCATTCTCAACCGCCGGTATCTACACGTTGAGTGTGACTTTTACCCCCAGCGACACCACCGATTACAGTACCGCGATGGGCACAGTGCAGATCGTGGTCGGCACATCCGGAGGCACCGGCGTCAGCGGATCGACAGGATTTGAATCCGGTTTGTGCTGCTACTTCAGCCAACCGACTCCGTATCAGGTTACTATCAACGGATCCACAGCAGCTCCGACCGGAACTGTGACTGTGACCTTTGCAGGCCAGACCCTTGGAACTGGCACTCTTGTGCCAGGATCGGGCGCCAGCTCCACTGCCTCCTTGTTGCTCAATAGCATTTACTTTGCCGTAGGCAACAACACTGTATCCATTAACTACGGTGGGGATACGAACTACATCCCCTCCGCGACGCCGGCTGTCGTCCCTCTACTCAATCCGGCGATCCCGTTCAATCCGGCGTCTGTGCCAGGTGGGACCAGCACGCTGGCTATCCCCTACTTGTTCCCTGTAGCCGGGACCATGACCTTCAACTTCAACCCGGGCGGCGGTGGAATCTCCGACTTCACCAACGATACCGGTGACACCTCGTGCTCTTCCGGCACCGCGGAGACCGCCGGCTTTGTCTGCACACTGAGCGTTCATTTCAACCCAGCCTTGCCAGGCGTTCGCAGGGGAGTTATCCAAGTCAACTTCACCGATAGCCAAGGCAATGTCGAACCGACTCTCTACCTGTTCCTCTCGGGCTTAGGCGATGCGGCTCAGATCACGCTGGGCAGCGCCACGCAGGTGTCTCTGAACTCCAGCCTGAATCAGCCGCAGAGCCTGACCTTTAATCCTACTGACACCACAAACTCCTTGCTCTACGTGACCAACAGCAACCTGGGGTTAATGGATACGATCCCCTCCACTGGCGGTATCTTGACCAGATGGAACGCAGCCAACACCAAGAACCTGGTTTACCCGACAGACGTGGTCTTCGACGCCTTCGGCAACCTGATCGTGGCCGACTCGACTGCCGGCAAGGTCTGGGAATTCAATCCAGCACTCGCCGAATCAACGGTGGGCACGGGGTCCTTCCCACTTGGGCTCCCCACAGCGGCCAGGATTGACTTTGGCAACAACATCTACATCGCGGATGCAGGCAGCAAGCCGCGAATCCTGCTGGTCCCTGGGGAGACCTACGATACTTCGCTCACTCCCAGTGTCCTGCTCACTGGCTCGACTGTAAGCTTCCCGCAAGCGCTCGCGGTCGATAACACTGGATATAACCTGTATGTGGGCGACGGAAACCTGAACACGATTCAGGAGATCAGTCTCCCCGGTGGAGCCACATCGACCGTGAACATCGCACCTTGCGATGCAACGGTCAAGTCATGCGCGTTCAACTCGCCGGGAGGCATGGCCTTTGATCCCAACGGCGATATGTACGTCACGGATAGCGGTCAAAGGGTACTGATGGTGCCGAGCAACCACTCATCCGGTGCTCCTACCACGCAGTTGCCGATCACCGGGCTCAACAACCCCACAGGCATCGCGATCGACGGTTCGGGCAACGTCTACGTGACCGATCTGAACACCAACGTGGTCAAGTTGCTGGTGAACAGCGGGACGCTGACCATCAACCCCCTGAATGCGTCGGTGACCACCAAGCTCACCAACACAGGTAACTTGAACCTCAGCATCAGCTCGCTGACGTTTGGTCACGGAAGCAGCAGCAGCTTCACAGAAACCGACAACTGCACCACGGGGCCCGTCGCCCCAGGTGCTTCCTGCAACATAATCATCACGTACTCCAACGCAAGCGGCGCAGCGACGGATACGCTCACCATCAACAGCAACGCGTATTCGGCAACCGGGGTGAGCATCAGCCTCACCAACTAACCAAACCCCATGTGGTGCGCGCGAGCGCACCACGCAACCCGTTCGATTCAAGACAATACGAGCCGTGCTCAACCAGAGCACGGCTCTATCTTTTTTGACTAAGCTAGCTGGAATCTATTCTCTTCCGTGCCGGTTACATTTGTCTGCATTGCGAAAAGGCCGCCGCCGAATCGCTCCCAATGTCCGGGTTCCGGTAATGCCGAGGTGATGTAAAGTACATTTCCTTCCGGCCCACCAAACGTGCAGTTCGTCGGCCGGCTCACCGGCAACTCGATAACCCGATCAATCGTTCCATTCGGCGCAACCCGCACGATGCATCCTCCACCGTATCGGCAGTTCCACACATACCCTTCTGCATCGATGGCAGAACCATCAGGCCCCCCGCGTTGGAAACCCTGGAAAAAGGTTTGCTCCCCACCAATGGACTTTCCGGCGAGGCCGTAGGCATACGACCAGATGCAGTTCTGCGAGGTGTCGCCAAAATAGAACCTGGACTTATCCGGACTCCAAAGCAGGGTATTCGAGATGCCGACATCGCGGCGCCACACCGAGACAGCCCCATTGCCGTCGATCCGGTAGAGAACGCCGTCTCTGCCACCCGCCGCAAAGGCGTCGCCATTCTCCTTAACATTGTTGCGCATTGACCCTACCCACAAAGAGCCACCAGGGTCTACCGCCGCATCGTTGCAGCGAACCATAGGCCAGCCAGGAAGAGCAAACAAGGGCACAGGCGGCGCATCGCTGTCCGGCTTCCACAGCGCGATACCTGACCCGAGAGATAGAGCCAGGGTATCCTCACGGCTGGTTTCCATCACGCACGTCACCGGCTCGGCGAAGAACCAGCTCTTCACCGAGCCGTCCTTCAACCTGTAACGATGGACAAGAAATCGATTGATGTCCGTCCAGTAGATGCACTGGCTATCCCGCCGCCACAGAATTCCTTCACCACAAACATCTCCGCTGGGGGCGATGCAAATCGGCTCTTCGATCTTCAGTTGATTCTGCAGAAACATCCTCCATAGTGCCGGCCATCATAGTAGGCGTTCAGGATTTACATTGCCTACACTAGGCTCGAACCATCTCCACCATCGCAGCACTGGCGGCCGGCATCTCGATGATCATTTTCCCCTTCTGCAGCGGCACCGTCTGCGACTTCATTGGCTTCCATAGCCCCGCCGCGCTCACCTCCGCTCCGCCCAGCGTGATCCCGGTACTGGCGTCGACCCCGGGCGCCAACAAGCGGGTTGCCTTCGCCGGGCTATTACTCACGCCGCCGGTGTCTACGTGCAGAACCGAGGCCGTCTTTCCTTTGTTGATCAAGGTGAGCTGCAGCGTTCTGTCTGCCGGCGTAGTGGCATAGGCTTTGATCATAGGGGAGTTGGTATCGACGCTCACTTCCAGCATCTGACCGTGCGCAAAGTTGAAGGCGAGCAGTCCGTAGTATTCCGGTCTGGCGATGGAATGCCCCTGCGCATCCTCGCCGATGGGCGAATAGGAACTGATGAAGCCGAGCTGATTGACACCCGTTTCCATGTTCACACCGGAGCAGCCGTTGTACGCGAGCGTGTACAGGTAATCGAGAGCCCACAGGGCGCCCGCCATGGTATCGCTTACCCCCGGCCGCCCGCCGCCGGAAAAAGAGTTTACCTCGCAGATGCGATACGGAACACCACTGCTCCCGGATGCAGCGCGCAACTGATCGAGTTGAGGTTGCAGCTTTGGGTCTGTCCCCAGCAACTTCTCGATCGTGCTCCCTGGATTTTGTCCTTCCCGGTAGTAGTGATGCGTGAGCAGCACGATATCTTTGCCCTCATCGGCAGCGAACCGGGTGACCCAATCTGTTTTTCCTGCAACATCGGGCCCGGCAAAGGGGATCCCCGGCAACTGTGCCCGGAGCGCGATCTTGTACCGGCGATAATCCGCCAGCCAACTCTCGTATCCATACCCCGGCTGCCGATGTTTCTCATGGGAGAAAAGATCAGGTTCATTGCCGATCTCAAAAGCCAGCAACCGCTCCCCGGCAATGGCCGTAACTGCTTTTGCTTCGGCCACGGCTTCCTTTTCCGTGCCGCTGCCAAGGTTCAGGGCCCAGATCAATTTCCATTCGGTTGCCTCCAGGAAGCCACCCAGATCTTTCAGCAAGGCGTCGTTCACGGTGGTGCCGTAGGGAGAGGAAACCGCAGTCGCGACGGCGGAATAGCCGGCATAATCCGCGGTGTTTCCACCTACGCGAATCACACCTTGCGTTCCCAGCCGGCGCACTAGCTCCACGTAGGCAGTATTCGCAGGGCTCAGCAGGCCGTGCGTGGCCACGGAAGAGATTTCATAGCCGAGACCTGGGAAATACGGTGGCACCGAAGGCAACGACCCAGCGCCGCCGATCGTTACATAACCCGCTTGCGCATCCCCCGCAACCGCTCTCGCAAGCGGACATGGCGCAGCCAGCGCTGCGACCGCGGAAGCACTCCTGGCGATGAAGTCACGACGATTCATATGTCCCCGAATTGAGCTGATCCCGTGCGCGACAAGTATAAAGAAATGGCTCTCGCTACCTCCGAGCCAGATCGGGTCAGCAAAAGAACGCCATGGGAAGGACAGTTTTTTCGTTCCAACTACAACTACCGGGGTCTAGCCTGCAACCCGGGTAACTGCCAGAATCTGACTATGGTAACCAGTGTGGCTGCGGACCGGAGACCGGTGTTTGTTACGCTTCAGAGCGCGCTCGGCCGGGCAAGATTCGTGTCTCTTCTCGTGCTGTTTGGGCTGCTGGTTGTTTGCATTGTGTTTTCCTGGATCACCCGTGGCGCGATGGCCCATCTGCCCTTTTTGAAAAGCCAACAAACGCACGCGGGGCCGTCGTCGAACCAGACTACTGTCGTCGATTTGCACCCTTGGCAGATCGCGCAGGCGCTCTCACCGTTGGCAGTGAGCCGCGAAGAGGTGGAGTTCGCCCACGAAGCCGAACGTCTTGCGGATCATGAGGTGAATCAGGCTTTCGCGGTAGCTCTGCGTCTGGCCAATACACAGCACCTTACTCCAACCGGCGAGGCGGCCGAGCTTTCGCAAAAGGTTGCGCAACTGCAGCAAATGACAAAGGACGATCAGGCACGGGTGCGAAGTCTCACGCCGCCGACCGGCGCTGGCGAAGATGACCTGAAAATCGCCCAGGCGCAACTGGACCTGGATCTGGATGAGCTAAGTGATGCGCAGCAGGATCTGGCGCGCGCATCCGGGGATGTGCGCACCACGATTCAACAGGAGTTGGCCGCGCACCAGGCAGCCATGAGCAAAATGAATGCTCAGTCGGGCAGCGACAGCCAAATGGCGGTTCTCTCCACCCGGCAGTACGGCACACTTGCCGGGCGCCTTGCGGCGTGGGAGAGCCAGCGCAGCCGCTACCAGTTGATTCAGCAGGCCATGCAGCAGGCTCATGCCGATGCATCGAGTTTGACCGCCGAGCATAACGCGCTCGAAGCCCTGGCGAATGCCAGTGCCGCGGAGGCAGCGACGTCAGCCCCGGCGGTGAACGGTGCGGGAGCGGCTGCGGCCAGGCTCGCAAACCTGCAACGGAGAAGAGATCAGCGGCAGCTGCTCAGCATCTACGATGACCGTATCCAGACGCAGCAGCAACTCGAAGGCATCTATGGCAAATGGTCGAACCAGGTGGTGTTGCAGCATAAGATCGTGATGCACATGGCTATGCGATCGCTGGCGACGGTGGCCTGCATTTTGATCTGTGTCATCCTCTGTGAAGCTATTGGAACAAAACTGTTGGAGCGCCACGCGTTCGACCGGCGCCGTATGCAAACGCTGCGCACCCTTCTGCGCCTCAGCGTGCAACTGGTCGGCGTGTTGGGTGTTCTGCTGGTCACATTCGGTGTACCGAGTCAGATCTCAACCATCCTGGGTCTCGCAACTGCCGGGCTCACTGTCGCTCTGCAAAGTTTCATTCTCGCCTTCTTCGGCTGGTTCATTCTTATGGGCAAGAACGGAGTGCGCGTCGGCGACTGGGTGGAGATCAATGGCGTTGCCGGTGAAGTCGTCGGGATTGACCTTTTCCGAACCACGATCCTGGAAACCAGTGATTGGGCTGAAAAGGGGCATCCGACGGGACGCCGCGCGACATTCATCAACAACTTCGCCATAAGCGGGCAGTACTTTAACTTCTCCACAGTTGGCCAGTGGATGTGGGACGAGATGTCGGTGAGCATTCCCTCATCTTCAGAAACGTATGAAAAGGTTGCACAGATCAACAAGGCAGTCGCGGAAGAGACAGAGCAGAGCGCCCAGCTTGCAGAACAGGAATGGAAGCGCGTCCCGAGGCAGAACAGCTTATGCCATGCCAGCGCA
>Ga0302326_10015993_pt1 | contig 15740 bp, 14 predicted proteins | sample Palsa_T0_3_FD_202264 | JGI IMG/M metagenome (GOLD analysis project Ga0302326, IMG submission 202264) | Peat permafrost microbial communities from Stordalen Mire near Abisko, Sweden - Palsa_T0_3 | ecosystem: Environmental > Terrestrial > Soil > Palsa > Peat permafrost | place: Sweden: Abisko...
GCCGCCGACGCCGCGAAGCAGCAGCGATGGCACGTCGCGCAGCGCTCCACGGCGAAGCACGAGGCCCGCGAGCGTGCCGCTCGCTAGCGTCGCGCCGACGGCCAGGTCGATCGGGCGGTCGTTGAAGTACGTGTAGTGCTCGGCGTTCTGAACGATCGCGGTGATCCCCTCGAGCGTGCTGCCGGACACGCTGACGCGCAGTCGCGGCCCACGCCCGAGATAGTGGCGGGGAAACGTCCAGAGCGCGCTCGCGAGGAAGTAGCTCGGGCCATAGCGGCGCTTGAGGGCCGGGTGGGCATCGACCTGGCGCACGACGCTCGCGTCGATCCCGACCCCGGCGCTGAACGCGTAGTGACGGCCGGCGACGAACCCGAGGTCGACCTCGCGGGGCTGCCAGTGATCGGCGAGCGCGAGCAGGTGCGCGGTCGCGTCGACGATGTCCGAGGGGATTCCGAGCAGTTTGCAGAAGACGTTCGCCGACCCGCCCGGCAGCGGTGTCAGTGGCGTGGGGGATCCGGCGAGCCCGTTTGCGATCTCGTTGACGGTACCGTCGCCGCCAAACGCGACGACCACGTCGTAGTCGCCGTCGGCGGCGGGCGCGACCAGTTCTGTCGCGTGCCCGCGCGCGCGCGTCTCGACGGCCTCCACGTCGTAGCGCGACGCGAGCGCCGAGACGACGAGGTTGCGCAGGCGATCGGAGACCGTCGTCGCGTACGGATTGATGATCACGAGCGCTCGCCGTCGCTCTGAGGAGTCGATCGCCTCGAGCGAGCCGATGGCCTCGCTGGGACGCGCGCTCACGCCCCCAGAGTATTCCAGCGCCGGTTGTTGAATCCGTTGCCCGTCGTGCCTATACTGACTCGGACATAGCTGGACGCATCCAGAGGGGTGGAGGGACTGGCCCTATGAAACCCCGGCAACCATGCCGCGCAAGCGGCAAACGGTGCCAATTCCATCAGGCTCCAATGAAAGCCTGGGAGATGTGGCCGGGGCTTTCGCCAAGGAGCCTTCGCCACAAGACCGGCGGAGGTTCTTTTTCATGGCGGCAGAGAAGCTGAAGTGCAAGGAATGCGGGGCCGACTACCCGCTTGAGGCGTTGTACGTTTGCGAGCGCTGCTTCGGGCCGCTCGAGGTTGCCTACGACCACAGCCGGCTCGACGTCGGCGCCGCGTTGCGCCGGCGCATCCAGGCCGGGCGCGAGGACATCTGGCGCTACGCCGATTTCCTGCCACTGTCCGGGCCACCACCGGGACCGGGCAACCGCGAGATCCCGCTAGCCGGCCTGCCGGTCGGCTGGACGCCGCTGATGCGCGCCGATCGCCTTGCGCAGGCGCTCGGGCTGCGCAACGTCTACGTCAAGAACGACGCCGCCAACCCGACCCACTCGTTCAAGGACCGCGTCGTCGCGGTCGCCTCGGCGCGCGCCCGCGAGCTCGGCTTCGCGACGCTTGCGTGTGCCTCGACGGGGAATCTCGGCAACGCGGTTGCGGCGCAGGCGGCTGCGATTGGCCTGCCGTCGTTCGTCTTCATCCCGGCCGATCTCGAGGAGCAGAAGATCCTTGCGACCGGCGTCTACGGGACCAACCTGGTCGAGGTTCGCGGCAACTACGACGAGGTCAACCGCCTCTGCACCGAGCTCTCCGCCGAGCACGACGACTGGGCGTTCGTCAACATCAACATGCGCCCGTACTACGCCGAGGGCTCGAAATCCCTCGCGTTCGAGATCGCCGAGCAGCTCGACTGGGAGCTGCCGGATCGCATCGTCGCTCCGATCGCCTCCGGCTCGCTGTTCACGAAGATCGCGCGCGGCTTCGAGGAGTGGCTCGACGTTGGTCTGCTCGAGGGTCACTTGCCGGTCATGAACGGAGCTCAGGCGACGGGCTGCTCGCCGGTCGCCAACGCCTTCGAAGCAGGCGCGGACTTCTGCCAGCCGGTCAAGCCGAACACGATCGCCAAGTCGCTCGCGATCGGCAACCCCGCTGACGGCCCGTACGCGCTCGACCTCGCACGGCGCACGCGGGGTGCGGTCGACGCGGTCAGCGACGATCAGATCCGCGATGGCATCGTCCTGCTCGCGCAGACCACAGGAATCTTCACCGAGACCGCCGGCGGTGTCACGACGGCGGTCTTGAAGACACTCGCCGAGCGCGGCGACATCGATCCCGAAGAGCGCGTCGTGCTCGTGATCACCGGCGACGGCCTGAAGACGCTTGACGCGGTGCGCGGCAGCTTCGCTCAGCGACAGATCGACCCGACGCTCGAATCCTTCGAGGCGGCGTCGGCGCACGATTCGCTCATCGCACGGGCGCTGGTCTGATGGCGGTCGCGGTCAAGATCCCGGTCACGCTGCGTCCGGCGACGGACGGTGAGAGCGAGGTCCACGTCGAAGGCGAGACCGTCGCTGAGGTCCTCGACGCGCTATTCGAGCGCTTCGGCGAGCTCCGCGATCGAATCTCCGACGACGGCGGATCGCTGCGCCGCTTTGTCAACGTATTCGTCGGCGGCGAGGACATCCGCTTTCTCGACGGTCTCGATACGCCGGTCGCGGACGGCAGCGAGCTGACGATCCTGCCGGCGGTCGCGGGAGGCTGAGATGGCGAGCACCCGCCTGCCGGCGAAGATCGACTGGCTGAAGGAGCCCGAGGAAAAGGACTACGCAGCGGCGCGCAGCTACCTCTCGCTGCTGGTGCCGGAGTCGGCGCTGTCGGGAGTCATCAAGCGGCTTTCGGAGGCTCCAGCGGGCTCGTGGCGCGCGAAGGACATCCTCCGCGCCGCGCACCTGCCGCTGCTCACGAAGAGCAAGAGCACCGAGGTCGCTGAGAAGCTCGAGCACATCAAGCACGGCGTGCCACTGTCGCCGATCCTGCTGATCTGCCTGCTCGACGATGTCGTCCTCCAGATCGCCGACGGCTATCACCGCACCTGCTCGGCCTACATCACCGACGAGGACACGCTCGTGCCGGGCCGTCTCCTCTTCGCAGGCTCAACGCTCGAGCACCAGACGTAGCGGCGCACGACGCCGCTGTCACAGTGCTGGCCGGCGTGCCTGTGCCCCGAAGGGGTGCGCGCAGCCGCTTAGCGGCGAGCACACCCCGGCCTATTAAGCGACCTCTGAGAACAGCGACGCGTCCTTGTCGAGCGTCGCCCGCAGCGTGCGCCGCAGCTGGCCATGGATCTGGCAGACGCGGCTCTCGGACACGCCCAGCACCTCACCGACTTCGCGCAGCGTGAGGTTCTCCACATAGAGCAGGATCGCGACGCGCCGCTCGCGCTCGGGCAGACGCTGGAAGGCCTCGCGGAAGCGCGCCTTCGCCTCACCGAGCGCGCTTGCCTGCACCGGATCAGCTTCGCGATCGGTGCTCGCGAGCAGGTCGATCCGCTCTAGCGCGCCGTCCTCGCTTCCGAGAACAACGGCGTTCAGTGAGCCGACATCGGCCACCGCGATGTCGTCGAGTTGCGAGCGCAGCTGTTCAATGCTCAGCCCGACGCTGTCGGCGAGCTCTTCGTTCGTCGGGCGGCGCCCGTGCAAGCCGATGAAGCGCTCGCGAGCCTGTGAGATATCACGCTCGCGCCGGCGCAGCGACCGCGGCGCCCAATCGTGGCGTCGCAGCTCATCGAGCACCGCACCGTGGATCCGCGTCCAGGCGAACTGCTCGAGCGATGCGCCCTTGCTCGGGTCGTAGCGGTCGATCGAGCGGATCAATGCCTCGAGACCGCAGGAGATGAAGTCGTCGACCTCGCAGCGGCCCGGGATCTCGCGGATCTTCTTGTAGACGATGTACTTGACCATCGGCGCGAACGTCAGGACGAGCCTGTCACGCAACCGCCGGTCGCCACTCTCGCGATACTCGGTCCACAAGGCGAGCGCCTCGTCAGCTGAGATGCGATGCCCCTCACGCGCGCTCATTGCCACTCCTTCCGATGGGCCGGATCGCGGATCTACCCGCGGCACTGCGGCGTATCGGCGTTTCGTTTAGCCGGCTAAAGCCTGCAACGCCCGGTGCAGCTGCGTGGGGTGCTGACGCGCAGCGCGCTGCGCGGCCTCGGCGTGGCGGCGCGCACCGGTCGAATGGCCAGCTTGGCTCAAGGCGCGAGCGGATGCGTTCGATTACTTCGCAGGAGCGGCGGGCGGTAGACGACCCGAAGTGAATCCCGCGACGGCGCTGCCTCGCGCGCGCCCCGCGGGCGAACAAAACAGCAAGACAAGGACGTGCCGTGACCGCCAACATCGACGGAGTTGCGACGCCGCCACCGGAGCTCGCCGTACAGATCGCTGCGGCTGCGGCCGCATGGGCCTCGCTCGAGGCCTCCGGTCGCAGGGTGGTGTTCGACGATCCGCCGGACGGGCCGCTGCAGATTCAGCTGCGTGATGACGATGACAATGCCCTGGAGGTATTGAGCGCCACCGGGCTGTTTGATCTCATCGATCAGGAGGGGGGCTTCGCGCCGGCTACTGACGGCGCTGCCGACGGCGGCCAGAACGCGGGCGAGCGACCCGCGGGCGAGCGGAGCGGCGACTGACATGAGCGGCGAAAGCTCATCGCCGACAGAGCGCTCGCTACCGCCCCTGACCGGCGCGTTCGGCCGGCTCCTGCGGGGGCCCGGCAGCGACATCGCGGTCGAGGTTGCGTCGCAGACGGACGCTGAGCTGACGCTCACCATCCTGGCCGCGGCGGCGACCTTCAGCTTCCCCGCGGTCGAGGAGTTGGTGCTCGAGTGCAGCTCGCCGCGTGGCATCACGCGGCTCGCGGGCGAGGTCACTCCGGGCGATGGGAGCCGGCTGCGCTTCATCGTGCACGACGTGATCGAGGTCGAGCAGCGCCGCCGCTTCGTTCGGGTGCGCGTTTCGCGCCCGGTGCGCATCGCGCGCGAGTCGGACGGCGCGGTGAGTCACACGTTCGCTCTTGATCTGAGCGGCGGAGGACTGCTGCTGTCCGGTCCCGACCAGCTCCGTCCGGGCGAGCACGTCAGCTTTCGGTTGCGGCTCGAGGCCGGTGAAGCACCAATCGAGGGTTACGCCCGCGTCGTGCGACGCGTCGGCTCGGGCCACCCCGCAGTCACCTTCTACTCGATCAAGCCAGCCGACCGCGAGCGGTTGGTCCACTTCATCTTCGACTGCGAGCGCCGCGCCCGAGCGCTCGTACGAGACGATCCGTGGCAACCGGGCAACCCCGGGGCGCACGAGCCCGGCGATGCCAACTGAGCGCCCGTGGCCGCGTGCCGGCGGCGCGGCGAGCGCACCGCCGTCCAGACTCGCTGGACGCTCCGTTCAAGCGCCGTGCTGACGCGACGATAACCGCGCTGGTGCTGATCGGAATCCTCACCTTGCGCGGCGCACACACCGTCGCGCCGGCGCGACGAAACTCTTGGCGCGGCATGGGGCTGGTGAGTCGCCCCGCGTAGCGCACTCAGGCTCTCATCCCGGCGTGATTGCTGGGACGAGGAAAAACACCCCGCGGACCGCCCCCCGTCGCGGGGCCACATATCCCGATCCATCGAGGGACCGGAAGAGAGACGCGCGGCCCACCGGCCGCGCGTCTTTCTGTTAGCGGCGCGAAAGCGCAGCGCCGCGACGGCGGAAAAGCCGCTGCTATGAGCGCCACGTCCGAAGATGTTAAGAAACGGCCGGCGGGCTACCCGATATCCGTCGCTTTGGTTATCTTCTCGGGCGAAATCGCCCTCAACCCGCGACCCGGAAAGGACGAGAGAGCGCCGTGGCCAGCATCGCCGAGCCGGTTAGTGCTCCACCAGTAGCGAGGACCGCGCCCACTCGCTCCTTCCAGATCGTGCCGCTTGCCGGGCTTCCGGTGGTGGCGGTCGTGATCGTCGGGATGGTCGTAGCGATTGCCACCAACAGCCTCTGGGCGCTGGACTTCTACCACGTCGTCGGCGGCGGGCTGTGGACCGGGATCGACCTCTTCCTCGGTCTCGTGCTGGGGCCGATCATGGGCACGATGTCGATCCCCGCGCGAGTCGAGTTCACGACGCGGCTGATGCCGAAGATGGTGCTGATAATGCCGACGCTCGTGACGATGACGCTCGGCGCCGGCTTCCAGCTCGCGCGCTCGCTCGGCAACCTCAGCGCAAACTCGCCGACGCATGGCTGGCTCCTCGCCTCCTACATCGTCGTCGGCGTGATGGCGACGATCGCCCTCGGTCTGCTCGAGCCGGCCAACATCGCGGTCCTCTTCGAGCTGCGCAAGCCGCAGCCGAACGGCGCGCGGATCGCGCGGCTGATGAAGGTCTTCATCTACACCGCGGGGATCACCGGGCTTATGCAGATCGCAACGCTCGTGATCATGACCCACCTCGCGGCTGGCTGAGGCATGGAGGCCCACGAAGCGCAGGTGCAGCTGGTGCCCGGTGACGGGCCGCTGCCGCCGGTGCAGCAGATTTCGATCGCCGTGCTCGCGCTGATCGTGATCGGCGGCATCTACACCGCCGCTCACCTCCCGCGCCATGTTCCACAGGGACCGACGATCGCGCTGCTGATCGCAGCCGCGCTGCTGCTGGCCGTCAATGTTGCCCTGCTCACACGGATCGAGCACTTCAACTGGCGCGTTTTCCGCCAGGTCGCCGGCTGGGTGCTCGCGGCCTACGCCGTGATCGCGGGAATGCTCGAGTACGTCTTCATCTACGACCACACGCGCGGCACGCAGCTCCTGATCCTGACGCTGATGCTCGTCGTCTTCGCGGTCAACATCCCGGTACTGATCGGCTTCAGCGTCGCCCGCTTCCAGGCGCTCGACCGCTCGAGCTAGCGCAGTCGACCGTCACCGTCACGGCGCGCGCGGCCGTCTGTCGAGCCCCGCGGGAGCGCCTCAAGCTTCCAACTGGGCAGCCGAGTAATGGCCCATGGACGACGTCGCCGTCGGCCCGCCGGAAGCCACGCGGCCGGCGCGTCGCTTTGCGCTATCGCACTACCTTGGGATCCGCGGTCGGCTGGTGGCGCTTGTCGCGGTGATCGCCGCAGCCGCGATCGCGTGCGTGGCTGTGGCCGTCGCCGGCATGCTGACGACGCGCGCCAAAGCCGACGCGTCCTACTCCGCCTTCGGCGCGTCGCAGGTAGCGCACGGTGCGCTCGAAGGCTGGATCACCGAGGACTCGAGCTCCAACGACGCCGTTCGGGCGCTGTCGCTCCACGATCCGCGGCTGGCGTCCGCCGACTGGCAGCGGATCGAGCAGGGCTACCGCCAGTCGCTGAACGGCGTCGACTGGTTGCTGGCGCACTTCTCGACGTCCGCGGTGCGCGGCGAGGCGGCGCGCACGCGGACCGCCCTGATCCGCTACGACGCCTATACGCGCAGCTTCCGCCAGGTGATGCTGTCGGGATCCACCGCGCAGGCGACGCGGATCCTCACGAGCGAAAGCGCCGACAGCTCCGCCGCCGTGCAGTCGGACCTGTTGGCCATCGACAGGACGCTTTCTCTCGAAGCGGGGGCGCTCGCTGCGGCGATCCGCCATGGCGTGAGCACGGCGCTCCTCTGGGTAACCGTCGTCGGGCTCCTGTCGCTGCTGTTCGCGTTCCTCTTCACCGGCGCCGCCGTCCGCTCCATCACATGGCCGCTGAAGCGGATCACTAGTGCCGCCGAGACGCTCGCCAGCGGCGATGTCGATGTCGACTACGTCGACATCGAGAGCCGCGATGAGATAGGCCAGATGGCGCGCGCCTTCAGCAGCCTCGTCGAATACCGCGACGCGATGACCACCGCGGCGCGCGAGATCGCCGCCGGCAACCTGACCGTGGCGACGAAGCCAAGATCCGAGCGCGACGTGCTCGGCAACGCCTTCGCCGAGATGTGCACGAAGGTCATCGACCTGCTGCGCCAGATATCGGCGAGCTCCAGCACCGTCGGCAGCGCCTCGCAGCAGATCGCGAGGAGCGGAGTGCAGACGGGCATGGCGGTGGGGGAGATCGCACATGCACTCGGCTCGGTCGCCCAGGGCGCCGAGGTCCAGGTGCGCTCGCTCGCTGAGGCGCGACAGGTCACCGACGAGGTCGCCACCGCTTCACAGCTGTCGGCCGCGGATGCCCAGGAGACGGCCATCGCAGCGCGCCAGACACGCGCCGTGGCCGAAGAGGGGGCCGCGGCCGTCGAGCGGGCGACCGAGGTGATGCGGGCCGTTCAGGCCTCGAGTGTCGAGATCACGCGCACGATCCACGACCTCGGTGCTACGAGCCAGGAGATCGGCGGGATCGTCGACACGATCACCGCCGTGACCAAGCAGACCAACCTACTCGCCCTGAACGCTGCAATCGAGGCGGCGCGCGCCGGCGAGCAGGGCCGCGGATTCGCCGTCGTCGCCGATCACGTACGTGAACTCGCAGAGCAGTCGCGGCAGGCGGCGGAGACGATCGGCGGCCTGATCGCGCAGATTCAATCGGAGACCGGGACCGCGATTGAGGTTGTCGCTGATGGCGCGCGGAGGACCGAGGAGGGCGTCGCGACCGTCGAGCAGGCGCGCGAGGCGTTTCTGCGGATCGACGCGAGCGTCGCCGACATGAACGGGCGGGTCCAGCGAATCGCTGGGTCGATCGAGCAGATCGCCAGCTCAGGCTCGCGCATGCAGGAGAGCGTCGACGAGGTGCTCGCGGTCGCCGAGCAGTCGTCGGCCTCAGCCCAGCAGGTCTCGGCGACAGCCGAGCGGACGAGCGCATCGACGCAGCAGATCGCCGAATCGGCCGAGGCGCTCGCCGGTACCGCTGAGGAGCTCGAGCGGCTGCTCAGTCACTTCACGCTCGTTTGAGCGTAGCCCCCCGTAGGCGGGCCCTGCTAGCCTCGATGACCTTGGCCCGATGTCCTAGTTCGCTATAGCCGGGAGCGGTTCTTGCCGAAGGATCACATGATGCTTGGCACCGCTTCGGGGCGAAGGCGGCGGGGGGGAAGGATCTCCGATCCTGGGCCCCTGCCGGTTTATCACGGGCGGTTCGGCGAGCGGCAGGCCGAGCGCCTGCTCTGGCGTGCCGGGTTCGGCCCACGGCCGGGAGAGGCGGCGGCACTGGCCAAGCACGGCATGCGCCATGCCGTTCTGTCGCTGACGCGACCGTCGAGTCAGCGACTGGTCGGGCCGGCGCCGGTGCTCCAGAACGGTCAGCCGATCGAGCCGTTCGACGTCTACGGCAACGACGTGCTGTGGTGGCTCGACAGGATGGTCCGCTCGCGGGCTCAGCTGGTCGAGCGGATGACGCTGAGCTGGCATGACTGGTTTGCGACGAGCAACGCGATGGTCAACTCGCAGCGCCTGATGATCGACCAGAACTGGACGATTCGAAACCGCTGCCTGTCGAGTTTTCCGCGGATGCTGACGGCGATCACGACCGATCCGGCGATGCAGATCTACCTGACGCTGAGCGGCTCGACAAAGCAGGACCCGAACGAGAATTACGCACGCGAGCTGCAGGAGCTCTTCACGCTCGGCGTCGACAACGGCTACACGGAGGACGACGTGCGCGAGCAGGCGCGCGCCCTGACCGGCTGGACCAACACCTGGGACCAGGCGACGGGGCAGCCTGTCGACTTCCACTTCGATCGCACGCTGTGGGACAACGGGATCAAGGTGATCTACGGGCACAGGGGACGATTCGACTGGCGCGGCAGCCTGAAGCTCGTCCTGGACCACCCCGACCACCCGAAGTTCTTCGTCACGAAGCTGTGGTCCTACTTCTCGGCCGAGCCGCTGTCGGCGCGCGACACCAAAGCCGCCGAATATCTCTATGTGTCGTCGGGCAAGCAGATCCGCCCGCTCGTCGAGGCGATGCTGATGCACCCGACCTTCCACGCCGGACACCGGATGGTCAAGCCGCCGATCGTGCAGCTCGCCGGCATGCTGCGCGGGATCGGCCGCTACATCGACACCGACGCCTGGGCGTGGGAGTCGGGCGAGATCGGCCAGATGCCCTTCTATCCGCCAAACGTGTCGGGCTGGGACGCAACGCAGTGGCTCAACACCGGAACCTGGCTCGCGCGCTTCAACCTGACCGCACAGATGATCGGACAGCAGCGCGCGCTCAACCCCTCGACGGCGAAAGTCAAGGCCGACCCGAAGCGGATGACGAAGCAGGCGATCGACTTCTGGGGTGGGCCGATGATCAGCGAGCCGACCAAGGCTGCGCTGGGCGACTACGCCCGAGCGGCAGCGATCGACTCGGCGACCGAGACCTGGGAGCGCACGGCGTACCCGGTGCTGGCGCTGAACGCGCTGCGCGCGCTTGTTGTTGTGACCCCCGACTACCAAACGTGTTGAGATGAGCGACAAGCTGCGCGCCTGCGCCTGCCAGGACTTCAACCGCACCGAGCTGCTGCGTCGCGGCGTCGCGCAGGCCGGCAAGGGCCTGCCGGCGATCGAGGCGGGGATGCCGCTTCCGGCCGGTACTGGCCTCAGCCGCCGCAAGTTCATGCTTTCCTCGGCGGGGCTTCTGCTGTCCGTCTACGGCGCCGGCAGGCTGCTCGATCCGGCGGCCCTCGACGCCGGCATCGCCGACGCTGCGACCACAGCCGGCGGCAAGGTGCTCGTCAGCATCTACCTCCAGGGCGGGATCGATTCGATGTCGGTGCTCTGTCCTGTCGGGGACCCGCTGTACACGACCTACCGCCAGGTCCTGGCGCTGCCGGAGGGCGCGGGTCCGGTGTTCACCGAGGACACCCAGCTGCAGTGGCATCCGCTCGCGGCACCGCTCGCGCAGCTGCACGCGGAGGGCAAGGTCAGCGCGCTGCCGACGATCGGCTACACGGACCCGATGAACCAATCGCACTTCACGAGCCGCCACTACTACGAGGTCGGCGCGTTGGACGCGAACCTGGCGACCGGTTGGCTCGGGCGCTACCTCGACGCCGTCGGGACGCCCGACAACCCGTTGCAAGGGCTCTGCCTCGACTATTCGCTGCAGCCCTCGCTGGCCACAGCGCGCGTACCGGTCGCGACGATCGACCTGCCAACCGACTACTCGTTCTGGGCCGAGGGCGTCTACGGAACGCCACAGGAGCTGATGTACGGTGCCTTCTCCTCGATCGGCGAGGTCGGCGCGCGCACCGGGGATCCGGGCATGAAGCAGTCGGGCGAGGCCGCAATCATGTCGAACACGCTGCGCCAGCAGCTGCTGCAGTTCGCGCCCGCACCGAACGCCGCTACGCCGGCCCTGCCGGCCGGCTATCCGACCGCGGGCGACGACTTCCCGGCGCGCCTCGCGGCGGTGGCGAAGATGCTCGCCGCCGGGCTGCCGATCAACATCGTCACGGTCAGTACAGAGTCGGTGTTCGACACCCACGAGAACCAGGTGGCGAGCTTCACGTCCGGCCTTGGCGAGGCGATGCAGTCGATCTACGCCTTCCAGCGCGACCTCGAGGCACGCGGGCTTGCCGACCGCGTGCTGACCGTCGTCTGGTCTGAGTTCGGTCGCCGACCGCAGGAGAACGCGTCGGCCGGCACCGACCACGGGGCCGCCGGTTGTGGCTTCGTGATCGGTGAGAACGCAGCCGGCACGATGATCGGCGAGTGGCAGGGCCTCGCGAAGGGTCTCGACCCGCTCGGCAACCTGACCGAGACCGCCGACTACCGTAGCCTCTACTGCTCGGTGCTCGAACAGTGGCTCGGTCACGATGCCGCACAGATCATCCCCGGCGCCAGCTCCCTGCCTCGGGTGACGGTCGTCAAGTGACAGGGTCGCGCCCGCGCTGGCGCGACACTGTTCTGCCGGCGATCCTCGGTCTGACGCTCGTCGTCGCGACTGTGACGGAGGCCGGCGCGTCCCCGTCGCTGCACGCACGTCGCGCCCGCGCCAGCTCCTACATCCAGGTCACGCAGGTCGAATACCGCCTGCTGCTCTCGCGCGGCGTCGTCAAGGCCGGGCCGGTCAACCTGCAGGAGATCGATGGCGGCATGGACATGCACGACCTGGACCTGCGCTATGGGACCTCGCCGACTGTGATCGCCGAGCCGCTGCTCAATCCAGGCCAGATTTACAACACCGTCGTCTATCTGCGGCCCGGGACCTACCACCTCTGGTGCTCGCTGCCCGGGCATTGGAAGCTCGGGATGCACGCCGTCCTGAAGGTCGTCAAGTAGGCCCGACGCGGCCGTCCAAAGCCGCTAGCGGAAGTGCTCGAGCAGCCAGGCGTGGACGGACTCGAGGTGGCGAGCGGTGAGCGTGAGGTGGCCGTCGTCGTCGGTCAGCTCGGCGCGGACACCGGGGATCCGCTTGGCGAGCCATTCACCGTGCCCGTAGGGAACGAAGCGGTCCTCGCGCCCATGACGGAGCAGAACGGGCGTGGAGATCGATTCGAGTTCGAAACCCCACGGGCTGATAATGGCGATCCCGTCATCCCACCACCCATCGGCCCCGGGAGCGAGGCCGTCTCGCATGCACGCCACGAGGTATTCGGCCAACTCACCGCTGAACACCTCTGCGTCGATCGGCGTGAGCAGCGTTCGAAGCCCTTCCGACAGCTCGTCGACGTCAGCGGCGATGTACTCCAGGCGGTCCTGCTCGCATTTTGCGCGCGCCGCAACCGGATCTTCGAGCGACAGATGGATGTCGTCGACGTTGAGCTCGCCCATCCCGGCGAAGTAGTCGAGGCCCGGCGCGGCATATGGCGCCGGTGAGGCGAGCGAGGCAACCGCGACGACGAGATCAGGCAGCAGCGCCGCGCAGGCGAGGGCGTGCGGACCGCCGCCCGAGATCCCCCAAACCGCGAGCTGTTCGATGCCGAGAGCGCCAGCTATCGCACGGACGTCCTCGGCGCAGTCGGCGATCGTCCGTCCCGGCCGCGCCGTCGATCCGCCGTAGCCCGGGCGGTCGTAGGAGATCAGGCGAATGCCTTGGCGCTCAGCGAGCGCAACGTCCGGGGCAAACAGCAGACGCGAGTTGGGCGTGCCGCCGTGGACCAGGACCGGGCGCCCGGCAGCGTCGCCGTCCTCGAGTACCGCGAGGATACGCCCATCAACAGTGCCCACCCTGTGCTCGCCGATCAATTCCCGCAGCCTCCGTCCGGACGCAACATCGTTCACCAAACGCAGCGCGACGATACCGCTGGAAGCGTCGGCTTGCGGCCACCGGGGAAAGCCGAACGCGGGCGGGCCGAGAGCGCCGCGCGACGACGACGCCCAGCGTGATCATTTGCCCGGCGTTGCCCCTACAGTGAGGTGAAATGAGCCAGCCGCCTCTTGAGAGCGCAGCGAGCGGACTGATCGGTAGCGCAGGCACGCTCGCCAGTGGTGGCGTGATCGGCAGCGCCGGGACCGTGGCGAGCGCGGCGGTGATCGGCAGCGCGGGCACAGCTGCGAGCGCATGCGTTGTTGGCAGCGCGGCGGTGGCGCTCAGCGCCGGCGTCGTCTGTAGCGTGGCCGTGGTGGCCGGAATCGCCAACCTTGGCTGTGCCGGGTGCCTCGCTTGCATCGGCTGTGTGAACTGCGTCGGCTGCGTTGGGTGCATCGGGTGCGTCGGCCTGCGGGGGGTGGTCGGGGCGGTCGGACGCTCGGGGTGACGGCGCGAGACGGCGGTCCGCCGGACCGCTCGCGTGGGCGCCCTCGGCCAAGGTCCTGAGGACCTGCGGCGGTAGGTCTGCCGGACGCACCACCGCGTTCCGTGGGAGGATGCGCCACGGTCCTCCTGCGGTTCGCATTCTCAGCAAGGCACACGTTGGTGAAATTCACCACTCGCAACAACGCTCGTGCTTCGGTGCCGCGGCTCTCGGCCCGGCGCCGGCGCTTGGTGGCCGCCGCCGTCCTGGCGACCGCGATCCTGCTCGGCTCTGCGGCGGGCGCACTCGCCAGCGGCTTGCAGCTCGTGAGCATCCCGGGACCCGGCGGCAGTGTGCCGTTCAAATCGCCGGGCGGTTTCGGACCGACCTTCGTGACCAGCCCGCCCGGCGATACCCACCGCGTGTTCGTGGGGACCCAGGACGGCTACATCTACGTGATCGACGACGGCGTGCTGCAACCGACGCCGTTTCTCGACCTCCACAGCCAGGTCAGCACCTACAACGAGGACGGCCTGTGGTCGATGGCGTTCGACCCCGGCTACGCCACGAACCGGCGCTTCTACGTCGCGTTTTCTGACAACTCGAACTCCAGCAACCTCAACCTCGAGAACTACCACTTCGACGAGTTCCAGACCAGCGCCGCCAACCCCGACCTCGCCGACCCCTCGACCCAGACGCAGATCCTCGAGGTGCCAACGACCGGTTGCACCTCGATGACATCGCCGCACTACGGCGGCCAGCTCGCGTTCGGGCCGGACGGCGACCTCTGGCTGACGATCGGCGACGGCGGCGACGGCTGCAACGACGACATGCTCGCGCTCAGCCTCGACAGCCTTCACGGCAAGCTGCTGCGGATCGTTCCCCAGCCCACGCAGGCGGCGAACGCCGAGGGATGCCGCTGTGACATCCCGGCCGGCAACCCGCTCGTCGGCAAGTCCGGCGTTGACCCGGAGATCTGGGCCTACGGCCTGCGCAACCCCTACCGGTTCTCGTTCGATCCGACCAACGGGAACGTGATCATCGCGGATGTCGGCAACAGCACGCAGGAGGAGGTCGACGACGTCCCGTCAACCCTGGCCGCCGGAGCACCGCCACCGTTCTTCGGCTGGCCGTGCTTCGAAGGCACCTACGTCACGCCGACGATCAGCCCGTGCCCGGTGACCCAGACGCCGGTCGCGCCGGTGATCACCTTTGTCCACGGCACCGACCCGTCGACGAACCAGCCTTACTGCACGGCAATCATCGGCGGCTACGTGCTCGAGGACCCCTCACTGGGCGGCGACTACGACGGGCGCTACGTGTACGGCTACTTCTGCGCCGACCGGATCCCCGGCTACAGCGGCGAGATTCTCACCACGAACCTCGACGCGAACCCACCGGTGACCCGCGACGAGGGCCTCAACGTCGGCTTCGGTTTGAGCTCGTTCGGCGAGGACGCCTGCGGGCACGTCTACGCGATGAACGTGATCAGCGGCGGGTTGTGGCGGATCGAGGGTTCGACCCCGGGGCCCTGCGGTGAGTTCAGGCCCCCGCACACGACGCTAACTGGATCGCTGAGCGGCATCGTCAAGTCCTCGAGCGCGACATTCACGTTCTCCTCCAACATCGCCGGCTCGACCTTCGCCTGCACGCTCGACGGCGCGCCGGCCCAGCCGTGTAGCTCGCCGGCGAGCTACACCGGTCTGCCGGATGGGCCGCACACCTTCAGCGTGGCCGCCAGCGACCAGGCCGACAACAAGGATCCGACGCCGCCCACCGCGACCTGGATCTCCGACACGGGGCCACCGGTCACGACGATCAGAGCTGTTTCGCTGGCGAAGCGCACGCCGCCGAGCGCGACGATCACGTTCACCGCATCGGAGAGCGACGTCACCTTCACCTGCGCGCTGGACGGCGGATCGCCGACGCCTTGCAGCTCACCGGTGGCCTACGAGCATCTCGCCGTCGGCGCCCATCTGTTGGTGGTGATCGCGACAGACGCGGCCGGCAACATCGCCACTCCGGCGATTGTCAACTGGGTCGTGCCACAGCTGACACCGATCCACCTTGTGTTCGCTTCCGGGTATCAGCAACTGCTGATCGATGCCCACGGGGATCTGCGCGTCGCGCTGCACCCGATCGCCGACAAGGCAACAGGAACGCTCAGCCTGCGCCGCGCCGGCAAAACCCTCGCCAGCAGGAAGTTCCAAGTCGCCAAGCGGAAGCCGATCAAGCTCGTCCTGTTCGTTTCGAGCGCGGCTCGCCGCTCGCTGCGCCGCGCCG
>Ga0302326_10015995_pt1 | contig 15738 bp, 14 predicted proteins | sample Palsa_T0_3_FD_202264 | JGI IMG/M metagenome (GOLD analysis project Ga0302326, IMG submission 202264) | Peat permafrost microbial communities from Stordalen Mire near Abisko, Sweden - Palsa_T0_3 | ecosystem: Environmental > Terrestrial > Soil > Palsa > Peat permafrost | place: Sweden: Abisko...
TGGGTGGTTGGCTGGGTTGGGGTCGCCGGGAGCCGCCGCGATGGATCCTCATGCCACTGCTACCCCGCGGGCGCGTCTACGACGTAGCTCTTCGGTAGCTATACGAGTCTCTGCAGAACCGCTCCGACGTCGCATCTGTCTCGTCGGGCCGGACCCCGAAGGGCGGTGAGCTATTGCATTCCGCACCGTAAGAGGCACGGTCAGAAACCTGGTATCTCCTTGACACCAAAGCCGGTCTCTGCTTAGAATCGGGGCGAGATAGCAGCATGGACCGGCCGTCGGCTGATCGTCGTAGCGGACCGACTCGTCGCAAGCGAGGCGTGCACCGGGACGCGGCGTCCCGAAGCCGGAGATTGCGTCATCGCAACGTCGGCCGTGGAGGCGGTACCGTGACAGCCGTTCTGGTCCAGTCGGCAGGAGTTGCCGCTACCGTAGCCGGGCGGGCACAGCGGAACAATCCGCGATGAGCGAGGCTCCGAACGGAGAGTTCGTCGGCAAGACGGTGCTCGTCACGGGTGCCGGGTCGGGCATCGGTCGCGGTGCCGCGCTGCGCTTCGCCGAGGAGGGCGCGCGGATCGCCGCGGCCGACGTGGACGTGGCGAGTGCGCGCGAGACGGCGAAGGTCGCCGGAGCGGACGCGCTCGCAGTCGAGATGGACGTCCGTAGCCTCGAAAGCGTAGCAGCGGGCGTCGCGCAGACCGTCGATGCGCTCGGACGGATCGACATCCTCATCAACAATGCAGGCCTGATCATCTCGGGCACGGTCGACACGCTCACGCCAGAGCAGTGGGACCGCCAGATCGACACGAACCTCAACGGCGTCTACCGGGTCTCGCGCGCCGTCCACCCGATCTTCGTGCGGCAGGGCGGCGGCGGTGTGATCAACACCGCCTCGACGGCGGGGCTCTCGCCCGGGCCGAACCGCGCCGCGTACTTCGCCTCGAAAGCCGGCGTGGTGATGCTCACGAAGTGTCTCGCGCTGGACTGGGCGCAGGCGAACATCCGCGTGAACTGCGTGTGCCCGGGCTGGGTCGACACGGCGATGGTCCGCGCGGTGCTCGACGCCGCCCCGGACCCGGTGGTGGCCGAGCAAGACGCGGCCGCACAGCATCCCCTCGGGCGCATCGGCCAACCGCGAGATGTCGCGGAGGCGATGGTCTTCCTCGCCTCCGAACGCGCGTCATGGATCACCGGCTCGGCCGTCGTCGTCGACGGCGGAATCGTCTGTCGCAGCTATGTCTGACGCGCCGCACTGCCTGTCAAATCGCCAACGCCCACAGCAAGGAGACGACGATGCATAGCGAATCGGACCGTGAGCGTGGCCTCACACGACGGCGCCTGCTTGAGCTCGGCGCGCAGGGCGCCGTCGCTCTCGGCGGCGCGGCGCTGCTCGACGCCTGCGGCTCGGCGTCGTCGAACTCGAGCGGCACCGGCATCGCGGCGACCTCCGCTGCGGCGCCGGGCGGGACTCCGGTGCGCGGGGGCACGTTCACTGTTGGCCTGATGACCGGCGGCTCCTCGGAGACGGTCAATCCGGCGCTCGCCTCCTACTTCCCCGATATCTGTCGCGTCTACGCGCTCTACGACGGGCTCTACGAGCCGGGCCCTAACCTCAAAATGGTGCCGATGCTTGCCGTCGCGGCCGAGCCGAACAAGGACGCGACGCTTTGGACGATCAAGCTCCGCGACGGCGTCGTCTGGCACGACGGCAAGCCGTTCACGGCGGACGACGTCGTCTACACGTTCCACCAGTGGGCGAGCCCGACGAACCTCGGTGGCGCGGTCACCACGGGCGTGATCGACTACGACGGCGTTCGCAAGCTTGGGCGGCTCGAGGTCGAGGTGCCGCTCCATTCCGGGGTCGCCGACCTGCCCTCGCTGCTCGGCCTCGTCAACCAGATGATCGTGCAGGACGGCTCGACCACCGCGCAGCTGAACACGAAGCCGAACGGCACCGGCCCGTTCAAGTTCGAGTCGTTCACGGTGGGCTCGCGCAGCGTGTTCAGCGCGAACCGCGAGTATTGGGATCACCCGAAGCCCTACGTCGACACGCTCGTGATCGACTCGAGCTTCACCGACGAGACGACACGGCTCAACTCGCTGCTGAGCAGCGTGATCAACGTGCTGCCCGGCATGCCGCCAGTCGAGGCCAAGAACCAGGTCGGCAGCGGTCAGATCCGCGTGCTCCGCTCGCACTCGGGCGGTGGCAACTACCTGTGCATGCGCGTCGACGCGGCGCCGTTCAACGATCCGCGCGTCCGTACGGCGCTGAAGCTCGCCGCCGACCGCGAGGCGCTGATCGAGGGCGCCCTCGAGGGCTTCGGGCGCGTCGGGAACGACCTGCTCGGCAAGGACTGCCAGTACTACGACGGGAGTGTTCAGCACCCGCACGACCCGGAGAAGGCGAAGGCGTTGCTCAAGGCCGCGGGCCACGAGAACTTCACCTTCAAGCTGCCGACCTCGCCGGTCGGGCCCGGGTTCGTCGAAGCCGCAACGCTCTACGCCGAGCAGGCCCAGGCCGCGGGCATGAATGTGATCGTCGAGCAACTCCCGACTAGCGTCTATTTCGCCTACGCAAACGGCTACCTCAAGCGCCCCATCCAGCAGTCGTCGCAGTTCGCCTCGCCCACGCTCACGGCCGTCTACCGCGGCTACGCCACGCTCCACGCGCCTTACAACGAGACGACGTGGGGCACGCAGCCGGGCGCAGCATCGTGGAACAAGCTGCTCGCCGCGGCGATCGCCGAGCAGGACGCAACGAAGGCGCAGGACCTCTGGACAGAGGTGCAGACGACCGTCTTCAACGACGGCGGGTACGTCTGCTGGACCTACGCGGACAACCTCGACGCCGTCGCCAACGACGTCCGCGGGCTGCGAACGAGCAACCCGATATTCCTCAACGACTATCGGCTCCAAGATGGCTGGCTGGCGCGCTCCTAGCCGATGCTGCGCCACGGCGTCGCAGAGGCGGTGACGGACAGCAACGCGGTCAAGGTGAGCGCGCCGGCGACCGCGTCGTGGCGCGCCGGTCACCCCGTTCTGATGTTCCTCGCGCGGCGCGTTGCCGCGAGTGGACGAATCCTGCTCCGCAACGAGCCGCTGCCCGCCTCGGCGCGGCGCCGCACGACGGAGCAGCGCCGCCAGGTCCAACTCGTCTTCCAGAATCCCGCCGACGCCGTGAACCCGCGTCACACGGTCGAGTTCGCGGTCGGCCGACCGGCGCGCACGCTGCGTGGGCTGACCCGCGCGCAAGCAAACGCGGAGGTCACGCAAATGCTCGAAGCCGTGCGACTCCCGGCGCGCGTGCGCACCCGCTACCCCGCCGAGCTGTCCGGTGGCGAGCGCCAGCGCGTGGCGATCGCACGCGCTCTCGCTACACAGCCAGAACTGCTTATCTGTGACGAGGTCACTTCCGCGCTCGACGTCTCCGTGCATGCTGCTGTTCCTAACCTGCTCGGCGAACTGCGCGAGGAGCTCGACCTCGCGATCCTGTTCATCTCGCACCACCTCGGGGTCGTTGCGGCGATCGCGGACGAGGTGCTCGTGCTCGAGCATGGCCACGTGTGCGAGCGCGGCTCGACCAACGCGGTGCTGCGCGCCCCGACGCAGCCCTACACGCAGCGGCTGCTCGAAGCGGCGCCGGGCCTCAGTGTCGCGATCGCCGAGTGGGACGCCTCCACCCCGACCACGCACGCCCGCTAAGCGAGGGACCGATGGCCCGCGACCCTCGACACGACGTCCTCTTCGAGCCGCTCCGGATCGGCGACAAGGTTATGAAGAACCGCTTCTACCAGACGCCCCACAACTCGAACTTCGGCGTCGAGCGCCCAGGAGCTCAGGCGTACATGCGTGGGATGAAGGCCGAGGGCGGCTGGGGCGTGGTAAACATCGAGTACTGCTCGATCCACCCGGAGTCTGACGACTCGCCGTGGATCGGCCCACGGATCTGGGACGACAACGACGTGCGAAACCTCGCGTTCGCGGCCCAGCGGATCCAGGAGCACGGCGCGCTCGCCGGCATCGAGCTGCACTTCGGCGGACCCGACCACACCGGCTTCTACACGCGCCTACCGGCGCGCGGCGTCGGACAGGACCTCGCCGATCCCGGTGGACAGTCGAGCTACGCGATGACGAAGGCGGAGATCCGCGAGCTGCAGGGCTTCTATGTCGCGGCCGCGCGGCGCGCCGCGGCGGCCGGCTTCGACGTGATCAACATCCACGGACGCGAGGTCGCGTCGATCACGATCCACTTCCTCATGCGTCGCTGGAACCACCGTCGCGACGAGTACGGTGGCAGCTTCGAGAATCGCGCCCGCTTCTGGCGCGAGACGATTGAGCTCGTCCGGGAGGCGGTCGGCGACCGCTGCGCGATCGCGGTCGGAATGTGCGTCGACTCGCTCCATGACGGCGACGAAGGGATTCGCGCTGAGGTTGAGGCGGCGCGCTTCATCGAGCACGCCGACCACCTCGTCGACCTTTGGGACCTCCAGGTCGGCGGGCGCACCGTCCACGAGTGGACCGACGACGCGGCGCCGTCGCGGATGCGGGCCGAGGGCTGGCAGTCGCCGTGGATCGCGAAGGTCCGCGCGTTCGCCACGAAGCCGATCGCCGGCGTCGGGCGCTTCACTAGCCCCGACACGATGGCGGAGCTCGTTCGCAGCGGCGCGCTCGACGTGATCGGAGCGGCGCGCCCGTCCATCTCCGATCCCTTCCTGCCGCAGAAGATCGACCAGGGCCGGCTCGACGAGATCCGCGAGTGCATCGGCTGCAACGCCTGCGTCGGCCGCGTCAACCTCGGCACGCCGATCGTCTGCACACAGAACGCGACGATGGGCGAGGAGTACCGCCGGGGCTGGCACCCTGAGCGCTTCACCCGCGCGCGGAACGCTGCGTCCGACGTGCTTGTGGTCGGCGCCGGGCCCGCTGGGATGGAGTGTGCGCGCGTGCTCGGCGAGCGCGGCGTGCGCCGCGTCCACCTCGTTGACGGCGACCGCGAGATGGGCGGCTTGATGCGCTGGGTCCCGCGCTTGCCGGGCCTCGGCGAGTGGGCGCGCGTCGTCAGCTACCGCCAGGGCGCGATCGCGCGGCTCGCGAACGTCGACTTCATCCCTGCGACGCGCCTCTCGCCCGACGACTGCCTCGAATACGGCGCCGACATCGTCATCTGCGCGACCGGCTCGCACTGGGCAACCGACGGTCGCGACCCGCGCACGCACGAAGCGATCGCGGGCGCGGACGCCACGCTCCCGTACGTGCTCACGCCCGAGCAGATCATGATCGATGGGAAGCGGCCGCCGGGCGAGCGGGTCCTGGTGTACGACTGCGACGGCTACTTCGTGGGGATGAGCATCGCCGAGCATCTTGCGCTCGATGGCCTGCGGGTCGTCTACGTGACGCCGCTCGACGTCGCCGGCTCCTACATGTTCTACACCGGCGAGGGCGCGCACATGAACCGCCGTTTGCGCGAGCTCGGCGTCGAGGTCGTACCCTCCCACGGCGTCAGCGAGGTGCGCGCTGGCAGCGCGGTGGGCGCCGGCACCTACGCGCCGCAGCGGCCGGTGAGCTGGTCGGTCGACGGCATCGTGCTCGTCACGCAGCGTATCTCCGACGACGGGCTCTACCGCGAGCTCGCTGGTTCCGAGCGGCTCGCTGCGGAGGGCATCGCCGCTGTCTACCGCACCGGCGACTGCATTCATCCCCGCCAACTCGCTGAAGTAATCTTCGACGGGCATCGGCTCGCACGCGAGATCGACTCGCCCGACCCCGCGACCCCGCTGCCGTTCATTCGAGAGTACCTCGTGGTTGCGCCGTGAAGCTCCTCGTCGCCGTCAAGCAGGTTTGCGCGTTCGACGACGAGGCCGAGCTCGACGCCGCCCAGCCGTGGCTCGACCCCGACTTGCTCGAGTGGCAGTTCAATGACTGGGATCGCTTCGCGCCTGAAGCGGCGCTGGGGTGGTGGTCCCGCGCGGAGATCGGGGCTGGGACCTCACGTCCATGTTCGGTGTCGTGTCCGCACGCGCGCCGGAGAGGGGTCGTGGCTCAGGCGATCCGGGCCGGTCGCGTGGGGCGACTCGCTGGCCTCGCGGGCGTTCAGGGGCCCTGGGCTTGGCTGGGCGCGTCCCGCTCGCCTGTAAGCGGTGGTGGCGGCCGGTAGCGGTCGGGGTTCTCGCTCCGGTGCGGGTAGTAGTCGGGGTCTGGTTGGACGGGGTCGGTGGCTTCTGTCCAGATCGCGTCGTAGTGGTTGGCGAATTGCTCGAACAGGCCGTGCTCGCCGCCGCGGCGGAGATGCAGCAGCGGCGCTTGGGAGCCGGGGGTGCCCCACAGGTGCAGCGTTACGAGCGTCTCCCCGTCGAAGCGCAGGATCGGGTTGAACCTCCCAGCGACGAACGAGCGTACCTCGATCCAAGGTATCTCGAGCAGCGGCTGGAGATACCCGCGCGAGCGATCGACCTCGCGCGCCAGCTCGGGGATGTCTGTCAGGGTGATGTCTCGGCCCTGTTCGGCCTCGGCGATGACGAGCTCCGCGGAGTCGCTGGCGGAGAGCATCATCCTGACCGTGCACCCCGCGGCCGCCTTCGCCGCGAGGAGGTCGATCACGCCGGCGGTCTGCACGACCTCGAGCATGGTGTAGTCGAGCAGGTCAATCTGGCTGCTCGCCGCTTTGAGCATGCTGCGCCGGTCGGGTGCTTGGAGGTCGTTCGCTTGCGCGAACGCGGCGATGATCTCGCGGCGATCCTCACCCGCCGTCGGGATCAGGTCGGCGTCTGGCCACAGCGAGCTTTCGTTGGTCGCGAGTGCTTTCGGACGAGGAAGGAAGATGCAGGCGGCGGCGGCGGCGGCGGCGGCGGCTCTCGCGGCCGAGCTAATCAAGGAGCAGGGCGAGGCCGCGTAGCTGAACCGCGGTTGTCGACGGGTCCATTCGAACTCGTCGACGACCGCCCCGCTACGCCGCAGCGACGCTCCGGGCGACCTCGAAGAGTTCTTCCGGCATCGGCTCTGGCAGACGCCACGTGAACGCGACAGGCCGCCTTATACATCGCGATTTGTGCGTGTCGCTTTTCGCTCCTGGTCGAGCTCGTCCTCGTCGTCGCCGCCCGTGGGGGTGAGGCCTCGCTGCTTCAGCCATAGCTCGAACATCGGATCGGTCAGTCGGGGCCGGCCGTTCTCGTCGATGACGTCGGCGTTGGATACGAGGCTCTCGAGCGCCCGGCCGATGCTCGAGCGCTTGATGCCCACGGCGGCGGCGGTCTCCTCGCTGTGGAGCGGGCCGGCGGCGACTGCGAGTGCCCTTGCCACGCGGCGCTCATTCGGCGTCAACGCTCTCCAGATGGCGTTCATCAGAGGCGCGGCGTCGGCTGCGGCCTGATCGAGCGCTGCGACCCAGGTTCCCTCGTTGGCGCTTTCACCGCGAGGCGTTCGCTCCCACAGGTAGTGCGAGAGCATCATGCTCCGCTGGGGATGGCCGCGGGTGAACTCGAGGAGCGGAGTGAGGGCGATCCCCGCCTCGCGTCCAGTCTGCCCGAAGCGCTCCGACACGTAGTCGCCGACCGCATCGAGAGGCAGTGGCGCGAGGCTACGCGGAACCGCCTGATCGAGCAGGGGTCGCTTCGGGTCGGCGAAAAGCTGCTGCATCACGCCGGGGGCGGAGCCGGCGAAGGCATAGGTGGCGGCGTCCGTCTGGTGCTGGATGACGCTTCGGATCTTCCCGTCCGCGCCGGGAACCGCCAGGACGTCTTGGATCTCGTCGAAGACGATCAGGCTGGTCGTGCCGCGCCGGTCGAACAGCGAGGCCGGCAACTCCAGGAGTCGCAGCAGCACGGACTCCGCGTCCACGTGTGGGTTGCGCTGCAGCGAGGCCGTGAAACCGCCGCCGCCCAGTGAGAGCCCGATGTTCCACGTCCGGAACAGATTCTCGATGTGCTTGCGTACCGGTCCCTTCAGGCGTTCATAGGCTCGCTCAATGCGAACGACGATCTCGGCGATCGACAGCACGTCCTGCAGGTCGACGAGAACCGCCGCGACGCCTTCCCGCTCCGCGCTCTCCAGCACCCGGCGCAGCAACGTCGTCTTCCCGTACCGGCGAGGACCGACCAGCCGGAACGAATGGCCGCCCTCGGAGAGCGCCAGCAGGTCGTCAGCCTCGGGATCCCGATCGATCATCTCCTCCGGCGCGAGCGGCCCGGAGAACCGGAAGGGGTTGAGATCTCGGCCTGTCGACACGCGCTTAGCCTACCATATTGCTTACAAAAAGTATGCGAGATCGCATACTTCGCGAATGCGGGACGGCATCGCACTGGCATGCAGCGACGCTCGATCGGGATCGCGACGCGCTCAACCAACCCCTCGCCGCTCACACGACGGCGGCCGAGGCGGCGTCCGGAGCCGCGGCGGCGCCGGTCCCCGGGTCGACCCGCTCGAGCAGGGCGACGAGCGTGTCCTGCTCGGATCCGGTCAGGCTGCCGATCGACGCGGTGAGCAGGCGCTCGACGGCGCGACGGGCCTCGCGGAGCTGCGCGTTCCCCTCGGCCGTGATCCGGATGAGCGTGACGCGACGGTCGTGCGGATGGGCGGTGCGCTCGGCGAGCCCATGCTTCTCGAGCCCATCGACGATGTCAGTGATAGTGCGGGGGGCGACCCTCAGAACCTCACTCAGCGCGCGCATCGAGCACGCCTCGAGGTCGAGAGCGCGGAGCACCTTGTAGCTCGAGAGCGAGAGGCCCTGTGTGCGCAACTCTGCGTCGGCGGCCTGGCGGACGCGGTGTGCGGCGTGCAGGATGGCGTCGACGGTAGCGCTGCCGGTATCTGGGCGGAGCGTTGTCATACCGAGATGCTGAGTATACTCACTATGTGGAGCCTCTTCTAGGGGCGCGAGCGACGAACGCGGAAAGGAGATCGTTGCGAGGACGAATCAGCGAGAAGGTGGCCGTAAGCGTCGTGTTCGTGGCCGCGATGTTCATGAGCATCATGGACGTGACGATCGTGAACGTCGCATTGCCGACGATCGGCCACGACTTCCACACGAGCCCGACCGCCGTCGACGGCATCTCGATCGCCTTCCTCGTCTCGCTCGCCGTCTTCATCCCCGCCTCCGGCTGGCTCGGTGACCGCTTCGGCGGCCGGCGGGTGCTGCTGTGTGCGATCGTCGTCTTCACCAGCGCCTCTGCGCTGTGTGGGCTGGCCTCATCGATCGGCGAGCTTGTTGCCTTCCGCGTCCTGCAGGGTGTCGGAGGCGGCATGCTCGCGCCCGTTGGCATGGCGATGCTGTTCCGGGCCTTTCCGCCCGAGGAGCGGATCCGCGCCTCCTCGATCCTGATCGTGCCCACCGCGCTTGCCCCGGCCCTCGGCCCCGTCCTCGGTGGCCTGCTCGTCACCGATCTCTCCTGGCGCTGGGTCTTCTTCGTCAACGTGCCGATCGGAATCGCCGCCCTTGTCTTCGGCGTGCTGTTCCTCCACCAGCGCACGGAGGTCAAGCGCACGCGTTTCGACCTCCCCGGCTTCCTCCTCTCCGGCCTCGGCCTCGGGGCGTTCATGTACGGCTTCTCCGAGGGCCCGATCGACGGCTGGGGCTCGACCCAGGTGCTTGCGACGCTCGCCGCTGGGCTCGTCCTGCTCGCCGTGATGGTCCGTGTGGAACTGCGCGCGAAGGATCCGATCGTCGCTCTGCGCCTGATGGGTAACCGCCTCTTCCGCTCCTCGAACGCGGTCATGGTGCTCGCCTCGGTCGGCTTCCTCGGAGTCCTCTACGCGATCTCTCTCTACTACCAGGACGGCCGGGGGCTGAGTGCCCTCGGATCCGGGCTCTCGACCTTCCCAGAGGCCATCGGCGTCATGTGCGGCTCGCAGCTCGCGACGCGCGTCATCTATCCGCGCCTCGGCCCGCGGCGCCATGTCACCGGCGGCCTGGCCGGCGTCGGCGTCTCGATCGGCCTGCTCAGTCTGCTCGGTGCCGGCACCTCGCTGTGGTGGGCGCGGCTGCTCATGTTCACCTTGGGCCTGGCGATGTCGAACGTCTTCGTCCCGGTCCAGGCGATCTCGTTCGCGACGATCTCCCCGGCCGACACGGGCAAGGGCTCAACGATGTTCAACGCGATGCGCCAGCTCGGCGGCGCCGTCGGCGTTGCGCTGCTCACGACCGCGGTCGTGATCGTCGGCCCGACCCACATCGTCGCCGGCCACGTGGCGGCGAACCTCACTGCCTACCGGGCTGCCTTCCTCGTCGCTGCCGCCACCGTGCTCCTGGCGATCCTGCCGGCGCAGACGATCAGCGACACTGAGGCAGCCGACACGATCCCCGACCGCTCGGGCCGTCGTGCCCGGGCATCAGCCGCGGTCGGCGACGAGGCTACCGCCGTCGAGCTCGCTGCCTGAGGGCAACACCAGGTCTCATACACCGGACGCAGCTCAAACGTCGAGCCCCGACGCCGCTCGCGTGACGATGTCTGGCGAGTGCGCCGCCGTCCTCCCCTGCGCGCCCGGGAAATCTCGACGCGAGACCCGGAGGCCATCATGTCGGCGTACAGCGACAACATACTATTGCCTATGTACGCTGACATGGCAGGATCGTCGGCGTACGCTGACAGTACGTCCACATATGCGTACGCCGACAACGATGCCTACCCAAGTCAACTCGCTCCGCGATCTCATCGCGGCCGCCCGTGGCCGTCGCCTTGACCTGGGTCTCAGCCAGGCTGAACTAGCCGCTCGCGCGCGCGTATCAAGGCAGTGGATCAGCCAGTTTGAAGCCGGCAAGCCCGCTGCCGAGCTTGGGCTGGTGATCCGCCTGCTCGACGCGCTCGGACTTCGCCTCAGTCTCACTGAGGACGGTCACAGCGCGGCCGGTGATCAACCGTCGAGCAGCACCACGATCGACCTGGACGTCCTGCTTGATGACTACCGCGACCAATGACGGATTCGCTGTTGGTCGTCGTAGACGATCGTGTCGCAGGGACGGTGACGCGCCTGCGCGGCGGAAGTCCCACAACGCAACGCCTGGCCCGCAGCCGCCAGAGACCTCGGCCTTGACGCCGACGCGCTGGTTGCTCGCGCGGACGAGCTGGCCGGTATCGCGCCCGGTAACGCGTTCGCAGCTGCTGCGAACGCCCGCGACATCGTCGCTCTGGACCGCGGCCTGCCGAGCAAGCTCGTGGACCTGGTCGCGGATCGCGCCGGCCGGTGCCGCGCACTGCTCAAGTGAGCTCGCACGCGGAATCAGCCCTTGACCGCCAGGACCACGGCGGTAATGAAGCTGGCTCGCTATCGGTAGATGTCCCGTGGGGTGAGGAGTCGGTAGCGGGCAGGGTCAGAGTCGGCGAGCTTGTGCAACTGGTCGGTGAATCCCGAGCGGGAGAAGAAGTAGTGGCGCTGGACGTCCTCGGCGCCAGGAAGCTGCGGCTCGACCTGGTTGAGCAGCGTTTCCTCACCGTAGTCGAGTGGGGAATTGGTCCATTTGCAGCTGCCGGTGGCGATGACCTTGCCGTCACGGTCGATTGCGACCGCATCGAGTTCGCGGTCCTCGGTGCGCCTTGGGGAGACGTGCACCTTGCCCCACCACGCAGCGACCACGACGGCATCGGGCTCCTGCTGCTTGATGTAGTCCTGGCAGATGCGCTCCCAAGCGGGCTTAGAGACGAACGCGTCGAGGTTCGGCAGGACCGTGTGCGCTAGATGCCGCTCGGCGTCGGCGCGGGTCCGTATACGGGACCTATAGGGCTCAACGAAGCGGAAGTAGAAGTTCAGGAAGCCGTCAGAGATTGCATACGAGGTCTTTTTTGACGTAGGGCGCGCGGTGGCGGGGCGCAGCTGCTCGACCAGGTCCAGACGTTCGAGCGTAGCAAGTGCTTGGTAGGTCTGTGCAGAGTCGAGCCCCGTGCGATTGGCGATTTCCGAGTTGCGGTTGGCGCCGCGCGCGATGGCGTCAAGCACGGCAAAGTACCGGCGCGGGTCAGGGAGTTCTTGACGGAGCAAGAGGTCGGCCTCCTCGTGCAGGAAGCCGTCGCGGTACAGAACGTTTCGCAAGATGTTCTCGGGCAGTGTCCGGTTGTCCACGAAGCGGGCGAGGTAGTAGGGCATGCCGCCGCAAACCGCGAAGGTGCGGACCTTGTCCTCGTCGGAATACCCGGGGGCGAAGAGCGCTGCCGAACGAAAGCCAAACGGCGCGACCCGCAGCTGGCCGTCGCGACGGCCGTACATCTGACCCCCGAGCACCTCCTCGCGGAAGAACGAAACCTCGCTGCCGGCGATGATGAATACCAGCGGCAACTTCCGCCCCGTCGTTCGCCACCAGGTATTGAGCAGGGTTCCAAGCTCCCGCTGTTGCGCAGCCAGGTACTGGAACTCGTCTAGCACGACGAGCGTGCGCTGCCCGGTTGACGCAAACTGCGTCAGCGCGGCGAGCGCTGCCGTCCACGTCGTCACAGCCTGCTGGGCTAGCAGCTCGTTCGGGCCGGCCTCCGCCAGCTCCTCGGAGAAACTACGTAACTGGCTGAGCTCGGTGGTGTCGGTGGCCTCGAAGTAGAAGCCTTGCTTGCCCTCGGCAAATCGCGACAACAGTTCGGTCTTGCCAACACGTCGTCTGCCCCAGACGACGAAGAAGCGCGCCTCGCCTGCTGTCCAAAGGTCCTCGAGCGCGGCTAGGTCATCTACGCGGTCCAGGAACTCCATCGTCTAGATATACTAGCTCAGACTATGATAGGCTGCAATATAATGTTGTGAGCCACTATCTTGTGGAACCTGGCGAGGGAGGTCCAGCGCTCGCTCGCCGCGCACGCGCAGATCGGAGCGCCCCCGAACAATTTCTCACCGGGTGACGCCAATCGACCTGGTGGTCGCCGTCGTAGCCGAATGCCGCGCCTCTGCGGTTTGCACTACGACGCCGAATACGACCCGCTCGCGGAGCGGACAGATCTGGCTTTCGACGGCGTGTGGGCGGCGCATTGCGACAGCCTTGGTTGATCAACTGCGCCATCAGAGGCTGCTCAGGTTGTCCTCAGGAGCCGATCAGTTCAGTTCTGGCCCGACAAAGACGATCTCCTCACAGATCGAGGCGGTCGCTTCCTTGACGATCAAGGCCGCGACCTTGATGTCCCGCTTGGAATGTCGCTTGCGGACCTCGTCGACGGCGTCGCGAATGAGGGAATGCGCAACCTCGGGGATCGGAGCGGTATCGGGAGCGGATCGGCCCCCGGCCTGAAACCGGACCATGTGGCTGATGATCTGGCTGAGGGCGCCGCCGCATTCGAGCAGGTTCGTGACGAGGGCGTCGAGGGCGTCCGGCGGGTTGGGTGAATCACGCTGATCGGTCATACAGCTCTGAGCGCCGAGCCGCGCAGATTCGCCCCCTGTCAAACGTCGTCAAACGCGCGCCGCCCTTAAACGGCGAAACCCCCGATCCCTCGGAGGTGCCGATTTCCAGCGACTTCTTGATAGCGGGGGCGGGATTCGAACCCGCGACCTTCGGGTTATGAGTTGCGAAAAGGGCCTCTAATTCGCGCAAATTGGGCGAGATTTCGCCGATAAAAGGCCCGCTTTGGGGTTGTTTTTGGCCAGTTTGGTACTCAAAGTGGTACTCCAGATCGAGTGGTACTCTGCTGGTACTCCACCGATTTGAGCCTTCGTCCGATGCCCTCGACAGACCCCCTTCCGACCGCCAATCTGATCGTCGTCGCGCAGCGCGGCGAGGTGCATTTCGAGGCGAAGTTCCGCTACGCCGGCAGCCAGGTGAAGAAGCGCATCGGACGGGCGTGGCTGACCCGGGATGGCGCCGGCGGATGGAAGCCGCGGCGCGGACGCGTGCCCGACGGGCATCTCGACGAGCGACGCGCCCACGTTACCGCCGCCGAGTTGGTCCGCAGCTACGTGAAGGACTTCAACGAGTCAGAGCGCGTCGAGCGCGAGCGCCGGACGCGCGGCGTCACGTTCCGGGAGCTCGCGCACGGCTACCTGGAGTGGCTGGAGAACGTTCGTGGCGCCAAGCCGTCGACGATCCGCTCACACCAATCCGACCTGGCCGAGGCGGGGGCGCCGCACAAGCGTGGCAGCGGCACGTGCGCGGGTCTGATCATGGCCGCGCTCGGTGACAAGCCGGCGGCGAAGATCACCCCGGCCGACGTCGAAGCCCTCCTGCGGACCGTTGCCGCCACCGGCGTGTCGGCCCGCAGCGTGAACCGCGCGCGAGAGATCGTCTGCGCGTCGTTCAACTACGGCATGAAGCCGACGACGTACTCGCTACCGACGAACCCCGCGCTCGGTACTGACCGCCGGCGCGTGCCCGAACCGGGAGTGCTCCTGTTCTACTCGCCCGAGGAGATCGAGGCCATCGCCCGCTCGCTCGAGGCCGGCTTCCATCGTCCCGCCGTGTTGGCCCGGGGCGAGCTCGAGCACTTCGAGGACTACCGCGACGGAGAGGCGGTCCGTGTCGCGGCCTACTCGGGGCTGCGCCTTGGAGAGCTCCTGGCGTTGCGCTGGCGTGACGTCGACTGGACCGGCTCGGCGCTGACGATCAGCCGGTCGCTGTCCTCTGGCGTTGAGGGCACGACCAAGACGGGACATGTGCGGCGCGTACCGATGGCCGACCAGGCCGCCGCCGCACTCGACCGGCTCTCACAGCGCGAGGACTTCGTCTCCCCCGACGACTACGTCTTCTGCAATGCCCTCGGCCGGTCGCTGGATGGCTCGGCACTCCGCCGCCGCTACAAGCGGGCCCGCGATGCCGCCGGGCTGCGCCCGCTCCGCTGGCATGACCTCCGCCACACGTTCGGGTCGCTCCTCGTCGCAGGCGGCGTCGACCTGGTGAGCATCAAGGACGCGATGGGCCATTCCCAACTGACGACCACGAGCCGGTACCTCCACGCCCGCCCGGCGACCGAGCGCGCGGCCGCGTTCACTGCCGCGTTCGGAGGCAGCGCCAACACGGCTGCGTATCCCCGAGGCCGAGACAGCATCGAGCAGCCCGACGAGCCGTAGCGAGCAGTGAGCCCGACACGCCCGGCACCGGCGCCAATCATGACCTTCAGTAGATCTTGCAGCGGGCGCACCGAGGCGTGGGCTGCAGCCCGAGCATGCCAGCGAGCGCTCGCGATCTCGAGTCCGGCGAGTGCCGGCGCCCACACAGTGTCTGCGATGTCGCGCGGTCGTCGAGCTCGTCAGGCCCAAGCACGAGTTAAGACAAGATATCTTGACGCGACCGCTAAGACAAGGTAGGTTGTCTTAGGTGCGGGTCGGCGAACCAGCCCGAAAGCATGGTGTAGATGACGATGACATGTTCCACGCTGTTCGCAATGCGATGAAAGGTTTCGACGTGGATGAGGTTCTGATGTTCATCGGCCCGGACCGCAACGGCGCGCTCTTGGAGGTCGGTGTCCTGGACTTCGACGGCGACGATCCGGTGATCATCCATGCCATGGCTCTCCGCCACGAGTTCTATCCCCTGCTCTAGGTTCAGCACTAACTCCTGCACTAGGTACACACACATGAGTCGCCACACCGATGAAGAAATCGCCGCCGCCGCCGCTCAACTCGAGCAGCGGCTCGACAACCTGGATCCCGACGGCATCAAGGTCCGAGACATCACTGAATTGCGTGCAATCGCGGAAGCCGCAGACGCTGCGCGGCGCGCGGAGGCCGAGATCGTCGAGCGCGTCGAGCTCGCCCGTGCGCATGGTCGATCCTGGAATCTCATCGCGCTCGCGCTGGGAGTCTCGCGTCAGGCTGCCCGGCAGCGATTCGCCGGAAAGATCAAGC
>Ga0302326_10015997_pt1 | contig 15737 bp, 12 predicted proteins | sample Palsa_T0_3_FD_202264 | JGI IMG/M metagenome (GOLD analysis project Ga0302326, IMG submission 202264) | Peat permafrost microbial communities from Stordalen Mire near Abisko, Sweden - Palsa_T0_3 | ecosystem: Environmental > Terrestrial > Soil > Palsa > Peat permafrost | place: Sweden: Abisko...
CGGGTCCCCCGATGCGGCACCGCACTTGCCTCCCAGTCGCAAGGTTAGAGACGCTCCAACTCCAGCCTCCGCGCAGGCATGAGCGACGATCGGATCCCAAACAGCCCCGACCGCCGCGTCGCGCACACGGCGCTTCAACATCGTACGAAGAAAGCTAACATTGTCGCTCGGGGCACCTCCGCCGGCGTTATCGGCGATGTCAGCCAGTACCACGAGGCCGGGGATACTCGCCGCGTCGTCCAGAGCTCCGCTCATTGAGGGAAAGCGCGGAAGAAGCGCGTCGCGGAGGCGGTAAATGTCCTTCCCGATACGTTCCGCTACCTGCTCGGCGAGCGTCTGGTTATCGTCCGCAATAACGAGAACACGAGAGCCCGCCTCCGGCGTGTCGCCCCACGGGAATCCATGCGCGAAGCTCACTGAGAGAATGCCTGGAGCCCGCTCTGCCGCCCGGAATTGATCGACTAACGAAGCCATGGGCTGTTGAGTCGTGGGATAGAAGCCCACCATTCTGCAATCGAACAAGGCGGACATCGGACGCACCTGGCCGCGCTTGGCGGCGACACAGATGTCGTAGAGTTCACGCGCACGCTCGATGTAGTCATCATGCGGAAACTGCTTCATCAGAATCACGGCATTCGCTACTTCGATGAGGGCACAAGTCAGGTGGCAGTGCGGATCGAGTTCTACCCCGATTATTACGTTCGGCCCGACGACTTGGCGCACATGGTGAACGAGGTCGGCCTCGCAATCGTCACAGCTCGTGGAAATCATAGCGCCGTGCAAAAATAGAAGTACGATGTCAAGGTTATCCTTCGCCCTCAGATCTTGAAGAATCTCCTCGCGGAAGCTTTCATAGACCGACTGCACCGTGGGACCAGATGGCTCTGCGCAGGCGAACAGCCCTGCGCTGAACTGATGAGCATCACGGATGCAGAGGTCGCGCCACAAACGGGCCGTCGCGTGCTCGGGCCCTTTACCCGCCAACGCCATGTCACCGCGACAAGTTCCCCCAGCCATAAAGGCGCGCATTCCTGTTGGCCAAGGCGCAAACGTATTTGTTTCGGTTTGGATGCCTGCGGCAAAAACCTTCATCGTGCACCTATCAATGCATTAGCTCTCGACCAAATGCTCTTGGATATGTGAGCCCAATCCCTTTCTCTCGTCGCGCACCGCCGCGATCCCTGGCGCTGATTCCATATGGGATGACAAAACCTAGTATCACGGCATTCCCGAACATTGCCGCAAAACGCTGAGTCTGATCAGGCGCCCGACAGTCCATCGTTCAAACGCCGGCGCAACTCCGACCGGCGGATCTTGCCGCTGATCGTCTTCGGCAATTCTGCGCAGTAATAAATCTCCCGCGGATATTTATACGGCGCCGTGAGTCGCTTCACGTGCTCCTGAAGCTCTTGTGTCAACGCATCGGAAGCAGCAATGCCTTTCGCGAGAATGACGAAGGCGCAGACAATTTGCGTACGCTCGGGATCGTCCCTGCCGACGACTGCCGCCTCCACCACGGCCTCATGTTCGATCAACACGGATTCCACCTCAAAGGGTCCGATCCGATATGCCGCAGAGGTGATCACGTCATCGGTTCGACTCGAGAACCAGAAGTATCCTTCCTCATCCACTGAAGCCTTGTCTCCGGTGAAATACCAGCCTGCCCGGAAAACACCGCGCGTCGCCTCCTCGCTATCCAGGTACTCGGAAAAAAGCCCTGCGGGCCGCGGCTCGGCACGGACCGAGATATTGCCGACCTGCCCCGTGGAGAGCCGTCCACCTTGATCGTCCAGAATCGCCACTTCGTAGCCCGAAATCGGCCTACCCATGGAGCCCGGCCGGATCTGCATTCCTACCGTGTTGGCGACCAGCAACGTCGATTCGGATTGTCCATACCCATCGCGGATCGTGAGCCCCGTTCCAGCACGCCAGGCACGGATCACCTGGGGATTCAGCGGCTCACCCGCGGCGGTGCATTCACGCAAGGAGCCCAGATCGTAAGCATCGAGTGATTCCTGGACCAACATTCGATAGAGGGTCGGCGGCGCGCATAACGAGGTAACTTGGTGCGTTTGGATGGTCCTAAGTATTTCGGCCGCAGTCGGTTTCACCAGGTCAGCCTGCACTACAGTGGCCCGTTCGTGCCATTGGCCGAAGAGGCTTCCCCACGCCGCTTTCGCCCAACCCGTATCGGCGATGGTCCAGTGCCGATCCCCGCGGCCGACTCCATGCCAGTCGCGAGCCGTGGCGACATGGCCCAGCGCGTAGGACTGTCGATGCAACACCATTTTCGGATACGACACCGTTCCGCTGGTAAAGAAAATCAACGACGGATCGGTTATGGCCGTGGGATCCTCGGGCGTCTCACCATTTCCTAGCTCATCCAACAGGGTATCGAGATCGCGCCAGTCCGCGAATTTCCTGCCCGTGGAGGTCCAGACAATGCGATGCGACACCGGCGCGTCCTGTTCCGTGACCACATCGCCGAGACGGGAGGCCGCTGCCTCGTCAGCAATCAAGGCCACAGGTCTAGCAGCCTTGATCCGGTACGCGACGTCTCGGGCGGTGCATTGATTGGGTGTAGGAATAGCGACCGCCCCGATCCGCAGCGTTCCCAGCGTCGCCGTATACCAGGCGGGTATGCGTGACATCATAATCATGACGCGCTCTCGCTTCGTCACGCCCAGCCGAAGGAGAACGCTCGCCATCTGCCGCGACAGCATCGCGAGTTCGTATACCGTCTGGGACCGAGCAGACTGGCCTTGCGCATCAATCGAGACCAGCGCGACCGCCTCCGCCTCTTCGGTCGCCCAACGCTCGACGATATCGAGAACCGGATTGAATCGCGCGGGAGCTGACATATGTCCGGGGTTCAGCGTGGCTCGTAAGTTCGCAATAGCCTCAAAACCGGTAGTTGATCTCGGTTCCGAAGGTGCGCGGCTGGTTGGTCGATATGCGGGTCAACTGCGGAATGTTGAACTGGAACTGGGTATTATTCGCGGTGTCCCATGCCACCTTGTTGTTTAAATTATCGACGAACAGCGTCGCGGACCATTTATCACCCGCCAGCCCGGTGCGGGCATTGACGATATAGTATGACGGCAGGGGCACTCCGAAATAGTAGGCTTGGTCGGTCGAGGGGCCAACATAGACGCCAGAGACGCGTGCCGTGAAATCGTATCCGCTGAACACCTTGGTCCCATAGGATAGTGCCAGGCTACCCCCATACTCCGGAACATTGAGGATGGGCACCGTGCAATCGCTGACGCTGCGGCAACCGGAAAGGCCGCCGGGGACGGAGGTTGCCACTATCGCGGTCGCAAACGCAGCAGTGGGATGGTCGATCTTCGCGTTGGTATAATTCGCGCTCGCGGCCACAGTCCAACTTGCTGACAACCTTGCGGTAACCTCCAGCTCGGGGCCAAACGTGCGACCACTACCGGCGTTTGCGTTGTAGGTAAAACCGCACACTGGAATCGTGACGACTTCCTGGGCACCCTTCCATTCGATGTAATACACATCACTGTTGATGGTGAGCCAGTTGTCGAACAGCCTGGCCTTCTCGCCGATCTCATAGTCCCACACCGTGTCGGGTTTATAACTCGGACTCGCACCTCCTCCGCAGATTTCGGGCAACTGTCCCGTACTGGGGCCGCCCGGCCGATATCCTTTTGCCGCCGACAGGTATTCGGTGAAATTGTTGCTTGGGCTGTACGACAAGTCGAAACGCGGATTGAAGCCACTGCCTGAGGTCGCGAAATTCTTTGGCGCCGTCGGTGTCGGGGAAGCCAGGAGAGCGCCGTATTGAGCTTCCGAAGCATCGCTCTGGTAGCGATACCAGCGAAGGCCGGTCTCGAATTTCCAAGCATCGGCGAATTTGTACGAGCCGTCGGCGAACGCGGCGTATTGCCGCACGCGATAGAAGTAATCACTGGCGATGAGGATGCCACTCGGATCCGGCGGGGAGCTGAATGCCGGCTGCGCGCCGTATAGGTCCCAGTCCGAGCGGTCGTCGCTGTAAAAGAGGCCGCCAACCCAGTTCAAGCGCTCATTCTGTTTCGAGCTGAGCCGAAACTCCTGGCTGAATTGTCGGGTGTCATCGACCTCGGAAAAGGGAACCTCCAAGTAAGGGTAGATATCGAGAATATCGGATAACGACTCCGAGGCGTCCTGGGTCTGAGTCTCATGGCGTTGAAAGTAGCCAGTGGCGCTCGTGAAGTCGGTGAAACTAAGATTGTCCCTGACGGTCAGGCCGTACACATACAGAGTGTCCCCGAAAGGCTCGGGGACCGACGCCGCTTCGTAGTGAGCCGGGTAGCCGGCACCCGGAGGACTATCGAATTCATCGTACCCACCCATTTCTATGTGTTGATAAAGAGTGAACGCATCAACGGTCAGATCGTCATTGGGCTTGAACAACACACTCAGGCGCCCGCCATAGAGGTGCTCGGTATTGACGTCTGTCGTGACGCTTTGTATCGGGGCCGCCAAAACGTTACCGCGACTCACGGGCTCGTCCTGGGGAAACGGGTTCAGCACGACCCGATCGATCCAGCCACTGCGATACGTATCGGTGCCGACCACGCGCACGGCAAAAACGTCGCCCAGGGGCACATTCAACATGAAGCTGCCACCGCCGTTGCCGCTCCCTCCCTGTGTATCCGACAGAGTTCCCTGGACGGAGCCCTCAAACGTGTTGAGTTTTGGCTCATTCGTGATCACGCGGACGGTCCCGCCCATCGAACCCGATCCGTAGAGGGTACCTTGTGGGCCGCGCAGGACTTCGATGCGATCTATGTCGTAGAGATTGGGATCGATGACGACTTTGCCGGTCTGCGACTGCGCGGGTGGCGTCATTGGCACTTCGTTCAGATAAAACCCTACCGTGGGTGCCGAACCGCCGCTCGAGGACAGACCGCGCGCCTCGTATTCAGTTTGCCCGGGCCCGGCGGAGCGCATTGAGAGACCCGGGATCTCGCGGGCAAGTTCCTCGACGCTGGTAATACCCGCCGCGTCCAACTGATCTCCGGAGATAGCGGACAGACTGATGGGAGTATCCTGCACGGTCGAGTTGAATCGTTGCGCCGTGACGACTATCTCGGTAATTCCGCCTTCATCGGGTTCGACTCCCCATGCGGCCCCCGCTCCCCACGCGACGGCAAACACCACCGCGCGCGCCGTGAATCCAAGCAAGCAGGCGCCGATGCCTGACACACGCACATGACTTGGCGAACACATATTGACGAGGTGCCGTATTGAGCGAACAGCAATAAGGTAGCGCAGTCGAACCGGCCGGACTTGTTTTATCCGGTGGCAAATCAATGCAAACGGTCGAATCTTTGGAAGGGCGTGGAGCCCGCGGGTTGCGCACTCCGAGGGGCGCTCATATGATCGAGCAGCGGTACATTTCCCTACGAAAACAGTAAAGACATGCAGTTAAGCCGCAGAAATGTGATTCTGGCGCTGAATGCCGCTCTACTCCCCTTGGGATGTGCCGCGCCTGACGTGAGGAAGACCACAACTCCATACGTACACCGCTTTCGTTCGCGGATGGTCGAGATATCGGATACCCGACTCGAGGTTCTCGAGGCGGGGGAAGGTCCGACCACATTTGTCTGTAGCCATCCCTACTTCGATGCGAGCGGGCCGTTTCCCGCAGGTGGACTGACCGAGGCACTGGCCGCCGCAGGCCGTGTCTTTTATGTTTGCCCGCGCGGCACTGCCGGTTCAGCGAAAGAAGACCGGCGCGAGAGACTCACACTCGCCCAGCTGGTGGACGATATGCAGGAAGTCAGGCAGAAGCTTGCCATAAAGAAGTGGGTCGCCACAGGATCCTCCACCGGTGGAATGACGGCGTTGCTCTATGGTCTGCGATATCCCGGCAGCACCAGCGGATTGATCCTGAGCTCGACAGTCCCGTCGTATCACTTCCTGGAAAACCCGGGTTCGCTTTACAACCCCGACAACCCGACGTTCAAGGAACTGGCTGCCATCGAGAAAACAGGTGACGACACCGCGTACGCACGCGCGAAGATGGTCGCGAGCCTCCACAACAAAAGCGTGCTTGACCTGGTGTTGCAGAACACGAAGATCCAGCACGAGCGTGAGAGTGTCGACGACGAAGAAGTCGTCACACGCAAGTGGGATGAGGAAAGCAATCTTGCACAGATCGCCGTGCCGACTTTGATTGTTGCCGGACGCTTCGATGTGCCGGTGGGAAGCCTGGAGCCCAGTCTGAAGATCCTGATGTCGGTCAACGGCTCGGAATACGCCATTATGAACGGGAGCGGGCATTTTCCTTATGACGAGGAGCCCGAGCGATACAAGCAGGTCATCGCCGACTTCTCGCGAAGACGGCTCGATCCGGTGTCCTGAGCCCCTCCCGCGTGTTGCTTCGGCAGAAGACGGGTTGGGACACCTCGATCCGTAAGCACAAGAAAAATAAAGGTTTATTGGTGGCAGGGAGGGAATTGAACCCCGACACGCGGATTTTCAGCCCGCCGCCGGGTATTCCAAGGGTTTATAAATCAACCACTTGCAGCGTCTTGCCGACCCCTTCCCAGTCACACCAAGGCACAATCCTGGCACACCCAATCTGAGTTGGTCACAAATGTGGCATAGCACCTTCGAACTACGTGGAGTTTCCCGAGAGCGAAAAATTATTGGTGTTGAGCTGCATTAGCTAGGACTCGATCTGATATGCGATCGTCTGCACCATGAAGAAGCGGGCTGTTCTGCGCGGCATGCTTGCCGACGCTGTCTTTGGATCGCTTAATTTCTTGTAGCAATAGTTAGCTGGACGCAGCGATTCACGCGAACCGATGTCGCAAACTTCACTTCTCTGTGCGTTGTCGTACAGAGTCGCCACCGATTTTGTGCGAGGTTGATGAATTAACCTGCAAATCATGCAAAGATCCGTGCCTTCACCATAACTCGGGTCGATAGCAATCCATAGAATGATTCGCGCGATCGTCTCACATCGAACCGCACGCAGAACGATTGGGCGATCAGATCTCCGGTCGAAATCCATTCCTTTTCCTTAGCGAGCTGCGATGCCATCCGAAATGTCAGGGTCCAAAATTATCCCGGCTTCCTTTTTTGGGATGCCGCTCGGACTGATCGCCTTGGGGCTTGCGTGGAGAAGCGCAGCGGTCGTCTGGCGAGTGCCGCCGCTGATCGAAGAATCTCTCATCTGGGGCGGAAGTCTGCTGTGGATGTGTCTTTTCGTGGTCTATCTTGCGAAGTGGTATTGGCATCGCGAGGCGGCTGAGAGCGAATTCAAAGACGCGGTGCAATGCTGCTTTGTGGGCCTTGCCGGCGTGGTCGCACTCTTGGTATCCATTGCGCTTGCCCCGCAAGTGCCCAAGCTTGCATTCGTGCTGTTTCTGCTGGGCAGCGTTTGGACGTTGGTTTTCGCTTTGTACCGCACGGGTCGCTTGTGGATGGGCGGCCGAAAGCAGGAGGCGACCACCCCCATATTGTATCTCCCCACCGTGGCCGGAAGTTTCGTTTTTGCGAGCGCCGCAACCAGTATGGGACATCCCGATTGGGGGCAACTCGCGTTTGGTGCGGGGTTGTTTGCGTGGATAGCGATTGAGTCCGTGCTCATCCATCGGTTGTACACCGTCGCCGAATTGCCACCGGCATTGCGGCCGACTCTAGGCATTCAACTCGCACCGGCGTCCGTTGCTGCGGTCGCCTACCTCAACGTGACCGGCAGCGGTCCGGACCTTCTTATCCATGGGTTAGTCGGATATGCGTTGTTACAAGCCCTAATTCTTGTGCGCATGGGGCCTTGGTTATGGGCCGCGGGCCTGACGCCCGCATGGTGGGGTTTTAGCTTCGGCGCCGCGGCTTTGCCGACGGCGGCTTTAAAGCTGGTCGCTCGGGGGGACACCGGCGCGGTGGGGATGCTCGCACCCTGGTTGTTTGCCGCCGGCAACCTTCTGATTGCAGCAATTATTGTCATGACAATCAGCCTACTCATTCGCGGTCGACTGTTGCCCGTGCCCATCACCGCGGCGCCGCTGATTGCCGATCTTCCATCCGCCAGCACTGCTACGCAGAACAGAGGAGTCTGATGCGCGCCGCCTCCGTCGATGAATTGTCGTCGGCGACTCACTATCGAACTGTCACCGTCGATGGTCTCGATATCTTCTATCGGGATAGCGGGTCCCGACGACGCGCCCACCATTCTTCTCCTGCATGGTTTTCCAACGTCATCGCACATGTTTCGCGATCTGATTCCGATGCTCGCCGAGCGCTATCATTTGGTCGCACCGACTACCCCGGTTTCGGCAATAGTTCAGCCCCCAACGTCGGCGACTTTGACTATACGTTCGATCGTCTAGCGGACGTGATTGAGAACTTTACGGACGCGATCGGCCTCGAGCGCCATTCACTCTATGTACAAGACTTTGGCGGACCCGTTGGTTTCCGACTTGCCACTCGCCGGCCCGAACGCGTCGGCGCGCTCATTATTCAGAACGCCAACGCCTATGCGCAGGGACTTAGCGAGGAGCTGCGCGCGGCGTTGGTTCGGCTGCACAATGAGCGCACACCTGAAATGCGCATGAGAGCGAGCGAATTGTTTGAACTTCCTATACACGCAAGCAATATCTCGACGGAGTGCCCGATCCATCACTCGTAAGTCCTGATGCCTGGCAGCACGCCCAATGGGGAATGGGCCGCGCACATAACAAAGATGTCCAATACGCGCTACACGCCGATTACGCCAGCAACTTCGATCGTTACGAGGAATGGCATGCCTATTTTCGTCAATATCAGCCGCCGACGCTGGTTGTCTGGGGCGAAGGCGATTTCGTGTTTGGAGTGCCCGGTGCCGAAGGCTACCGACAAGACCTCAAACAGATTGAGGTGTATATTTTGAAGGCTGGGCAGTTTGCCACTTGAGACGAGCGGGCGTGAGATCGCCCGGCACATGCGAAACTTCCTTGGCAGGCACGGAGCGCAAATTAGCTCGACGACATGTATGGACAACGACCCTTGATCTAATGCAAGGACACGCTCTTAGCTAAACAGCCGTTATGCTGGCGGGAGACGATCGATGATCAGTGCCCCATCGCAGTTAAGATGTTCGACGATTGCGTTTGCTGCGTTCATTGCCGCCGTCTGCATACCCGCTCAGGCGGAAAAGCCGATTGCGGAATTCAAAGCTGAGAACATCGCGGCCATGGACAAAATGATGGCCGGGATGGCAATCAAATCTTCAAACGACGTCGATCGCGACTTCGCCGGCATGATGATCCCGCATCATCAGGGGGCAATCGACATGGCCGAAGCCGAGCTGCGTCACGGACACAACGAACAGCTGCGACGCATTGCTCAGGAGATCATTGTCGACCAGCAACAGGAAATCGCGGCCATGCGCTTGGCGCTGGGCGATGCCCTTCCTGCGTCCATCGCGGCCCCAACCCGACCGGTCGCGGCCGCACTCGCAACTTCCACACACCCACGCCCATGAACGCGAAATACCACCCATGAAGCAGACATTCCTCTTTTCGATCCTCTTAGGATCAAGCGCCATCGCGACAACAGTGCTCGCGGGCCAGGCGCCGGGCAGCGCATCGACGCCTGACGTTCCGATCAGCCACACAGATCGCGTGTATGCCGCCGAACAGTTTTCAAACACCGTATCGGTGACCGACCCAGTTGACAACAGGCTGCTTGGCGTCATCCGATTGGGAGATCCGCAGCCCGGTAACTTCTCACCCCTCTATAAGGGCCAGTTACTTGTCCACGGCATGGGGTTCTCGCCAGACCACAAAACACTCGCGGTCGTGTCGATCGGCTCCAATTCCGTGACTTTCGTGGACACGGCCACCAACGCGGTAAAGCACACTACCTATGTCGGTCGCTCTCCACACGAGGCCTTCTTTACGCCTGATGGCAAGGAGGTGTGGGTCACCGTACGCGGCCAGAACTATGTGGCGGTGCTGGACAGCCGAACGTTCGAAGAAAAGACGCGTATCACTACGCCCGCCGGGCCGGGAATGACAATCTTCTCGCCGGACGGACGCTACGGCTACGTCTGCTCCTCGTTCAATTCGGAGACCGATGTGATCTCAGTGGCCGATCACGTGATTGTCGGCAGAGTCGCCCAACCCAGTCCGTTCTGCCCCAACATCGCGGCTTCGCCGGACGGCGAGCAGGTCTGGTTTACGTTGAAGGATACCGGGAAAACTGTGGCTTTCCGCGCCAGACCGCCATTTGCCGTTCTGAAGATTCTGGACACCGGGCCGATTACCAACCATGTCAACTTTGTCCGCACCCCAAAGGGTCAATTCGCCTATGTGACCGTTGGCGGGCTCAATCAGGTTCAGGTGTTCAACACATCTGATTTTTCCAAAATCGCCACCATTCCGGTCGGCAAGCTGCCGCACGGAATCTGGCCCTCTGGCGACGGCTCGCGCGTTTACGTCGGGCTGGAGAATGCCGATGGACTCATCTCGATCGATACCACAACCAATGCCGTGATCGCCACTGTATCGATCGGCCAAGCACCGCAAGCGCTGACCTATGTCTCGAACGCGGTCCCTGATGGCCCGGGTACCGGCGGTCTGCAGCCGCTCGGCGTCGCCGGCCAAGCTGCGCACTTGACACTCGACAGCTCGACCTCCAAGGCGGTGACCAGCGTCAGTCTGTTCGATCAGGGTTTGGTTCAGGTGTTGCAGGCTGCGGTCAACGGCCTAGAGCCGAAAACCGCCTATGTCTTGTCGCTCTCCACACGCCCGAACGGCACGGGTGCAATTCAGCCGCTCGCAGCCTTTACGACCAATCCAGCAGGCTCGGCCATCGTCAACGCCATAGGTCCGATCCGGCAGCTGGTGCAACCAGACACGCGGGATCAGCGACGCTTTCTTGTGGTGATGCGCGGCACACCCCAAACGATTGGCTCGGTCGTGCAATTCCAGACGCCTTAGGACCTTGGTCGTGCACGGATGTTTCGTCCGAGTGTCGGGGTGATTCCGAAGGCCTCAATGACTGCATAAAGCATTGATTTTAATAAAAATAGTTGCCAGGGAGACTCTTCGATAGATCGAATACGATTTTCTTTCGATTTGGATTTAAATTTTTTTGAGAATTTGAGTTGCCCCCAAAACTTCACCCATTCATGAAAGATAGGGAATTGTAGGGCATTTCCGCTTGAGGACGACTGACTACGCTGCGGCACGCCGCACCTCAATAATATCGCTAATTTGATGCTACACAAGTTTTTCGCACTTCGTGCGACGCCAATCAAACGACAATCTTCATCCCGCTTCCTCTCCGGTGCGTGTGCGCGGCTCGCAGAGTCGGCTCACGCCTGCTGTCCACAAGTCGGAGTTTGAACATTCGCGTTCGCATGTAAATGTAAAGGTGGCAGTGATAAACCATCGGTACGCCACCGCACCCTAGGCCGCACGATTTCGTCAAACTTCGCAAGGCTCATTCCTGCACGAGGATCTTATCGTGGACGGTGATCACATGCTTTCTGCGATCATCACGGCCGGATCAATCGCGTCTCGTGCCGATGCGTTGCCGCTGAAGCACCCGACGCCTGTCGGTCGATGTCAAGCCGGGATATTCGAACTTATTTCTCCGTCGCGGGGATATGTCCGAGCGCAGGGTCCGGTCCACAGACAGCGTCTGAGCCACAGGGTGACTCTTGTAAAATGCGCTGCTACCGCCGCGGCTACCGAGGTCCCTATCAACTGCAGAAGAGTCTACCGCAGCGGCCTGAGCCACTACCGACGGCGCCCCGGCGGCGCTGCAGGCATTGCTCGCGCGGTCATCGGTATCATCGGGCAGATTCCCTTCGCGCAACACGCCATCGCAGAAGGGACTTGCTAAGTTGGACAATGCGTAAATCCGTGCGTCTGACGCACCGCGACGAACTCGATTATACGAGGACCTACCGGGCGTCTGCCTGCCCTCTTTCGCATCAGACTCTGCAGCCGATTCGCGGCAAGGCTCCCTTTAATCTTTTAGCTCGTGCAGAATTTGCGATAGGGCTCTTTGAGGATCTGGAAAAAACCGTAGCAAATCAATCCCGCCGCGACCGCGCCCAGCAGCCAGTGACCGTATTCTTGCCGCTTCAGAGCACTGAGCGCTCCCGCGATACCGGTCGCGTTTGCGGTGTTGTAGCGCCGCGCGGCGTCGATCAGAAACACGCCGATCAATCCAAATACGACGCCGCGAGCCAGAAATCCGAATGCGCCGAGAGCGATGATGACGCCGCGCAGTCTGGTATGCGTTAAGTCGACCCGTTCGGTCTTGTTTCGCGATATGGCGCGGTACCACTGGAATACCCCGAATAGCGCGATGCCCGCGCCAGTGGCGGCGGTCATCCAGCGGCCGAGCGGCAGCGCCATCGCACGGGCCGTCCAAACGGCCTGCGAATGCCCCCCATCAGCGGCTCCGCCGAACCCGAGCAGACGCCACACCGCCTCGCCGACGAGGACAGCGTGCAACGCTCCGTTCAACAGAGAGCCCAGACGCACCGCGCGTCGCTTGAGGGTCCGCCGATCGCGCCGATGCTCCGGGTCGAGTATCCCGAGCACCACCTGCCACAGCACGAAAGCCGCCAGTCCCAACGCCAGCAAGGCGAGCAGCGCGTCGCCAAACGGCGCAGCGGCGAGTTTGGCCAATGCACCCTTGTAGCCATTCGGCTGCTGCGAAGGTTCGAACGCCGCCATCAGCGCGAAGGCGCCGATTAGCACGTAGATCACGCCCTCTGCAACGTACCCGCTATGCCCCACCCATCGCAGCCACGGCGCCAGGGCGGTCGGGGCGTCTTGGCGTGCGCTCCCCGTCTCGTCGGCCTCGACCGCGCGCGCGCTCAAAGCTGAGACCGGATGGGAATGAGAACCATCTCTGCTGCCTTCTCCGGCCAACCCCGGCTCCGCCAATGTGCATACGTGTAGAGCGTCGATGATTTCAAGTCGCGCTCGAATACATCCGTCATCTGACGCGCAAATGTAGAATCGTAGACGTTCAGACTCGCCTCATCGTTCAATTCGAACGAGCGCATGTCGAAATTGGTCGATCCGACTGAGACCATGTATTCGTCGAAAATCAACATTTTGCAATGGAGCATGGTCGGCTGGTATACGTGGATCTCCGCCCCGCTCCGAAGCAGCGGGCCCCATCCGCGCTTCGACGCGATACGCGCCGTTTCAGAGTCGATATGCTTACCGGGCAATAGCACTCGAATACGCACGCCCCGATCGCGCGCGCCCACCAACTCCCGAATCATCAGCGGATCGGGAATGAAATAGGCCGCCTCAATGTCGATCGAACGCTCGGCGGCTGTGATCGCGGTCAGATACATGAGGCGCATACTGTCGCTGCCGCCCTTGGGCGAGCTGATGAACATCTGCATCTGCTGACTGCCGACCTCGGTCAACGCGGGAAAATAGTCCTCTCCGTGCAAGACATCGCCGGTGGTCTTGATCCAATTGTCCAGAAACGCCGCCTGCAGTTGCGCAACCACCGGTCCCCACACCTTGAAATGCATGTCGCGCCAGTGTTCGGGGTCCTGTGCGTGTCCGCTCCATTCATCCGCGATGCCGACGCCGCCCGTGAAACCGACGGTGCCGTCGACGATCAAGACCTTTCTATGGGTGCGGTTGTTGAGTTTTCCGAGGCTGTACCAGCGCAGGGCATGATACCGCTTGACTTCGATACCCGCCTGTTCCATTCGGGTGACGAGATCGGGCGACATCTTCCCGCAACCCAGCCAGTCGAGCATGACGTGGACGCGCACGCCCGCTCGTGCGCGCTCTATAAGGACCGCTGCAAACTGTTCGCCCACGGCGCCTGACCAATAAATGTAGGTTTCGAAAGTGATCGTGCGCTTCGCGGCACCGATTGCGGCGAACATCGACGGAAAGATTTCGTCGCCGTTCTCGAGTGCCTGCACGGAGTTCCCCGCTACGATCGTGGGCCCGAGAAGCGCGCCCATTTCGCGCTTGAGCTGTGGGCTCTTGATGTCGTAGAGGCGCTTGACTCTGTGATGAGGTTCTTTTTCTGGTTTGCGGAAATTCAGAACCAACATCACGACGACTAGAGTTCCGAGGATCGACAAGACAACCGGCATCATGGACAACTCTCCGATTGGCGTGCCGCCTTGTTGTGCGTCGCCGCCTCCCGCCATCGTGTGTGCGCCACCTCAAGTGTGGATGAGATTGGGAGACTTCGGCGTAGGAGTACAGCCTCGATTCGCGGCAGTCATTTCCGACGAGGCGCCGTGGTGACCGCATCGCAGTACATCGGCGGCACCACGTAAGGGACCGCTTATAAGTCGCTGGCCAGTGTTGCGGTCGCTCAGGCCGCGGCTGCAGGTCGGGGTAGCTCGGCCATCGTGAGCGCACCGTTTGGCTTGAGCACCTCGTTGCCCGCGAGCGCGAGGGCGAGCGTGTTCCCATAGGGATTCATGCTGTCTACCATCGAGCTGGGCATCAGAATCGTCGCCCCTCGCTCCTTGGTGGTCTCATAGATAATATTCATTGCTCGAAGTTGCAGCGCTTCGGGATGCCCCGCGTAAGTATTGGCCGCCTCGACAAACTGGCCCGCAATCGCCGCCTCGGCGGATCCGAGAATCACCCGCGCCTGCTTCTCACGCTCAGCCTGAGCTTGACGCGACATCGCATCTTGCAGGGCCACCGGGATCGCGACGTCGCGTATTTCCACCGAACTCACCGATATCCCCCAGGGGGCGGTTTTCTGACCAATCTCAATCTTTAGTTGCTCATCCGCATCCTTGCGATCCGATAATAGTGAAGCCAGCATCGAGGAGCCGATCATCTCGCGGAGCGACGTCTGTGCCACCCGATCGATCGCTTCGCGGTAGTTTGTGATCGCCAATGCGGCCTTTTCCGCGTCACTCACGTGCCAGAAGATGATCGCATCGACGTTTACCGGAACCGTATCCTTGGTAAGCGCCTGCTCGGCATTGAACGCCGTCGTCTGGATGCGTCCATCGATGACCGCGACAACCGCATCGAGTACCGGGATAATGGCAAAAAGGCCTGCTCCCCTGACGCTTTGCGGCTTTCCCATTCGTAGGATCACGAACTTCTGCCACACATTGGCCATCTTCAGCGACATCCCGATCACCACCGCGACCACGAAGAATGTAGCCCCGAGATACAAACTGACGAAATAGCCGGTCCCTGCGGCGGCAACTACGAAAGCGAATACCAAGAAAGCAGTGATCGGGTTCACGTTGGTTACCTCGATGAGTTCGGAATTGTTCGGTCGAGTGCGTCCCGCGGCGTCGAACCTCGCGATGGAGTTCGATACGGCGTCGATCATGGTCCTGCTGGGCTAAAAGTAGGGCGCTTGGGATGCTTGGCGACTGAGATCCGCGTGACCGGATCCGACTGCGCGTCGTTGCAGATGCGAGAGGAAGCACCCTGCGCGACGGCACGCAGATGCAAGGTGGGCCTTGCGGTCCGCAAACTCGACGCCCTGGCCGAGGACTTCATGAGAAGAAGGCGCGCGTTCGTCGCAGCGGATCGTGTCCGTATCCGGCATTCAGGTGACGTTTTCACACGCCCACGCTACGCGCACTCAATGACTTCGTCGGTGCGGTGGCGCGCTTTGCGAAGCGTGGCGCGCCTCGATGGTTGGGCAGTATCAACGCTTTGCAAGAACTACACTACCCGTTCGCGGTCGTCTTCGCGATCACATAGGCAGCCTTCCGGTGGTCACATACGATGTGTACACATCCG
>Ga0302326_10015998_pt1 | contig 15736 bp, 12 predicted proteins | sample Palsa_T0_3_FD_202264 | JGI IMG/M metagenome (GOLD analysis project Ga0302326, IMG submission 202264) | Peat permafrost microbial communities from Stordalen Mire near Abisko, Sweden - Palsa_T0_3 | ecosystem: Environmental > Terrestrial > Soil > Palsa > Peat permafrost | place: Sweden: Abisko...
TCGAGATGACCAGCGGGAGGTTGAGGTCTGTAGCCATTTGCGACGGAACTTGTATGGGGTCTGGAGCCCCTTGGGGCCGCCGCGCAAGGCTCCAAAAAGAGGCTTCTTGAAACACAAACACGCAAAGAACAAATAGTCCGACCGATACGACGGCGGATCTTTTTAGGCGGGACAAAATCAATCCGAGCGCAAGGCTAATGCCCAGAGCGGTGGCGATCACATATCGAAGTGCAAACGCGCCGTGGCCGATTTTGGCGGCGACGAGGGTCACGAGGGGTATGGCCAGGAATCCCAAGGTCAAGGCGACATCGGACAAGGTGAATCCCAAACCCGAGGCGCTCGTTGGCCGCCGGCCAACGTTTCCCGAGAGGGCCAAATAAGCCAGATAAATGAATGCGGCCCCAAACATGGCGCACGAAAACGGAGTTCCCAAATAGAGCAATTCGCCGAACGTGTTGGCAAATCTCCAAAGGGTAGGCGCCGCCCAAAAATGCGCCCCGAAAAGCAACCGTTGCGTGCGCAGGATCGGCCAAAAAGCGAAATACGGTAATCCGCCCGCCAGGAAGGCCAACCAGACTTGCGGTCTGAACTTGCGTTCGGTAACCAGATGCGTGAGTTCGGCCAGTCCGAAGGGGAAAAATGCCAAGACCGCGTAAAAGTTCAGCGCGGAGGCTGCCGCCAAGGCTAACCCCAAGAGAAGGGCCCATCGGATTGAGCCGGCTCGTTCGTAGCACAACAACGCGATGGCGATGCACGCGACCATCAAATCGTAGGGACGCGCCTCAAATGCATAAAAATCGTAAAGGCTCGTCACCAGCAGCGCGGCCGTGGAGACAACTGCAATCAGGCCCCCCGCTCTCCGCCGGAGGAAGACAAACATGCACACCATCACACAGAGGAAAGCAGCGATCGAGGGCAGCCTGAGCGTGATGTTCTCGTTTCCACCAAGTTTGTCCATTACATGTTCAATGAGGTAGAACGTGGGTGGATGTGAAGTCATCCCGCGAAACAGGATGTCCCACATGCTCGAAACCTTGTCTTGACTGGGCACCAAAACAGTAAGGATTTCGTCGAACCAGAGGCCTTTGGCAGCGGCGTGATAAAGTGCGTCAATCAGCACAAGAGGAGCGAGGACGATGAACAAGGTCCACGCAAACTCTTCCTCGGATGATTGGAAGGATGGAGGGGCGCTGGCTTTCCTGCCGTTTCGCGCGAAAGTCCTCGGCGGCTCGAGATTCGGGGGTGCTCCGATCTCATAGGAATTTGGGTTTGCGCCCATAGTTCGATTCTCCTGCGGTTCCCGAGCAAAATTAGATCTAGTGCCACTCGTTTCCAGCAGTTCGACGGCCAGATTGTGCCTGGTAAGCCCTTTCCCCTCAGTGTTTTCGGTGGATACAAAAGCTCGGCGTCACCCAAATATCGCTGGGATATGCATTCGGTTGGTACCAATAGATGACGCCTAGCGCGTGCCGGACGGCCGAAATCGGGTCGAGTACTAACTTGCGGGGACGCAATAATTACAAGAAATACTCCGGCCGAAACAAAATTCAAGGATTGCGGGCATTCCTAACGCATGTTTTCGGGGTTCTATTTGCCCTAGGCGTTGGCAAAACCACGGTACCGAATAAGGCCGGAGCAGACAGGTGAAATGGCGCAGCTTGCAATCCCAACTGATCAACAACTATCTGGAAAAATACAGCGACGGTTTACGTGCACGTCGATTTTAGAAATCTTTATTGCGGTGTCCAATGCACGGTGGCCCGGAACAGGCCATCCACGAAACCGATGTGATACACCAGAAAGAGGCCGAATCCGGTGCTCACGATTCCGGAAATCGGAGATAAATACCTGCCAGCAGCCTCAAAGTGTTTGCCGGTGTAGGCGACGGGGATGGCCATGGCCGAAGTCATCAGCATCATGCCGATGATCGTTCCGATGCCGAATACCAGAAGGTAGGCAATGGCCCACAGCGGGCTTCGGATGGTGGAGAGCACCAGCAGGGCGACTGCCGCGGAACCCGCCAGGCCGTGAACCAGGCCGATGATGAGTGGACGGAAAACTTGGTACGAGCCGTATCGCTGCATGAGCCTGTCCAGGGAAATTTCCGCCGCATGTCCGGCTAGGTTTGCCGAACTCGATGTCTCTCGCGTCTTACTTCGGTCCACTGGAAAAAATCGTGCCGACAACCAGCTAAGCGCTCCGGTTAGATTCAAGACACCGAGAAGGATCAGCATCAGGGCCACGGAAAATTCCATCGAGAGGCCGACTCGGGGCGGAATAACGAGGCCGAACAGGATGATCGCGGAGCCCACCAGAAAAATCGTGAGCGTGTGGCCCACGCCCCACAACATGCCGATGAGCGCTCCCTGGCCGACGGAACGCTCGCGGCTGGCAATTGTGGAGACGGCGACGACGTGATCGGGATCGGTCGAGTGGCGCATGCCCAGGAATAAACCGAGCAGGAGAACGCCGATGAACGACGGCAACTTTGCCTGCGCGAGAAAGCCGGCGCCGATTCCCGTGCTCAAGAGTGCGCGGCCGGCGATGCCCAGGCCCAGAATCAGCATGAATCCCGCTGAGGCAGCCGGGAGCCAGCGCTTCACCATCGATCCGTCCGTCTTCCATCGCGCAAGAAACTGGCGCGCGTAGACCATTATCAAGCCGATAGCGATCAGCACAGCGGCGAGCCCAAGGCTAAAGGCCACGATCAGGAACAGACCGAATCCCACGCGATGCAGCGAAAATGCGCCGAGCAGTACGACCAGCGCCGCGGGACATGGCACGATTCCGCCGGTGATTCCGAGGGTTAGGAGCTGGGTGAGAGAAACTGTTTTGGCCGGCGGCGCGGATTGCGCTTGCGGATCTCCCGCGCCAAGGAAATTATCTTTTTGCGCTATGCGCCTTTCGCCGAGGGAAGCGAACCAGTGGCTATGAGTGGCGCCGATTTCATGACTGTGATTGCCATCTTCGCCGGTCCAGGAGCGGATCAACAGATAAGAAGCCAGGACTGCGATGGTGATTCCGGAGATTACCCCGAGCCAGGGATAGAGCTGTTCGGGAACGATGTATTTCGAGGCATAGAGCGTGACGGCTCCGAGAAGATACACGCCGGCGGTGTGCGCGGCGGTGACGATCAGGCCAAGGAAAACCGCGTGCCGAGCTGTGCCTCTCGATCCCACGAGATACGCCGCCACGATGGTTTTGCCGTGGCCCGGCTCGAGAGCGTGAAATGCCCCAAGCCCCGCGGCGATGAAGGCCGCGGTGAACAAAAACCAGAAGCTCAGGTTTCGAGTGGAAACAAGCTCCGTGAATTTGTTGCGCGGCGTCGCCTGTTGATTCGCACGCAGAGGTGTTGGTTTCGATGAAATGGCGCTAGACTGCGGCAATTTTGTCGAGGAAGGTTCAATGGCAATGGAAGTTTCCGCGCGGCCGCTTGACAAAGCATGCACCCGCAAAGTTTTTGAAGATTGAGTTTGCCCGGCAAGGTTGTCTCCTGTTGCGGAAAATGCCGGCGGCATCTGCGTCGGATGAACTTTGTCTGCCGGCGCCGTTTTGTTCTCAGCCGAGAACGATTGGGAAAAATGGAAACCAGCTTCCAGATCCTGCGGCGGGCTGCTCAACAGGTCGGTGGGATAGTTCGAGAGCTGCGCGCTGCGGTCGGCAGTCAGGGCGGGACTGACCGTCAGATCGATATTTTGCCCCGCGGTGACCACGACCTCTTTCCACCCCGCATGGCCCGCAAAATTGTCGTCGCGATATTGCACTGCGTAAACCGAGCCTGCGGAAAGATTTTCCAGCTCTGCCCGATACACGATTCCAAGCTTCATGGTCGGCAAACCGCCCGCGCCGGAAGGGAAGATGGCGTTCTGTGAAATCGAACGCAGCGGAAGGGCCTGCCCGTTTACCTGAAGCGCCAGGCCCCCAGCAAGCAGCTCTGCCTTTTTCTCAAGGTATGCTGCAACGCCGGGATCGCCTTCCTTGGCGACGATGCCGGAATTCTGCATCTCCTGGTAAGTGGGAATCTCCGCCATATCGATGAGGTAGCTCACCTCGATGTAGCCCGGCTCGACGCTGATCCCGGCGTAATGGTTAATGCTGAAATTGCCCATGGGATGCGCGAGGGCTTCGCGAGGAGCGATCACCGCGAGCGCTGCAACGAGCAGGAGCAGCACCGGGATGATCTTGCGCTGGGAAACCATTCGTCCAGTTTCGAAAGTCATTCGAGCGGTCCTCCCAGGTTCGATCCCCGCGCATTCGCTGAACTCGCGCTGTCTGTCCTCGTCTCGGAATCGGCAAGTTGGCGCAGCTTCTCTTGTGCCTCGCCCGCATAGACCAGGTGGAAGTGGGGATCCAAGGCCAAAGCTTGTTCGAACAGTGATTGCGCGCGGTCTGGCCGGCCGAGTTGCGACTCGATCATTCCGGCGTGAAAATCCAAAAGCGCATCTTTCGTGCCGAGGGCGAGCGCCCTCTTGGCGGCATCGGCAGCTTCTTCGACGCTTCCATTCTTGAAAAGCACCCACGCCAGAATGTCCCACGTGTAGATGTCGTGGCGAACTTCCAGCTCCTTTTTTGCCAGCTCTACGGACTCTTTTAGCTTGAAGTTGTGATCGGCATAAAATAGCGCCAGCTCGCGGTAAAAAAGCCTCTCGTTGAGAGGATTGAGTGTGCTGATGAACTCCAAGAGCTGCAGCTGTTTCTGAGCATCGTCGGCCCGGCCCACTTGCAAGTCCAGGTCATATAGAGCCGCGGCGAAGGCAGGGTAGGGCACCACCGCAATCGCCTTCTTATAAAGTGCGATCGCATCCGGATATTTTTCCTGGGCTGTTCGGACTTCGGCCAGTCCCGCCAAATTGCGGTAAGAGTTTGGGTCGATGCCAAGGCCAGCCCGATAGGCTTGTTCCGCTCCGGAAAGGTCTCCGCTCTTGAAGCAGATTTCGCCAAGCTGGTAATGGCTCCAGGCGATGTTTTCCGCTGGCAGGTGCAAAGTCGTGGAAACCGCGATCGCCGCGCGCATCAACTGGATCGCTCCGGGAGCGTCGCCCTTCAGAAATTGCAAGTAGGCCATGCGGCTGTTTCGTTCGTAAGCCAATCCGTTCGATTCATCCCCCGGGTGAAGCGGGTCGCGCAACCTCGCGTAGGCATCTTCCGCGCGCTCATATTCGCCGATGTCGGTCAGGGCATCGCCAACGATGGCCCAAGGCGAGGGATCGCCGGAGCCAAGAGCCAGCGCCTCCTGCGACCAGGAGAGAGCCTCCTCGAATTGATGTTCGGACATGGCCACCTCGGCCATGTGCGTCTTGGCCGAAGCCGCGTCGGGTCCGCTGGAAACGAGATCGAGGGATTTTTCCAACGACTCCTTGGCCATCTCGTAATAACTCGCGTCGGCCGTTTCCCGCCCCTTCTGGATGTAGCTTGCGCCCAACGCGTCGTACGATTTGAAGTCTTGGGGATAAATTTTGAGATGGCTCTGTAAGGAACGGATGGCCGCGTCCGTGGAAGTTTGTGCAGCGCCGTTGCCGCATACGGCCACGAGGATGAGCGCCAGCGTCAACCCGGATTGCACGGCGCGGATATGGAGGGGCAGCGCATCAGCCCCGCCGTTCGTGTTTGCGATTATTCCCATGTGCCCCTCGCTGGGAATTGAGCGGCTGCGCGGCGTGCGGTCTCGGACACTTCCGACGCGGGATTGAGTTCGATAGACTGCTGCAAATAATGGCTGGCCTCGGCCTTTTTCCCGACGGCTGCCTCGATTGCTCCTGCGTGGTAAAAAAGCACCGCGTCGCGCGTCCCGATCGCGAGCGCCTTCTCCATTTGTTGGTCCGCTTCGGCGTAGCGGCGATCGGCGTAGAGCGCCCAGGCGCAGGCATCCAGCGTCCAAACGTCGTGGCGATTTTCGATCCGCAAGCGGACGATGCGCAGCGCTTCCTGGGGCCGATGGGCGTAATCTACATAGTAATTAATCAGATCAAGGCTGGCATCGTCCGAGAGCCCCATCTGCGCGCGCGCTTCGCGCTCAAATTCCGCGTACATTTTGGCGGCGTCTGCGGGCCTTCCGGCGCCCGCGTAAGCCCGCGCCGCGAGCAGCCGGCTTGACACGCTTGGAAAGCTTCCATTGCGCTTCTCCAGCAACTCCACCGCCTGGGGATAAAGGCGCTGGTCCAAGCGCAGCGCGGCCATTTCTTCGAGAGACAAGGAGTAATCGGGAAATGTTTTCAGTGCTTTCTGAAGGAGCGCTTCGGCAGTGTCGGGACGCCCCGACTGACGGAGGAGCCTACCCATCCTCGTCAAGATCCACGCGGTCTCCTCGGTTTCGAACGGTGGCGTCTGCTGTAGCGCCTTACTGAAATATTCCTCCGCGCCGTCAATGTCGCCCCAATCCTGGCGCAGTTCCGCGCCGGTAAGATAAGCCGGGAGGTTGCCGGGGCGAAGGTTCATCATCCACTGCGCGGCGTCTTCCGCCTGCTGGTAATCTCCGAGCGCTGCCTCGGCCTCCGCCATATACCCCCAGACCAACACTGCATCAGGCATGCGGTGGTTCAGCGCGCGAGCTTCGTCCAGTGCCTGTCGGTAGTTGTGTTCGGCCAGCAGGAGATCGACCTGCGCTTGCTGAGCCTCAAAATTTTCAGGCGCGATCCGCAGGGAGCTGGCAATGGCTGCCCCGGCCTGCTCGTAATAAGAGCTGTCTCCCGTCTCCCTTGCGCGGCGAACGAACGCCAGCGCTAGGTCGCTATAAGTCTGATAGCGGTTCGGCTGCTTTTGCAGAACTTTTTGAGCACCCTCGATACGGAGTTCGGCCGGAGAAGGCGAACCGGCTTCGCCAGCTCCGAAAACCCCCGAAGCAGCGACAGCCAGAAAGAGGGCGATTGCCAGAGTCTTCATTTTAATCTCCCATCGGTTTCGAAAGTTGACTGCTCCTGGGGCCATCCACTCCCGCAAGTGTGGCTAGGCCCCGGGGGCAGTTTGAATCTATTGGACCGGGCAGGGAGCTCCTGTGCCTGCGGTGCAGCCAGCTTCGCCCGGATCGATGTGCCGGCGGTTTCGCCCGCTGGGGCAATAATCGACATAGGGGAAAGAGGTGTGGAAGTGAGTGTTGGGTTCGACGAGATTGGTCACGCCGTCGGTGGCTAGATCGGTGTCTACGTCGTTCACGTTTACCCCATCGCCCAGCACGTTATTCGGAAAAACGTTGCAAGTGGTGGTGTGCGTGGAGCCGCACTGGTTGCCTGCCAGGACGCCTCCAACGGCAACGCGCAAGGTGATGTCCACCACGTCGTCTGCCAACCGCCGGCCGTTCGGGAAACCGGCGCCGTCGCCGGCCAGCAAGCCTAGGCGGCTCGCTTTGCTGGGATCGGTGGGGGCCACACCCGTGTTTAGCCGGAGCAAGTCCGCGATCGGTCCTGTGGCTGTCCCCGGAGCAGCGATGGGAGGCAGATATTCCACTAACGGAAGCAAGTCCGTTCGCGGGGCAGGTGGAGAGAAGAGCGCTCCCGGAGCCAGCACGGAATAGAGGGAGTCGACAATCGAGACGAAGGTCGGATCCAAGTCGAAGCTGGCGAATTGGGAATCATTCACGGGCTTGGACATGCTCCAGTAATCCTTCGTTCCAATTCCGATAACGAGTTCATTGATGAGCGGGTTTCCGAGCCGTTGCACCTGGCTGAAATGTTCGAAATCCTTTTCTTGGGGGGATTCCGTATAGGCGGCGTTGCGCACCGTTGGCAGGGAAGCCGAACTCCATAGTCCATGCGAGGCTTCCGAGTAGCCGGGACGGCGGATCGATTCTTCCGGCCGGGAAGTCGAGGCCCAGATTCCGATGGTGGCGTGGGGAGAAGTGGGAGGCTCAACCCTTCCGGTGCTGGTCAGCATTTGGATGGGCACCTGGATGGCGATGGCGTCAACCGCATATCCGGAAACGGTGTCCGAGGCAAGGTTCGCGTTCGCTGCATCTTCACTGGTCGAGAGGACGCCGGGGACGCCGGTGCCGCCTGGCGGTCCGCCTTCGAGTAGGCGGAGGTTGACCGTGTCAAACGTCGCGCCCAGGTCGATAAAAAAGGGATCGTCCACGGTGCCGGAGAATACAGAAATGTCATCATTCGTCTCGCCGTAAGTGCCCGCGGCATACAGATCGGCGTATTTCATCGTACGTGGGCCTGCGTTGGCGGGAACGGCGTAAAACGGCGAGCCATCGCTATTTCGAATGGCCGTGGCGACACCGTGCTTGATCATGGTAACGGTATAGGTTTGGCGCAAGTTCAGGCCAGGGTTGGCAAAGTCTGTGATTTGTGGAGGAACGCCAGGTGCGGTGCCGCCCGTGGAAGAGGTGAATCCCGCCAGGGCGATGGGAACCGTCGGCAACTGGTACTGCGACGAGAAGCGAATTTGAAACACGATGTCATCGCGGCCATCCTGGTCATTATCGACGTGAATTTCATAGAGGATTCTTGGGTCGAACGGAAACCAGTTGGGGCCATTGGCCGGCTCCTCGAAGGGATTGACGGCCATGATCATCGTGATGCTCGGAGTTTTTGTGTCGTGGCCGTAGGCATCGTAGCTGCGAAAGGCCCAAACATCGGTAATGTCGGCCGTCGGATCGAGGGCCGTGATGGGCGCCTCGCGGTGGCTGGAGGCCTTGATCCCAGCCGGGCCAACGAACGGGACGGTAACGGCAGCGATCGCCAGAAAGGTCAAGGTTAAAGCAACAAGCGGAACTCTGCTCTTTATGGGATGAGGTTTGATTTTCACATTGGGCTCCTTCTTAGAATCGGGAAGGGCAGCCGCCGCATGTCTGGCTGCGCCTCCAGAACGTCGGGCTCCCCCCGTAGCACCTAATTACTCAAAGAATGGGAATTTGGATGAGGCAAAAGGAATAATATTTTCTTGTCGCACTCGTAAGGCAGGTTGGTAGACGGGCCCACAGGCACATTTTTCCGAGAAGATGAGGAACGGAAGCTCCCGAAGCTCTCCTCGATTCTCCTTGAGCGCGGATGCGAGCCGGCACGTCTTCAAAGGATGTGGCCGGCCGGCGATACGGTGTTCCACTGGTTATGCGGGAATTTGCCGATGAATTTCAAATACGCGGGCGAAAAAATCTTTTCCGAGGATTTTCATACAGGCCGTCCGCAATTTTCTTTCGCAACCGGGTTCTATTGTTAAGATTTGAATAAGCGAGAGCGACTGTACAATATTGAACAGACTTCAATCTCCACTCATAAGTATCCTGGCCCCCCAGGGGGCTCCAATATGCACTGTCTAAGCATCAATTGTCAGCACCTTGATGATCTCCATGATTCCCTTGGCTGCTTGATGATCGGTTGTCATTGCGATCGTTTGGTCATCGAACAACCTTTTTTTCAGCTACCGCCGTCACCACAGATGCAACGGCAACGCGGCGGCGGCCGATGTCTACAGCGAGCGGAGAAAGGGAATCCCGCGACGTTGGGAAGAGCACAAACAGCGTACCGTCCTCCGACGGATCGAGCAGGATCCTGGCCGTCGGTAAACTCAAGCCACGGGTGAACTCAGACCGGAAACCAGGGTCTAAATTCAGCTCACTCTGCACTCTAGGGCTCTGAAGACAAACATCATCGAAGTCCTCGAGGATGGCTTTGACCCAGCAGAAGCGGACCCTATGTCGTCCACGGATTTTGCGTGACCAGCAATTGGCCGGCAACATCTTATCGGAATACGGGAATGGCCAACCCTCTGATTGCTGAGAACGGTATTTCTCAGGATTTGGAAACTCGATCTTGCTGGGACGAGGAGAATTCCGTCTTGATCGACGTCCGATCTGCCGCCACAAGGTTGTGATCCTTTCAGACCCACAAACGCCGAAATCTTGAACCTGGGCCCTCTCGAATCGATTCGCAGCCAATACCTAGTCTGCACAGGAAGTGAATTCGGCCGGTTTTCCCCGAAAGTGGTATTCCGGATTCTCTCTAGAGTGGCAGAGAAAAACCATTCCATCTCGTGATGCGCACTTCTTTGAACTGCGACAGATTGACGCGCGGTAGAGGAGATGTTCGAAGGAGGTACCGCATGGCACGGGTCGCTTTCTTGCTGGTTGCGGTTGTGACGCTGGCCTGCGTTTTCGCCTCCCTGATCCCAGTTTCTGGACTAGCGCAGGGCGAGGCGGTCCCGATCTTCGTAACGACAATTCCCCCCGGATACCGCGACTGGACGTTGATCTCGGTGGCGCGCGAAGAAGCCCCCCTCGACGATATCCGCGCCATTCTGGGTAACGACTCTGCCATAAAGTCCTATCGCGAAGGGAAGCTTCCATTCGCGGACGGCGGCATCATTGCCCGAATAGCCTGGAGCTATGATCCTTCGGAAGGCAACGACAAAGTCTTTTGCATTATGATTCCTGCGAGTTGCGGCCATCCGCATTCCTTCGTGGCGGGAGCCCCAAAGGAGGGGGTTCAATTCATGGTCAAAGATGCCAAAAAATATGCATCGACGGGCGGCTGGGGCTTCGCTCAATTCGATGACGGCAAACTGGCCAGCGAGGCGGTGCTCAAAACCTGCTACCCCTGCCACGCCGAAAACAAAGCTCACGACTTGGTCTTCAGTCATTACGCGCACTGACACCGAGAGCGGAAAAGGGAGTAACGGCACGACGACCACACAAAAATAATTCGGAAATAAAGAGGAAAGAAAAAATGAAGCACAAGAAGACCGTCAGGGCCTTATTCATCGTGGGGACAGTGCTTTTCGGTCTGGTCGGCATCGGTCTTAAGGCGCAGAAAAATAAGGACACGGTGAAAGTCCCGGGTGGGCTGGCGCTCTCGGAGTTCAAAGGATACGAAGATTGGCTTCCGGTTGCTCCTAGTTATACTGACGCCCAACATGTGATCCGGCTGATCGTCGCGAATCCCGTAATGATCAAGGCATATCGAGAAGGTGTTCCCAACGACGGCAAGCCTTTTCCGGATGGTTCCAAGATTGCGAAGATCTTGTGGGTACCGAAAAGTGTCACTGACAAACCTTTTTCCGCGAGCACACCGGACACGGTGACAGGTCCCCTGCAAAGGCTCGAATTCATCGAGAAAGACAGCAAGAGATTCGCGGATACGCACGGATGGGGATTTGCCGATTTCGATTATGACGCCGCATCCGATACGTTGACGCCCGGCACGATGGCTGACAAGCCGCCGCAGGGGAACGACGCTAAGTGTGGAGCTTCCTGCCACAACTTAGCGGCCAGCAAGGACTACATTTTCACGGCCTATCCAAAGAGGTGAAAGAAGCCCAGCCCGGCGCATCCAGAGCGGTGGGTTGGCACTTTAAAGTCGGCAGGAGTGGAGGGCACAACCGTGAAGCAGCATTCATTGGCATTGGATTCGCCGCGTCGCGCATTCGGCGCCGCCGGCATTGTGGGCTTTGTCGCACTTGCTTTGTATTTCGACGCGAATGTACTCACGAGGTTCCACATCATGAATACTCCCAAAGCGGGAGACAGTTTGATCGGTGCATTCCAGCCCCCGAAGTTAGCTGCTTACGCGGCCTTCCCGCGCGGATTTCACTCCTCCCTGGGCGACGAAGGCGCGATGCCTGGCTTGGACGGTGCCGTCGGCTGGCTCAATTCGGTTCCCTTGAGCGGCAAGGCGCTTCGCGGAAAAGTTGTTCTCGTTGACTTCTGGACGTACACCTGCATCAATTCCATTCGACCGTTGCCCTACCTTAGAAATTGGGCGGCTAAATATAACGACGCGGGTTTTGTAGTGATCGGTGTGCACACGCCGGAGTTTTCGTTCGAACATGAACCGATGAACGTCGAAATTGCCGCCCAAAAATTGAATATCGCCTTTCCGGTCGCTATCGAAAGCCAGTCCAGGATCTGGCACTCGTTTAACAACCAATATTGGCCCGCCCAGTATCTTGTGGACGCTAATGGACGGATTCGGTACCACCACTTCGGGGAAGGCGATTACGGCGGCATCGAGCACGCCATCCAGGAACTGCTGAAGGAAAACGGAGCCACTAGCCTGCCTCCTGAAACGACGAGCGTGCCCGGCGTTGGAATCGAGGCGGCTCCGGACTGGGCGGATGGCAAGTCTCTCGAAACCTATATCGGATATCGCCAGGCCCAGAATTTTGCGTCGCCCGAAAAAGTGCGCAAAGATTCGATCCAGGTCTACAGCGTGCCCGCGAAACTTTCTTTAAACCACTGGGGATTGAGCGGCCCATGGGAGATAAATGGAGAGAGCGCCGTGCTCCAGGCCGTGACTGGAAAGATTGTTTTCCGATTCCACAGCCGCGACTTCAACTTCGTGCTAGCTCCTGCGAAGGATGGCAAACCGGTGCGCTTTGTAGTAAGACTAGACGGCGCCGCTCCCGGCGAAAATAGCGGCGTGGATACTGCACCGGACGGCTCCGGCGAAATTCGAGAGCCCCGACTGTATCAGCTCATCCGGCAAAAAGGTCCCATTGTAGATCGCACCTTCGAGATCGAATTCCTCGATCCTGGCGTTCAGGCTCTTGACTTCACATTCGGTTAGAGATTTTGAGGAACTTTCCGAGGGCTTATCTTTGAGTATTTCCTTGAGTGTTCAGTCGGGTGCCCCATCCTTTGCGCCTTTTGCAAAGGGTGGGGATTTTGGCACCGTGATGGAAAGACCCCATCCTTTGCAAAAGGCGCAAAGGACGGGGCACCCGGTAAGCTCGATCACAAAAGAGGCAATGAAATGTCACGTCCGAGGAGGCAGCCATGAGCACCAACGCAGTTCCTAGGAAAGAAGCGACCAGCGACGCGAAAGCCGCGACGGTCGCCCTGAAGTTCGAGATCGTCGTCATCCCCGTTTCGGATGTTGACCGCGCGAAGGAGTTCTACGTCAAACTTGGATGGCGGCTCGACGCCGACTTCGACGCCGGCAACGACTTCCGCGTGATCCAATTCACGCCGCCCGGTTCCGGGAGCTCGATCATCTTTGGCAAGAACGTCACCGCGGCGGCGCCCGGTTCCAGCCAGGGCCTGTACTTGATCGTTTCCGATATCGAGGCCGCCCGAAAAGAGCTGCTCAGTCGCGGCGTGCAGGTCAGCGAGGTATTCCACGACGCCGGCAGCGTGCACGCCGGCAAGGACGAGCCATACCTGTTTGGGCGGGTCCGGGTCAGCGGCCCGGATCCCGATCACCGCAGCTACCGTTCGTTCGCGTCGTTCAGCGATCCCGACGGCAATGGCTGGCTGCTCCAGGAGATCACGACTCGGCTTCCCGGGCGCATCGACCCTGCTGTGACTTCGTTCGGCTCCGCAAGCGACCTGGCGAGCGCGCTTCGGCGTGCGGAGGCCGCCCACGGCCAACACGAGAAGCGCATCGGCCAGGCAGATGCGAACTGGCCGGACTGGTACGCCGCCTACATGGTGGCGGAGCAAAGTGGGACGGAATTGCCGACCTGAGCGGCTACGGCGTCATTGTCATAGGCTCGCTGAGCGGGCACCACGTCGGAGCGCTCGCCGAAGGTGGCGAGCGTTTCGCCGAGGGCCGCCTTGTGAAATTTATTTGCTTCCTCGCTCCCCACGGCCTACCGAACCATCCCCTCTGTCCTACGGCTCTTCCCTGATTGTGCGTGCACGTCTCGCGGTTAACGATCATCGCGCATATTTTGGAGAGCTATGAACCAGGCGAGGAATGGCATTCCCAAAAACCAGGAAAAAGGAAGACTCCGTTGGCGCGCTTTCTCGCGCTTATCCGCATTGCTGATTGTAAGTTTCCTTTTGCCTGGTGGATTTGCGTTCGCCCAGTCCGTCCCACCGAGCCGCGTACCGGAAACCGGTCCATCGTCTCCTTCGGGCCAGCCGGAAGAACCTAACGGTGCCGGTCTTCCATCCCTGGTAACACCACTGAAACCCCAGGAGCAGGAAGCGATTTATCACCCGATCACAACCCGACAGCGCCTTCGCTGGTTCATCACCAACACCATCGGCCCACCTCATCTGGCGGGAGGAATTATCGTGGCTGGTTTTGCAACTGCATTCGACCGTCCGGAAGAATACGGCCCACATTGGGGAGGATTTGCCGATCGATATGGAATGCGGATGACGGGCATTGTGACAGGAAATGCGATGGAAGCAAGCTTGGGCAGTGTGCTCCGAGAAGATCCTCGCTATTTTCGTGTGCCGGACCGGCCCTTCAAAGCTCGCATCAGGAATGTGTTGCGGCTTACGTTCGTGGCACGAAAAGACGATGGTAGCTATGGGCCTGCCTATGCGCGGTACGTGGCCATTGGGGGAAGTAATTTTCTATCGAACACTTGGAGAGCTCAAAGCGAAGCGAACGTGCATGACGCTCTGCTCCGCACCGCGGAAGGATTCGCTGGGCGAATGGCGGTGAATGCTTTCGAGGAATTTTGGCCTGACTTTAAGATGCGAGCCTTCCACAAGCATGATCCGTAACACTTGGTTGGCTTGCACTTCTACTGAATTTCCGCGCACGTTTGCATTGGCTAAATCGCACGCGCAAATCCAATCCATCGCGACTAAGGTTGGAGAGGCGCCGCATTTGTCTGCTTAGGGGAGTCATAAAATATCCACCGAGGGGCCTTGGGGAAAATCGTCCGCATGGACGTGACCTGCGCATTGCCCGCCGGTGAAATCTCCATCTGCCACTGCTGCACCTGTGGGTGAGCGCCTTCGGTTGTGACCACACGGCTCAGCGTGACCCGGTAGCGCCCATCCGGATCTATTTCAGTTCTCGGCTCCAATTGGGACAAGGTTCCCGCATCCATAAAAACATGCCACCATCGTGAATACGCGTCGATGGATCTCCACGCTTCGTCATACGCCGTGTAGTACTGCCGCCCGACGGACTCGCGCAGAGAATCCTGGTCGAGCACGATCTCTCCCGGCCGGAAGGGGACGGTCGTCTCCAGGAAAAATGTCGCGAAATTCGCCAGTTCGGGTTTGGAGAGCGACAGTGCAAATTCCGACGCGAAGCGATAGAACTCCGCCTCGGCGCCGGCGCGTTTTCCCGTGCTCTCGAAGTTGTAGAGTTCGTAGCCTTCCCGTTTCCGAGCCGCGACGGCGACGATCCAAGTCCACTGTCCGTCGTAACTGGCCTGCGACGGTATCTCCACCTGATAGAGGTAGAAGCCTTGGCTTGGCCTTGGCTGGACAATGGTCGAAAGCAAATTCTCCAGATCGGGCCGGCGCGTTACTTTGAGCAGCTTGGCGTCGATTCTCGACTCCAACGGGAGAGTGAGAGAAGCGGCGTCTCTCACTTGCTCGATGCTCAACGGCGTCCAGGCGCCCAAGCGCGCCTCTGGATTTGCCTGCTGGCCATTGCACGGCTGGCAGAGTCCAAACGCCAGAAATAAAATCGCAGTCGCGAGGCGCAGCCCGGTATTTTTAAAAATGTCCCGACACCAATGCGAAAGTCTGGGGCGCATGATTCGCCCTCCTTTCCCTTTCGTCACTTAGCGGGGACGCGCTCGGATGCGAAAAGCGGAGGCGCACATACTACGAGGAAGGCCGGGCCTCCGTCAAGGAGGAAGATGTCTACAGCTTGTCACTTTTTGGTGACGCTAAGTTTTGCGTAAGCACGTCCCCAGCGAATTAACTCGCTGGGAACTCGCGCGAATGCTTCCGTCCTGTGCTACTCTGGACGCCGAAACTTCCAACCAAAAAGGAGTAAGAGCCATGAGAGAGAATCTGTCGAGGCGGGACTTTCTCGCGTTTACCGGAGCAGCGCTGGTGAGCGCTTCCGAGGTGTCAGCCCTACAGGGCCAAAGCATTCAGCCG
>Ga0302326_10016000_pt1 | contig 15736 bp, 11 predicted proteins | sample Palsa_T0_3_FD_202264 | JGI IMG/M metagenome (GOLD analysis project Ga0302326, IMG submission 202264) | Peat permafrost microbial communities from Stordalen Mire near Abisko, Sweden - Palsa_T0_3 | ecosystem: Environmental > Terrestrial > Soil > Palsa > Peat permafrost | place: Sweden: Abisko...
AACAGGCTCAGGGATTGAGGCCCGGTCAGCACACAATCCTCTCCGCCGTGGCCTTCCTCGCAGAGCGCTCGGGCTGCGACGGCCGCTATATCAAGCTCGTGGATCGGCGCGGTTGGCGCCGCCGCATAGGGCCAACGCACAACGTTGCCGGCCCGAATCTGGGGAGCCCACCACAGCAGCGTATTTGCGGAAACATCCCGGGCCTTAGGAACGTCCACTGCGCTCTCGAGGCTTCAATAAGCCGCTCGATCTCCGCCTGCAGTTTTGCAAACGGATTGGCCATTCGTTCGCCGGGCCGCCAGCCGGGTTGTTGGAAGAATGGGTGCGCAGTCCTGTGCGGAGAGGAGAGGAAGACGATTCGTGGGACGCGCTCCGCAATCCGCGCCACGGCGGCTGCCACAGCCGTTCGGGGCGCAACCCAGACCAGGAACACCGCGTCCAAATCGTCCAGCGGCCGGTCGAGAGTGGCCGGTGTCGTGAGGTCCCCGCGCACCATCTCGACTGCGGCCGGCAGACTGGCGGAATCCGGGTTGCGAACCAGGGCCCGGACGCTGACATTCGTGGCGAGCAGTTGCGAAACCACTTGGCGCCCGATGTTACCCGTCGCCCCGATGACGAGGACTCGTTTCATACGATATCAGCTTAGGTGATATGACCGGGAGACGGCTAATCGTTCACAATCGTTCATTACGTCTATCTGGAATGACCCGGCGCCGGATTCGATTCCACGATGCCGTGGTGGCCGAACACATCGAACAGCAGCGTCTTGAGGCCGAGCGCCCAGACGGCGGCTAGATAAATACGCCGTAGCCACAAATTACTCAAGCGCCGCGCGTAGCGGGCGCCAAGCAGCGCGCCGCCAAACATCGTTACTCCCAGAATAGCTCCCAGCCGATAATCCACCAAGCCGCGGCCCATAAAGATCGCCGTCGCAATGCCCGAGGAAAACACGTTGATCAGTTTCGTAGTCGCGATGGCCTCGATAAACGTCATGCGGAAGGTTGCCACAAAAACCGCGGTGAGGATCGTGACGTAGCCGCCGCTAAACAGGCCCCCATAGATGCCCAGCAAAAACGTCAGGACGTAGCCCGCCATTTCCAGAGTTTGGTTGGGCAACATGGGAGCGGCGTCACCGCCGGAGCGTCTGTATACCATCGAAAATACGGCAAGGCCGATAATCGCGGTCGAGACGATAAGCGGAACGACTTTCGACGGAATAATCAGCAGCAGCATAGCCCCGATCGCCGAGCCGAATAAAGTCAGGACGATCAACAGCGGCAAGCGCCGTCGATTCACCACCTTGGTTCTAAGGAACGGCAAGGTGCCGCCGAGGCTCATGAAGGTGAGCGCGAACATGTTGGTTGCTACCGCCACCCGCGCATCGATTCCGAATTGGAACATCACGGGCACAGTGATCACGGAAGTGCTGCCCGTGACGACGCTGACACCGCTGGTCACGAAAAACACGGCCACCACAATGACCAACTGAATTCCCGTCATAGCGTTCAGTTTAGCCTTTTAGCGGAGGGCCACCGGCGCGCCGCTCGACTGGGCCGTCCGTTTCCATCGACGTGCGGCCCACGCCGCCCACAACCTGTCCCCACCCACGGCTAGCTATGCCAGGTGCTATGGTTACGGCATCGATCCCCATCCAGCGGCCGGTCTTCACCGCTGCCTGCCGGTGAAAATGGCGATAGCCCCTATGAGCGCCTCCGCAACCGCCAGCGCGCCTCCCAACCCGGGCGCCGCCCCAACCCGCATCTTGTCCATCGACATTTTCCGCGGACTCACCGTTCTGGTAATGATCTTCGTGAACGATGCCGCCGAAGTCAAAGGCCTGCCATGGTGGACCCATCACATGCCCGAAGGCGTCAACGGCATGACGTATGTTGACATGGTGTTCTCCGCATTCCTCTTCATCGTCGGAATCTCTCTCCCGCTCGCGATCAAACGCCGCCGGGCCATGGGCGATTCCTTCCGCGATGTGCTCCGGCACGTCATGGTCCGCTCACTCAGCCTGGTCGCCATAGGCTACATCCTCGCTAATCTGCAGAACCTCGATCCGCGCCTTACGGGCGTCGGCGTTCGAACTTGGGACCTCCTGGCGTTCGCCGGCATTCTTCTGGCCTGGAGCGTCTATCCGAAGTCCGGCAAGCATCGCTCGCTCTACGGAATATTGAAGGCCGGCGGCCTGGTTCTCCTCATCGCTTTAGTTGCCATCTTTCGCAGAAAAACCGCCACTGGCGGGGTCGCCGGCCTCGACATGGGCTATCCCGAGATCCTGGGCCTGATCGGCTTCGCCTATCTCTGCGCAGGCATTATCTATCTCGTTCTTCCGAAAACATTTTGGTGGATCGCCGGCGCGTTCATCGTTTTGAACGGTATGAATGCGGCTTCAAAACTGGGAGCCCTTCCAGTGCTCGGGCATGTGCCGCTCTATGTCTGGCCGCTCGCGGACGGGTCCCTGGCATCCATCGTCATGGGCGGAGTGGTCTTCTCGTACATTTTGTTCGATGCGTCCGTCGCGGCAACCCTAAAAAGCAAAATCTACTGGTCCGCCGCCCTCGCGGTTATCCTCTTTGCAGCAGGCTTGGCGCTGCTGCCGCTGGGTATCTCGAAGAATCACGCGACGCCCACCTGGTGCCTCTTTTCGGAATCCGCAAGCGTCGCGATCCTGCTGGCCTTGTACTATATCGTCGATATCAAGCGTGCCGCCGCCTGGGCTGGTTTCGTCAAGCCCGCCGGCTCCAACACCCTGCTCACCTATCTGCTGCCTTGGATCTGCTCGGTAATTCCGCCGCTCCAATTCATCTCCGCCGGAGGATCCCAAGGTGTCGTTGGAGTGTTCCGGGCCTGTTTCTTTACCGCGTTCATCCTGGCGCTCTCCGCATTGCTCACGAAGATGCGTCTCCGGATGCAACTATAACCATGCCTCCATACTCACGATTCGTTCTTCCGCCCCTGGCGATGGCGGCCGTCCTGCTCGCCCAGATTCCAGGACCCGCCCCATTAGCGGCAAACTTTCAGGATTCCGCTTCCTATCGATGGCTCAACAAGAAAGTGCTCTCGATCCGCCTGTTGGACAACATGCGCAGCCTCGACCATTGGACTACTTTCACCGACAACCCGGCGGCTATCGTCGACTCGCGCGTGAACGCTCAAATTTCCAAATCCCAGACCGTGGCCGCTGAAATGTCGCTGACCAATGAGCGGTCCCGCGAAGGCGGCAACTCGCTCCGCCTGCGGACGCCGACTAAGTTGAACGTACCGGGGCCGGCGAACGGCCGCGGATGGGGAGAAACCGGCGTTACACGCCACTTTGACGGTGAGAACTGGGACGACTTCAATCGCATCTCCGTCTGGATTTATCCCGATTGCGCCGGCGCTTATGTGACCGCTCTGGGACTCACGCTGCATAACGACGGCGTAGTGAAACTGCCTGCCGCATTTGGACAGGAGGGAGAGACGAATCTGGTTCTGCGCAACCACGAATGGAACCACGTAGTGTGGGAGATCGGCAATGTGGCCCGGGATAGGATCACCTCGCTCGACTTCGCCTATTACATGGCGGGCAACGAGCCCGAAGCCTCCGGCATGGCCACCTATTACTTCGACCGTCTGGAGTTACAGAAGGTCGATCCGGATTACATCGAAGGCTGGGCTGTTTGGCCCGGGCGAATTTCGTACAGCCATGCCGGCTATCAGCCGGGCGCCATCAAAACGGCCATCTCGAGCGGCCTCGAAGCCGGTGATTTTCAGTTGATCGACCAGGCCACCGGCCAGGCCGTCTTATCCAAACCGTTGCAAACCGTAAAGACACGTCTGGGCGCGTTCCAGGTGATGGACTTTTCCGAGGTTCAGCAACCTGGCTGGTATCGGATCGATGCCGGTGGTACAGCCACCCGTCCGTTTCGCATTGCCGCAGACATCTGGCGCGACACGATCCTGAAAGCGCTCAACTTCTTTTATGTCGAGCGCTGCGGCATGGCGATCCCCGGCGTTCACGGCGTCTGCCACCGCGATTGGCAGGCGATTCACGGCGACAAACGGATTATCATCAACGGCGGTTGGCATGATGCCGGCGACCTCACGCAGGGCATGGGCAACACCGGCGACATCGTTTACGCCATGTTCAGCCTGGCGGAACGCCTGCACGCGCAAAACGCCGATCCGGAGTTGTATAACCGGCTCGTCGAGGAGGCTCGCTGGGGCCTCGATTGGGTGCTCAAGACCAGCTTCGGCGACGGTTACCGTGACGCCGGTTCGGTCAGCAGCCGCCGTACCGACGGCATCCTCGGCACATTTGACGATGTGACCACCACCGCCCGAAACGACCCGTTCGTGAACTTCCTGGCGTCGGCGGCGGAAGGCATTGCCGCGCGCGTGCTGCGGGACAGCGATCCCAGGCTGGCTGCATATTCGCTCAGGATGGCGCAGGCAGACTGGGAGTTCGCGGTGCAGGGCATGGCCCAAGCGGCGCCGTCATCCGCGGAACGCTTTCATGTGGCGTTCGATTCCAACGGAGTGGTGCACGAGATCGATTCCGAGGCCGTACTGGCTTCCGTGCAACTGTGGCGCGCCACGGGGGACCAGCGTTATGCAGATAAAGCAGCGGAGCTGGCGCGCGTGATCCTCGACTCGCAGGAACGCCAAAGACCGGACTGGGCCACGCCGATGCTGGGGTTCTTCTACACCAGTCCGGCGAAGGACCGCATACTCCACTACGTGCACCGCGGCCGCGAGAACGCGCCGATTCTCGCTCTCACCGAGCTCTGCGATGCCTTTCCGAATCATCCCGACTGGATGAAGTGGTATTTCGCCGTGACGCTGCATTCCGAGTATATGAAGAGCATGGCCGCGAACACGGAGCCATACGGCGTGCTGCCGGCCTCCATTTACAAAGACGACGAGTACCGGGGCGCCCCCGATACCCGGAAAGAATCGTTCCGTCGGCAGGTATTGAACGGCGTGCCGTTGGGGAAAGGTTACTATCTCCGGCTATTGGCTGTCTGGATGGACTATCGCGGGGAACTCGGCACCATCTTGCCGCAGACTGAGGCGCTGGGGCTGGCATCTCACCTGCGCGGCGACCTCGAATCGGAGCAGCTCGCGCAGCGCCAACTGGAATGGGTGATTGGCCGGAATCCGTTTGCGCAAAGCATGATGTGGGGCGAAGGATATGACTTTGCGCCCCTGTATACGCCCTCTTCGGGGGATATCGTGGGCGCGTTGCCGGTGGGCATCCAGAGCCGCGGCGACAGCGACGTGCCTTACTGGCCGGTGCAGAATACATGGACCTATAAGGAGGTCTGGGTGCATCCGGTAGGCCGCTGGGTTGCGGTAATGCGCGATCTCGCGGGACCGGCCTTCGTGGAGGGCCAGGCCAGCGGGACTGTGGAATTTCAGGAAAAAAACTGGGGCCGCAAGGTCGAAGTGCATCCCGATCCGGCTACCGGAAAGTTCCGGGCCACGTTGCCCGAGGGAAGATACACGGTGCGTAGCCAGGGGCAGGAAATAGCGCGTACGTTCCTGCCCGGCGGCGTGTACCGCTTGGATTTGCGGCCGGGCCAATCGTGGGACTTTGATGTTTCGCCGGAGACGTCCGCAACTGGCGAAGTAGTCGTCAAGGCTGCCGCCCGCGGCAGCGGGGTTCACCACCTGCAGCTTCGTGCGGAGAACCTGACGTTCAGCGGCCAGGAAGGCCACGAAAAGGATGTGGCGCTGCCGGGCCAGGGATCGGTCACGCTGGAGTGGCGCGGCCGGATTACGGAGCAGAAAACGCCGTGGGTCGCGGTGGTTGTGCCCGACGGCGATCTGTCGCAGCGGAAGGAAATAATGGGAGCGGCCTGGAAGTGAGTGGGCGCCGTCGAAAACACCGAGTGGGGCAGGACTCTAGTCCTGCGCGGGTCCTCTCTCTAGAGGACCCGCAGGCCGACGTGCATCTTTGTGCAAGCCCGGCCGCAGGACTCTGCCCACATTCGGTTTTCATCATCTTTGGTGGCCCGCAGGGCCATAAGGACAGGCTCGCAGGGGAACCCCTATAATCGTTTCTGTGACACCCGAAAACAGTTCGGTATACCTCGACCGCAAATTGGCCTACGCGCTGTTCCGCCTTAGCTTAGGAACAAACGTGCTGATGCACGGCGCAGCCCGCATCTTCGGCCCGAGGGCGGAAGCATTCGCTTCGAAGACGGCAAGCCTGTTTTCAGGCACTCCTTTACCTCCGGGGCCGGTGCATGCCTTCCTGGTAGTCTTACCATTCGTGGAATTCACCCTGGGGGGCCTGATCGCCGCGGGCCTATTCACGCTCTGGGCATTGACACTGGGGAGCCTGTTGATTGTCTCTCTCATCTTCGGGACTGCGCTTCGCAGTGACTGGCCCACCATCGGCATTCAAATGATTTACTCCATCACTTACTACTTTCTGCTGTTGCACCGGGCCGACAACGGCTTCTCCCTGGACACTCTATTCGGCCGTTTTCCCCAACCCGGACTCGCCCACCGCGCCGATCAGGCACCGACTACTACAAGGTAGATCCGCCGCGAGACGGGCGACGTGGCCCGGCCGCTACCGATAAGAAAGAGCGTAAGAGAACGGCTGCGGAGAACCGTGGTCAGTCGAGGTTCAACACATCCTTGCTGCCCTCGAGTTCGATGGAGGTGATGCGCGGCTGGCCGGGCTAATCCAGGGCAGGGCGCATCATTCGAACTGGTGCCCGAGGACCGCGCGACGTTCGAGGATTTCCAGAACGCCCCGGCCGTACTGATCGGCGCTTTCAACGACGCCTGGACTCTCAGGCTCATGGAAAGCATGCGGTTCACTTTCCAGCAGGACGGCTTGCGGACTTGGATTGTCGACCGCGATCACCCCACCAGGCGCGACTGGCAGATCGATAAGAGCCACACAGACAGCCAGGGCCGCTTGCTGCTAAAACAAGACTTCGCCGTGATTTCGCGCGTGCAGAATCCGCGCACACGGCGCATTACCATCACCGTGGCCGGCCTGTACGGATACGGCACGCTGGCCGCTGGTAAGTTCCTGACCGACCCGCCAATCTGCAGGCGATGGCGCAGCGCCTGCCGGCTGGCAGGACCGCAACATGCAGATCGTCATCCGCACGGAAGTAATCCAGGATGACGCCGGACCGCCCATCGTCGTCGCGACGGCATTCTGGTAGGAAAAAGCTTAAACACCTGAAACTCTGTTAGCATCGCACTTGAGGAGACGCCATGTGCAGAGCTTCCATAGTTGCGTGGGCGACCATCCGGATCTGCTGCGGTAGCCTAGCCGCCCAGGCAACCCACCCCTAACGACACGGTGAAGTCCACCCGAAGTCCTGCCCGATCATTGCGTCGTGTTCCGCATTTACGCCCCGAAAGCGAGCGAGGTGACGCTCACCGGCGATTTCGTTGCGCAGGGGTGCGGCGCCGCAGGACCGCTCGAGAAGGACGGCCAGCGACCTCGCGGATCTGGTGAGCCAGTATAGCGGTAAGTGGCCGAAGTCGCCCTGGCCTTCTGCTAATCTCGGCTAACCCCGTGTGTCACCTTCTTGGGAGGGCCGACTCGCGGGTCAGCGAATCAGGCCTTCCCGCAGGGCGCGCGCCACGGCTTCCGAGCGCGTATGCACGTGCAGTTTCTCGTAAATCGAGCGAAGGTGAAAGCCGACCGTATGAATGCTGATACCCAGTTCCCCGGCAGCGGTCTTATTCTGGTGACCCTCGGCAAATAGCTTGAGCAGCCGAATCTCCCGCGGCGAAAGCGCCGCCCATCCGGCTTCGCGCACGGGTGTTTTGCGAAACAGGTCTACCACGCGCATGGCCACTTCAGGCGACATGACCGCGCCGCCTTCGGCGATCTCCTGAATTGCCTCCATCAACCTGGCGGGCGCCGTATTCTTGAGCAGGTATCCGCAGGCTCCGGCGCACATGGCGCGGAAGATCCGGTCATCGTCCTTGTAAACTGTCAGCATCACCGGCGCGATGCGCGGATAGCGCTCCTGCAGAATCCGCAGTCCTTCGATGCCGTCGAGGCCCGGCAGCCCGATATCGACCAGTGCCACGCGCGGCGGATTCACCCCGATTCCCTCGAGGGCCGCTTCCATCGAAGCATACGCGTGCCGGCACTCGAAACCATCTGTGCGGTTGATCAATAGCGAGATGCCTTCAAGCGTTTCGATCTGGTCTTCGACGACAGCCACGCCGACGACCGTAGCGAATTGGTGGGCTGCCTCGGCCATGCTGTTCGAGACTAACGCACGTTCCAATTCTGGCTAGTCGCACCGCTGCACGTATTGACCACGAGTTGCGTGCCGCCTCCGGACGGCGGTCCCCCCGAGTTATCCAGGCAAAGGGAGGGAGATATGCCGATGGCGTTGGTTATACCGCCGTCAGGCAGGAACCAATCGAGTATAAACCATTGCTGGGTCGCACTGCCCGTACACTTGTCCAACTCCACGAGGCTTCCGGAAGTGGCCGCGGTGACGGTGAGACACTTGTCTTTCGTGCCCTCGGAGCCGAGACCATAGATCTCCCCATTGACGTAGTTCCACAGTTGCGACGGGGCGCCGTCGCAAGAGTACGAGATCACTGGCGAGCCGTTGGCAGAACTGCCCACCGAAGCGCACACGTAGGGACTGCTGTCAACCAGTTGGAATTGCATTTCACGCAGGATCCAATTCTGGCTCCCCGCGCCAGTACACGTGTTCATCACCAGTTGGGTACCGCCGCCGACCGACGGGCCTCCAGCGCTGTCCAGGCAAAGCCCGCTCTGTACACCCTGAATCAGGGTGCTGGACGGAAGCCCGATATCCGTGCCGTCGAAGATAATCCACTGTTGGTTCATCTGGCCGACGCAGGCGTACAAGTCGACCAGGGTTCCCGGGGTCATCCCCTGTCCCTCCACATCGAGGCACTTGGCCCCCGCGCTTGACGTGCCAATCCCTTGCAGCTGGCCCCCGATGTACTGCCAGTGGTCGTTCGGTCCCCCTGAGCAAGGGTAGGCGATCACGGGCGTCTTGTTGGCGATATTGGAGCCTTGGACCGCCGCGCATAAGTACGGAGCCGCCCCATTGACTTGGAGCTGCGCGGCGTTGGCTGAGACCAAACAGGCGGCCAGCACGCCGAAAAACAGTAGAGTTCTTAGTACTTGCAAAATGCGATTCACTTCTCTCTCCTCCGATTTAGGTTGTCGGCGCGATATTGACAGCGCCTCAGTTACTTATAGCCGTAAAGGGCCGCACATACAACCCGCACGTTCGTGTAGGTCCGCGGCGGTTATGGACGTACTGTCACGCGGGGATACGCCGCGGCAATATTGCGGAACGCCCAACTTTCGTGCACTAATTCACGCTGCCTAGATCGTAATAAAGCGGCGCCGGCTTTCCGCAGGCTCCTGCATGAGTCTCCACTATCATCGGATCGCTGACAACTCCGGAAGCCTGAGTCGATGTCACGGTTGGGTAGCACCCTGTAGAGTATTGCACGGCCGGTTCCCAGGTGACCGCAGACGAGGTGTATTCCGATATGTGATACTAGAGAGAGGTAGACTTTTCTGCGGACGGAGATCCTCCCTGGTGCACCTCAACCAGGTAGCCTGGCGAACCGCACATCGAGACCGAGGGATTGCGACCGGAATCATACTGAACGCTGGCGCTCCAACTCACCTGGTCCCCGTCGACCTTTCCGATGCTGTACCAGAGGGACCCGGAGTCGCCCTCGTGAACTTCGACGGCCACTCCCCCGCATACGCTCACGCTGGGGACGTAACCATAGTCGAATTGGTAAGAAGGGCCCCATGTGAGATAGACTTCGCCATTGTTCAATTCGGTAAGCGTTCCCACATGATACCAAAGGTCCGACGTGTTCGCCCCAGCCTGATGAACTTCGACGACCGTACTAGAATTGTAGTAATCACCATAGCTGGGGAAGGGATCGATCGCCACTTTTGGGTTGTAGCCGGTGTCGTACTGATCGCCGTTAGTCCATGTTAGCGTGGCCGAGATGGAAATGCTGGTCACCGCGATGTGAGACCAGAGTGCCGCGCCGCCGTCTTGGCCGCCTTGATGGACCTCGACCGCCGCGTCTAAGTAAATCGGATAGAGATTTTCAGTGGTCAGCGCGACGCTTGGGGCGTGGCCGGTAGTGTAATCGCTCGTGTACGTCCCTGCCCAGGTCAACGTCGTCGGGTTTACAGAATCGGGATAAACAGCCGTTTGGTCTTTCAAATGGGCCTCCGTTTCCGTGCTCCCCTCGCCTACAACTACGAAGCTCGTACCGTAGTCGCTCGCCAGCACAGGGAGATACCAATTGCCGCTATCGACCTTTTCGCCTTTTGTCACCCAGGAAATTGACTGAGCCTGAGCACCCCACATAACGTTAGGGCCATCGGCAAAACGATTGATTTCAACAATCGCCCGCTTTGCCCCCGATCGTAACCCCTTAGCGCTCGCATTCCCTTTTCGTCCCTTGCCATAAACTTCATAAACAAGCTCCTTGCGTGTAGAGATTTCCAGTTTGGATACCCGGCAGCGGAAATCTACATTGGAATAACTATAGGGCGAAGGGTTGTGCACTACAACCCGCATATTCGTGTAGGTGTGTACGTACGGGGCTAAACAGCGTGGCGCTACAGGCGGAAGGCGCCCTGGCGCATCGGCAGCCGCACTTCGACGGCGCATCCGCCTTCGGGTCCCGGCGCCCACTGTATATCGCCGCCCAGGCTTGCGGCGCGTCTCCGCATGCTTGGTATGCCGGTTCCGCCATTGCTCCTAGGCGCTCCGCCGATGTTAGTCAGCCCGCGGCCGTTGTCCCGCACCCGAAGAAGAATCTCACGGCCTTCCACCCCCAACGCGGCTTCCACAGCCGTGCAATCGGAGTGACGGGCGGCGTTGTGCAGACATTCCTTGAAGATGAGGAAGACCTGCCGCCGGGCTTGCAGGCTTAGTTGAATATGCGTGTCCGGGCCGGGCACGCGCAACGCAAAGGCAATGTTTTGGGATCCCAGCAGATCGTTGGCAAACTCGCGCATGCGCCGGATCAGGGAATCCACGCCCTCCGGCTCGGCGCGCATCGACCACACGATGTCGCTCATGGAATCCACTAACTCGCGAGCCAGCTTGGCGACCCGCTCCAGGGGTTCGTTGGGTCCCGATTGTCCCAGGCGGGCATCGCCGCGCGCCACTTCGCTTAATATGGCAATTTGCGAGAGACTGGCGCCGATGTCGTCATGCAGGTCCGTGGCGATGCTGGTGCGCATGCGCTCGATTTGGACGGCCTGGGAAACTCGGTAGCGGTGCGCCGCGAAAGCCAAGCCGGCCAGGCTCGCGAGCGATAGGGTTTCAAACCACCAACGCCTCCAGAACGGAGGCAGAATCACAAAATCGATCTCCGCCTGCGCGACGCTTTCGCGGCCCTCCGAATTCACTGCCTTGACCAGGAATCGATAGCCCCCTGGCTCCAGCCCGGGGTAGTTCGCGACATGGTCCCTGCCCGGCCCCTGCCAGTCGGAATCCCCGCCCTCCAGCTTGTACTTGTAGCGCAGGCTCTCTTCCGGTTCGTCGTTGAAGCCCACAAACTCGACCTGAAACTGATTCTGCGAAGGCTGCAAATCGCCGCGGCGGATGCGCGTTTCACCCACTTGCGACACCGGATAGCGATCGCGTCCGACGCGTAGATCCACGATCCGCACGGACGGGACGGCGGGCGGCCGGTCAGCGGTGGGTGTCAGCCTCGACAGGCCCTGCATGGTTGCGAACCACAGGTCGCCGGAGGCGTCGCGTAGCGCCGATGTCAACACTCCGTGCGCCAATCCGTCAGCCACCGAGAAATGCTTGACGTCACCCGTCTTTGGATTCAAACGATCCACGCCTTTCGCCGTGCCTGCGTAGATGCGCCCCGCCTTGTCCTCCACCATGCAATAAATCGTATTGCTGGCCAGCCCGTTCGCCGTCTTGTACGCGCGCACTTGGAGTTGTGCGCTGCCAGGGTTTTCCACAATTCCGAGTCCACCGCCGCCGGAACCAATCCACAATCTCCCCCGGCTATCGACCAGGAGGGCCCAGACGATACCAGCCGGCGATCCATCGCTGGAATTGAAGTGAGTGAATTTCCCGCCCTCATAGCGGACCAAACCGCCGCCCCAGAAGCCCATCCAGACGCCGCCATTGCGATCCTCGGCAAAGGCGCTCACCAATCCCCGACCTTCTTTGTTAAAAGAAGAAATTGCGTCCTTCAGAGAAGAAATTGCCTTCGTCGTTGGATCCCATCGCATGAGGCGATCGCCCTGAGCGGATTGGGCGGAAGCCCAGATATACCCCTTCGAATCCTCGAAAACGCGAAAGACATCGGTGTCGGGCGCGTAACACGCCTTGGGCTGCGTCCGTGCAAGATCCGCCGCCCTCACTGCCGGGAACCGGCAAAGTCCCACATTCGAAGCCGCCCACCACTCGCCGGTACGGCTTTGGAGCAGGATCTGATGCTGTCCCCACGCCGGATGGTCGCCAATGACTTTGGGAACCAGGGCGTGGAACCCGGCCCCGTCGAATACATTGACCGATCGTATTGCGGTAGTGTCGGCCACGGTGACGGCTAAAACCGCGCCGGCGCGATCCGCCAGAACTGAAAATACCCGATCGGCTGCGAGACCGTCCTGTTCACGAAACGTGGTGAACCCGGCCGGCTGGATTTTCATTACACCGGCGCCCTCGGTTCCCGCCCACATGCTTCCAGCGCCGTCCGTGGCCAGCGCCGTAACATGGCGGTCGATTAGTCCCTGGGCACGAGTCAGGATTCGAAACGCACCAGGGCTGCCGGGAAGCGATCGCAAGATTCCCGTGCCGGCGCCGCCCCAAAGGGTTCCATCCGGTCCCTGCGCCAGCGCCGCCACATCCACGTCGTTGGCCTCCCCTATGTTCCGGTAAACTTGCTGAACGCCGCACCTGCCCCCGTCTTTCCCATCCCGCATTAATGCCAAACCACCGCGCGTCCCGGCCCATAATCTGTCGGACTTATCCAGTAACAACGCGTTCACCCATTCATTCGGCAGGCCATCCTCCTTAGTGATGTGCTGGACGCCGCCGTCTTTGCCGATGACGTAGATCCCGGATGTAGTAGCCACCCACAGCTTATGGCCCGCGTCCTCCAGGACGTCGGAGACTTCGATCCGTTCTTGTGGAGGCACGGGCGCAGGCAACGGCTGGCGGCGGAACTTATGGCCGCTCAACATTTCGAACAACCCTCCGGCCGTGCCGCACCAGATTCTGCCGCCGGAATCTTGCATCAGGGCGGTGATAAAGTTCTCGGATGGCTTGTTTCCGGGCAGATGTGTGGTGAATGCGCTTCCGCCGCGCCCCAATTGGAATTCGCTTAGACCGCGCGCGGTTGCCACGAGGTATGTGCCGGAGCGAGTCTCCAAAAGAGCGTGCACCGACCGGTGTGGAAGTCCTTCCGCAACGCCAAAGTTGACGAAGCGGTAACCATCGAACCGCGACAGTCCTTCCGGCGTGCAGAACCAGACGAAGCCTCGCGAGTCGACGACGATCTCGTTGATCGAGTCCGCGGCCAGTCCGTCTGCCGTGGTGTAAGACCGGATCGGCAGCAATTCAGCGATGAGACACAGGGGCACGGCAAAGGCCGCAATCGGAATTGCCCGCCATCTCATATCGCCTCCCGGTCTCTTAGTTTACCGCTCACGTCCTCGGTTCCTTCGCACCGACTTCTACGGGACAACCGAGTCCGCCCATCAACTACGAAGATTTTCGTTGACAATACGAACATCTTCGTAGTATCCTCATTCCAGATGCCCAGCCCCAGTCTTCCCCGCCCCACAGACGCCGAACTGGAAATCCTCCGCGTCCTCTGGGACCTGGGTCCCAGCACCGTTCGCGACGTCCACACCACCCTCGAGCGGCGCCGCGAAGTCGGCTACACCACCGTTCTGAAGCTCATGCAGATTATGGCCGCCAAAGGCCTCGTCGAACGGGATGAAACCGCCCGCGCCCACGTCTATAAGGCAAGGGTGGCGCAGGAGCAGACCCAACGGCAAATGGTGGGCCACCTCATAGACCGCGCCTTCGGCGGTTCGGCTGCCAAGCTCATGATGCAAGCGCTGTCCGGACGTAAGGCATCCGCCGAAGAGGTTGCCCAAATGCGTCAAATGCTCACTGACTTTGAAAAGGGAAAGGAACCGCAGCCATGACACACATCCAAAATCTCCTGGCACAACCCGCCTGCCGAGCCCTCGGTTGGGCCTTGCTGCACTTCCTGTGGCAAGGAACGCTGGCGGCGCTGCTCCTGGCCGCCTGCAACTTCGCTCTCCGCGGCTCGCCCGCCCGCGCCCGCTATGCCGTCAGTTGCCTGTTTCTGATGGTGCTCCTCGCGCTGCCGGTGATTACCTTTACCGCCGCCCTGGCCCCAGCGCCCGCGCCGCCACTGGCTCCTCCCCGTTTAGCGGTTTCGTTGCCGGCCGCCACGGCCCTCGCCGCCGCGCCTCCCGCGACCGCTCCCTTGCGTCCCAGTTTCCAGGATTCCCTCACGCCCTTGCTCCCTTGGATCGTGGCCCTCTGGACCGCCGGCGTCGTCCTGCTATCCTTGCGCTGGATCGGCGCCTGGGCATATCTGCATCGCCTGCGCCGCGCCGCCGGGCTCCCTGTCCCGCCTGGCTGGGACCGCGCCCTGCGAGACCTGATGCGCCGCGCCGCCGTATCCGTTCCTGTGCGCCTCTCCATCCATCGGCTGACCCAGGCTCCCTGCGTGATCGGCTGGCTGCGCCCCGTGATTCTGATGCCCGCCGCATCCCTCGCCGGCCTGGACTGGCGCGCCTTGGAAGCCTTGCTGGCGCACGAGCTCGCCCACATCCGCCGCCACGATTACCTCGTCAATCTCCTCCAAACCACCGTGGACACGCTCTTGTTCTATCATCCTGCGGTCTGGTGGGTATCCCACCAGATCCGCATCGAGCGCGAGAACTGCTGTGACGATTTCGCCGCCGAGCTCTGTGGCGATCGCGTGACTTATGCCCGCGCCCTGGTCGATCTCGAACAGGTCCGCGCGGCCAAACCGGCATTCGCTATGTCCGCCCGCGGCGGCTCGTTGATCCATCGCATCGAACGCCTGCTGAGCCCGGGCGATCCCGAACGGCGCGGTCCGGCCTGGCTTCCCGCGCTTGCGGGGCTGGCTGTGGTTGCCTGCCTGGCCGTCGCCTTGCATCCGCCGGTGCGCGCCGAGCGAACCGCTCAACCTATTCCCGTCGCCGCCCCGCCCGCAACACTTGCGCGAGCGCTGCCGCGACCCCCGCGCAAACCGGTCCTGGCCGCTATGGCCGCCGCGCAGGACACTACGGAGCAGCCTCACGACTTTCTGGCCGGAATCTTAGCTGCCGGTTTCCGCAATCTTACGGTCGATGAGCTGATCGAACTGAAAATCCACGGTGTCACTCCCGAGTTCGCGCTAGCTGTTAAGCAAGCGGGTTACCCGAATGTTACTGCGCGTGAGTTAGTCGAGATGGCAATCCACGGCGTGGACATCGCATTCATCCGCCATTTAAGCGAAAACGGCACCAAGAATTTGTCGGTGCAACAACTGGTACATCTGAAGCAATCCGGCTTCTAATAGGAGTAACCATGAACGAAAAACACATCCCTCTGCTAGCCCTGGCAATCGTCCCGATCTATTTCCTGATGGGCCAGTCGAACTCGCCCACCAGCCCCATCACCGGACAATGGACCCTGGAGCTTATCCC
>Ga0302326_10016001_pt1 | contig 15736 bp, 7 predicted proteins | sample Palsa_T0_3_FD_202264 | JGI IMG/M metagenome (GOLD analysis project Ga0302326, IMG submission 202264) | Peat permafrost microbial communities from Stordalen Mire near Abisko, Sweden - Palsa_T0_3 | ecosystem: Environmental > Terrestrial > Soil > Palsa > Peat permafrost | place: Sweden: Abisko...
AAGAAGAGGCCGAAGACGCCGCCGGCAGTGGCCACGGCCATCATGACGCCGCCGCCGTGCAGCGCCCATGCGCCTGCAGCGGCCACGATGACAGCGGCAGCCACGCCGGCCAGCGTGCCGATGAGGCTGACTGCGCCATCAGTGCCTGGATCGGCCTGGCGCAGAGTGGTTAACATGCGCGGGCGGCCGCCGAGCACCTGGCCCAGTTCGGAAGAAACGGTGTCGGCTGCTGCCTCGGCCAATGCCGCCAGTGCCAGTGCAAACAACGGCATGGGCGTAGGCAGCGGATGCCGGAGCCAGTGCGCATCGGTGAGAAAGCTCTGGACCAGTTGATTGGCGGCCAGCGCCGCGATTCCCAGGTTGGCGGCCACCTGCGACGCAGCGCGTCCGCGGCGTCTTTCCGCAGTGCCCTGCCGTTCCTTGCGCGCGCGGCCCAGGCGCGTGGCGGCGGCGGTGAGCACAAGCACCGCGACCACCGGCACCAGCGCCGTGCGCCACGGCTGGTAGGGGACGATGGCCGTCGAATACATCAGGCTTGCTGTGATGGCCGTGCCGGCCGCGGCGGCTCCCGGCGTGGCGGAGCCTGCATACCAGGCTGCCAGGCCGAGCAGCACGCTCAGTCCAATGGTCCAGATGGCGAAGGGCGGATCATTCTCGGCCCACCAGTGAGTCTCAAGCAACACGCTGACGGCCACAAAGGGCATCACCAGCAGCAGCACAGTTTTCGATTGCCAGATCAGTTTGATTCGCGCCACGCTTCATCGTATCGCTGCCGGGCCGGGTGAAGAAGCATTTTTCGCAAGCTGCAAGTGGAGCGGTTTACACTCATCTGCGGCCCCAAATCTTCCGCGGCGTTCGACGCAGACGGAGCTTTATATGAATAGGCCTATATCGATTGCCGGTGCAATGGCCGGAATTCTGCTTGTTTCCGCAGCGGCTCAGGCGCAGGACCAATCGCACGACCAGACCCAGCATCTTGAGGTCGATCGCAAGGGCGAGACGATTGTGCTCGAGCCTTATGCACCGAATATCCTGCGCGTGACGTTGAGCCTGGACCGCGAGCCTGCGCTGGCTGGGCCCGGCTATGGAGTGATTGCAAGACCTGCCGGAGCGGGCACGGATTGGAAAGCTTCCGATTCTTTCCTGGCCGATGTGTACGCGTCGGCGCGGATGGTGGTGGCGGTGGATCGGCCTCACCCCTCCACCCGCCCATCGCACCGCACGCAGCAGGATATTGCGAAATATTTTCGCGGCTCGGCGCCGGGAGCGCACATCACGTTTCGGGCGCCGGACGGCAAGATGCTGCTCGAACTCACCGGCTGGTCGCAGGCGCAACCCAACCACAAAGACGGCACCGCTGCGCTGCTTGCCGACCGCCGTCCCACCGATCCGCCGTCGTTTGTAGTGGGTGCAACATTTGCCTCGCCGGACGACGAGCACTACTACGGACTCGGCGAAAATCAGGAGGGCTATCTCGATCATCGCGGCCATCCGGTGCGCTGTTGGGCCGACTATACGGCGCCCGCCGCGCCCACGTTCTGTGTGCCGTTTCTGCTCACCAACAAGGGCTACGGTCTGCTCTGGGACAACGCTTCAAAGACCACCATCGAGCCGGGATTCAACGAGCGGACGCGCTGGATTTCAGAGGCCGGCAACCGCGTCTCGTTTTTCGTGATCGCCGGCGACAGCGCGGACGAGATCTTTGCCGGCTACCGGTTGCTCACCGGCGCCACGCCCATGCTGCCCAAGGCCGCGTATGGCTACATTCAGTGCAAACAGCGCTACTCCACGCAGGCCGAGGTCATGGCTGTGGCCCAGGGCTACCGCGACCGCCATCTGCCCGCCGATGTGATCGTGGTGGACTGGTTCTACTACACAAAAATGGGACAGATGGATTTCGATCCGGTGGCATGGCCCGACCCGGCGGCAATGAACAAGCAACTGCACGACATGGGATTTGAGACCATGATCAGCGTGTGGCCGCGCTTTGTGCCGGAGGACCGATACTATGCGGAGCTGCGCAAGAACGGCTGGTTCATCTCGCTCGCCGACGGCACGCCCATCGACGGGATGCCCTACGACAAGGCCGGCTCGGACATCGATACCACCAATCCGGACGCTGCGCAGTGGTACTGGAAAACCATCCACGAAAACATTCTGAGCAAGGGCTTCGACTCGCTCTGGGCCGATGAGACCGAACCCGATCTGCCGCCCAATGGCGCGTACTTTCACATTGGGCCCGGCACGGAGTTCTTCAACGTCTATCCGCTCTTTCACACCGCGGCGCTCTATGACGGCTTTCGCAGGGACGAGCCGGGGCGGCGCGCGCTGATTTTGTCGCGCGACGCATTTACCGGCTCGCAGCGCAATGGCGACATTGTGTGGTCGTCCGACATTCAGCCCATGTGGGACACGCTGCGGCGACAGATTCCTACGGGCCTCAACTTTGCGGCGTCAGGGTTCACTTACTGGTCCAACGACACGGGCGGGTGGGAGTATCTGCCCGCCGAGCACCACCCCGCGCACAAGCCGCTGCTCGACCCATCGGACGCGCGCGACAACGTGGGCGGATACGACGACTATCCGGAGCTCTACACGCGCTGGTTTGAGTATGCGGCTTTCCTGCCGATTTTTCGCGCCCACGGCAGCCGCCTGACCAATGAGGTGTGGTCCTACGGCGCGCAGGCCGAGCCGATTCTGGAGAAGTATCTGCGCCTGCGCTATCAGCTCATGCCCTACATCTATTCGCTGGGCTACAAGAGCTGGCTCACCGGAGCGCCGTTCATGCGCGCGCTGCCGCTCGACTTTCCGGCCGACCCCAACGTGGCCGACATGCGCGACGAATATATGTTCGGGCCGGCGTTTCTAGTAGCGCCGGTGACGGAGCAGGGAGCGACCAGCCGGCAGGTCTATCTGCCCGCCGGGACAGACTGGTACAACTACTGGACCAATGAGCGCGTGAAAGGCGGACAGACGATCGCAGTGTCTGCGCCCATCGACACGCTCCCCTTGTTTGTGCGCGCCGGGTCGATCGTTCCGCTGGGCGCTCCGGTGGAGAGCACGCATGAAAAGCAGGCCATTGCCAAGGTGCGCGTGTATCCCGGCGCGGATGCGGCCTTCACGCTCTTTGACGACGACGGCATGACGTATGCGTACGAAAAGGGCGCGGGCGCTATCACGCGCCTGCAATGGGACGAGGCCGGCCAGCGATTTACCCACGACGGCGCCGCTGCCTGGAGCGGTCCGGACAGCAAAATCGTGGAAATTGCGGGGCACTGAACACTATCGAGCATTGAGAATAAACGGAAAAGGCTCCCGGCGAAGGGAGCATTTTCATGCGCCTCTTTTGAATCCCTACGCTCGTGGGGGCCACTTCTGGCGGGATCGGCACCACGGCTTCGGGCCGCTGCACCTATATGCCGACTTCGTTACTTTGCGTCTTTTGCACAGAGAAGTCAATTGAAGCCAAAATACGGTGGTGCCTCCCTCTTTGCTCTGGCAGGTTGCGTTTGAGGGGTGCCACTCTGGCAAAATGGGGAATATGGATTCCTTGTCGCTCCTGGAAAAGTGGTATTCGTCCCAATGCGACGGCGATTGGGAACATCAGTACGGCGTGAAACTTGAAACTCTAGATAACCCGGGTTGGACGCTCGAAATCGACATTTGCCGAACAGCCGCACGAGACCGAGCGCTTGATCGCGTAAAAATCGAAAGAACGGAAAACGACTGGATTCACTATTGGGTCGAGAAGAAGCAGTTCCGGGCTCACATGGGACCGCAAAACCTGAGAGAGGGCATGGAGACGTTTTTCAGATGGCTAAAGGGCTCAGACTGAGACACCACCGACATGCAGATTCCAGGCAGGTCCCCACCGACCACCGATACCCATCCGCTGCCAGGCGAGTCTAACCGGCAGTCCACTGATTTACAATCGGAAGGTAAGCAGGAACGAATCTGAATGAGTCTTGATCCCATGCATTTTGGCCAGGCGCGTGTGCGTTTGGTTCAGGCGGGCGCGGCCCTTGCGGCAGCTGCCTTGGTTGCCGGTTGCGGAAGCAACTATCGGGCGCCGGTAACTCCCATCAACCCGAGTGGCCCTCCGTCGCAGCCGCAGTCGCTGGTGGCCGTGGTGTCGGCTCCATCGCCCAACACACCCGGCATCGCCACCATCATTGACTACGCAGGCGACTCCGTGATGGCGACGGCTCCCATCGGTCCTGGCCCGCGCACGTTCACAATGGATGAGGGCGGAGCCAACGGCTACACCATCAACAGCGATGGGACGCTGACCAATTTTCCCGTTTCCACCAGCCTGCAGGAGAAGAACGTCGAATACAGCACGCTGCCGTCGACCTCCAATCTTGTCAATCTCTATTCCCCGGCAGCCGGCTTGTGGATCGCAGACCTCAATGGCAACAACATCGATTACCTTACCGGATTTCCTGAAACCTTTCACCTGGCGATTCCGGTGGATACGGCTCCGGTGATGATTGCCGGCCCAGGGCTGATTGAGCAGCATAATTACGCTATCAGCCAGGACTTCGATGCCCCCTCCGGCGTGGGCCAGAACGGCGTGGCGTGCAATCTGGCGCCCACCGCGGCCACCGTCAACGGCGAGGCCGATGCGATCGAAACGGCAAGCAACACGGTTTCGGCGCATATTTCGCTGGGGCCGGTGTCCGGAGCGCTTCTGGGCAAATGTCCGGTCTACGCGGTGATGAGTAGCGACAACAACCGGCTCTTTGTGCTCAACCGGGGCAGCGACACGGTGACCGTGATCAATGCGCAGAAGGACACGCTCGACGGCAACTTCGATCCGAGCGGCAACTGTGTTCCATTCAAGAGCCAGACCGGCCAGACAGTCACCTGCCATCCGTTTCTGCCGCTTTCGACTGCGGCCGTAAAGGCCTCCGGCATCACGCCGCCGAATGGGACCTCTGGCATGGGCGCCACCGCTGGCCCCGTCTATGCCGAATACAACGCCGCCACCGGCCAGCTAGTGGTCGCCAACTACGATGGCAACTCCATCACCGTCATCGACGTGAGCCTGGATGAATTTGGCAACGACAGCCCGACATTCGGCACCACGTTTACCATCCCTGTGGGCTCCAACCCGGCCAGCGTGACGGTGCTCGCGGATGGAAGCCGCGCCTACACCGCCAACCAGAGCGATAGCACCGTCACCATCGTCGACCTGAGCAGCAACACCGTGGAGAAGACGCTGCAGGTGATCGGCCATCCGCGCACGGTGGTCTCCACGCAGAACTCGCTGTATGGCAAGGTCTACGTGGCCTCGCCCGACAGCCCCTACCTCACCATCCTGCGCACCGATCAGGACATTGTCGACACCACCGTGCTGGTGCAGGGCAACATCGTGGACGTGCGCGTGACCACGCAGAATGGCTCATCGGGCAACAATAATAACTACAGCCGCTTTCCCGGCCATGGTCAGCCCTGCAACCTGCCGCCTGCGCTGCTGCCTGCAACTTACTCGCTCGATGACTGCCAGAAGCAGCCGTAACGCAGTCACAGCGGCGGCGGACAAATCGAAGGGCCATCCCTCATTGAGGGATAGCCCTTTGCCGATTCACCCGCCGGGCCTGCGCGCGTCCCGCAGATCGGTGTCAGCTTACCAACTCCTCTTGATCAGCGTGTCAAAGCCAAATCCCCCGTTGGGATCGCGCGTGGCGCTCAAGGCCACTTTTGGGGACACCTGGTACTGGCCCTGGATGGTTTGGCCCTGCGTGGAAGCCACATTGCTCGAGAAAGTGATGAACAGGTTTCCGGTCACCCGCTGCTGGATGGTGATGTTCGCGCCGGGAGGCCCTTGCGAGTTGCTTCCGGCCAGCACCGGGCTGATGGACAGCTGCGAGATGCCGGCCACCCTCGAAAGGCGGCTTGTGACCTGGCTCGACACTTGGCCAGCCAGCACGGACTCCGCCTCCTGATTTGCCGGCGCCGCTGGGTTGGCCCCGCTCGCCTCGGTGGTCTGGCCAAACGCGAGCAGGTAGATGATATCGGCCTGTGGCAGGGAGGGATTGGAACTGTACTCGGTGTGCAGTTGCTCCACTGGCCCTCTGAATCGCAGGTCGATGCTGTACTGCTGGATGTTTGTGTTCAGGGTGAGGTTCACCACCGGTTCAGTCTCCATCGGGTTGACGAACTCTACGGTGCCGCCATTGAGCAGGAACCGATTCCCGTTGAGGATGATGTCGCCGCCGCTCAGATTGACGCGGCCCAGAATCACTGGATTTGAGGCCGTGCCGCGCACCCGCAGGTTTGCCGAGCCGTTGATGCTGAGCGCGCGGCTCACCAGCGACACATTATTGGTGGAGTGAACGGCCAGGTTCAGTTGCAAATTGTCGGCGAATCCCGCTGTCGGCGGCGTTGCCACCGAGCTTGAAAACTGGCCGAGGAAACTGGTCAGATCGAAGGCCGGCGTGAAGGAAAGATCCGACAGGTTAACCGTACCTCCCAGCACCGCGTTGTCCAACGATCCGCTCAGCCTGATCTGCGCGTCGATTCCCTCGCGCATGCCCTGCGGGTAGAGAACGCGGATCCCCTGTGCGGCAAGGCCCAGGTCGAACTGCACGTTTGGCTGGTAAGCCACGCCGCCCTGCGCGGTTACGGTTCCGCCGCCCACGGTGCCCTGAAACTTCGTGATTTCAAGGCGGTCCCTGGTCAGCGTGAGAACTCCGTTTCCGTTATCGAGGCCAACGGGCAGATCGGCGGAAGCAAATTTTGCGCCGACAATGTCGATGGTGCCGCCGACATTGGGTCCCTTCGCAGCTCCATACGAGTTGATGTTGAACTTGAGCTGGCCGGAGCTGGTCACATCCGGGTCAAACAGCTGGGCGAGCTTCAGGTCCACGGTGCCCAGCAGCAGCAGAGACATGGGCGCATTGCCGGCAGTCGGAATCGTTCCCTGAAATTGCAGATCGGTATCTGTGCCTCGAATCGACGCGCGCTGCAGATCGATCACGCCGTTTTTATAGTCGACATGGATGGGCGCAGCGGCGGCCAATTGGATCGTCTTGTTGTAATCCACGCTCAGCATTGGAATCGTGACATGCGCCTCAAGAAGGTTCTTGTTCTTGAGCGGACCGTGCAGCGTGGCGTGCAGCTCGGTCTGCCCGGTAACGCCGGCTGCCTCGTCCGGAGCGTAGACAGCCAGGATCGGCTGCAGCGGAATCGCCTGCGTGTCGATCGATGCATCGGCAAGATAGTCGCCGGTCAGCGCTACTTTGGCCCTGGCCTTGATGGTCGTGTATACCGCCGACGAGTCGAGCGTTGCGTTCGCTACGTGATCGGCAACGCTCATCTTGAGGCTCAGCCCTGAAATGGTCTGCTGCTCAATCACGAGCTTCGGTATCTCAAGCGACACGTCGGCTGCCGGATTGTCAAACGATCCCTGCCCCCTGGCATCGAGCGCAAGCACGCCCGTGGCATCCACATTGTGCGCCTTCAAGGCCTGCAGCTTGTCGAGCCGGATGTCTTTCGCTTTGAGGTCCGCGACGTAGGTCTTCTGCTTCGGATGAACGCTCACATGGCCTTCAACGCTGCCGGCCGGCAGTTGGACTGTCAGGTGCGCGTGGGCTTCATCGCCGCTTCCGGCAAAGTCCACCTTCAGCGCCTGCACGGGCTGCTCATAGGCTGTGACTCCGGTCAGCGACACAGTGCCCGTGCCGAGCGGATTCAACTCGGTGCCATGCGCCTGGATGTTCGCGCTCAGCGTGCCGGTGACAGGAATCTGCTGGCCCGCGAGCTTGGTCAGGTCGGCGATGTTCAGTTGCGATGCATGAAGATCCACCTCCATCTCGCTGTCCGGCGTGAAAGACCACTTGGCAAGCGCGGTGCTTGCGTTGAAAGTGATTTTGCTGCGCGTTGCGGGATCAAGTTCTCCATTTTGGAAGCTCGCGCGCGACGGGCTGACATCGACGCCGGTGCGCAGTGTCTTCCACGCGCTGCCGTTGAACTCGAGATTCGACGCGGTCAATTGTCCGGTCAGGCGCGGCGCGGATGTTGAGCCTTGTACGGTTCCATGGAAGGAGGCTTTGCCTGCCAGATTGAGCGGCTGCGCAGCCTGTCCGGCCGCGGGCGTGCGAAACAGATCCGCGATGGTGTTCAGTTCGCGCAGATCGTTGGCCTGAAGCTGCAACTCCAGGCTCGAATGGTTGCCGATTGTGCCGTTCATGGTCACATTGGTCTGCGGCGTCCGTAGATAGCTTTGCTTTAATTCGAGCTGGCTGCCCTTGGCCGTGTAAGTTGCGTGAATGGCGCTGTCGATCGGCAGGGAATCCGGAGGCAGCGCTTGAGGATTCGCTGCCAAAGCTACTGCCGCTGCTTGATGGCCGCCGTTGGGTTCGCGCTGGACGCCTCCTTCGATGGTCGCATCGGTGTGAACTACCAGATCGTCGAGCGTATTTCCCCAGGACGCCTTGGCCTCGGCATTCAACTTGCCTGCCAGGGCCACGTTGACTTGCGATGCGGCCGAGCCAGCGGTGCGCTTGAGATCGGCCAGCGAGAGATTATGCAGCGAGGCGGTGAAGTTGGATTGCGACTTACCTGAGAGATTCTTCATGGTACCGGCTGCAGTGACTTCTCCGCCCAGCACGGTGGCGCGAAGATCGCGCAGCGTGGCGTCGCCGTTCGCCAGCGAATAATGCGCGATAAGATTGCCGATCGTCACGCGTGCCGACGGCTGCCGCACATCCAGGCGGGTGCTGGTCAGGCCGCCGTTCACGGCCACGCTATCGAGAAGCGCGCGATTGGCAACCTGCTGGTACTCGATCGAGCCGGCGGTGTGCAACACTCCCGCGGGCACCGAGGCATTGTGCAGCACCCGCGCCACTTCGCTTCCATCCACCGTTGCGGCGTAAGTGGCCTGGATACTTGGCGCGCTGTAGTTATTCAGCACAGCGGCGATGTTCAGCTGCGATGCCCCCACCGTGAGCCTGCTGCGCGTGAGATCGAATGTCGTCGGGGTGGCACTGAACTCTGCTTCAAAGTTGTGCGGTACGGCCTCGTATGCTCCATACACCAGGCGACCGTCGGCATACGATAACTTGCCGGAGTATTGCTTGAGAGCGATATTGAACGAGGAGTGAAACTCAACGTCGCTCAGGTTCATCGAGAGCGTGCTCGGCCGATTGTTGTAGAAGACCTCGCCATGCTCGAGCGATGCGTGGCGGATGCCGAGATCGAACACGCTGGTGTTGCCGCTGCTGTTGCTGCTCTTGAGCGTCGGAATGTTTGACACGCCGTGAGCATCGACGAAGACCCGCACCACGGGATGATCCACTTTGAAGCTGTCAAGATACCATTGCCGATGAAGGACCGATACAATTCGCACGCCGGCGTGAAGATGGTCGGCTTGCAGCAACGGGGGATTGGAGTAGGGACTGGCGCCATCGATGGTAACGCCATAGAGATCCAGACTTAGATTGGAAAAATGAATCGCAAAATTCTTGAGCTGCACGCGCACGCCGAGGCTGTCGCTGGCCTGCTGCTGGACTGTGCGAATGACATAGCTGTGAAAGCGGCTGCTGTTCAGCAGGATTGTGACTGCAATCGCTGCGATGAGAATGATGGCAACCAGCGCGCCGCCGGCCCACGCCGCAATCCGCGCCAGGAGACTGTGACGGCGATGAGCCGGATGCGGGGAGTTATCGGGATCGTGTAATGTATCGGGCGTCACGCGGACCTCGCTCAAAATGCCTGACCGATGCTGATGAAATATTGCGTTGCCTTGATGCCCGTCACCGGGTTGAGATTCTGCCCAACGTCAAACCGGATGGGACCGACCGGCGTGGCATAGCGCAGTCCCAGGCCGACGTTGTTGCTGTAGAGGGAAACAAAGTCGTGAAAGCCCGGAATGGGAAATACGTTGCCGCCGTCGTAGAAGGGAACGATGCTGAGTCCTTTCTTGAACGGCATTGGAATGCGCGCCTCCGAGTTGACGATGAGCAGCTCGTTGCCTCCGGCCGGCACCAGGATCTCGACTGGTGTTGAGCTATTGCAGGGGAGGCCGGGGCCACAGATCTGCACCGCACGCTGCGGCCCCGCTCCATCCAGCGGAAACCCGCGCAGCGTGTTGCCGCCCCCGGAAAAGAATGCTTCGCTCAGCGGCACGCGGCTATTGGCAAACGGTTGCGCCAGTCCAATGCGGATGCTCTCGGCCCATACGATGTTGTGGAAAGCCTGCTTGTACCAGGCGGTCTGTCCTGTCATCTTGGCAAAGTTCACGCTGGAGCCGAGCTTGGTAGTGCTGAAATCCGTCTCAATCGATTGCAACATGCCTTTGTGCTCGTCGAGCGGATTGTCGCGCGTGTCGCGCGTAAGGTTGGCGGCTAGCGTGGAAAGGCGAACATGCTGATCTTCGGGAGGCACGAGCGCCTCAATAAGAAGCCGTGTGATGTCGGTCTGGCTGAAACTGTAGCGAAGGAACAAAGTATCCTTCCTGGCCTTGTCGATTGTGCGCTGAAGCTGAGAGCCGATCAGTTCCTCCTGCGAAGAAAAGAGGGGATTCTCTTCGTTGCGCTCGCCGGACACTGTCGTAGTGGCTTTCCATTGCGACCAGCGGAAATCGGGAGCGATATAGTAAGCCGCGCCGCGCTGATCGAGCCTTCCGGCAAACGCCGTGAACGAAAGCGAGTCGCCCTTGCCGCCGACATTGTTGCGCGTATATTGAAAGGTTCCGCGCGGACCGTAAAACGTGGCCTGACTGGTCCGGAACGTAGCGGGAATCCCAATCGGCGGCAGCCCGGGCAACGCCACCGTTCCACTGGGGATGCTCCCGCCGCGATTGATGACTTCGAAGCCGAAGCCGTAAGTCATCTCGTTGCGCTTGGCTTCGTGTACTTTCACCAATACGTCTTCTTTGGTCTGCGTCGTAATCTGACGCTTGGGATCGACCTCGGCCCAGTCGAAGACGCCCTGATGATCGTAAAGTCTGCTGCCCGCGGTGAGCAATTGGGACTCAGTTAGCGGCTGGCCGCTCTTCATCGAAGACACATCCCGGTCGATGAGGCGCTGCTGCGTGTGCGCACGGCCGAGCGTCAGTATGTCGCCCGTGTAAACACGCGGCCCCTCTACGATGTGATAGACGACGTTGATTCGATGCGGTTCCTGTTTCGACACCTTGACCGCTGTTTCGCTGAAACTGGAGATGAGATATCCGGCCTGCAAATAGTATGTGGCGATCTTCACGCGATCCGCCTGAACATGAGCTTGCGAATAGGGTTGGTTGGCCGCAAGCTTCAGTCCGCCGGGCGCGAACTCCGACGCCGGAATGGTGGCGCCCTCGATCGTGAGCGAGTTGACGATGTCGCGCGGCCCCTCGACAACTTTGAAGGAAACCTGGATGTCGCCGCCGTGATTGACCACCGTGGGCGTCACCTGCGCGCTGCTGAATCCTTCCGACTCATACACGGCTTTAAGATTCTTCACGCTTGAGCGCACCAGTTGCTCGCTGAACTTGCCCGACGAAAACGTATGCTTCTTTTCGATCTTGATCTGCGGCTGTAGTTCGGAGGAGGGAACTGCGCTATTGCCGTATAACTTCACTTCGGATACTCTGTGCTTCTTCTCCTTGTCGATTTTGTAGATCACCGCGGCTCCCTTGCCTTGCGTTTTCAGCTCGGCATCGACCGTAACATCGAAGAATCCCTTCGCCTGAAAGTAGGAAAGCAGAGCCTGGCGGCCTTCCTGCACTGACTCCTGATCCACGCCAATCCCCTGATAGACGGGGAGAAGAGACTTGCGCGTCCAGCTGAACAGGTGCGCTCCGTCGACGGTCACCTGGGTGGGCGGCCCGAGCGTCACGTCGAAGTGAATGTCGGCGCTATTGGTGTCGGCATGATACTCTGCTCCGCTGAGCTTGACCTGTGCACCGAGATAATTCTGCTTCTGCAATTCGCTTTGCAAGTAGGCCGTGGCATGCGTCAGTGTCGAGTAATGATAGGTCTTGCCCTCGCGCACCCCCGCACTGCGCAGCCGCGCCATGAGCGTGGTAAGGCTATGTGCCAGCCGCGCTTCCTCTTCCGGGGTGCCGTCGGAAATCTTCAATTCGCCAAATCTGGCGCACCGGTGCAGCGTGGTGTGGAAGGCCACGTTGGCGACGGCGTGAATGGAGTCTGCCTTCACCTCGGATCGCACCTCGGCCTCAAAGTAGCCTTCCTGACGAAAGAAGCCGATCAGCGCCTGTCGATCGGTTTCAATCTCCGACGCGGAAAATGGAACCTGCGACGGAGCGTTTGCTACCTGGGCAAGACGCGAATAGGCGAACTGCTCCGCCCCGGGAAACTCGAAGATTCCGAAGTAGACGGCTGGCTCAAGAATGAGCAGAACACGAACGCCATTGGCATCGGGCTCAACCTGCACCTGCACATCCGCGGAGTTCTCATGAGCCTTGAGCGCCGCGACAGTTCGATCGATCTTGTCCTTTGAGAAAGGCTGGCCAGCCCGCTGCACGAACAAGGATGAGAATTGAGTGGGATCCGCGTTCGGGTGTCCGGCGACCTCGATCGACGTTACGTTCTGGCCATCGTAGGAAGCAAGAATCTGAGCGGTTGCCGCATCCGCCGAGGGGTTCGCGCTCTTTTGTGAGCTCGAATCCTGCGCGGCGATGGAAGAACAAACGGGCACGATAAGCCCCGCCAGCAATAGCGTGCGGAGAAGCCGCCCAAGGCTTTGCGGCCGGTCGATGCCCCCGTCGCATCGCGCCGCGCTTTGGTCTTCACTTTCAACCATCGACACTTTCACTCAAGTGTGTGATGCGCTGCCTTGTAACTTGGTTTCATCTGCGCTTCAAGGCCGTTCGAGCCCATTTCATCGATGTCTCGCTGCGATCGACGTGCATCTGCCGAACCCATCGGCGGCGGCATCTTAAACTACCAGGAAGGTTTTGTCTCCGGGTGAGGACCAATCATGAGCGCTGCATCTCCCACTCTGGGCCAGCCATCGGATCGCCACCAGCAGCTCATCTGGGAATTTGTGTCCCATTCGCCCCTGCGATCGCTGTGGAATCTCGAGGGCGTGCCATTGCGCGTGGTTGCCGTGCGCTCGTGGAAGGCGATCCTCGCCGACCGGCTCTTTGGACACGCGGCGGAGCTTGGTTTCTATTTCCTGTTCGCGCTCTTTCCGACCCTGTTCAGCGCCAGCTCGATTCTCGGGCTGGCCGCTCAGTCGGCACGCCAGTTCTACGACCGCCTGCTCGATTACCTGGCGCTCGTGATTCCAACATCCGCGCTGGGCGCGGTGCTCTCCACGTTTAACGAAACCACGGCAGCATCGTCGTCTGGCAAGCTTACGTTCGGGCTAGTCGCGGCAATCTGGTCGGCTTCTGTGGGCATCTCCGCGATTCAGGACACGCTCAACGCCGTCTACAAAATCGAAGACACGCGTTCTTATATCAGAGCTCGCGTCTACGCCATCGGATTGACGGTTCTGCTTACGTTGATCCTGACGGGTGTCCTGGCTTCGCTGCTGGGCGGGGATTATTTTTCCAAGATGGTCCATCGACACGTGCACGATGCGTTCATGGCGATGGCCGGCGACACGGCGGCGAGACTGACTAGCTGGATTGCGGCGGTGGCTCTCCTGGCGCTGTGCTTTGCCGTGCTGTACTACTGGGCGCCGGACTTCAAGAAGCGGCGCTGGCGCTGGCTTACACCGGGCAGCGCCATCGGCATTGGGGGCTGGCTTCTCGCCTCTCTGGGGCTGCGGGTCTATCTGCATTACTTCAATAACTACTCTGTAACTTATGGTTCGCTGGGCGCGGTGATCATTCTACTTACCTGGTTCTATATCACGGGACTTATGCTGCTGATTGGAGCAGAGATCAACAGCCAGATTGAGGCAGCCGCTGTGGCGGCGCGTGTTCCGGCGCTTTCGGATGCGGAGACTGTTGCGCAGACATCCGAGCTGCCCGGCCAATCCACAATGGTCAACGTTTGTCCGCCGGCTGCATAAGCCGTTAAAAATGGCGGATGGAGTCGGCGGAGTTGCCCGCTGGGTTGGTTGAGACGGCGGCGCGATCGGTGCGTTCCACGTGGCTCTCGAGCGAGCGGCTGACCAGGTCGCGCGAGCCCAGGCCTACGGCCAGCGCCAGCGTGAGTACGATGCCGCCAAACAGAATGCCGAATGCCAGCGACACAATCTCGCCGCCAATCTGCAGGTGATCGAGCACCATGGCCGCTGTGAGCACCAGCACCAGCCACTTCACGCCCAGCGAGAGAAAGCGCGCGTATTGCAATTGCGCGTTCACCGCGCCGATGAGTACCGAGCGGGCCAGGAAGCGCGCGATCAGTGTGCCCGCGATGAGCAGGAAGATGGCTCCCACGGCGTGGGTGAGATAGGGAAGCAGCGATATGGGCAGCGGCGCGCCGGTGGCATAGGATACATCGAACGCCGAAACCCCTATCAACAGGCCGAGCAGCACGCAGGCCCAGAATGCTCCGCGCGCAATCAAGGCGGTGGGCGAGGTGGACGGCGTCCATTCAGCGCTGCCGCGGGCGCGCGTGAGCCGGTCGTCGAACTTCGCCGCGGTCAGCGCCCAGCGCAGAAAGGCAGAGAGTACCATGCCGATCAGCGTGAAAACGGCCAGCGCCACGAAGCACGCCAGGATGCCGGGCAGGATGGCGATCAGCAGCGAGAGAACGCGGTAGAGCGATTGGTGAAGCGCGTCGGACATGTGATGCCAGATGGAAGCGTTGTCGGTATAAACAGGCTCGCTGGCCGGATAAGTAAACGGCTGAAAAACGGTGGCAAGGATGTTTGTCATTGCTCTCACTCCTTGAATCCCTTCGGCTCTGACCGAGCCGTCAAACGCACCAAGGCAAATGGACAAATTGCTCATGGATTGAACCGATCCGGCCAGCGCCAGCGCGAAACCAGGTATGGCTTGTCGGCCTCGAATGCGGCCGCGACTGCCTCCACGTGACGTTCCGGGCTGGTGCCGGAGGCAGCGGTATTGAGGTGACTCGCCACCCATGCCAGGTAGAGCGGCACCAGCGCGCCTAGCAGGTGTCCGCGGTTGATGGTGCGCAGCCGGTAGGCGAGCAGGAAGTCGTAGACAATGCGCGCCCACAGATTGTCAGGCATGCGGAAGGCCGGCGCCTCGACGACTGCGAGACGCTTCAGGCCGAGCAGGGAATTGGGCGGCAGCACCAGGGACCAGATCTCCTGCAGGTTGGTGTAGGCGAGGCGAAAGGCGTCAAGCATGGGCGCGATGTCGGCGGGTTCGTCGGCCTCGGAGTTCAGCGGCAGCGGGGGGCGCGCCGGCGGCAACTGCCGAGGCCGTTGCCAGAAGGCCGCTCTGGCGTCGATGTCGCTGAAAAGCGATCCGGCCACATGCGGCAGAATTGCGCTGATATCGGGGTCGGTGGGACGCGGCAACGTCCGCGGGCCTGCGTCGATCTCGCTGATCGCAAAGCCGGCCGCCACGGCTTCGTTCACTGGCCACAACAGAGCGTCGCCCTGGTTGAGCGAGGTGTAGCGCTGCGCCACGGAGCCGAGCCGCTCGGCCATACGCCGCGAGAGTCCCAGATCGATGGCCAGCGGATAACGCGCGCGCGAGGCAAACAGCGCGCGGGTGAGCGGATAAAGGATGGCGGAGTTGACCAGGCCGGCGTGCGGCGGCAGATCGTAGCGCGGGATGGCAAGGTCTGCGCCCGACGTGAGAACGGCGTCGGCGAGACCACGCAGATCTGCCGCACTGAGCGAGCCGGCCTCCTGG
>Ga0302326_10016007_pt1 | contig 15730 bp, 12 predicted proteins | sample Palsa_T0_3_FD_202264 | JGI IMG/M metagenome (GOLD analysis project Ga0302326, IMG submission 202264) | Peat permafrost microbial communities from Stordalen Mire near Abisko, Sweden - Palsa_T0_3 | ecosystem: Environmental > Terrestrial > Soil > Palsa > Peat permafrost | place: Sweden: Abisko...
ACGCCGCCGCGGCCGATGCGGAGCTGGCTGAGGCGGCCCGGTCCAAGACGTTCGGGGAGCTGCGCTATTACGCGCACCGCCTCGTCCTCAAGCTCGACCCGGAGTCCGCGCTGCGCCGCAAGGAGCAAGCCCGCAAGGACGCCCATGTCCGCGCGTTCCGGGAAGGCTCGGGTAACGCCGGGATGGTCGCCCGCGAGCTGCCTCCCGATGAGGTGCTCGCTTCCTGGCAGCACGTGGACCAGCGGGCTAGGGACCTGCGCGCCGCCGGCGTCCCCGGCACCCTGCAAGAACTCCGCGTCCGCGCCTACCTTGACCTGCTGCAGGAACGCGACACCCGCACCGCCCCGGCCAGCCCGGACGCTTCCAGCGACCCCGCCGTCGCCGACCCGGACGCCAGCACCGCGGACGGCAGCGGCTCCGACGGCAGCGGCTCAGACGGCAGCGGCTCCGACGGCCCGGACGCCCCCGGCGGCTCCGGCGGGAACGGGGGGAACGGCGGCGGCGGGCCAGGTCCGCGGGGCGGCCCGGCCGGGACCGGCCCGGGCGGCCACGCCCGCCAGCCCCGGCACGGCAGCGGCCCGAGCCTTTCGGCCCAGGTCACCCTCACCATCCCGTGGGCGACCCAGCAGGGCGGCAGCGCCCCCGGTGAGGCCGGCGGGTTCGGCCTGCTCGATCCCCAGACCGCCCGGGACCTGGCCGCTGCGGCGGCCCGGCACCCGGACACCCGGTGGTGCTATACCGCGCTGCACCCGGACGGCACCGCCGCCGCGCACGCCTGCGCCGCCGGCCCGCACCCCGGCGGCCCGCCCGACCCCCGGACCCTGAAGTTCAGCGCCGTGATCCGCGGTCCCTGCGATCACGCCCAAGCCCGGGGCGGCTACCGGCCTGGCCGCGCGCTTCGGCACCTGGTCACCGCCCGCAACGCGACCTGCACGGCGCCGGGGTGCGGGCGGCCGGCGGCCCGCTGCGACCTTGATCACACCAGTCCCTGGCACCATGGTGGCCTCACGTGTCCCTGTAACCTCTCGCCTCTCTGTAGACACCACCACCGCGTCAAACAGGCCCAGGGCTGGCGGCTCGACATGCCAGAACCAGGCGTGCTGCGATGGCGAACACCCGCCGGCCGCACCCACACCACCAACCCCACGATCTACGCGGTCTAGAGCGCGGGTCCTCGGTGGCGAAACGGCCCGGGCAGTCGGCCGATGTGCAGAGGTTCAGATCTGTCTTACGCCATCCTGACCAGGACTGAGGCTGCTGGCACCGCAGCACAGGCTCGGCCCGACACCCGATACGGGACACGCGGGTATGCCAGCATGGACCGCATGCCTCCCGTTCCCGAAAATGGCGCCCTGCCGGCGAATCCGCCCCGGGTCAACGACTATGACATCCTCGCTGAGGCGTACACGGCCGAGAACGAGGCCAGCCTCATAAATGCCTACTACGCGCGGCCCGCGATCTTGGCCCTGGCCGGGGACGTGGCCGGCCGACGGATCCTCGACGCGGGCTGCGGCTCCGGCCCGCTGGCCGCGGCGCTGCGCGACCGGGGTGCCATCGTGACCGGCTTCGACTCCAGCACCGGGATGCTGGAGCAGGCCCGGCAGCGGCTCGGTAACGACGCGGACCTGCAGGTGGCCGCCCTGGGCAGCCCGCTGCCGTTCCCCGACGGCGCGTTCGACGATGTCATCGCGGCCCTGGTCCTGCATTACCTGGAGGACTGGGGGCCGGCACTGGCCGAGCTGCGGCGTGTGCTGAAGCCCGGCGGCCGGCTAATCGCATCCGTCGACCATCCCTTTGCCATCCACGGAATCCAGCGCCAGGCCGGACGCAAGACCGACTATTTCGCCACCTACAACTGGACCGAGGACTGGATCATGGGCGGCCAGACCGTCCCGATGAGCTTCTGGAACCGGCCGCTGCACGCGATGACCGACGCCTTCACCGCGGCCGGCTTCCAGATCTCCGTCATCAGCGAACCGCACCCGGTGCCGGAAGCCCGCGAGCTGTTCCCCGACGAGCTCGCGGCCACGCCGAGCTTCCTGTGCTTCCTGTTCTTCGTCCTGGAGGCCGACTAACTGCCCCGTGGCGCGGTCGGGTCGACGCGCTTGGAGCTGCCCGCGGCACCGCTTCGGAAGCCAGTCGGCTGACTCACCTCACGGTCGGACTTACCGGAGGTGGCCGAACCTGGCTGACGGTGGTGTAGCTGGCAGCGCCCTGACCTTGTCCCGTGGTTGGCCATGGAGCAGACTACGCATGTGGAGTCCCCAGAGATCCGGTACGCCCGCAGCGGTGACGTTCACATTGCTTATGGCGTGGTCGGTGATGGTCCGATAGATGTTGTTTTCGTCAGCGGCTGGGTGCTATCGAACTTCGGTGTTCCATGGGAGAGCAGCGCCGCCGATTTCTATCGCGATGTGTCGTCGTTCGCTCGCCTGATTTTGTTCGACAAGCGCGGCATCGGGATGTCGGACCGCACGCACGGGATCCCGGATCTCGAGACACGGATGGACGACATCCGTGCCGTGATGGATGCCGCCGGGTCCAGGCGCGCCGCGATTATGGGTTTCTCCGAGGGCGGGCCCATGTCGATGCTGTTCGCAGCGACCTATCCGGAGCGGACCGCCGCCCTGGTCCTTTACAGCACGCCAGTGTCGTGGCTCCGGACCGATGAGTACCCATGGGCGCCGACTCGTGCGGAAATACACGCATTCCTCGAGAGCGACGAGGGTGTCCGCGGCACGGATCAGTGGTGCGACAGCAGGCTTCGCCGACTTGCTCCGACGACCGCCGACGACCCGGCCACCAGGCAGTGGTGGCGCCGATGGGTGCGAAGCAGCGCCAGCCCCGGTGCGATCAAGGCGATGGCGCTGATGAACAGCGAGATCGATGTATCTGGCACGCTTTCGTCGATCCGGGTCCCGACGCTTACTCTCAACCGCGTTGATGACGAAGACGTGCCCATCGATTCGATGCGTTACCTCGCCGGTCGGGTGCCAGGTGCCAGGTTCGCGGAGCTAACCGGTGTTGACCATGGATGGTGGGTCGATTCCGGGCAGATCGTCGCCGAGCTCAAGCCTTTCCTGCTCGGGCTGTGGAAGCGCGGTGAATGGGACATGGTCGAGACCGACCGCGTCCTCGCGACCGTGCTGTTCACCGACATCGCCAACTCCACCGCGATGCTCGCCGAGGTTGGTGACCGTCAGTGGCGCGAACTTCTCGGGCAACATCACGCTCTGGTACGCCGGCAGCTCGTGCGCTATTCGGGACGCGAGATCGATACGGCTGGGGACGGCTTCTTCGCCAGTTTCGACGGACCCGCGCGAGCGATCCGCTGCGCGCGGGCGATCAGCGACGGCGTACGCGAGCTGGGGCTGCACGTACGCGCGGGGCTGCACACCGGTGAGTGCGAGATAGTGGATGGCAAGATGAGTGGCATCGCCGTGCATATCGGCGCGCGCGTGGCCGCCGAGGCTCAGCCAGACGAAGTCGTTGTGTCCAGTACCGTGCGGGACCTCGTGGCCGGTTCCGGGCTGAAGTTTCATGACCGCGGTTGCGTGCAGCTCAAGGGACTGCCTGGCGAATGGCGACTTTACTCAGTCGACCCAAGTGTCATCTGAGGAGTAGGCCGCGACCCGCCCAGGCGCTATTACCGCGGGTACAGAAGGTAGCGGAGAAGGCCGCCCTGACGGCCCGGTCAGCTGGCGGCGGTGAGCCGCCCGACGGGGACAGGCTCGCGTCGGCGTTTCAGCCAATGCCGCGTCATCTCGATCAGCGCGAGGCCCGCGAGGACGCCGACCGCATCCAGGAACAGGCCGACGATGATCGCGATGATCGCGTCCGCGTTGTCGCCGGTCAGCGACACCGTACCGCTCCAGCCGTCCCACACCGGGGCGCGCACGGTCATCGGCAGGCCGAGCGAGGCCACGCCCGGCCAACTGGCAGGGATGCCGCGGCCGCCGACGACCAGCGTGCCCTTGGTGATCGTGTCGCAGCCGCTGCGACCGCAGTCCTGGCCGTACGACGTGGGGAAGAACGTGGCCGTCGGGCCCGCGCCCGCCAGGTAGGCCACCCCGTTGACCTGGTCCGGCAGGTAGCCGATGGCCAGGACCAGGCAGCCAAGCAGCAGCAGCCGGCTAAACCAGGCGCTGACGTGGTGCCGCGGTGGGTACCGGTAGGCGTGCGCGATCAGCGGATGGTGGGAGGTCCCCATCCGGGCCTGATCCCGGACCGCGCCGTGGCGGCGGTGCAGCCGGACGGTGTCCACCACCGCCATGACCAGGCCGACCACGGTCAGCGCCAGCAGCACCAGGACCACCAGCCCGCTGATCACGCCCACTGCCCCGTTGGCGTTGGCCCACAGGTGCGAGCCGATGACCGTGAACACCACCAGGGCCAGCAGGCTGCCCCCGCCCGTCCAGCCCCAGCCCCGGCGCCGGTGCAGCAGCCGCACGGCGGCGTCGATCTCAGGATGCGCGCCCGTGTCCCCTATGCCGGCGCTGTCGCTGGAACCACCAGACCCCGTCCAAGACATAGGCGATATTGTCACCCATGTGCCTCGCTCGGCGCAGCCAGGTCCCGCTGGAAGATGTGCCCGGTGGTGCACGATGACACCGGCGGGCCAGCGGCTTTATCCTGAAGGCCCTACCTAGGATGAGTGATCTGGCATGCGGATCGCGGTGCTCGGGGCCGGGTCGTGGGGGACCACGGTGGCGTCCCTGCTGGCTAGTCGGCACGATTGCACCATCTGGTCCCGGGATCCGGAACTGGCCAGGGAAATCTACGAGCGCGACGCCAACTCGCGCTACCTGCCCGGCTTCCCGCTGCCGCCGGGGCTGAAGGCCACCGCGGACCTGGAGAAGGCCGTGCATGACGCCGACCTGCTGGTGGTCGGCGTGCCGACGCACGGATTCCGGACCATCCTGGTCGACGCCCGCCCGTACCTGCGGCCCTGGATCCCGGTCGTCAGCCTGGCCAAGGGCTTCGAGCGCGGTTCGCAGCTGCGCATGACGCAGCTCGTCGCCGAGGAACTGCCCGGCCATCCCGCCGCCGCACTGACCGGGCCCAACCTGGCTAAGGAGATCATGGCCGGGCAGGCGGCGGCGAGCGTGATCGCGACCGAGGACCTCGCCGTGGCCCGGGCGCAGCAGGCCACCATGCAGCGGGGCATGTTCCGGATCTACACCAACCACGACGTGATCGGCTGCGAGCTCGGCGGGGCGCTGAAGAACGTGGTGGCGATCGCGACCGGCATCGCGCAGGGGCTCGGCGTCGGTGACAACACCCGGGCGGCGGTGGTCTGCCGCGGCCTGGCCGAGGTCACCCGGCTCGGCGTGGCCATGGGCGGTGAGGCCGCGACGTTCTCCGGCCTGGCCGGCCTGGGCGACCTCATGGCCACCTGCATGAGTCCGCTGAGCCGTAACCGGACGCTCGGTGAGCAGCTCGGCGCCGGGCGGGCGCTTGACGAGGTGCTCGGCGCGACCAGGACCGTGGCGGAGGGTGTCGGTACCGCCTTCACCGTGCATGAGCTGGCCGAGCGCTACGGTGTGGAGATGCCCGTCTGTCATGAGGTGTACCGGGTCCTGGCCGGCCAGATCCCCGCGTCGGAGGCCTACCGCGGCCTGAGTAGGCAACTGCAGGCCGGTCACGAACGGGAGCCCGGCTGATGGCGGGGGAGCAGTGGTGGCCCTTCGACCGTTCCTGGGCCAATGAATGGAAGCGGAACTGGTCCGAGGTCCTCAACATGACCTCGGCCGCGAGCGCGTCCATAGGGCTGCCGCTGCCGAAGACACTGCCCGGTGATCCGTTCGCCGCGATCGTGGAGGCCGCCCGGGCCTGGCTCATCGGGAAGAAGCGAACCTTCCCGTTCGCCGGGCACGACCTGACCCTGGTCGTGGAGGACATTGCCATCCAGGGCGTGGACCTGGCCCGGGTGGTGGGCCAGTACGGCCAGGTCCGCATCACCGCGCGGGACGCCCAGTGGAACGGCTTTGAGCTCGAGCGAGTGGAGGTACAGGCCAGGAACGTTCACCTGCGTCCGGCCGCGCGGCCGACGCTGGTCGCCGCGCCGGTGCTGATCGAGGCGTTCGTCTCGGCCGCGGCCGCGTCCCGGCGGCTGGCCGCCACCTCCTCGCTGCTCGAGCTGGTCCTGACGGACGGCATGCCGCAGGTCGGCCTGGCGGGCGCGCCGTGGGTGCGGCTTGAAGTGCAGCCGGGGGCCGAAGGGCGGTCCCTCGTGGTCCGGCCGCGCGCCCTGCACCTGGGCGAGTGGCGGCTGCCGCTGCCGTCCCTGGCCTTTTACCTGGTCGTTCCCAACCTGCCCGGCGACCTGCTGCTGACCTCGATCGAACCGGCTCCGGGCGGCTTCCTCGTGCGCGGCACGATCGGCGAGTGGCGGCGGTCCCTGTCCCGCGACGACATCGAGCGCCTCCTGGCCGGGATGCGGGCCGGCCCGGACCGGCTGGACCTGTAGAAAACGATGGGACCAGCTGGGGAACGAACTCGCCGCGGGCCGCTGGCCGGTGTGCGGGTGCTCGAGCTCGCGGGCATCGGACCCGGGCCATTCTGCGCCATGATGCTCGCCGACCAAGGCGCCACCGTGCTGCGCATCGACCGGCCCGGACCGGCCGCGTCCCGGCCGGAACGCGATCTGATGAACCGCGGTCGCCGCTCGGCCGCACTCGACCTGAAGCACCCGCGCGCGGTCGATGCGCTGCTCCGGCTGACCGACACCGCCGATGTCCTGCTCGAGGGCTTCCGGCCGGGAGTGACCGAACGCATCGGGGTGGGTCCGGAGGTGTGCCTGCGCCGCAATCCGCGGCTGATCTACGCCCGGATGACCGGGTGGGGGCAGACCGGGCCGCTGGCCTCGACGGTGGGGCACGACATCGGCTACCTCGCCCGGACCGGTGCCCTGCACGCCCTGGGCCGGGCCGGCGGCCCGCCCCAGTTCCCCGCGAACCTGCTCGGCGACTTCGGCGGCGGCGGGATGCTCATGGCGTACGGCATCTGCGCCGCCCTGGTCGAGCGGGCCACCTCGGGGCAGGGACAGGTCGTCGACGCGGCCATCGTGGACGGGGTGGCGTCCCTGCTCGCGATGCCGTGGATGTTCATGGCCCAGGACATGTGGCGCGACGAGCGCGGGGTGAACCTGCTCGACGGCGGCGTGCCCTGGTACGACGTGTATGAGACGGCGGACGAGAAGTGGCTGGCCGTCGGCGCCCTGGAGCCCCGGTTCTACGCCGCGCTGCTGGCCGGGCTCGGCCTCACCGACGTCCCCGACCGCGACGACCCGCAGCACTGGCCAGAGCTGCGCGCGCTGTTTTCCGCCCGGTTCAAGGACCGGACCAGGGACGAGTGGGCCGCGGCCTTCGCCGGCAGCGAGGCGTGCGTGGAGCCCGTGCTGTCGCTGCACGAAGCCGCCGGCGACCCGCATCTGACCGCGCGGGAAACCTACGTCGCCCCCGGCGGCCTGACCCAGCCGTCCCCGGCACCTCGGTTTTCCCGCACCCCCGGTCAGCTGTCCGACCCGGCGCCCGCGCCCGGCCAGCACACCACCGAGGCCCTCACCGACTGGGGCCTGCCCGACGCCGCCGACCTGGTCGCCTGCGGCGCCGCCGTCCAGGCCTGACCGCAGCCGTAGGTAGGGAAAACCCCAGCACACGACGGAGGCAAACCGCATTCCGTCGGCCGGTCCGAGGCCCGTACCGTTGGCGCAGGAGCTGACGGAAAAGAGGGCACGATGGCCACAGATAGCCAGGCTGAGATCGCCGCTTCGGTGGCCGCCCTGCAGGACCTTGGCCCGGGCTATGACCAGGCCCTGGCCGAGGGGCTGGTGGAACGCATCGGCGCCGACATCGACAAGCGGATCGCGGCCGCGATCGACAACCGGGTCGCGGCGGAGGTAGACAGCCGCCTGCTGACCCAGCTGGACCGGTACGCGGGGTGCAGGCACCAGCGCCGCCGGGCCAAGCGCATGATCCGGGCCGAACGCCGCACGATCCGGGCCGAGCAGGCCGACCAATCCGCCCGGCAGTCCCTCATGCTGGCCATCGGGTCCATGCTGGTCGCCCTGCCGGTGACCGCGATCGTGCTCAAGGGGACCCCGGACGGCGCCGCCCTCATGCTCATGGCCCTGATCTGGGTCATCGTCGGCGTCATCAACGTGGTCTACGCCACGCGCAAGCCGCCGCAAGCCACCCGGGAGTGATCCGCGCTAGGACGCGGATTCCTATTCGACCGAGTCCTCCCGGACGGCGTCGCGGATGTACCGCCTGATCGCGAGGTCCTCGATCTGGTCCAGCCGTTTCAGCAAGTCACGGAGCTCGGCCAGAAAAACGACGCGTCGTTCCGCCACATCGGAACCGGCCTCGAGCAGCCCCCGGTTCCTCATCAGCTGAAGCGCCGTCTGGAACAACAGCACCGAGACCGACTCCGAGCTGCGCAGTCGGCGCTGGGCGACGTACTGCCGCCCGAGCCCGAGCGCCCGCTTGATCACCTCGGCGTCATAAGCCGAGGCGGGGGTGTCGTCGGCGGGGGCGTCGTGTACCAGCACGTCGGCCACCAGCCGGTACGCCTCGACGAACGGCCGCACCAGCAGATGCGACACCAGCGGCCGCATCCGCCCCAGCAGCGCGTCCGCCCCGGCCGGCCCGGCCCGCAAAAGCTCTTCCCAGTCCGGGCTTCCGGGTTCCTGCCGGTCCATCTCCTTGCGCACCTGGCGCCGGTGCTCGTCGCGGTCCTTGAAGTAGAACTCGAACTTCAGCAGGTCACGCAGCCAGCCGATCTCGGTCCAGAAGGCCTCCACCGGGTCGGTACCAGCAGCGGAACCCCCGGCAACCCGAAGCACCGCCAGCTCGCACAGCGCCGTGTCGAGCAGGAAATGGATCAGCGAGTTCCGGTAGAAGGTGGCGGCCAGCTGGTGGTCGGGCCCGATCAGCCAGACCGGCTCCGGGCCGTCCGCGACGCTGGTGACCAGCCCGCCCGCCGCCAGCGCGTCCAGCGTGGCGCGCACTGGCTCCGCCGCGGCCAGCGCGGGGACGCTGGCCGTCGCCGGGATGGCCCGGCTCGCCAGGTAGTCAAGCGCATCGGCCAGGGCCAGCCTGATCTGGTCGAAGGTGAGGGCGGCCCCGTGCATGGCCAGCAGGATGGTGGTGATCAGCGCGGTCGCGGTGACCGGCATGCCCTGGTTGATCCGCCAGGCGACCTCGAAGGCGATCTTGGTCAGGGCCTGCCGTTCGGCGGCGGGGTCGCTGGCGATCGGGCCGCCCGGGGGCCCGAGGAAGGCGCTCAGCGGGACCGGTTCGCCGAAGCGCACGTAGATCTTGCCGTAGTGCCGGGCACCCTGTGCCTTGACGAAGTTGTAGAGCCAGCCGAAGCCCTCCGGCTTCTTCTGCGCGCCGCGCGCGTACTCGGCGTACTCGGAGATCTCGTGCAGCTGGTCGAAGGTCACCGATACCGGCAGCAGCAGCAGGTCGTCCACGCGTCCGGCCAGGTAGGCATCGGCGGCGTAGGACAGCAGGCCGAGCCGCGGCGGGAGCATCTTGCCGGTGCGCGAGCGGGTGCCCTCGATCGACCAGGACAGGTTGAACCGCTTCTCGAGCACGTAGCCGACGTATTCCCGCAGCACGTACTTGTACAGCGGGTCATCGGCGGTCGAGCGCCGGATGAAGATGACCCCGGCCCGCCGCATGATCGCGCCCATCGGCCCGAACGCCATGTTGACGCCGGCGAACAGGTGCGCCGGCGGCAGGCCCTTCTCCTGCAGGGCGGCGGCGAGCACCAGCGTGTCCAGATTCGACCGGTGCGACCAGAGCAGGATGCCCGGCTGGCGCTGCGTCGCCGCGCGCAGCCGTTCGACCTGGGTGTCGTCGTAGTCGATCTGCGGGTCGAAGCCCCGCTGGAAGATCAGCCGCCCGATGACCGGCATGACGTCGATGAGCCGGCGGCTCCAGCCCGCGGCGAGCTCGTCCAGGATGTGGCCGGCGTCGGCCAGCGACGGCGTCTCGCCGTCCGCTCGCCGCACCGCGCGCAGCCCGGTCCGGAACCGGCGTGAGGCCAGGATTTCCTCTTTCACCAGGCTCGGCGTCTTGTACCTGGGCCCGTGGAGCTGGTACTCGGCGCGGTCGAGCGCGAGCGTGGCCCGCCGGGCCACATAGCCGGCGAAGTCGGCCTCCTCCCCGCCGCCGGTGGTCTCGACCCAGCGCTCCCGCAGTTCGTCGAGGGTCGCGGGCTCGCCCGTCAGCACGATGGCCCGGCCCGGGTGGCGGGCCAGAATCCGCCGCTGCTGGCGTTCGCTCGGGTGATACGGGTCCCGACCCGGCAAAAGGTCGGTCAGCTGGGCGGTCCGTCGGCCCGCGCGTTCATCCGGCAGCCAGGCCACCCTGACCGGGACCAGCCGGAGGTCCGGCTCGGCCAGCAGCGACTGAGGGATCCGCGAGCGACCGAGGCTAACCGGCGGCCGGGACGTTCCTCCGGCCGCCGCGATCCGGTCGCGGATGAGCCGCGCCTCGGTGGGGGTGCCGGCCTGGGTGAGCAGGACGGTTTCTGGGTGCGCCGCCAGCAGACTGGCCAGGTCCGTGCTCATGATTTTCCGGAACGGGCATCGGCTACCGCCCTCGGCCAGTCGCCCAGCAGCTCCACGTAACGCGCCCTGACCCGCTCGATCCGCATACCCAGATCATCCAGCGTCCAGTCGGCCACGCTGATCGGCGGCAGCACCGCGATGTCGACCGTGCCCGGGTTGAGCGTCGTGGCGTTGCGGCCCGCGACCGAACCCGAGTTCCTGATCACGACCGGGACGATCGGCAGCCCGGTCGCCATCGCGATCCGGAACGCCCCCTTCTTGAACGGTCCGACCGCCTGCGTGTCCAGCCGGGTCCCCTCGGGGGCGACCAGGATCGACAGTCCCTTGCGCGCGGCCTCCTCGACCGGCCCCAGGGCCGCGACGGCCGCCGCGCTGTCGGCCCGGTCGATGAACGCGGCGTCGAGCAGCTTGCCGATCGTGCCGAAGATCGGGTTGGCCTCGAGTTCCTTCTTGGCGATCCCGGTCCAGTTGTCTTTGACCAGCGCGGCCACCATGAACACGTCGAAGTTGTTGCGGTGGTTGAACAGGAAGACGGCGGGCCGCTGCGCGGTCAGGTTCTGCGCGCCGGTCACGTTCAGCTTCACGCCGTTCAGCGCGAGCACGGTCTCCGGCCAGAACCTGGTCAGGAAGTTGATGCCGGTGCGTTTGTTCCGGGTCAGCAGGCCGATGCCCAGCGCGCCCGCGGCCAGCGGGGCCAGCGAGCCCGCTCCGGCCAGGGCGCGGACCCGGGCCAGCGGGGTCCCCGCGTCCCGGCTCTTGAACCGCAGCACCGGCCAGCCGCGGCGGCCGGCCACCCGGGCCAGCCCCGGCCCGGGATTGACCGGCCGCGGGTTGCCGACCAGGTGCATGAGGGCGAGATCCTCGTCGCCGTCGGCGTAGAAGTAGCTGCTACTAAGGTCAACGTGATGCTCGACGGCGAACCGCTGGACGCTGGTGGCCTTGGTGGTGCCCCACACGACCGGACGTTCGATCTCGCCGGTCAGGATCCCCTGCTCGTCCACCACGAACCGGTTGCACACCAGGTGGTCGATGCCGAGGTAGCGCGCGACCGGCGCCGCCTGCATGGTCAGGGCCGACGAGCTCAGCACCACGGTATGGCCGCGTCGCTGGTGGGCCTGGACCAGTTCGCGCATCTCCGGGTAGATCAGGTCCACGATGGACTGCTCGAAGACCCGATCGCCCATCTCCTCGACGTCCTCGGCCAGCCGTCCCTTCGCCGATTGGACTGCTCCTTCGATGATGTTCTCGAATTGCTGCCGCCCGAGCCGGTACTCCAGCGCGAGCTGCATCATCCGGGCGAACTCCGCCGCCCCGACCTCCCCGCGGCGCAGCCGGTCCTTAGTGACGGCCGCGACCGTGAACCCGGCGACCAGCGTCCCGTCCAGGTCGAAGAACGCGCCGATCCGCGGGCCTTCCGGGCTGGCCTCGACCTCGGCCACCGATCCTGGCAGCCGCAGCGGCTGGGCCGCGCCGGGCGGCCGAGCGCCGTTCTGCGAGGCACTCGTCATGAGGGCCGTCCCAGCTCGAGTACCTCGTCAAACCCCAATTGCAGGTCCTTCTCTAGCTGGTCGGCGGCCGGGAACGAGGCCGTGTCATAGCGCACGGTCACGGTGCAGATGCCCGCCCGGGACACGAGTATCGCCATCATGGCCACCCGCGGCAGCGGCCCCATCGCGTACTGCCGCTCCACCTTCGCCCCGGCCAGGAAGGTCTCCGCGCCGTAGCCGGGCACGTTGCTGGCCTGGATGTCGGGAACGTTGATCCGCTCGCTGACCATCTGCAGCGCCCCGTCGGGGAGCAGGCTGAGGACCGGTGCGATCTGCCCGATCACGTCGATCGCCGGTTCACTCCGGCGCGCGATCACCTGCGCGCGGATCAGCCGGATCCGCTCGGCGGGGTCGGGTTCGCCGATCGGCGCGGCGATGGTGGCGCCGGCGAATCGGTTGCCCGAGGCCGGGTCGTCGTCGGTGCGCAGGCTGACCGGCAAGGTCAGTGGCAGGGCGTCGATCGGTACCCCCAGCGCCTGGTGGTACCGGCCCAGACCGCCGGAAAGCGCCGCGAGGTAGGCGTCGTTCACCGAGCCGCCCACCACCTTGGCCGCGGCGCGCAGGTCCGCGAGCGGCACCTCAAGCACGAAGGTCCGGCTCACCAGGCTCCGCCGGCGCAGCAGCGGAGACGGCGGCACCGGCGGCGGGCCGAGCACCCGGCGGGCGGAATCGGCGAATTCAATCGTGTCATGCACGGTGGGTCCCGGCCGCCTGATCAGGCGGCCGGCCATGGCGACCCCCCGGCCCAGCGCCCGGAGGCTGGCCGATGCGGCCGTCTCGGGCAGGTGCTTGAAGCTCTCGCGGAGCAGATCCTCGCCGCTCACGTCCCGGGGGATGGGGAGGGGGGGCATCGGGCGCGGGAGGGGATCCCGTTCGGTGTCGTAGACCTGCTCGAACAAGGCGATCCCGCCCAGACCGTCGGTGATCGCGTGGCTGAGCTTGGTCAGCAGCGCCGCGCGGCCCCCTTCGAGGCCCTCCACGTAGATCGCCTCCCACAGGGCGCGGGAGGTGTCGAGCGGCGACTGCAGGGTTAGCTCGGCCAGGTCCAGCAGCTGGCGCAGCGTGCCCGGGGCGGGCAGGGCGATGCGGCGCAGGTGGTAGTTCAGGTCGAAGTCGGGATCGACCACCCACTGCGGCGGCGTGGCCGGCACCGGCGGGACGACCACCTTCTGCCGCATCCTGATGACCACCCGGCTGGCCCGGTCGATCGCCTCGCGCAGCCGCCCCCAGTCGGCCGGGGTGTCCAGGATCTCCACGTTCAGGAACGCCGAGCGCGTGGCCGGCTGGGCCTCGCCCCGGTGCATCAGGTAATCGACCGGACTGAGTTCATCGGGCGGGCGGACCGGCGGTTCGGACATGATGTTCCTCAGGTGACGATTCAGGAGCGTGATTCTTAATATGCCAGAACAGCGCCGCGGTCGGTCGATCGCGATGAATGCGGACGAAATGGATGGGTTCCTCGGCGAGGAGCGGAGCTGCCGGCTGGCCACGCTCGGAGCAGGCGGCCCGCATGTCTCTCCGGTCTGGTTCATCTGGGACGGAACGGCCCTGTGGATCTACTCGCTGACCCGCAGCCAGCGCTGGACGGACATCGCCCGCGACCCCCGGGTCGCGGCGGTGATCGACGCGGGCCACGAGTACGCCGAGCTCCGCGGCGTCGAGATCGAAGGCGACGCCATCGTCGTCGGTCCCGTCCCGCGCACCGGCCACGAGGATTCGCCGCTCCCTGAGCTGGCCACCCCGGAACGCCTGATGGCCGCCAAGTACTGGCACGGCGAGCTGGCCCACGACGGCCGGCACGCCTGGCTGCGCATTACCCCGGGGAAAATCACGAGCTGGGACTTCCGCAAACTCGCCGCCCTGCCCGGCCGGGATTAGCCGCGCCCGCATCCTGGGGCAAGATAGTGGGTACGGCCCCAACCGCGTGCCCAGGTCGTCAGAGCCAGAACAGGTGGAGATGAAGTGAGCGACGAGGTACTAGTCGAGCGCCGCGGCGCGGTCCAGCTCATCGTCATCAACCGGCAGGAGGCGCGCAACGCCCTGAACCTGGCGGTCGCGACGGGGATCCGGGACGCGGTCGACGAGCTCGACGCGGACGACGAACTGCGCGCCGGGGTGCTGACCGGGGCCGGCGGCACCTTCTCCGCCGGGATGGACCTCAAGGCGTTCCTGCGGGGGGAGCGGCCTTCGTTCCCCGGCCGCGGGCTGTGCGGCATCACCCAGACCCCGCCGCGCAAGCCGCTGATCGCCGCGGTCGAGGGCTGGGCCCTGGCCGGCGGCTTCGAGCTGGTGCTGGCCTGCGACCTGGTCGTCGCGAGCACCTCCGCCCGGTTCGGCGTCCCCGAGGTCAAGCGCTCCCTGGTGGCCGCCGCCGGCGGGGCGCTGCTGCTGGCGCAGCGGATACCCCGGGCGATCGCCCTGGAGATGCTGCTGACCGGCGACCCGATCGACGCCGAGCGCGCCGCCGAGGTCGGCCTGATCAACCGGCTCGTGGACGATGGCCAGGCCACCGATATCGCGGTCAAACTGGCCATGCGCATCGCGGCGAACGGTCCGCTGGCCCTGATCGCCACTAAGGAGATCGCGGTCGGCGGCGCCGACTGGGACGGCGCGGAAAAGTGGGAGAAGGCGACCGCGCTGATGGCGCCGGTCTTCGGCTCCGAGGACGCCCAGGAAGGTGCCCGGGCGTTCACCGAGAAACGTCCTCCGGTGTGGAAGGGACAGTAACGTGGACAGGGATTTCTACGAGCCGGACCACGAGGCGTTCCGCGAGGTCGTGCAGGCGTACATCAAGCGCGAGGTCGCGCCCAACGAGCAGCGGTGGGAGGAAGAGCGCTCCGTCGACCGGCAGGCCTGGCTCGCGGCCGGCAAGCAGTCCCTGATCGGCATGCTCGTGCCGGAGGAGTACGGCGGCACGGGCACCAGCGACTTCCGCTACCGCTGCGTGATGATGGAGGAATTCGCCCGGATCGGCGCGACCTCGATCAGCTCGGGCTTCGGCCTGCAGGACGACATCGCCATCCCCTACATCGTCGATCTGGCCACCGATGAGCAGAAGGCCCGCTGGCTGCCGCCGATGGCGGCCGGGGAGTGCATCGGCGCGATCGCGATGACCGAGCCCGCGGCGGGCAGCGACCTGCAGGGCATCCGCACCACGGCCGTCCGCGCGGACGATCAGTGGATCCTGAACGGCGCCAAGACGTTCATCACCAACGGCATCAACGCCGACCTGGTCATCGTGGTGGCCCGCACCGACCCCGAGGCGGGCGCGCGGGGCATCAGCCTGCTGGTGGTGGAGCGCGGCATGCCGGGCTTCAGCCGCGGCCGCAAGCTGGACAAGATCGGCATGAACGCGCAGGACACGGCCGAGCTGTTCTTCGACGACGTGACGGTGCCCGCGGCCAACCTGCTGGGCAAGCTGGGCGGCGGCTTCGTGCACCTGATGGAGCGACTGCCCCGAGAGCGGATGTCGATCGCCGTCATGGCACTGGCCTCGGCCCGGGCCTCGATCGGCTGGACCGTCGAGTACACCACCCACCGCACCGCGTTCGGCCAGCCCATCGCCGCGTTCCAGAACACCCAGTTCGAGCTGGCCACGATG
>Ga0302326_10016008_pt1 | contig 15730 bp, 17 predicted proteins | sample Palsa_T0_3_FD_202264 | JGI IMG/M metagenome (GOLD analysis project Ga0302326, IMG submission 202264) | Peat permafrost microbial communities from Stordalen Mire near Abisko, Sweden - Palsa_T0_3 | ecosystem: Environmental > Terrestrial > Soil > Palsa > Peat permafrost | place: Sweden: Abisko...
GGCGGCGCGATCGCCCTCGGCCACCCGCTGGGCGCCTCGGGCACGAAGCTGATGGCGACCCTGCTCCACGCCCTGAAGGCGCGCGGCAAGAAGTACGGCCTGCAGACCATGTGCGAAGGCGGCGGCCTCGCCAACGTCACCATCGTCGAACGGCTCTAGCACCGGCCCGGCCCGCGGAACCTCATGGCTCCGCTGGCATTCCTCCTGCATAAGACCCCTCGGGCTGGAGGATGATGGGCGATGCGCGGCTCCCTGGTTCTGGCGGCGATCGCCGCGGCGGTTCCCCTGGCGGCCCGGGCCCAGCCCGCCGACGCGGTCTACGACGTCCCCGCGCCCCAGTCCCACGCCCGCGTGCCGGACGGCTGGGGCCTCTCGGCCACGATGCAGGGCCGCTCGATGGATCTCGGGGCCCGCGACGACGGCTGGGCCGAGGATCCGCGCGTCCAATCGCGGGACATCCAGGCCGGCTACGGCTGGCGCGGCCAGGCGGTCTCGGCCCTGGTCGGCTACGATCAGCACGACTTCGGCCCCAACAACCAGCAAGGCTACGGCCCCGCCTGGCGCAATGCCGACAACACCCGCCCGGGCGGCGGCGCCGGCGTGCTGGGCCTCAGCCTCGTGGTGCGGGCGCGGTAGCCGCCTTACCCCTCCCACCCCGCCGCGAACGGGAACCGCTCCGCCCAGAACGCCGCCAGTCGCGGGTCGGCGTCGACCCGCCGCACCACCGCGCTCATCTTCGGCGCCGCCTCGTAGAAGCGCCGCCGGCGCGAGCCCCAGCGCGAGACCACCGTCACATAGAGGTCGAGCACGCTGAGATCGTCGCCCAGCAGGTAGCGGCCAGGATCGACCTGGGCGTCCATGATCGCCCAGCACGCCACCATCCGCTCGGCCGTGCGGGCCTTCAGCAGCGCCCGCGCCGCGTCGCTCCCATCGGTCACCCGCGAGGGGTCGTCGCGGATCCAGAAGAGGCTGTAGATCGCCGCCGAGACGAAGCTCATCCAGCGCAGGAACGCCGGCCGCGCCGCCGCGGCCATGGTCGGCGCCAGCCGCGCCTCCGGATGCGCGTCGGCCAGCCAGATCAGGATCGCCGCGCTCTCGGTCATCAGCTCGCCGCCGGGCAGCGTCAGCGCCGGGACCTGCAGCATCGGATTGATCCGGGCGAGCTCCGGATCGGCGCGCTCGGCCAGGATGGTGCTGCTCACCACCCGATAGGGCAGGCCCAGCAACGTCAGCGCCGCCTCCACCGGCACGGAACCGCTGCCCTCCGCGCCGTGGACGATGTATTGATCCGACATTCCGTCCTCCAAGCCGCGATCTTGATCGCCCGAGAACGATTCGTTCTGCGGACTGTTGGTGGTATGATTCCCCACAAGGAGCGCCGATGGCCACCCTACAGGACGAAATCGCGGCGTACGAAGGGATGCGGCCAAGCCTTGAGTCCGCCAGCCTCGGCAAATGGGCGCTCGTGCACAGCCAATCTCTCGTCAGCGTCTTCGACGAGTTCGAAGAGGCGGCGGCCGAGGCGGTCCGCAGGTTCGGGCGCGGTCCCTTCCTGATCCGGCAAGTCGGCGCCTCCGCCGGTGTGCTGCCTGCCTCCGTGATGTATAGGCCGTTGAATGGCCCAAACGCAGTGCGGCTTCCTTGACGGCGCGGGAGTCACAGCCAGAGAGCTGTTGGTAAGCCTTGGACCAACCCTGAAGGTCGATATCGGCTTCGATCCCTCTTATGACGGCCGCAGCCCGCGCAAGCCACCGACGCTGCCGATGCAGAACGTCTGGGCTCTGATCGACACCGGCGCGACGCACTGCTGCATCGACAGTGATCTGGCCATGCAACTCAATCTGCCGGTCATCGATCAGCGCACCTACAGCGGCATCAGCGGCCCGATGCACGTCAATATGCACCTAGCGCAGATCCACACGCCGAATCTGAGCTTCACGTTCTACGGCTCGTTCGCTGGCGTGAACCTGTCGGCCGGCGGGTCGCGCCACGTCGTTCTCATCGGACGCTCCTACCTTCAGCACTTCACCATGACCTACGACGGTCCGGCCGGGTCCGTCGCCCTGGCTGATCCGGCGTGACGCACGCTCCCAGCGCCGCGTTTGCACTTTCCACAGACTTATTTTGTATGTCTTGGCGCTCAGACCACAAAATGTGGTGTCGTCGCGTCACGATGATGCGACGCGATTCGTGGGTGCGCGCGACGCTTCGAACGCCTATCTGGGGAACGGAATGACCGCTGTATTGACCTCCAACGTCCGCGCCCTGCCGGGCCTGCTCACACCGTCGTTCGGCTACAAGCCGTTCCGCTACCCCTGGGCCTACGATTTCTGGAAGCGCCAGCAGCAGGTGCACTGGATGCCCGAGGAAGTGCCGCTGGGCGAGGACTGCAAGGACTGGGCGGCCAAGCTCAACGACAAGGAGCGCAATCTCCTCACCCAGATCTTCCGCTTCTTCACCCAGTCCGACGTCGAGGTGAACGACAACTACATGGAACGCTACGCCCGCGTCTTCAAACCGGTCGAGGTGAAGATGATGCTGGCGGCCTTCTCCAACATGGAGACGATCCATATCGCCGCCTACGCCCTGCTGCTCGAGACCATCGGCATGCCGGAGAGCGAGTTCTCGGCCTTCCTCGAGTTCGAGGCGCTGAAGGCCAAGCACGATTATATGCAGCGCTTCGGCGTCGACTCGAACGCCGACATCGCCCGCACCCTGGCCATGTTCGGCGGCTTCACCGAGGGGCTGCAGCTCTTCGCCAGCTTCGCCATGCTGATGAACTTCCCCAGGTTCAACAAGATGAAGGGCATGGGCCAGATCGTCAGCTGGAGCGTGCGCGACGAGAGCCTGCACTGCGAGGGCATGGTCCAGCTCTACCACGCCTTCAACGCCGAGACCGGCGCGGTGACCAAGGCCGTGGCCGACGACATCGTCGACTGCTGCAAGACCGTGGTGGGCCTGGAAGACCGCTTCATCGACCTGGCCTTCGAGGCCGGCGAGGTGCAGGGCATGACCCCCACCGACATCAAGACCTACATCCGCTTCATCGCCGACTGGCGCCTGCGCCAGCTGAAACTTCCCCCCGTCTACGGCGTAAAGGAAAACCCGCTCCCCTGGCTGCAGAGCCTCCTATCCGGCGTCGAACACGCCAACTTCTTCGAAGCCCGCGCCACCGAGTACTCGAAAGCCGCCACCAAGGGCGCCTGGCAGGGCGAGCAGGGCGTGTGGACTGCGTTCGACAAGATGCTGGCGCGGCGGTCGGACGAGGGGGTGCATTAGGGCAATGCAGCGGCCGCAGGCACGGCGCCTGTCTTTCGACACGATCCTTGCGCGTATTACTGACACCGGCGCTGGGGCCAGCTCCAATGAGCTCGACCGCAATCTATTGCATTCATATGTCTGCCTGCTAAATAACAAAGAGTTGTGAGAAGCTGCCGTACAGTTAATTGACGCAGCCGTTCTCGTAAGGAAGGCCATTCGCAATCGATTGTGCAAGCTTGCCAGAGACTTTGGGCACTGCCCTTGGCGCCCTGGGTCTGAAATTGCTCAACGCGCCATAGACGCGAAGTTCCGCGCTCGGGTAGATTCGCTGCTTTCCGAACTATACCAACACCTCGGACCACCAACCCGGCAGTCGGTCCTCGAACGATGGATGGACCGAGGGACTTCAGGCAGATCGAATAGGTGGCGAAGAGCAACCAGGGATGACGACCTTCTCTTCAGCTTCGAGGTGCTCTTGCAAATTTGGCGTCGATGGCGTTCGGATCGAGCAGCCGCTCTCATAGCGATGCGAGCCCCGACTGATACTTTAGGGACTCTTTTGGCAGAACTGGTTGAGCATTCAGCCGAGGGCTGGATCATCTCACACGCCACAATGCGCGCAGCGTGTGTGTCTGAGGAAGCATGGGTAGCAATCCGGGAGACTTTCCCGGCGACTTACGCGTACCTATGCGCAAGAACTGGTCGCGAACTGAGAGACGACGACGCATTCGCGATCATAGATGAATGCGATCCGCTATCGAATGAGCGTGGCTTAGCGCTATGGTCTGTCGGGCAACTTGGACTTTGGCGCGTTCTGGAAACTGTTTGTGAAACCGCGAGGACATCAGACAGCGTGATTTGTTGCGGTTAGGCATCGCATTGTGCGCCTAAATGGCTACGCTGGCCGAACCTTCCAACCCTCGCCGGATTCACTTGCGATCGGCCCCGTCCCACCGCACATTCAAGCCATGGCGACACATACCGCAAAGCCCCCCTCGAGTTCCGCCAGACACGCGGCCGCCGTGCTCGGCCGCAGCCCGGCGACGGGTCGGTTGGTGCTGAAGCCGGCCTCCAAGGGCGGGACGATCACGATCCGGGCGGCGCAGCTGGCTGCCTGGAACGTTCGTAACGGTCACAAGAAGTAGTTGGCCGCTCGACAGCGGACATTGGCCGACGACGTTTTCGTCAACTGCCCGTTCGACGACGCTTTCGCGCCGATCTTCCATGCGCTGATCTTCGCGATCTACGCCTGTAGCTTCCGCCCGCGCTCAGCGCGGGAGCTGGATGACGGGGGGCAGAGCAGGATCGAGAAGCTGTTCACACTGATCGGCGAGTGCCGATACGGCATTCATGATCTCTCGCGGACGGAGCTCGACGCCGTCAATCATCTGCCTCGGTTCAACATGCCGCTCGAACTCGGCGTGTTCCTGGGCGCCAAGCGCTATGGCGGTGAGGCGCAGAAGGCCAAACGGCTGCTGATCCTGGACGTGGACCCGCACCGCTATCAGCGCTTCATCTCCGATCTGGCCGGCATGGACATCCACGCGCATGGCGCTGACCAGCTCCGCGCCGTCCGCGAGACCAGGAATTGGCTGGCGAACGTCTCACGACGAACGCTGCCGAGCGCCGATCGCGTTGTCAGGCTCTACCAGGCCTTTCAGGCCGAGCTGCCGGAAATCGCTCGCGAGTTCGAGTTCGATCCGGCCGCGATCCCTTACGTCGACTTCGAACGCATCGTCGCCGGGTGGCTTCTCGATCGCCCAGCCTGAAGGGCCGCGAGCGTCGCGTCATAGGCCGCCATTCGTCCGCGCAACAAGGGCCAGCGCCGGAACCAACCCCCACGCAGTCCTAGCGCGGCTACGGCGGGGAGTAGCTGCCCGGGATGTGGTCCAGGGTCAGGCCGCCGATGCCGGCGGCGATGGCGACGCCGGTGCCGCCTTCGACGCTGAGGGGCTGCAGCGAGATGCTGCGGTCCGAGCCGCCGACGAGGGCGTTGGCGCCCAGGCTCAGGCCGGCCGCCACGTCGGCGCTGACGCCGCCGTAGTCACCGGCAAGCGCGCCGGGGCCCACGGTGTCGCTCGGGGCGAACACCGACCAGACGATCTCGGTCTTGCCATGGATGCCGATATCGACGCCGATCTTGGTGATGTGGCCGTCATACTCCGTGGAGCCGTGCGGGCCGGCGAAGACGCAGTGCACCGCCCGCGAGGAGCCGACGATCATGCCAACCCCGCCGCGTTCGCGGCAGGTGAGCGTGCCGACCTTGATGCCGGCGTGGTGGTCCTGCGCCACGGCGACGCTTGAGAGTCCAAGCAGCGCGGCCAGCGATGCGCCGAGAAGTACGTATTTCATTCGGGTCTGAGTCCTTCAACATTCCGTCCGACCTTAGCGATTGCGGCGCGGGTCCGTTCCATGGCTTTGCGGCGACTCAGCGAATTCCTGCGCTCAGGCCCGGCAATGCGGCGCAAAAGTCACGGAACCAATCTCCAGCCCATCCGCTGGAGAGCGCGTCCGCCAACCGCGCGTCTCGCGCGGATTGATCCAATCGGGACTAGCAGTCCGACTGAACAAGTACCGGCACAGGGCGTCGTCGCAGGTCACGGCCCATGCCTATCCCGATCACCTTCCTCCTGCCGGTCGCGGTCATGGCGATCGTCATCTGTCTCTTCTCCGCGATCAAGATTCTGCGCCAGTACGAGCGCGCGGTGGTCTTCACCCTGGGCAAGTTCCAGGCGGTGAAGGGGCCGGGCCTCGTGCTGCTGATCCCGTTCGTCCAGGAGATGGTGCGCGTCGACCTGCGCATCCAGGTGATCGAGATCCCCACCCAGGACGTGATCTCGCGCGACAACGTCTCGATGAAGGTCGACGCGGTGCTCTATTTCCGCGTCGTCGACCCGGAACGGGCGGTGATCCAGGTGCAGAACTATCTGCCGGCGACCAACATGCTGGCGCAGACCACGCTGCGCGCGGTGCTGGGCCAGCACGAGCTCGACGAGATGCTCTCCGAGCGCAAGAAGCTCAGCACCGACGTCCAGGCCATCCTCGACACCCAGACCGAGACCTGGGGCATCAAGGTCAGCAATGTCGAGATCCGCACGGTCGAGCTGACCGAGAACATGGTCCGCGCCATCGCCAAGCAGGCCGAGGCCGAGCGCGACCGGCGCGCCAAGATCATCCATGCCGAGGCCGAGTTCCAGGCCTCGCAGACCCTGGTCAACGCCGCGACCATCCTCTCCAGCATCCCCGCGGCGATGCAGCTGCGCTACCTGCAGACGCTCACCGAGATCGGCGCCGAGCAGAATTCCACCATCATCTTCCCGATGCCGATCGACATCGTCAGGCCGTTCCTCGAGCTGCTCGAATCCGCGGGCAAGCCGGCGCGCGCCAACGGCGCCAATGGAACGGCGGCCGAGCCAGTTCCGTTGATCGTCCCGAGCTGAACCGATCACGATGCCCTCGCCCGCCGCCCTGAGCGCCACGTTCGACGCGTTTCTCTTCGCTACGGTGTGCGAGGAGCGGGGCGATATGCCGCTCACGGTGGTCTCGGCGCTGGCGCGGCTCGACCTCGATCCCTGGACCGAGGCGGCCGAGTTGGCGCGCATGCCGCCCGAGGGCGCGGCCCGGCGGCTGGCGTCCTTGCTCGCCGGCGTCGTCGCCAACCCACCCGCCACCACCGCGGCCCGGCTGGTGGCGCTGCTGCCGACGCAGGCGACGGCCGACGGTTCGTTTCGCGGCCGCCTGGCGGGGGCGATGACGGCCCCATCCGTCAGCGCGCTCCGGTTTGTCGTCATGCTCTTCATGGCCTCGCTCGCCCTCAGCGTGCTGATCGGCAACCTGGCGCCGCGCGCGGGCGCGCCGGGTGCTGCGCACACCCCCGCGCTTTCGACCGCCACGCCCCGCTAGGTGTGATCGGCTCGGGCGCCGGACGACGGCCGCCACGCCGCCAGCACGCCCACGAACGCCGCCGTCGTCACCGCCGTGCCCAGCGGCAGCCCCCACCCCAGCCCCACGCCGCCATCGTGGTAGGCGATGAAATCGCCCGCCGTCGTCCCAGCCGAACGGACGGCGACGATGGCGAGCCAGTAGGCGGCGCGGGTTCGCCAGCCGCCGCGGGCGCCCAGCGCCAGCACGGCCAGCAGCGCGGCGCTCAGCGCCAGCGTGCCCACGCCCGTGCCCAGCCGCAGGCTCTCGGCCACGCCGTCGCCGATGGCGGTGCCGAGCGTGCCGGCGGTGAGCATCGCGGCCCAGTACCAGCCATCGACGACGGGCCGGCGCCCGCCAGGCGGCCGCGGCGCGACCCTCAGCACCGCCAGCACCTGCAGCGCCTCCAGCGCGGCGATCACCCAGGCGTACTCCAGGCCGAAGGTGTGGGTGGCGAGGTCGGCCAGGTTGGTGGCCGCCGTGCGCAGCGTCAGGATCGCCGCCCAATACCAGGCTGCGCTGGGCCTCCGCGCGCGCCGCTGGCCGAAGATCAGCGCGGCGAACAGCGCGGCCAGCGGGATCAGGCCCAGCCAGTGGCCGAGGTGCAGGTAGAGCGAGACGAGGTCGCCCATGTTGCAGCCGGCGACGCTGGCGAGGCTGATCGCCACCCAATAGCGCGCGTCCACCGCCGGAACGCTCGCCGGCGACATCGGCGCGATGAGCCGGCGCGGGCGCGGCGCCGGCGCGGCGCGGGCGGCGTCCTCGGCCGAGGTCACGGGCGTCAGTTGTCGAACGTGCCGCGGAACGCCTCGGCGGCGTCGGCGCGGGTGTTGATCTCGAACATCACCCCGCCGGGGGCGCGGCAGAAGAAGCGCGAGCCGCGCACGTGTTCGATGACCTCGGTCTCCATGGCGACGCCGGCCGCCTCGAAGCGGGCGTGGAGCGTGCGGACGTCATCGACGCCCGGCAGCTGGAAGCCGAGGTGGAAGTTCTCCGGCCACGCGACGGCGCCGTCCGCGACCTGCTCGATGACGATGTCGAAGCCCGGGCGCTTCAGGATCCGGCTGCGGCCGAGCGGGGTCGACTCGCAGCCGAGATGCGTCTCGAAGAAGCCCGCCGTCGCCGCCGCGTCAGTGGAGGGAAAGCTGAGGTGATTCAGCTTCATGGTGGTGGTGATGTCGGTCATTGCCACACTCCTGGCCGCCGTTGCAACGCGCTCCGGCTCGACCGAGAAAATGCAAGCAATTGCTCAGAATCGGCAACTCGCATGCCGGCGGCGGCGGATTTCCGAGGCGGCGCAAGGGCCTGTGCGCCGACGCGCGCCGCGCGGCTCACATTTACGCGGCGCCTCGCAGATAGCCGAACACCGCGGCCTCGACCCGGCGCGCCAGGTCCGCGACATCGGCCTCGCCGCGCTCGCCGGCCGCGTCGGTGAGGCCCCGCACCATCGCCATCAGATCGGCGGCGGCGAGCGCGGGCCGCGGCTGCGGCGGCAGGTCGCCCCGCGCCAAGATCTCCAGCAGCATCGCGCTCAGCGCCTTCGCGCCGCCGGCCTCGGCGCGGATCGCCGGGCGGCTCTCCTCGACGTCGAGCAGCCGCGCCAGAGTCGGCCGCTGCAGCTGCTGGCGCACGCAGGCGCCGACGAAGGCTTTCAGCGCCAGGGTCCCCGTCGGCTCGCCCACCGCGCTGGCCGCCTCGGCGTGGAAGCGCTCGCCCTCGCGATGGATCAGCGCCAGGGTCAGCGCGTCCTTGCCGGGGAAGTATTGGTAGAGCGAGCCGATACTGACCCCAGCGCGGCGCGCCACCGCATTGGTGTTGAAGCCCTCCAGCCCATCGCGCTCCAGCACCAGCGCCGCCGCCTCCAACAGCGCCGCCACGGTCTTCTCCGCGCGGGGCTGGCGGGGCGTCTTGCGCGGTTTCAGCGGCGAAGCGGTGGGTGGACGGGTCATGGCCGTCTTATGCCGCGCCTGCTGCGGTTGAAGAAGCCGGCCGGCGAGCGTAGGCCGGCGCCTTCGCCCAGTAGGAGCCTCTGTGATCCATCGTCGCCGCCTGATCGCCTCCGCCGCCGCCATCGCGGCCCTGCCCGCCGCGCCAGCCCTGGCCCAGTCCGCGCCCTCGCCCGCCGCGGCGCGGCTGAACGCGCTGATGGACGACTTCATGCAGCGCAACCTGCGCCGCTCGCCCGAGGCCGCGACCTCGCTCGGCCTCGACAAGGGCGCGCTGGCCGCCGAGAAATTCAAGCTCGACGACCGCTCGCTGGCCCAGTCGGCGCGCGACAAGGCCGAGAATTTCGCCCGCCAGAAAGAGCTCGCCGCGATCGACCGCCGCGCGCTCGCCGGCCTCGATGCGGTCAACTACGACACCGTGGCCTATGTGCAGGACATCCAGGCCGAGGCCGACCGCCGGTTCGACTATGGCGGCGTCGGCGCCGGCGCGCCCTACATCCTGACCCAGCAGTCGGGCGCCTATTCCACCGTGCCGGACTTCCTCGACACCCAGCATTCCATCGAGACCGCCAGCGACGCCGACGCCTATCTCGCCCGGATGTCGGCTTTGGCGAAGGCGATGGACCAGGAGGCCGAGCAGGTGCGCCACGACGCCGGCCTGGGCGTGATCCCGCCGGACTTCATCCTGACGACGACGCTGGCGCAGATGAACGATTTCGCCGCCACGCCGGCTGCGGCGTCGACGCTGGTCTCGTCTCTCGTCCGCCGCGTCCAGGCCAAGGGGATCGCCGGCAGCTGGCAGGCGCCCGCGGCCAAGCTCTACGAAGGCGAGGTGATCCCGGCGCTGCGGCGGCAGATCGCGCTGCTCGAGGACCTCAGGCCCCGCGCCGTGCACGAAGCCGGCGTGGCGCGGCTGCCGGACGGCGAGGCCTACTACGCGATCTCGCTGAAGGCCGCGACCACCACCGACCTGACGCCGGCCGCGGTCCACCAGCTCGGGCTGGAGCAGGTGGCGCTGCTCACCGCGCGGCTGGACGAGGCGCTGAAGGCCCAGGGCCTGACCCAGGGCGCGGTGTGGGAGCGGCTGCGCGGCATGTTCGCCGACCCGCGCTTCCTCTACCCCAACACCGACGCCGGCAAGGCCAAGCTGATCGCCGACCTGAACCTCAAGGTGGCCGCGGTGCAGGCCAAGCTGCCGGCCTGGTTCGGAACCCTGCCGAAGGCCAAGGTCGAGATCCGCCGCGTGCCGCCGGCGATCGAGGCCGGCGCCTCCAGCAACTACCAGCCCGGCACCCTCGACGGCCAAAGGCCCGGCGCTTACTACATCGTGCTGCGCGACACCGCCGAAGACCCGTCGTTCCTGCTGCCGACGCTGACCTTCCACGAATCGATCCCGGGCCACCACCTGCAGGGCTCGCTGCAGCGCGAGGGGACCCTGCCGCTGCTGCGCAAGGTGATCTGGTTCGACGCCTATGGCGAAGGCTGGGCGCTCTACGCCGAGCAACTGGCCGGCGAGATGGGGATGTACGACGACGACCCGTGGGGCCACGTCGGCTACCTGCACGACGCGCTGCTGCGCGCCGCCCGGCTGGTGATGGACAGTGGCCTGCACAGCCAGGGCTGGAGCCGCGAGCAGGCGGTCCGCTACTACGTCGAAAACCAGGGCGACCCTGAGAGCGCCGCGGTCAGCGAGGTCGAGCGCTATTGCGCCGGTCCCGGCCAGGCCTGCAGCTACATGGTCGGCAAGCTGGAATGGCTGCGCCTGCGCCAGCTGGCCAAGGACCGGCTGGGCCCCCGCTTCGACATCCGCGCCTTCCACGACGCCGCCCTGCTCCCGGGCCCGACGCCGCTGAAGGTGCTGGACAGGGTGATCCGGGCCTACGCGGCCTGAGGGGCCAACGGCGCCTGCTAGCGGCCGGCCGGCGCGTGGATCTCCGCGATGTAGCCGCCGGGGAACTGGACCATGGCCGCGTGGCGCTCGCCGGACGCGTAGGGTCCGGCCAGCACCGCGGCGCCGGCCGCCGTCGCCTTGGCGAGCGTTCCGGCGAGGTCGGTGACCTCGTAGCCGGTGGTCTCGCGTCCATAGGGGAACGGCAGGTGGCCGTCGGTGACCAGCACGACGATCTTGCCGAAGCCGGACTCGATGCGAATCTCGCGGATCGCGGCGCCCGGGCGGCCGGCCTCGGCGCCAGGCGCCGCCGCATCGTCCAGCGTCACCTTGCCGTGCGAAAAGGCGACGAAGGCGCGCACGAAAGCGTCCGCCCAGTCCGGCGATACATAGACCCGGTTCTCGGGGATGGTCGCGAAGGCCGGATAGCTGGGCGGCGTGTTGTGGAAATAGAACTGCATGTCGACCCCGCCAGGCCACTGCACGACCGCGTCCTGGCCGATGGGATCGGGGAACGGCGCCACCAGCACATCCGCGCCGGCGGCCCTGGCGGCGGCGATCGCCGCGGCCATGTCCTTGACCAGATATCCTGTCCGCTCCGCGCCGAACGGGTAGGGGACCGGCGTGGTGAAGCCGAACAGCGAGATCGTGCCCGCCGGCGTCTGGATCGCCTGCCATTCGGTGCTGCTGGGCGTCGGCGTCACGTCGGTGAGCGCCGGCTTGGAGGCCGCGCCGCCGAAGGTGGCGGTGAAGGCGGCGGCGAAGCGGGCCATGTCGCCGGGCGCCATATAGACGTGCGCGGTGTCGTACTGTGGTCCGACGCTCACGTCCGGCGTGTCGGCGCGGACGGGCGCGGCCACCAGCCCGAGCAGAATCCCGAAACTGGCGAGGCCCGCGAGACGCATGGCCCCAGCTTAGCCGAGCCGCGGCGAAGTCAGAAGACGTGATCCCCGTAGGCGACCGGCTCAGGCTCCGGCGCCGGCGCGGCCGCCTTGCGTTCCGCGCCCAGCTCGAAGCTGTAGCGCCGCACGTCGTCCGGCCCCAGCCCGCGCAGCTCGACGCCGAAGCCCCAGAGGTCGGCGACGTAGCCCAGCACGGTCTTGGCCTCCTGCTCGGCCAGCGGCACGTCGTTGTGCAGATAGTGGGTGAGCTGCAGCTTGCGGTCGCCAGCGAGGTCGGCGGCGGTGACCTGGATGTTGGGATCGCGCGCGCCGGGATCGTACTGGGCGGCGAGCGCGCGGCGCACCTCGGTGTAGCCGCGCTCGTCGTGGATCGCGGCGATCTTGTAGTGGCTCTCCTTGGCGCGGTTCTCCAGCTTGAACAGCTTCATCTTGCGCATCAGCTGCGGTGAGAGGAACTGGGCGATGAAGCTGTCGTCGCGGTAGTTGGCCCAGGCGGTCTTCAGCGCGCCCAGCGCGTCGCCGCAGCCGGCGATCTCGGGCAGGTAGCGGCGGTCCTCCTCGGTGGGGTTGGTGGCGACGCGCTCGATGTCGCACATCATCTCGAAGCCCAGCGCATAGGGGTTGAGGCCCGAGTAGCGCGGGTCGTCGAAGTCGGGCTGGAACACCACCGAGGTGTGGCTGGCGAGGAACTCCAGCATCGCCCCGTCGCTGATCTTTCCCAGCTCGTGCAGCCGGGTCATGATCTTGTAGTGGACGAAGGTGGCGCAGCCCTCGTTCATCACCTTGGTCTGCCGCTGCGGGAAGAAGTACTGGGCGACGTTGCGGACGATGCGCAGCAGCTCGCGCTCCCAGCTCTTCAGCCGCGGCGAGAACTTCTCCAGGAAATACAGCAGGTTCTCTTCCGGCAGGTGCGGCGCGCCCCGGGCGCTCTCGCCCGGATCGCCGGCCGGGGCCTCGCCGCGCTTGCCCCGCGGCGTCGGCAGGGTGCGCCAGAGGTCGTTGTAGCTGTCCTGGAGGTGGCGTTCGCGCGCTTCGAGGCGCGACTGCTCCTCGGCCAGGCTCGGCCGGGCGCGGCGGCCGTAGCGGTTGACGCCCTGGTCCATCAGCGCGTGGCCGGCGTCGAGGATGCGCTCCACCGCGTCGATCCCGTGCCGCTCCTCGCAGCGCGAGATGTAGCTCTTGGCGAAGTTCAGGTAGTCGAGGATGCCGCTGGCGTCGGTCTGCTCCTTGAACAGATAGTTGTTCTTGAAGAAGTGGTTATGGCCAAACGCCGCATGCGCCATGACCAGCGTCTGCATCGTCATGGTGTTCTCTTCCATGATGTAGGAGATGCAGGGATTGGAGTTGATGACGATCTCGTAGGCGAGGCCGCTATAGCCCTTGCGATACATGGCCTCGTCGCGGGCGAAGCGCTTTCCGAACGACCAGTGGTGGTAGAAGATCGGCATGCCGATCGAGGAATAGGCGTCGAGCATCTGCTCGGAGCTGATCAGCTCGATCTGGTTCGGATAGGGGTCGAGGCCCATCTCGCCGACGGCGATCTGCTCGATCGCATCGTAGGTGCGCTTCAGCGTGTCGAAGTTCCACTCGCCGGTCTCGAACAGCAGCTCGCCCATCGCCTACTCCTGAGCCCGGTTCACGCGGCCATGCGGGTCTTGGCGAACAGCTGGTGGAACACCGGGAACACGTCGGACTTGTTGAACACCCGCTTCATCGCGAAGTTCGGCCGCTGCTCGGCCGCCGCCGCATAGTCCTTCCACAGTTCGCTGACGTTGAGGCTGGACATGAAAATCTCCGCCTGCCGCGGGTCGTAGACCTCGACATAGGCGAAGTACTGGCACAGCGGCAGGATCTCCTCGCTCAGCAGCTGGCGACACTTGGCGCTGTCGCTGGAGTAGTTGTCGCCGTCCGACGCCTGGGCGGCGTAGATATTCCAGTCCTGGATCGGATAGCGCGCCTCGATCACCCGCCGCATCTCCGCCAGCGCCGAGGAGACGACGGTGCCGCCGGTCTCGCGGCTGTTGAAGAAGGTCTGCTCGTCGACCTCCTTGGCCTCCGAGGTGTGGCGGATGAAGACCACCTCGACGCGCTCGTACTGGCGGGCGAGGAAGAGGTGCAGCAGCAGGAAGAACCGCTTGGCCAGGTCCTTCATGTCCTCGGTCATCGAGCCGGAGACGTCCATCAGGCAGAACATCACCGCCTGGGCGGTGGGCTCGGGCCGCGGCTCGAAGCGGTTGTAGCGCAGGTCGACCGGGTCGATGTAGGCGACGCGGCGCGCCTTGGCGGCGAGCTGGCGGCGCGCCTGCAGGCGCTCGCCCAGCCGCGCCTGATCCGCCGCGCTTCGCGTCTCCAGCGCTTCCAGCTCGGCGATCTCGCCATCCAGCGCCGCCAGCGCCTCCGGCTTCGGCCGGCCGAGGCAGATGCGCCGCGCCAGGCTGTGGCGCATGGTGCGGATCAGGTTGAGGTTGGTCGGATTGCCGCTCGGGCTGTGGCCGGCGCGGTGCCACTTGACCACCGCGGCGTCCTTGAACCGGATCTTGGCCAGGTCCGGTAGTTCCAGCTCCTCGAACAGCACGTCGAGGTATTCCTCGCGGCTGAGGGTGAAGCTGAAATCGTCCTCGCCCTCGCCGTCGGGCGAACCCTTCGAGCCCTTGCCGCCCTCGCCGGACTTCGGCTTGGGCAGGGTGTCGCCGCGCACGAATTCCTTGTTGCCCGGCAGCACCTGGTCGTGGTCGCCGCCCTGCGAGGAATGGCGCAGGCGCGGCTCGGCGATCCGCTTCATCGGGATGTTGACGACTTCCTTCGATTCCACATCGCCCAGCGCCCGTTCGCGGATCGAGCGCACCACCGCGTCCTTGATCGCCGTCTTCGCCAGCCGGATGAAGCGCTGCCGGTTCGGCAGGCTCTTGCCGCTCGGGTTCAGCCGCCGGTCGATGACGTTGACGCCCATGGCGCTAGCCCGCCTTGTCGACGCGCATGTACCACTCGACCAGGCGCCGGGTCTGGCGCGCGGTGTAGCCGCGGCTGACCATGCGCTCGACGAAGTCGAGGTGCTTCTTCTCGGTCTCCTTGTCGCCCTTGGTCGAGAAGCTGATCACCGGCAGCAGGTCCTCGACCTGGCTGAACATCCGCTTCTCGATCACCTCGCGAATCTTCTCGTAGGAGGTCCAGGACGGGTTCCTGCCGCCGTGCTGAGCGCGGGCGCGCAGCGCGAACTTCACCACCTCGTTGCGGAAGTCTTTCGGGTTGGCGATGCCGGCCGGCTTCTCGATCTTGGAGAGCTCCTGGTCGAGCATCTTGCGATCGAACAGCTCGCCGGTGTCGCTGTCCTTGAAGTCCTGATCCTCGACCCAGGCGTCGGCGTAGGCGACGTAGCGGTCGAACAGGTTCTGGCCGTAGTCGCTGTAGCTCTCGAGATAGGCCTTCTGGATCTCGTTGCCGATGAATTCGGCATAGCGCGGCGCCAGCTCGCTCTTGATGAACTCGATGTACTGCTTCTCCACCGCCTCGGGGTAGCAGGCGCGGCGGATCGACTGCTCGAGCACATACATCAGGTGCACCGGGTCGGCGGCGACCTCCTCGTTGTCGAAGTTGAAGGTCTCGGCCAGGATCTTGAAGGCGAAGCGGGTCGAGACCCCGTTCATGCCCTCGTCCATGCCGGCCATGTCCTTGTATTCCTGCATGGACTTGGCCTTGGGGTCGACGTCCTTCAGGTTCTCGCCGTTGTAGACGCGCATCTTCGAATAGAGGTTCGAGTTCTCGTGCTCCTTCAGCCGCGAGAGCACGCAGAACCGCGACAGCATGTCGAGCGT
>Ga0302326_10016009_pt1 | contig 15730 bp, 13 predicted proteins | sample Palsa_T0_3_FD_202264 | JGI IMG/M metagenome (GOLD analysis project Ga0302326, IMG submission 202264) | Peat permafrost microbial communities from Stordalen Mire near Abisko, Sweden - Palsa_T0_3 | ecosystem: Environmental > Terrestrial > Soil > Palsa > Peat permafrost | place: Sweden: Abisko...
ATTTGAGGAATTAGAGTATAAGGAAATTGCCAAACGGATGAACTGCTCTATCGGGACGGTGATGTCCCGGTTGTTTTACGCGCGTCGCCGAATGGCAACGTTATTGGCAAGTTTAAGAAGAGAGAATTCAGAATGAAACATGATTTGGAACTAAAGGTTCAGGCCTGGCTGGATGGAGAGTTGCCGGAACGTGAGGCGCGGCGCATGGGCGAGTGGGTCGCCCGCGATGCCGAGGCGTCCGCATTGGCGGCGGAGTTAGGCTGCATCAGGCAGGCCATGTTCCGCAACGAAACGGCCGGCGCCCTGGGGGAAGGCCGGGAGTTCTATTGGAGCAAAATCGAACGGCAGATTCAGCGCGAAGCCGGCCCAGGCCGCACCGATGATCTGCCTTGGTATGCCCGCTTGCGCCAATACATGGCGCCTCTGGCCGGCGCAGCGGCGCTGGCTTGCGTGCTGTTGATGGCCGTCTGGCAAGGCGCGCCGACCTTTGACGAAATATCCTCCACCGGTGAAGGCATGGAGGCAGTGACCTTTCACGATCAATCCGCTCAAATGACCGTGGTGTGGCTGCAAGACAGCAGCGCGGGGGCGGAAGACCAAAGTGCCAAAAAGACCATCCGATACGAGGATGAGCCTGGCACTGTTATTGATCTGGAGTGAGATTTTAGAATAAGCCAATGGTTGAATGCTATTATATGCGCAACGCCTCTCGACTTCTTTTAACCACATTCCTATTTGTCGCCACTGTCGCCAGCGCCGGTGATCTGAAATTGGAAGCCCGGCTTGTTTGGGGCACCAATGATGAAAAAGGAGGCCCCAACTGCAAGCCGGTTGATCCGACCTTGTATGAGAAGCTGCACGGGACATTCAAATGGAAGAGCTATTTCGAAATTACCAATCGATTGGCCGGCATTCCGCTCAACCAAACCCGGGATGTGAAAATGAGCGATCACTGCACCCTCCGCATTAAGAACCTCGGCGGGTCCCGCGTGGAAATCAATTGCATCGGCGAAGGCAAGGAAGTGCATAAAGGCGCTTACACCTTGACGCCTCCCAAATGGGTGGTGCTGGGCGGCAACAGCACGAACAACACCGCCTGGTTCATCGGCCTGCGGGCCAATGACCCCGACGCGAATAAAGCCATCAGCAAGAATTGAACTGCGGAATGGCTCCTTACTGCGGGGGCGCGCCAGGGTTGCGGCTCATCATCAAGCTCATCATGTCGTCGTACTTTTTGAAATCCGCCGGGGGATCGAATTGGGCGTCATCGGGCTTGCCAAGTTTCACTTCTTTGAAAAGCATCACCGTGTCCTGACCCGCCTTGCTGGTCAATTGAATCTTGACCGGAAACTGTTTCAAATCGCCCGCATTCCAGACGGTGGCTTCATGCGTGACGCCATCGGGGCCGGTCACGACCACCTTGTTCTTGACGCAATCATGGCCGTCGATGGTTTCCTCGCCCTGCTTGGCCGTGTCTAACTTGTAGGCCGATGGGGGCGTATTTGATTCATTGAGCGCCATCGTGGTGTAAGCCTTCATATCAGGATAAAGCATAAAATTCACATCCTTGTCGGGGCGCGCGATCATGGTCATCTTGCCCATGCCCATCTGCTTCATGCGCGCGAGGGCCTGGGGAGGAATGTGGCCGCCTTGCATGGTGGACATATCCATCTCAAAACGGTTTTTGCCATCCAAAAAAGCCATCTTTCCCGTCATGGTCATTGGCTCGCCCGAAGGCTGGGCGAGGTGCAATTCCATGGTGGCGGAGAAGCCGGTGTTGTCGCCGAAAAGCTTGGCCATCGCACCGTCGAAACTCGGCGAAGGCGGACCCCCAGGCTGCCCGTGAGCCGTGACCATGGTGAAACCGACGAGGACGGATGCTAGAAAGATGAAGTGCTTTTTCATAAGGCGGATGGAATCAATCTGTTTGACATCTGTAATAAGTAACCTAGTCCAACCGCTAATACAAGTACGGAAATCGACCTCGCGCGAAGCGGCCAGTCCATGAACAGCAGAGTGGAAACCGTCTCATAAATGATGATCGTGGCCCAGGTCACTCCCAGCCACAAAAGAGGCTCTTCTATGGGCAGCCCGGAAAAACCGTTGATAAACAATCCCAGCATCTGCCGGGATTGAAAACCCCACCACTGGTACGGCACTGCCAGGGTCGCCTCCCAAAATAAACTGACGAGCAGGATAAACAGAAAACCCAAACTGAACGCCCGCCAATTGATGAATGGACTTGCGACGGGGAAAAACAGAATGCTAGGCGTGAGAGCCACCAGCGTGAGAAACAGAAAATATCCGGGAAAACCGGCGTGGTCCGTTTGCGGGCCGAATTTCTTGTAAAGCAACCCGATCCCAAAGACAACGATCCCGAAAATGGCCGAGGCCGGATGAAACGAAATGACATCGCGCCAGCGCGTGCTTCGGCGCGGCGCGTCATCGGCATTGTAGGCTCGAAACCAAAATTCGTCCCCCCAGACATAAACCAGCAGCACGGCCAGTGCGCCGAAAACGTAGAAACCGATTTCTTCGATGGGAATCACTTTCTGCCAACCTTGCGCGAAAGAGTATCCTGTAAAACATATTCCCAAAACGGCGTCCCGATTTGGGAACGTGAAAAAGCTCAACCCAAAAAACACATCCAGCAATATGCCGCCGCAGGACACGATCGCGGTGGTGATCCAAAACGCCCGGTTTTGAACGCGGCTTTCCCAACGGCGGCCCAGCCAGAGGGCCAGCACCACAACCGGCGTCACAAAAAGCGAAAGACTCCAAGTGTATCCGCGCGGAGATGGATTGGCCGTCAAATCGCCGACCAGCGGGCGCGGCTGGGCGATCGTCAGCAGAGTCAGCGCAAACGGCACGACCAGCACCGCCGCGACGGCGAGCAAGACCCGGTAGTCCTTGGAACATTTTTTACTTGACGATCCAGGGTTCATTTGTTGGCTGACGCCGGGCGTGCCTGGCCATCACTCTTGAGATGTCGTTGTTGGCCGACTGCGTAAGCTTCCGCCAGCCATTCTTCGACCTCCTCATCCACCTCCGACACCGAAGAAAAACGGAAGTGATGGACATGATTTCTGGGTGAAATGGTGTCAATCCGGCGGATGCGCGGGTGCTCCATTCTGCGCGCGAGAACCACGTGGCCATCCACCCATCGCAAACGCGGAGTCAATTGCGCGAAGGACATGCGCACTTGAAACGCGATGCGTGTTTTTTCCGGCAGCACAATCACTTTTCCCGTGCGCTGAAGGGTCGCCAGCACGGCGTCAAAAATCGCGCGGATTTCCGCGGGCTTGCCTTCAAAATGCGTTTCCAAATTATGCCGGCCGCAAGAATGTGATTGATTGCGATTGGCGAACCGCCGTTTGCAAACAGGGCATCGCCAAAGTGGGCGCTCAGAGTGCTTGTTCATGGGAGGTTGTTCCGTTCGCTTGACATCTTCGCCAAAATTCACGGTCGCGCGATGCAATACAAATGGTGCGGCGTGCGGATGAAGGCCTCCTGGTCCACCAGCGCCATCGAGGCGTCGGTGTGGTGGGTGTCGTCGTCTAATTTGTTGACAGCTAGAATTTCCGCCTTCGGGCCTTTTTGCAACACGACGCATGTTCCCTCACGGCTCAAAATATAGACGTGGTCCCGCGCCGCCACGGGCGAGGCGTACACACCGTGAATCGCCTCCAAGCGATCACGGTCGAAATACTCCTCGCCGCTCTTGGCGTTGAAGCACGAGACGATGGCGTCGTTGTTCTGCATGACGTAAAGGTAATCCTCCGCCAACAAGGGAGAAGGCACGTAGGGCGTGCCTTTGTCGTGACTCCAGATAATGGCGTCGCTGCCCGTCAGATCGCCGGTGCGGCCCAATCGGATGGCCTGCAAGGCGTTGCCGCGGAAACCGCTTGTCAAATAAATAATGCCGCCCGCCGTCACAGGGCTGGGGATGGCATTGGCCGTCTGGCCGGAACAGGACCAGATTTCCTTGCCCGTGGCCAGATCGTAACTGCGCACTTTTTTGGTCGCGTTGACAATGACCTGCTTCTGTCCGTTGAAATCCAGGATCAACGGCGTGGACCAGCCGGTCGCCTCGTCGCGCGGGGTGCGCCAGAGTTCTTGGCCCGTCTGTTTGTTCAGGGCCAGTATGAAATCATCGCCTTCGGTATCCCAATTGACGACCACCGTGTCGCCGCTCAAGGCTGGAGAGGCGCCTTCGCCGAAGCCCATTCTGGTCTTCATTTTGCCGAAGTCCTTTTCCCATTTCAGATTGCCGTCAAAATCATAGCAATGCAGCCCGCGTGAACCGAAGTAGGCCAGCAGCAACTTTCCGTCCGTGACCGGGGAAGCGGAAGCAAAGGTATTGTTCTCCTGGCGTCCTTCGTGGGGCGCCTCTTCACGCGCCGTCTTCTGCCAGAGCGTTTTGCCCGTGGCACGGTCCAGGCAGAGGACCACCCATTGATAAATTTCGTCGGGCGCATTGGGCGCGACTGGCGCGGCGGGTTTCTTGCCCGAGTCGATGGCGGAAAGGATGAAGATCCGGTTATCCCAGACAATGGGGGTGGAATCGCCTTCGCCGGGAACGGGCGTTTTCCATTTGATGTTGTTGGTTTCGCTCCAGGACACCGGCGGGTCAGCGAGCGGGGCGAAGCCGGTGGCGAGAGGCCCGCGCCATTGCGGCCAGAAGCGATCGGCGGCGGAATCGGCCCAGGCCGAACCTGGCGACAGCGTCAACACCCATGGCAGAAAAAGAAAACACAGGAAGTTGGCGCCAAGCCGTGAGAGGAACGAAGCATTCATAATGAGCATGAGCAAAACATTTTCAGGCCAACACCTGTATGCCGCAAAACCTGCCGCTTGCCAAGTGATTATGGAGTGACATGGTATGTTCTTCATCCGCTGACCTTCTCGAAAAAACTTTTCGCCATTGGTCGGATTAGGTCGGATTAGGTCGGATTGGGTCGGATCAAGGTCGGATCGGATGGGCGAAGTGCCAGGCGAAAATCCCGCGAGCATACGCACCTAATATATTTTTTCATTTTGGTTTGACCAGCTTTGACCAGGTTTGACTTGTTTTGACCATCCTTAACCAGCTTTGACTCGGTCAAGGCCGAGTCAACCCACGTCAAGGTGTATGGCGCAGTTTTCCAAACCTGCCGTCTTGCCGACTTCCAAGTCGATTTCGCGAATTTGCGGCCGGCGGGTTTGGAAGCCTGCGGCGCGGCAGACTTGGAAGTCTGCGTTACGCTGAACAGATACGACGCCGCTGCCATTATCCTTTTTACATTCATGAAGCCATATTATCAGAATCAGCCAAAACCGAAAACCTACGGTAGGCTTTTTGGCACGATTTTTTTGGAGGCTTCCTGGCGATGTAAGCTGCTAACCATCAAAGCTTTGCAGAGCAGATAATTCCAAAGAATCGAAAAAACTCAAAATAAAGTGTTTTTGTGAAGGGTCAAAAGCGTCGTTTTGCTGCCAAAACGCCCAAAAACAGGGCCTTTTTTGCTGTCAGTACGTTTTTTGGAGATTGGCCCAGAGCGGGTTGAATGTTGATGGGGAGCTACTTACATTCATTCTTGGAACCCACGCGTTCTTGGTTCCGGGGAGCACGCGCGCCCCCGCGTGTGACAGTCGGCGCCCTCGCCGACTGCTTCCGCTCATCCCACAGGAAGTAAAGAAGATGCCAAGAAGTGGTCGGCGATGGCGCCGACCACGACACGCGAGGGCGCGCGTGCTCCCCAGACCAATGTCGTTCTGTCGTTTGTATTTGGGGTCGAAAACATACCTTGACGAACATTGGCTTATCCTGTATTTGTTGACTTGCAAAAAATCAACTTATGTCCCGGCCATCCATCGTTTTGCTCCGGCGTTCTTATGGGACAGGCAATTATGCCTCCTGTCATGCTGCCTTTCTCCGGCGTCCCGGCCTCTTGTTAGGCGTGTTGGCTTTCATGCTGGCCCTCGGGTCCGCCCGCGCGCAAATCCAGCAAGCCTGGGTCGCCCATTACAATAACGGCATCGCCAACGGAACCAACCAAGCCGTCAAAATGGCCCTGGACTCGGCGGGAAATATCTACATAACCGGCGTCTCAGAAAACACTAATTCCCAACTCGGCTACGTCACGATCAAATATGCCCCCAACGGCAATCAGATTTGGGTAAGCCGCTACGATTCCGGCACTTACCCGACAGCCACGCCCGCAGCGATGGTTCTTGACAGCAGCAACACTGTCATCGTAACCGGGAGCGCTCTGACAATCAAGTACGATCCGAACGGCAACCTGGTTTGGACTGCTCCTTACGCCGGTACAGCTTTGGCCTGCGATGGGATCGGGAACATATATGTCGGAGGATTTGGGACGAATTTCAACACGGTCAAGCTGGCTCCCGAAGGAACAAATTCCTGGCTGACAACTTATAACGATGTCGGCCCAACTATATCCCAGTCTGTTTTAGTGGATAACGGGAATAACGTCTATGTGTCTGGTCTCGACTCGTACCAATGGGTGTCAACATCGGAATATAACCCAGACGAAGGTTATTTCGCCGTTGCTCTTACGACGATCAAGTATGACTCGAACGGTAACCAAATTTGGGAGGCAAGTCAGGCAGATGGTGGCTCAAGTGGGAGCGTGGTGATTGGAGGAGCATCTCTCGATACCGCCAACAATCTTTATCTCGTCGCCAATTTCGGGGCAATAGGCAATGATTACGTAACATTGAAATATGCAAGCAATGGAAATCCTCAATGGATGAGGTTTTTTGGGCCTGGCAATGGAGGAGCTTTTGGATTGAGTCTCGACAGCGCTTCAAACGTTTTGGTGACAGGGCAGTATCCACATGACTATCCGAATTTGGCGTATGGGACGGAGGCGGTGGACACAAATGGAAACGAAGTATGGATAAGCTATTACCCACAAGTCGTGATTCCTCGACAGTCGCCCGGTATAGTCAATTCAGCAAACGGAATTGCCACGGATGCAAATAATAATGCTTATGTAACTGGCTACTCGCCCGGCACAAACTCACTCAACGACATCGTGACCATTGCGTATGGTCCGAACGGCAATCAACTCTGGCTACAACGCTACAACGGACCGGGCAACGGTAATGATGTGGGCAATGCCATCGCCGTTGATAACAGCGGCAACGTTTATGTCTCCGGCTACGACACCACCACGGCGGGCGGGACGGAGATTGTCGCCATCAAATACTCGCCGCTTATTTTGCAGCCGCGCTCGGATGGGTCAGTGCTGTTGCAGGCGCAAGGAGCGTTTGGGGAAAGTTTCGAGTTCCTGGGGAGCACAGACCTGCTCAATTGGGTCAATCTGGGCAGCGTCGCCGCCGATAGCAACGGCCTGGCTCAATTCACCGACACGAATGCGCCCAACTATCCCGCCCGCTTCTACAACACTTCGCCACAGTGAGAGGGCGAAGGATGAAGGATGAAGGATGAAAGGAAAGTCACCTGCCTCCAACCGTCGCGTTCGTGCCGGTCATCCGCAGCAATGGCCGCGGCTCTTTCTGTGGCGGATATTGACTCGAAATGTAGCCCGGATCTAAATTAGAATCGATCCCAAAAATATCCTTCACGGCATTCTCGATGAAGCCGAGTCTTTCGACAAAAACCGAAACCCAATGTGATTCCTGTCCATAATCCAATCCCCAGGTCCACAGCGTTCCGTCCGAGGTCATGCCGATCATGGTTTGGTAAGTGCCCCACACCGAAACCCAGTCGGTCCGCCGGCCAAAAAGGAGCGGCCCGGTCAGGGGCGGAGACGGGAGCGAGTTCATGGTCAGGCCGTACCAGTGACTCGTCAGGAGCGTCCCGTTTGTCCTCAATATGTATTTGACACACTCCCAATTCGTGGTAAAAAGAGGACCCGAAACAATCGTGGCGGAGTTGGAATAAAGCAACTGGCCAAAATCCGCGATGGAGGCCCCCATTCTCGGAGGACCAATCGGTTGGATAAAGCTCCACGACTCGCCCGCCTGATTGCGCACGCCGTTTTCAATTCTGTCGTTGAAGCCAACCCAATTGCTTTCCCGGCAGATTTGAACAGGAAATGGATAGTTCGTGTAAGCCGCCGCTCCATTTGTCAAATACATCATGTTGCCCCAGATCCAAAGCGTTCCATTCGAGCGCAACGCCGCAACCAGGGCGCCCCCGCCTCCGCTCCATACCGCGCTGCCCGATATATCGGCGCAGGTGTTGACGGCCTGCCAATCGTGATTCGTGCCCACTTGGACAGGCTTCGGTTCATTGGGTCCGGGACCGTTGCCCAACTGGAATTGGTGATTGTTGCCCCAGGCCCATAAGGTGCCGTCCTGTTTCCGGGCCAGGGCATAATCACGGCCGGCGCAAACTTCCACCCAGTCATGGTCGGAACCGAACTGTTGCGGTTGGTCGCTGTCAACATGCCAGGCCCACAAGGTTCCATTGGAGCGCAAGCCGAGGACGTTGTTAAAAAACGACACTTGCAGCCAGTCTCGATTGGTCCCAATTTGCCGCGGCGGAGAAACTTTGGCTTGTCGTCCCCAGGACCAAAGCGTGCCATCCGGCAAAATAAGGAAAAAGCCGTCTTGATCGTTTTCGCGCGCGCCAAAAATCCGCACCGGATGATTGCTCTGGCTGAGCGACACGAGCAAGGGTTTGGGAAAATTGGCGTGCGCTGCGTGGATATCGTAAAGAACCAGTCCCGCCACGGCAACCAGCAACGCAGCGGCCACAGCGGCCTTGCGGCGGAGCTTCGCGCGAAGCTCTGCCTTCCGCTCGGGACTGCCTGTTCGCCAATCCCGCAGCCAGGCGAAGCGCCGTTTGGGGGCGGAAGGCTCCATGACGAATTGGCGAAAATTTGTTTGCAAGCGCCGCCGCGCTCTCAGCACAAATAAAAGATCCAAGAAAATCCCCGCGCCGAACCAACATCCCAAATCAAACGGCCAGTCAGGCTCCCAGTATTGGCGGACGAAGAGAAACACGAACAAGCGAATCAGCAAGTCCACTCCGACAAAGAGAAACCACGGCAACACAAGGATGCAGGCCGCGGTCTTGAGCGTGGCGCGACCGTGAGTTTTCGCGGTCAACGAAGCCAGCATGGCGACCCAGCCCAAACCGATTGCGTCGGTTGCCAGCAAAAAAATGAACGCCAGCCAAACCCACCTAGTCTGGAGCCGTTCCTCCTGCAGGCTATGGTGGACGGAAAACATGAGAATCAATCCGGCGACTACGGCCACGGCCAGCGGCCCGAGGAATTGCTGGCGCAGCGCCAGCCATTGGCCGCGAATAATGTCGCGCACGGTCAGTGGAGTGGAGAGCAGAAGTTCGAATGCGGCCGCCTTTTTGTCCTGTGCCAACTGACGCCCGGCTTCAGTCGTGATCCACAATTTGAGCATGGCGCTGACCAGCAACGCGAACGCAATATTCGCCAACTCTTCGATGTGACCAATGATCCAGCTGGTGAAGGCCCAAAAGCATCCCGCCAAACCCATTGCCGCCCACACATGGGAGGCTTTTAGATAGGGACGGGCCGCGAGCCAAAAATAGGCATTGCGATCCAGCAGGCGTTTGCGAAAGGCGCCGGCCTTTTCCACGCGGCCCTCGCGCCACCAGCGGCTGTCGCTTTCCCTCTTTTCCCAAATTGCGCGCGCCCGCGCGGGCTTGTCCTGCCACGACCGGCGAACCAACCAGCAGGCCAGCCCCAACAGCATCAACGTCAAGAGGAAAGTTGCCAGGATGGAATACCAGAAATCCCGGTGAAAAGTAACGTAACGCGCATCCTCGCATTTCCAAAACGAATAAACGGGGCAGGAATAGAACCAGCCATCCTGCGTCGGTATCGTGCCCTTGAACGAAGTCATCGCGCCGTAGATCGCCGGCGGCGCGCCGGCCAGCAAGAGAAGAAGGGCCAGGTTCGCTCCCATGGCCTTTCGTTCGTCGCGGCTCACTGAGGAGACAAACAGGCCGATGGCCGCTGAAAAGAGGAACGTGTTGACCAACACCAGCGCCATCCGCCATAACTCGCCGTTCGTCATTCCCCCCGCCAGCAGCGGCATGGCCAGCAACGGGAACATCGCCAGCAATCCGTAAAAACCATCCAGCGAAGTGGCGGCCAATTTGCCCAGGACCACGTCGTATCCCTTCAGATCGGTCAGGAAAAGCAGCCCCAAAGTTCCCTCCCGTTTTTCCCGGCTCAGGCAATCCGCCGTCATCAATCTTCCTGCGGCCAGACAGTACAACATACACAAGCCGGAAAGGCCCCAGAACAGACTCTTGACAAAGGAAATTGAAGGATCGACCAGGCTGGCGATGAAACAGACGAAAAAAGCAAGCGTCGCGAGGCCCGCGTTCACCATGCGCGTCCGATAGGTTCCGCGCCTGCGTGCCGCCACGCGCATTTCTCGCTCGACAATGGGAAGGGAAGTCATGCCTGGCGGGCCGATTCTTATGGGCGCGCCGCCGGTTGTCAATCCGTGTCACAACAGCGGCCTAATTGGCGAATTGAATATGTTTAACCGGAAAGAGCGCTTGAAAATGGCCGCTTGTCGTGCATGATTCTTCCGTGACATGACTGATTCATACTTGCAGAATTTGTTCGCCGCCCGCATCGGCGGCAAGGAATACGGGAAATCCACCGCGATTTATAAATTCGAGAAAATCAAGCGGGCCAAACGCGCCGCGCTGGCCGCGCATCCGGGCGCGGAAATCATCGACCTGGGCGTGGGCGAACCGGATGAAATGGCCTTTCCACAAGTTCTGGCCAAGTTGGCGGAGGAGGCGGCCAAACCGGAAAATCGCGGCTACTCCGATAACGGCGATGATGTCCTGAAAGCCGCCGCCGCGCGTTACCTTGACAAAGTCTGCGGTGTGCCGGGCATCGATCCCGAAAAAGAAGTCATCCACTCCATCGGGAGCAAGGCAGCCCTGACTCTTTTGCCGGCGGCGCTGGTTGACCCCGGCGATTTCGTCCTGATGACCACGCCGGGCTATCCCGTCTTTGGCACGCACGCCAAGTATTACGGGGGGCTGGTCCATCAATTGACGCTGCTCGAACGCAACGGCTTTTTGCCGGATTTGGATTCGGTCCCCGCGCAAGTATTGAGCAAAAGCAAAGCTCTGGTGTTGAATTACCCGAATAATCCGACCGGGGCGGGGGCGACGCCGGAGTTTTTTGCCAGGGTGGTGGAGTTCGCTTTGCAGAACCGGCTGGTGGTGATTCACGACGCCGCTTATGCCGCGCTCGTTTTCGAGGGCAGGCCGCTGAGTTTTCTGGCCACCCCCGGCGCCAAGGAAGTCGGATTGGAACTGCATTCCACCAGCAAGAGTTTCAACATGACGGGCTGGCGTTGCGGATTCGTCGCCGGCCACGAGCGGTTGGTCCGGGCCTACGGCGACATCAAAGATAACTCGGATTCGGGCCAATTTCTGGCCATTCAGCACGCGGCGGCCTACTGCCTGGATCACCCGGAAATAACCGCGCAGATCGCTGCCAAATACTCGCGCCGCATGGATGGCTTGGTGCAGGTCTTGCGCAAGTCCGGTTTCGCGGCGGCCAAACCCATGGGTTCTTTTTTCCTTTACGTCCCTGCCCCCAAAGCGGCCGTGGAAAAGGGGTTGCGCCGGGAATTCAAAAACGCGGAGGACGTTTCACAGTGGCTTATCGCCGAAAAACTTATTTCGACGGTGCCTTGGGACGACGCGGGGGCCTACTTGCGTTTTAGTGTCACTTTCATAGCAAAAGACCCGGCGGACGAGCAACGCGTGCTTGGGGAAATTGGCGCAAGGCTGGATGGGGTCGAGTTTGAATTTTAACTAGTTATACTTAGTTGACAAATCCGGACGCTGCGAACAATCTCGATCAATCTATATGTCAAACCTACAGAATCTAAGTGTCGCACAACTACGCAAAGTGGTTGCCATCAAGGAAAAACTTGAAACATTGAACGCGCAACTGACTTCGATAGCTGGCGTTGAAGCGCCAGCCGCCGCCGAGGCCGAAGCCGCTCCCAAACGACGCCGTCGCAAGATGTCCGCCGCCGCCCGAGCCGCCATCGCCGCGGGCCAACGGAGGCGCTGGGCCAAGGCCAAAGGAAAACGAGGTCCGGGACGTCCGCCCAAAGCTGGGAAAAAAGAGAAAGTCATCAAAGTGAAACGCAAGGTCAGCGCCGCCACCAAGGCCCGGTTAGCCGCCGCAGCCAAGGCGCGTTGGGCCAAGGCCAAGGCCGCCGGCAACTCCAAGCTGTAAGATCCCATGCCTCTCCGGCTTCAACTGACAAAAAAGCAAACGGAAGACGTTGCAATGGCCGCTCCGGCCCATCGCAGAACGCGCGGCTGCTTTTGAAAGCCAAGGCCGGCTGCGAGGCCAGCCGCGTGCAACACTGCCGTCGCCAACACAAAGCCAATGCTGAACGGCAGCGCGCTGGCGGCTGCGGGCATTTCGTGCCCGTGCGCATATCCATGAAAGAGCGCGAATAGTCCCACAATCGTCATGCTCAGGCTGGGCGTGAACCGCGTCATCGTCGCCACCAATGCACCGAGCGCCAGAACCGAGATGGCGATGGCCCATTCCACTCCCGGCACCTGCACCCCGGTCAATCCCAGGATGCCTCCCAGCATCATGACGCTCGCGAAGCTCGTTGGAATAAGCCAGACGGCCCGTCCGCGATGTTGCGCCGCCCAAAGGCCGACGGCGATCATGGCCAGCAGGTGATCCCAGCCGGTTAAAGGATGAAGGAAGCCATCCTGAAAACCATGGGAGGTCCCTGACAGGATGTGAGCGGAAGCCATGTTGGGCAGAAAGACCAACAGACCCAGAGCCAGCAGCGATTTCGACACATTCTTATTCATAAATTCATTCCAAAACTGTTACTGGCTTTTACATTAGCAGAGCACCAGCCACGCTGTCAACCCGCGCTCTTAGGGCGCTTAGGGCGAACTGATGCGGTAGAAACGTCCCGAGCCGTTGGTCTGCAAGGGTTCGCTGAAATAAAACAAACCGTTTGTTAAAGTGGCGGCCTGAAGCTGCATCCATACGGGATTGGCCAGATTGGCGCAGGCTTCAACCACGATGGGGATATTGATCGTGCCCGTGATGTCGAATCCAAATTGATTGTTTTGCAGGCCAAAGCTGCCGTCGCCAGTTTGGATCATCGGGTTCCACAACAGAGCCGGAAATCCCGCAAAACTGGCACTCCAGCCGTCGGTTTGCGGCAAATAAAAGACCGTGGGCGAGCCGCTGTCATTCGTGAACGCAGTCGAATCAGCCAGGGGCGCGTCGCCCTGGAAAAAGACATTCGTCAAATGGATACACCATTCAAACGCCCCTTCTCCCAGGCTTCTGATGCTGGCGGGTATCATGACACGCGTCAGCCCGTAACAGCCATAGAAGGCATAATCTCCAATGTTGGTCACGCCGGAGGAAATCGTAAGGTTGGTCAGGCCGTCGCAGCCGTAGAACACGTAAGCGCCAAAGTTGGTGATGCTGGCGGGAATCGTGGCGACTGTCAGATCATAGCAGTAGGCAAACGCATCATCCCCGATGCTCGTGACGTTCAAGGGCAACGTGACGCCGGTCAGGGTGTCACAGCCTTCAAACGCGGATGGCCCGATGCTGCGGACACTTTCGGGAATGCTATAGCTTCCGCTCAGGCCGGCCGGATACTGAACAAGCATGGCTTGACCTTTGTCAAATAAAGCGCCATTCGAACTGCTGTAAGACGCATTTTGCGCCGCCGCCGTTATTGATTTCAAGCCAATGCACCAGGCGAACGCCCCGGCCCCGATGCTGTTCACGTTGGTGGGAATCGCCACCGTGGCCAAGTCGTAACAGCCATAAAACGCTTCGGCCCCGATGCTGGTGACACTCGCGGGAATCGTCAGGCTGGGCAGCGCATTGCAGCCATCAAACGCATGATCTTCAATATTCGTGATGGTGGCGGGCATGGTAATGTTGGTCAAATTGTAACAATAAGCAAACACATACTCTCCAATACTGGTGAGACTGGAGGGAACAGTGACACTAGTCAGATTAATGCAGCCTTCAAACGCAGCTTCTATGATGTTGGTGACGGTGCTCGCAATCGTGTACTTGCCACTCAACCCGCCCGGATACTCGACAAGCGTCTCTCCGCTCTTATCGAATAGAATTCCATGCGAACTGCTGTAGTAGGCGTTACCCGTAGACACCGATATGGATTTTAGATTCACGCAAACCGCAATGGCCGCTTCCGCGATGTTGGTCACACTCGATGGAATTGTGATACTTGTCAATTCGCCACAGCCATAGAACGCATTGACTCCAATGCTGGTGACACTGGAGGGAATCGAAACGCTGGAAACGCCGGAGTCAGAAAAAGCCTTCTCTCCGATACAGGTGACCGTCAAACCGTTGATAGTGCTGGGAATGGTCACCGCACCCCCGGAACCGTCGTAATTGGTGATAGTCAGGCTGATGCCGTCGGCATTAATCGAGTACTCGAACTGAGCGTGCACCATTGCCGGTGCGGCTAGGAGCAGCAAAAGCAAAAGGCCGCGGATGGTCTTCGTCATGTTTGGCATCATCAGCAGATTTCGAGGCAAGGTCAAGGCAAACCATGCGCCAGGATGAATTGTTGTCGCTCAATTTACTCCAATGTTTTTATGCCTGGCCTTTGAATAAAAATCCACCGACCAATAGATGAGTGCCGCGACTAATACGGCGATAAGGTAGAGCAGCAGTGGGGACTTCATGCCATAATGGCTCAAAATTATGTACACGGGAAAATGCACCAGATATAAAGGATAGGAAATATCTCCCAACGTTCGCAGAAATGATGAGCGATGCAGGGAAGGCCTATCCGGAATCACAAATTTTCTGAATAAAAGATAAATAGCTAGCAGTGTGAGGCTTTGCACGAGGCAAGCGGTCATGTCATTGGAAAAAAACTTGCCGATTTCGTGATGCTTCATACGAAAACCAAACTGGATCGCGAAAGCCAGCGACGCGTGGCCGCAAAAAAGGATAGCAATGTCCCGCATCGCAGCCTTGTGGGGAATGTCGCGTCGAGACAAACCCAAACCGGCGACCCACACAAACGAAAGAAGCAAAAGATTAATTCCGAAGGCCGTGCCGCTGTAATAAGGCAAATGGGCTAATGTCCGCAATATCGTATAAATAACGTAAGAAAAGAAGGACGCATAAACCATCACACGCAGCCATGATCGCGATAGCTTCATTAAAAACGGCGCCAAACAATAGAGCCAGAATTCTAATGACAAGCTCCACGCCGGCCCCACGAATGATATGTTCGTCAGAAATTGATTTAGAAAAAGCGAGTTGATCACCAGCGTCACGAACGTCGGTTTTGGCTCTTTGAGCAGAATAATTTGCAGATAAACTATCGCCATCGCCGCAAAATAAATGGGGTACAAACGCAAAATACGCCGCCACAAAAAACCTTCCGGTTGTTTGGCGTAGGACGTTCCGATAGAGTAACCGCTGATCAGCAGAAAACCCATCACTGCTTCGAACGTCCCGAACGCGATGGTTGCCGCCCAACCAACGGCCGCGTAGGTTTCCAAATGATCGACGGCCACAATCGAAGCCAGCAGAAAACGAACGGCCGCAAGCAAACTCCATTTGTCAATTCGGGCAAGATTTAAACAAAGACGCATGAGTCAAGAGATGCAAAGGCGTCTGGCCGTTCCGGTTTATTATCATTGGTCATGATTATGTTCATTCGCCAGTCAAGAGCA
>Ga0302326_10016012_pt1 | contig 15728 bp, 10 predicted proteins | sample Palsa_T0_3_FD_202264 | JGI IMG/M metagenome (GOLD analysis project Ga0302326, IMG submission 202264) | Peat permafrost microbial communities from Stordalen Mire near Abisko, Sweden - Palsa_T0_3 | ecosystem: Environmental > Terrestrial > Soil > Palsa > Peat permafrost | place: Sweden: Abisko...
CGAAGCCATCGTGGTTCAGACTGAGGGCCAACTCGTCCGCGATCAGGCCCTGCTCGCCAACGCCCGCGTCGACCTGACCCGTTACGAGACGCTGCTCGCGCAGGATGCCATTCCCGAACAGCAGCTGGCCACCCAACGCGCGCTCGTCACCCAATATGAAGGCACGGTCAAAAACGATCAGGGCCTTCTGGACGCTGCCAGGCTGAACGTCACTTACAGTCACATCCCCGCGCCCATCAGCGGCATCGTCGGCCTGCGCCTCGTGGACCCCGGCAATATCGTCCACGCCGCCGATACCACCGGCATGGTGGTCATCACCCAGATCCAGCCCATCAGCGTAATTTTTACAGTCGGCGAGGATCAGCTTCCGCCCATCCTCCAGAAGCTGCGGGCGGGCCAGAAGCTCCAGGTGGACGCCTGGGACCGCGAACTCAAGAACAAGATCGCAACCGGCCACCTTGATACGGTGGATAACGAGATCGATCCCACCACCGGCACTCTGAAGCTGCGCGCCCTTTTCGACAACGAGAACCGCGCCCTGTTTCCTAATCAGTTCGTGAACGCCCGCCTGCTGCAGCAGGAAAAGAACGGCGTCACTTTGCTATCTTCCGCCGCCATCCAGCGCAACACCAACCAGATCTACGTCTTCCTGGTGAAACCGGACAACACAGTCACGGTCAAGACCATCACAGTGGGCACCACCGAAGGCGACAACTCCGAAATCACCTCAGGCCTGAAAGCCGGCGACCAAGTCGTGATGACCGGCGTCGACAAGCTCCAGGAGGGCAGCAAAGTCACCGTCACCCAAAACGGCCAACCTCAAAACGGCCAGCCCCAAAACGCCCAACAATGAGCCCGTCCCGCACGTTTATCCTTCGGCCCGTGGCCACGTCGCTGCTCATGGCCGGCGTCATGCTCACCGGCATCGTCGCATACCGGCAGCTCCCGGTCTCCGCTCTGCCCGAAGTCGACTATCCCATCATCCAGGTGGTCACGTTCTATCCCGGCGCGAGCCCTGACGTGATGGCCTCCTCGGTCACGGCCCCACTCGAACGCCAGTTCGGCCAGGTTCCCGGCTTGCAGCAAATGACGTCCATCAGTTCCCAGGGCAGTTCCGTCATCACCCTGCAGTTTACTCTCAGCCTCAATATCGATATTGCCTCGCAGGAAGTACAGCAGTCCATCAACGCTTCGGGAACCTACCTCCCCGCCGACCTTCCGACGCCGCCGATCTACAGCAAAACTAACCCCGCGGACGCCCCCGTCCTGACTCTCGCCCTCACCTCGCAGGACATTCCGCTCTCGCAGGTGGAAGACTTAGCCGATACCCGGCTCGCCCCGAAAATCTCCCAACTGCCCGGCGTAGGTCTTGTCAGCATCAGCGGCGGCCAGAAGCCCGCCGTTCGCATCCAGGCCAACCCGACGCAGATGGCATCCTACGGCATGAATCTGGAAGATCTGCGCACCGCCCTCGTGGCGGCCAACGTCAATCAGGCGAAAGGCAACTTCGACGGTCCGCATCAGGATTATCAGATCGGCGCCAACGACCAGTTGCTTTCGAGCGGCGACTACGCCGGTCTCGTCATCGCTTATAAGAACGGCGCGCCGGTCAAGCTAACCGACGTCGCCAACGTCAAAGACGACATCGAAAACATCCGCCAGGCGGCGTGGATGAACAAGACTCCAGCCGTCATCGTCAACATCCAGCGTCAGCCTGGCGCCAACACCATTGCGGTGGTGGATCAGATTCAAAGCCTGCTGCCGACATTAACGGCAACTCTGCCTGCGTCGGTCCATGTCACCACGCTTACCGATCTCACCACAACCATCCGCGCCTCCGTTAAAGACGTGGAGTTTTCGCTGGTGCTCACCATCGTGCTGGTGGTGCTGGTCATCTTCCTCTTCCTTCGAAGCGTCGCCGCCACCATCATTCCGAGTGTCGCGGTGCCGTTGTCTCTCGTCGGAACGCTGGGCGTCATGTATCTGTTGGGCTACAGCCTCAACAATCTGACGCTGATGGCTCTCACTATCTCCACGGGCTTCGTGGTGGACGATGCCATCGTGATGATCGAAAACATCGCCCGCTACATTGAAGAGGGCGAAGCGCCCATGCAGGCCGCGCTCAAGGGGTCTGAGCAGATCGGTTTTACGATCATCTCGCTCACTATCTCACTGATCGCCGTGCTCATCCCGCTGCTGTTCATGGGCGATATCGTAGGGCGCCTGTTCCGCGAGTTCGCTGTCACGCTGAGCGTTACGATCCTGGTTTCTGCGGTGGTTTCGCTCACGCTTACGCCTATGATGGCCGCGCGCATTCTGAAGCACACGCCGGAATCGCAGCAGGGCCGCTTCTATCACGCGTCCGAGCACGTTTTCAATAAGATCATCGAGTATTACGGCCACACGCTGAAGTTCGTGCTGCGTTTCCAGACCATCACCCTGCTGGTCGCCGTAGCCACCCTTGGCCTCACGGTCTACCTGTTCTACGACATTCCGAAAGGCTTCTTCCCCATCCAGGATACAGGCGTAATTCAGGGCATCACGGAAGCCGCGCAGTCCATTTCGTTCCCGGAAATGTCGCGCCTCCAACAGCAAGTTGCGGCCTCATTGCTGAAAGACCCGGCGGTCGAGAGCCTGTCTTCATTCATCGGCGTAGACGGCACCAATACCACCATGAACAGCGGCCGCATGCAGATCAATCTGAAGCCGCTCGACCAGCGCAAGATCGGCGCGAGCGATGTCATCCGGCGGCTGCAGCCCGATCTGGAAAAGATCTCCGGCATCACCCTCTACATGCAGCCCGTGCAGGATTTGACCGTCGACAACCGAGTGAGCCGCACGCAGTTCCAATACACTCTGGAAGATCCCAACGGCGATGAGCTGAACACCTACGCGCCCAGGATGCTGGAAAAGCTGAAGGAACTGCCCCAGCTGAGCGACGTGGCCAGCGACCAGCAGACACAGGGCCTGCAGATGAAGCTGGTCTTCGACCGGCCTACCGCATCGCGCCTCGGCATCACCGCGTCGGCTATCGATCAGACGCTTTACGATGCCTACGGGCAGCGCCAGGTGTCCACCATGTTCACGCAGCTGAACCAATATCACGTGGTGCTCGAAGTGAAGCCCAATTTCGACCAGCACCCCCTCGAACTGCGCGATCTCTATATCCGGTCCGGCATGGCGGGCGCATCTTCTTCGACTGTCACGGTCTCAGGAGGCTCGGCCACCTCAGCCTCGCTGGGACCTTCGAGCAGCGCCCCGGCCGCATCCACGTCTACCAGTTCCACCACGGGAACCACCACCGGACCTTCCGCTCTGCAATCGGGACCCACGCCTTCGACAACCACTTACCCAAACGGCGGCCAGGTGCCTTTAAGCGCATTCACGCAAACGCAGACCATGGCTGTGCCGATTGCGATCAACCATCAGGGCCAGTTCCCGGTGACCACTCTTTCGTTCAACCTCGCGCCCGACGCATCCCTGGGCGACGCGCTCGACGCGGTCACCAAAGTGAAAGACAGCCTGGATATGCCGATCAGCATTCAGGGCGCGTTTCAGGGCACGGCGGCGGCCTTTCAGAATTCGCTGTCGAATGAGCCGGTGCTGATTCTGGCCGCGCTCATCACCGTCTATCTTGTGCTGGGCGTGCTCTACGAAAGCTACATTCACCCCATCACGATTCTTTCGACTCTGCCGTCCGCGGGCGTGGGCGCGCTGCTTGCCCTTTACATCACGGGCAACGATTTCAGCGTGATTGCGCTGATCGGCATTGTGCTGCTGATCGGCATCGTGAAGAAGAACGCCATCATGATGATCGACTTTGCGCTCGAAGCCGAGCGCGAGCAGCACATGTCGCCGGAGGATTCCATCTATCAGGCCTGCCTGCTGCGCTTCCGCCCCATCATGATGACCACCATGGCCGCGCTGCTGGGCGGACTGCCATTGGCGCTCGGATCCGGCACTGGCTCTGAGCTGCGCCGGCCGCTGGGGATCACCATCGTCGGCGGATTGATCGTGAGCCAGATGCTCACTCTATATACGACACCGGTGATTTATCTGTTCTTCGACCGCCTGGCGCGGCGCTTCTCGCATGAACCGGAGAAAGAGCAGGCGGGCGATAAGAGGCCGGAAGCGGAACCGGCACCGGCGTAACATGACTGACCGGACGCATACTACCGCTCTTCGGAATTCGTGGGGCGGGTTCCAGACCCGCCGAGTATGCTGCTTGTGGCCAGCGCAACTGGGGTTTGGCCCCGTCAGACTCTTACTTGGGCGTTGTACTCGGCGGGTCTGGAACCCGCCCCACGGGGCACCGACGAAATGAACATCTCCGGTACGTTCATCCGCAAGCCCGTCGCGACCACGCTTCTCACCGTCGCGATCGCGCTTTCCGGAGCCGTTGCCTTCAAACTGCTGCCGGTCTCGCCCCTGCCGCAGGTCGATTTCCCCACCATCAGCGTGGCCGCCAGCCTGCCCGGCGCAAGCCCTGAGACCATGGCATCCTCCGTCGCCACGCCGCTCGAACGCCAGTTCGGCCACATCGCCGCCGTGAGCGAGATGACCTCATCGAGCAGCCTCGGCACCACGTCCATCACGCTCCAGTTCAACCTGAACCGCGACATCAACGCGGCCGCGCGCGACGTGGAAAGCGCCATCAACGCCGCCCGCGGCTATCTCCCCACGAACCTCCCCAGCAACCCCAGCTATCGCAAAGTCAATCCGGCCGATTCGCCCATCTTCATCGTCGGGCTGACCTCAGATGTGCTCACCAAAGGCGAGATGTACGACGCCGCTTCGACCATCATGATGCAGAAGCTCTCGCAGCTTTCAGGCGTCGGCCAGGTCGTCGTCGGAGGAAGCGCGCTGCCCGCGGTGCGGCTGGAGTTGAACCCTACTGTGCTGAATAAATACGGCATCAGCTTCGAAACCGTGCGCGGCGTCCTGAGCGGATCCAACGCCAACAATCCCAAGGGCCACTTCTCCGACGGGCCGCGCATGTGGGAGGTGGGCGCCAACGACCAACTTCTGAAAGCCGTGGATTACGAACCGCTGGTCATCGCTTATCGCAACGGTTCCGCCGTGAGAATCCGCGATGTTGGCGAGGCCATCGATTCTGTCGAAGACGTTCGCCAGGCGGGTTACCTCGACGGACAACCCTCCGTGCTGCTGGTCGTGTTCCGCCAGCCCGGCGCCAATATTATCGATACGGTCGATGGCATTCGCGCCGCGCTGCCGCAGCTGAAAGCGGCCATTCCGCAATCGATCAAACTGACCGTCGCCATGGATCAGACGGTGACGATCCGGGCGTCGGTTCGCGATATCGAAGTCACGCTCGGTATCTCCGTTCTGCTCGTCGTGCTCGTGGTGTTCTTCTTCCTGCGCGACCTTCGTACCACCTTCATTCCCAGCATCGCCGTACCGGTTTCCCTGATCGGCACCTTCGGCGTGATGTATCTGATGGGTTACAGCATTGACAATCTGTCGCTGATGGCTCTGACGATTTCGACCGGCTTCGTTGTAGACGATGCCATCGTTGTCATTGAGAACATCTCGCGCTATCTGGAGCAGGGCATGCGCCCGTTCGAAGCGGCGCTGAAGGGCGCGGGCGAAATCGGCTACACGGTGATGACGATCAGCCTGTCGCTTATCGCGGTGTTCATTCCCATTCTTCTGATGGGCGGCATCGTGGGCCGCTTATTACGCGAATTCGCCGTCACGCTTTCGGTGGCCATCATGGTTTCGATGGTTGTCTCGCTGACCGCCACGCCCATGATGTGCGCGCACCTCCTGAAAGAAAAACATTCGCACGGGTGGTTCTACCGCACCAGCGAAAGGTTCTTCACGTGGATTGTGGATGTGTACGGGTGGACGCTTACGGGCGTTCTGAAGCATGCGTTCCTCACGCTGCTGGTCTTGCTGGCCACCATCGCGCTGAATGTTTATCTTTTCGTGCGCGTGCCGAAAGGCTTCTTTCCGGAACAGGATAACGGGCGCATTCAGGGCGCGGTGCAGGCCGATCAGGATACTTCTTTTCAGGCGCTCAACGGCATTGTGCAGCGCATGATCGGGATCGTCAAGGCAGATCCCGGCGTGGCCGATGCGCTGGGCTTCACGGGCGGCGCCAACACCGCGCGCATGTTCATCTCTCTGAAGCCCCTCGATCAGAGAAATAATGCCGTGGCCGACGACATTATCACGCGTCTGCGGCCCAATCTCGCCAAGGTTCCGGGCGCCACCCTCTATCTGCAGGCGTCGCAGGACGTGCGCATCGGCGGCCGCATGAGCAACGCCGAATATCAGTACACCATGCAGGGCGATAATTTGCCCGATTTAGTCACTTATTCTCCGAAAATGCTGGAAAAGCTGAAGGCTTTGCACAGTGTTGTCGACGTGAACAGCGATCTGCAGAACCAGGGCTTACAGGCCATGGTGACTTACGACAGAGCGACCGCCGCGCGCTTTAACATCGCGCCGCAGTTGATTGACGACACGCTTTACGATGCCTTCGGGCAGCGCCAGGTATCCACCATGTACACCGCGCTGAATCAATACCACGTGGTGATGGAAGCGGCGCCGGAGTTCTGGCAGAACCCGCAGTTTTTGGACAAGGTGTACGTGAGTTCGCCTTCTGGAGCGCAGGTCCCGCTGAGCGCGCTGGCGCATTACGAGCCCGAGACCGCGCCGCTGACGATTAATCACCAGGGGCTGTTTCCCGCCGTGACCATTTCATTCAATCTTCCGGCGGGCGTGTCGCTCGGCCAGGCGGAAGACGATATCAGCGCGGCGGCGGAAACCATCGGACTACCGAAGACCATTCACACTTTGTATGCGGGCACGGCGCAGGCCTATCAGGATTCGCTCAGCGGCGAACCGGTGCTGATTGCTACCGCGCTCATTACGGTTTACCTCGTGCTGGGGATTCTGTACGAGAGCCTGATTCATCCGATCACCATTCTCTCGACCATTCCTTCGGCGGGCGTGGGCGCGCTGCTTGCGCTCACGATCACGCATACGGACCTGACGATTATTGCGATTATCGGAATTATTCTGCTGATCGGCATCGTGAAGAAGAACGCGATTATGATGATCGATTTCGCGCTGGCGGCGGAACGGGATGAGGGGAAGAATTCGCGCGATTCGATCTTCGAAGCGTGTATGCTTCGGCTGCGGCCCATTCTGATGACGACCATGGCGGCGATGCTGGGCGCGCTGCCTCTGGCGCTGGGAACGGGAACAGGGTCGGAACTGCGGCGACCGCTGGGGATCACGATTATTGGAGGATTGATTGTGAGCCAGATGCTGACGCTGTATACGACTCCTGTGGTTTATTTGTATTTCGACCGTCTGCAGAACTGGTGGAAAGGCCGGGCGAAACACGAGGCACCGGAACCGCGGCTGAGGCCGGAATTCGGGGATTAGGGAGGCTGATGGCGCGGCATTCAAGGTAAGATCGCATAGGGTGCGGTTCGCCGCCGAGCATGCTGACCAACTTACACATTCGAAACTTTAAATCATGGAAGGATTCTGGACCGATCCGGCTTGCGCCGATTACGGTCTTCTTTGGAGCCAACAGTGCGGGAAAAACCAGTCTGTTGCAGTTCCTCCTGATGTTGAAGCAGACGAGCGAATCCTCAGACCGCAGCCGGGTGATTCATTTCGGCGACGATTACTCGCTGGTGGAATTGGGCACGTTTCAGGATTTGATCTTCGAGCACGACGTAAAAAAAAGTTTGGCCTTTGAATTATCGTGGACGCTCCCGCAGCCTTTGGAGTTCAGAAACCAGCTTAAGAACGTTAGTTACCAAGCCGACGCCGTTACCTTCAGTGCGAGCATCGCATCGGAAGGAGACCAACAGTATGTGGAGCACTTGAGATACGAGGTTTCCCGCGCCGATACGGTTCCAGTGAGCGTGGATCTTAACGCAATAGGGCGCAAGAAACTGAGCGGGTATAAAATCTCCGCAAAAGGTTACGATCTGATCCGCAAAGACGGAAGTGCCTGGCTACTTAGATCCCCGATCAGGTTTTACGGCTTTCCGGACGAGGTTGCCGCTTATTATCAGAACGCGGGATTTACGAGCGATTTGGCATTGGCACTCGAACATCAGCTAAGGCGCATTCTATATTTGGGACCCTTGCGCGACGTACCGAGACGCAGTTACCCTTGGGCGGGAATTGTTTCTGAACATGTGGGTCGCGAGGGGAAAGACACTGTCGCCGCGCTGCTTGCCGCCACCGACAGGAAGCTTAGCGGCGGATTCAAGCAGAGGGCGCGGCCGTTCCAAACCGTGATCGCGGAATGGTTGAAAAAATTGGGGTTGCTGGATTCGTTCGTCGCCAAGAAGATCGCGCCGAATCGGAAGGACTATGAAGTACGAGTAAAGACAAGTGGCTCCTCGAAGGACGTCGACTTGACTGACGTAGGCTTCGGCATCTCGCAGGTTCTACCAGTCGTCGTGGAATCGTTCTATGTTCCCCGGCACTCCACAGTAATCATCGAACAACCGGAACTACATCTGCATCCTCGGGTTCAGTCGGAGCTTGCGGACCTTTTTGTCGCCGCCATTCACTCCCGAGAAAACAACGAAGATCGGTGTATACAGTTCATAATCGAAAGCCATTCAGAACATTTCCTTCAACGGCTGCAGCGTCGTATTGCGGAGGGTACGCTCAAGCCTGAGGATGTCGCACTTTACTTTTGCGAACCCGGACGCCAAGGCTCTGCCTTACGCGAGCTCGATATAGACGTTTGCGGCGATATTTCGAACTGGCCGGACGACTTCTTTGGCGATCCCATGACAGACTTGGCGGCGCGAATGGAGGCAGCCGCTGCCCGTGAGTCGGACGTGGTCATCGGATGAGGAAAGCAGTGGTGATTGATACAAATGTCCTTCTGGTCGCCGAAGGCCTATCTGGGTTTAGCCGCCCGTGTGAGGCCCGGTGTGGGAAATTGCTCTTGGCTGTTCGCCGGGACCAACTGGTGGTTCTGGATAAAGACCGGGAAATCCTTTCCGAATACGCCAAAAAGCTATCGGAGAGAAAAGGGCAGCCAGGAATAGGATTTGCGTTCTGGAAATGGCTCATCAATACGAAAACCACCGAGGCACGCTACGAAATAGTTCATTTAACCCCTCACCCTGACCGAACATACGAGCAGTTCCCGGATCACGCCGGCCTTAAGGAGTTCGATAAGTCAGACCGCAAATTTGTTGCCGTCGCGGCCGCGCATCCCGGCAAGCCGGAGATTATTCAAGCCAGTGACAGTAAATGGTGGGGATGGAGATATTCGCTGAACGAATGTGGCATTCAATTAAATCTTCCATGTGAAGCAGAACTACAGGCGAAGTGGGAGGCCAAGATCGGCCGGCATGCGTGAGTCCTTCTTCAAATTTCCCCGTACTCCGCATCTCTGGTGGCCACTCCATCGGCCGCCGAAAGACGATCGGGTCCTCGATCCCGCCAGCGTTCGAGAGTTCCTGGAGGGTGACGTGGTCGTGGAGGAAAAGATAGATGGGGCAAATATAGGCTTATCTCTGGACGAAGATGGCTCCATTCAGGCCCAGAACCGCGGCTCATGGATTGGCAGGGGCGCACATCCCCAGTTTTATCCCATGTGGTCCTGGATCTCGCGGAAGGAAGCCGCCTTGGCCGACGCTCTGGGTCGTGATCATATCTTGTTCGGAGAGTGGTGCTTTGCTGTTCACTCCGTCCGGTATGACCATCTCCCGGATTGGTTTCTAGGGTTTGATGTTTACGACCGGACCGCTGGCCGATTCTGGTCCACGCAAAGACGCAACGCGTTACTCGGGCAGGCAGGTATTTCGCCTGTCCCACAGTTCTTCTCAGGCAGGACGAATGTGGGTGAACTGACGAGAATGCTTCAAGATGAACCGTCTCGCGTGGGTTCGAGTCCAATGGAAGGGATCTACCTGCGCCGCGAAGACTCGGCGTGGCTTGATGCCCGCGCCAAGCTTGTGCGCCCAGAGTTCCTGACGTCTATCGGCGAGCACTGGTCCTCACGGGAAATAGAACTCAATAGACTCGCGACCTTCACCACCACGTGAATTCGGGGATGAGGAAGTGTCAGGCCGGGATATATCGTTCAACCGAGATATCCTGCGCACGCTCCCGGGTCTTCGCCAGGTCATACGCTTCGGCCCCGGACCGGCCGCGGAGGGAACCGGTGGCGCATGGTTGGCGGAACCGCGCGTCCTATCTCGCGATGGCTTGCGTCGGTGCGAGTTTGCCGATGTAACGGTCGGCGAAGGTGATAAATGTCGGCCAGTTCGGCGCAGGGGTGTGGCCTCCGGTGTGTTGGCGGAAGGCGACATCTCCGTCGATCAAAGGTGTTTCGATGGGCGGGAATTCGCTAGTGCCCATATCCTTCTTACCGAGTAGCTTGTAGACCGGACCGGCACCCGCGGCGGCGAGGAACATGCCTTTCGCGTCCACCCAGCCGTCGCCCTTATCGGTCGCGCCACCGCTGATGAAAACAGGACGGGGAGCGCAGAGCGCCACCAGCTCGTGCGAATCCACCGGCAGGTCGTTCCAGTTCAGGGGCCCGGCGTATTTCAGGAAATTACCGGCCATCCAGTGATATTCGCTGGTAGCGGCCACGTTCTCGACCAGTTCGCCCCAGTTGCGGCGATGGATTTTCGCGCCGCCTTCGCCGGAGGAACTGACGTAGGCGATGGCGAAGCGCGGATCGTACGCCATCGCGACGATGGTCGCCTTGCCGTAGCGCGAATGGCCTTCCACGCCGACGCGTTTGGCGTCCACCGCTTTATCGGTTTCGAAATAATCGAGCGCGCGGCTGGCGCCCCATGCCCAGGCGCGGAGTGCGCCCCAGTCGTCCGCTTTGCGAGGCTGGCCTTTGTTAACCAGGCCGATGATGCCTTCGGTGAGACCTGCGCCGTTATCGGCCTGAATGCTGGTGGGCGAGAGGATCGCATAGCCCCAGCCTTTGGCAAGTACCTGCTGCTGCCACGTCGGGCCGGTGGGGGCAGGAGGCGTGGCCGGAGCGGCTGCGCCAGCGCGTGCGGGGCCGGGGCCTCGTCCACCCGGAAGCCCGGTGAAGCCGAATTCCATGATGACGGGGACGGGGCCTGCGGCGTTCGCGGGCGTGGTCAGGGTTAGCTGGATATCCACGGTGATGGCGGGATACGAGGAATTGTCGACATGACCGATCAGTTTCTTGACAACGATGGGCACGTCGCCGTTCTTCTCATTGGTGGCGCCGGTCAGTTCCCATTTGACGGCGGGGAGGTTCTTTGGCATGCGCCCGTAGATTTCGCGGTCGAAATCTTCCACGATTTCGGGACGGCGCTGATTCCACCACATGGCGGCGGTGGTGACTTTTTTGCCGTTTTTCAGGAGGAGCGGGTCAGGCAGATTCGGGTAGGGGTTGGCTTTCGATTCGTCGTAGTTCGCGTAATTGGGCGCGGCGGGATTGCTGCCGTTGGCACCCTGGCGGAGGGAGTCGATGTGGAGAAGGTCCATCATCTTCTTGCGGTCCTGTTCGGAGGCGATCTGCGTCGGAGAGGGTGGGCGCGGGGTGGCTGGGGTGGCAGGTGCAGGCGGGGCTTGAAAAGCCATCGTGGCGACGGGCAAGGACCACAGAACCAGGACAGGTGAGATGCGCATGGAATTCCTTATAGTTCGGACGAAAAACTAATCATATGTCAAAAAAGGTCGCAGCGGGGGGATTATTGGAAAATTCGACAGGCCAAACGGCCTGTCCTACCTGTGCTGCATCGCCGTAGATTGTTGGGGCTATTGCATGGCCTGCAGGGATTCCTGCACGGTGGGGCTGTTCCCGGCTTCGACATCACGACGCCGGATCTGGTGGAATTTCGTCAGAATCGCGTTCGCGTTGGCAAGCGCGGCGATCCGTTCGGCGAAAGCACCGATGGTTGCGCCGGGAATGGCGTAGAGGGCGATGTCGTCGGAGAGCACGTCCAGATAAGCGCGGGCGCCGCAGCAGCCCAGACTCAACGCGGAACGGCCGGTATTCCGAGCCTGCGGGATGATGGCGCAGGCCGGACGTCCCATCGCCGGTGGAAGTCCGCCCTCGAGTTGCTGGGAGGCTTCGGAGAGGATCAGAGTCTGGTCCGCGCGCACGAAGAGCAGAACGACATCGGGCGCGACGGGGGTCTGCGCCAGCGGCCCGTAGACTACGTGTTTGGGTTTCGAGGCCAGCACCGGGATGCCGGGAATATCTTCGGCGCGCACGTAACCGAGATCGGCGAAGACCTTGAGGGCATCGCCAAGATCGGTGCCTGCGGCAGGACTCATTTCGAGGTTGTGGGTGTACATGCCGATAGAGCAAAGGCCGTGGTCCGCCGCCGAGGTGGCGAAAACGCGCGTGCCTGCTTCCTGCCAGAAGCGGCAACCGGCGGGGCTGTGTCCGGACCAGGGCGCGACACCGGCGGGGAGGCTCTCGGTAAGGCAAACGGCGACAGGCGACTGGGTCAGTTTCAGGGATGCAGTGAGGCTTTGGGCGATTGGGGAGTAAGCGGACATGGCAAGGAAATGGTAGCAATCATCGCGGTTTACAGTCAGCGTGGCTTGCGGCGGCCCATCCGGTAAACCGCGAGTCCCGCCAGATTCGCCATTGCGACCACGGCCACGATCTTACCCGCGTAGGCGGCTTTGCTGACGACATCCACGATCGGGTATACGGCGAAGAAGAGTGACAGACCGCTCGCCAGAAAGCCGGCCCCGGCGATGGGCTTGATCCAGCGTGGCATGTTTAGTCTCCCGAAGAGCGGGATGGCGAAGAGCGCCATGTACGCAATCGCGTAAAGCGCCACCGACGTGATTGCGAGCACCTGGTTGGCCTCCTGCTCATGGACGCCGAGCATGCTGAGTAAGACCAGCACCATCACGAGCACGGCCACGAACAGGATGGAGTTTACCGGCGTGCGATGGACCGGGTGCAGCCGCGTGAACCATTTTGGCGCAAGCCCATCCCAGCCCGCGGCCATGGGCAACCGCGTAAGCCCGGTGAAGATCAGACTCGCGCCGGCGACCGCGCGCGCGATTACGAGTGCGATGGCGAACGGGGCGACCCAGGAAACCGCGCCGAATGCGAGGCGCATGGTCTGCGGAATGGGTCCGATGACATTGATGGCCGCGCCGTGGTTGAACGCCAGCACGCTGCTGGTTCCCAGGATGAACATGAGGGCAATAATCGGCGCTGAAATCACGACCGACTGGCCCACCGTGCGTGCGGGGCTGCGGCATTCGCCCGCGAGGATCGCCACATATTCGAACCCGCTGAGCGCTCCCACCGTCATCTGGCCGAAGATGGCGAAGGTGAAGAAATTCAGTTCAGGCAGCTGGAGGGGAATGGCGTCGAAGTTTGGGATCGAACCGCGCCAGAGGCCCCACAGCGGGAGGCCGAGCAGAATCGCGTATGCCAGCAGGATCATAGCGCTGCCGATGTTGTGGAGCCATTTGCTGAAGTCGAGACCGTGCACGGCGATGGCGGCGATGCCCAGCATGATCGAACCCGTGATCGCCAGGGTAGCTAACTTGCTGGAGGCGAGCCATGCTCCCGACGTGCCGAGCATATAGCCGAGATCGGTTGGGACGACAAAAATAATTGCGCCCGTGACGATGACCGCGTAGACCCAGAGGTTCCAGGCGATCAGGAAGCCGGCCGCTTCGCCGAACGCGGCTTTGGCCCACTGGTAGAGGCCGCCTTCGAGAGGCATCATCCGGTTGAGGTGAATGACGACCACGGCGAGCGGCAGGTAGAAGAGCAGCATCGCGGCGAGCCACATGACGACATGGGTGCGGCCCAGTTTCGCGGCGATTCCGACCCATGAAGACCCGACCACGCAGAGGACCTGGGCGAGAACGAGATCGCCCAGGCCGAGTTCTTTGCGGAGACTGCGTTCCCGGGGATTCACTCCGGGACCGGTGCAGCGGGCTCAAGAGCCATTAAGGTGGCGTTGTCCGGTGTTCCGGTCACCGGCAGCCCCTTCCGTTGTTGAAACTGCCGCAGGGCCGTTTGGGCCAGGGAGCCCGACGCGCCATCGACCGGACCGGGATTGAAGCCCGCGTAGGCGAGATAGAGTTGGGCGGTGCGGACGGCGAGGTCCGGCGACGCTCCGTTCGAATACTTCCGATAGGCCGCTGCAAGCTTAACGCCGTATTGATTGATTGCGTAATCGGGACCGTTATAACCGCGCGCCAACGCGGCCCAGTCATGCGCGCGCAGAGCGGCATCGAGCTTTGTCGATCGCAGAAATTTGGCAAACGCGAGCAGTTGCGCATCTTCGGCGGCGCACATGGCGGCGACCATATCTTCCGCCTCAGGGAAACCGGCGAGTTTGTAGTTCGATCCCATAATTTGCCCCAATCCCCAGGAACAACTTTGCAAGGCTGCGTCACGGTTGAGTTCTATCGCCCGCGCCAGTCTTCCGTATTGAGGCTCGCCGGGCATCCCGTAGCCCCCGGGCTGGGGACTGCTGATATCGTCGTCGTCGTACACGTGATTTGTCAACCGGCTGAAATAATGCCGCTCGTAGAGCATTTGGGGTTTGCGGCTGGGAAGAAATCCGCATCCCTTCGTTTCGACGGCGAGAACGGTCCATAATTCCGGCGCTTTCACGCTCAGGATCTCCGCAGCATTGGCGAGGCCGGTGGCGGTGAGCGCAGTAGAACGGCCCGTAAAATTTAATCCCATAAAGCTTTTCTCCTGGGATTAAGCTGGCATGTCAGCCGGCACTCGCGATCCTAAGTGCTTATTTATCAGCGAAAAATAGTTGTCACCGGGATTTCGGGCATACTCCGCCGCGGGGGTATACTGATCGCATGCGGTACGGTTTTTTGATCCTATTGCCATTCTGCGCAGCGGCGCTGTCGCAGACGAGGCCGGCTATCACGGGAGTCGCGCATATTGCGCTCAAGAGCAACGACATGGCAGCCTCCGAAAAATTTTACGGGCGCGACCTGGGCTTCGATTCCCCTTTCACCGCGAATGGCATCACTTACTTCAAGGTCAACGACCGTCAGTATGTTGAGGTGACGCCCGACCTAAAGAGCGAGACCGAGGACCGGCTGTCGCATATCGCGTTTGAAACCGCCGATGCGAAACAACTGCGCAGTTACCTGGCGAGCAAAGGGGTTGCAGTGCCTGCCTCGGTCGCTGCGGATGCGGATGGCAATCTCACGCTGACGGTGAAAGATCCGGAGGGACATGAAGTGCTGTTTGTGCAGTATCTTCCGGGCTCGCTACAGGGGAGGAACTTCGGTAAGGCAATGCCGGATAGGCGCATTTCGATGCGTATCATCCACGTTGGCTTTACGGTGCAGGACCGCGCCGCGGAGGACGCTTTCTACAAGGACATTCTTGGCTTCGGCGAGATGTGGCACGGCGGCAAGACCGATGCTTCTGTCGACTGGGTGGACATGCGCGTGCCCGATGGGGATGACTGGCTGGAGTACATGCTGAACGTGCATAATCCGTCGCCGAAGACGCTGGGTGTGATGCACCATATGGCGCTGGGCGCTCCCAGTGTGGACGATGCTTATAAGCGTCTGCTCGAACGAGGGGTGGCGCCTGCGGAGACGCCGAAAATCGGGCGGGACGGGAAGTGGCAGCTCAATCTCTACGATCCGAATCTGACGCGGGTGGAATTGATGGAGCCGAAGCCGGTGGAAACGCCGTGCTGTTCGCCGATGAAGACACGGTGATGTTACTCGAGGTGTAGGCGGAG
>Ga0302326_10016013_pt1 | contig 15727 bp, 11 predicted proteins | sample Palsa_T0_3_FD_202264 | JGI IMG/M metagenome (GOLD analysis project Ga0302326, IMG submission 202264) | Peat permafrost microbial communities from Stordalen Mire near Abisko, Sweden - Palsa_T0_3 | ecosystem: Environmental > Terrestrial > Soil > Palsa > Peat permafrost | place: Sweden: Abisko...
TGGCGAGGGAATCGCGGTACCGGCAGGCAAAGCCACGCCCACCTGATTTTGCAGCTTTCCCAAGGCCAACTGCTGTAAAGGGACCGGAAGCAATTGTTGTGGCTTTACCTGGCCGTTATTGAATTCATAAACAGCGATGGCATTGCCGGTCGCGTCTTGGTTGTTTCCCTCTGGCGCGCTCAGAGAATCGAAGACGGCGTATAGGTGTGTACCGTCCTTACCGAAGGCCAGCCCTGAATAGAGGGTTTGCGGCAGACCCGAAGCTGTTCTCGGCTCGGGGAAATCGGTCACCTTGCCGGTCTGGATATCGAGCACAGCGATCGATTGCTGATAGAGCGATTCGAAGGTGCCGTAGCCGGCGTTGACCACCGCCAGGTAGCGTCCATCCGGGGAAATGGCGGCCGTCATGGGCAAGCTATTGAGTCGCTGTGGTGAACCGGGGACGGGCTCGGCCAGTCGTTTGCTGGTGGGCAGGTCAATCTGTCCCAGCGCAGTCGACGCTTGAGCCACCAGAACCAGTGAAAGTACATGACCCAAAAGTCCACAGAATCGCGCCAAAGAATTCGCCACCATCGACCCCCCGCATAGAAAACAGATTCAGACGCAAACCGCACGGGCAGACCTACTTGCGAGCAATCGGAGCCCGGCAATTCTGATCCTTACCAGTATGAACAACCGTCATTACAAAACTCTTACGAACGGACTGACAGGACCCCTGTTAGGTTCGAAGTTAGCCGATCCCGTGATTTGAAGTTCGAAAGGGACTTTCCTAATACCATGCTGACTGAAATCGTAGAGCTTTCCCCAACCATTGTTGCTCCGCCAGAAGCCGGCGACCGCAAGACCGACAAGCCGCGTCGCATGCAACCACATAGCGACGTACCAGTGCTTGGACGAGACACCCAAGCGAACCAGACGAACTGGGTAACCACCGGCTTTATGGTGGCTTTCCATGTGCTCGCTGTGGTTGCGCTCTTCATGTTTACCTGGAAGGCCTTTTTCTGTTTCCTCGGGCTTTGGGTAGTGTCCATCAATATGGGCATCGGCATGGGGTACCACCGTCTGCTTACGCATCGCGGGTATCGCACGCCCAAGTGGTTGGAGTATTTTCTCTCTATTTGCGGCACCCTGGCGCTCGAGGGGGGACCGATCTTCTGGGTAGCCACCCACCGCGTTCATCATCAGCTTACGGATCGCGAAGGTGACCCCCACACTCCCCATGATGGCGGATGGTGGTCGCACGCGGGCTGGATTCTCTCCGGCGATGCCCTTCACCATGAGACGGCCCTCATGGCTCGCTATGCTCCCGATCTGGCCAAGGATCGCTTCCAGATTTGGCTGAGCAAATATCATTACGTGCCCATGATCGTGGTTGGGTTGGCTCTGCTGGCATTTGGCGGATGGTCTTGCGTCATGTGGGGCATCTTCCTGCGCGTGACTCTTGGTCTACACGCTACCTGGCTGGTCAACTCCGCCACCCATATGTGGGGTTCCCGGCGCTTTTCCACCCGCGACGAATCGCGCAACAACTGGTGGGTGGCTCTGATTACCGGTGGCGAGGGTTGGCACAACAACCATCATGCACATCCCGTCTCGGTCCGGCATGGCCTTACCTGGTGGGAGTTCGATGTGAACTACTACGGCATTTGGCTGCTCCAGAAGATGGGCCTCGCCAGCAATGTGAAAGTGGCCCAGTTCGATCCGAATGATCCCCGCCCTGCGGGCGTTTCCTAGCGATCCAGTTGGGTTGCCAACCCTGGGCGCGGCTTCGGTCGCGCCCTTCCCTTTTGGCGCCGCTATACTTTGGGAAAGGCCCTCGGGATGCGCATCACCAGACGCCGAAACGCGATCGTTCTTTCCATCACTCTGGGCGCCTGCCTGGTCGCGGTGGCGATCGCGCTCGCTGTTCCCTGGGTGATCATCAACTGGCGCAGCGTGATCCTGCTGGTCATTGGGGTTCTCTGTTTCCTGCTGCTGATTGCCGGTCTTATTCTGAACACCATTTTTCTGGTACGTGAGGTGAAGCGTAACGAACGCCACGACAGCTTTCTCAACGCCGTCACCCACGAACTAAAAACGCCCATCGCTTCCATCCGGCTTTATCTGGAAACCCTGCTGCGGCACGAGGTACCCGAGGCGCAACGGAAGGAGTTCTACGACATCATGCTCTCGGATAGCGAGCGGCTCCTGGCCACTGTGGAGCAGGTGCTCAAAGCGGGAGAGATAGGCCAGCGGGCGCGCAACCAGGTCCGGCTGCAGGTGCTATTCGACGACGTGGTTCAGGACTGCATCCGTACCACGCTGCAGCGCTACCACTTGCAGGAATCCACCATCCAGCTCACGGTAGACGGGAACGCCGAGCAACTGGCGGTGGTCGGCAATCCGGAGGACCTGCGCACCGCGGTGCTCAACATTCTCGATAATGCGGTTAAGTATTCGCCCCAGGGGCCACAACTGGAAGTGCATCTTGCGCTCGACGGCGATGCGTGGATGATGCTTACCGTTTCCGATCATGGCCTGGGCATTGCGCCTCTGCATCTGAAACGGATCTTCACGCGCTTCTACCGGGTACCGGCCCGCAATGTTTTTCGCATCAAAGGCACGGGCCTGGGACTCTTCCTGGTTCGCTCGATCGCCCGCCAGCACGGTGGAGACGTGGTGGCCGAATCGGAGGGAGAAGGCCGTGGGGCGACCATCCGGTTGCAGCTTCCCCGGGCGCTCTCCAGCAAAGAGGCGAGATAAAGTGGGGGCCCACATTCTGGTGGTGGAAGACGAAGCTCACCTGGCGCAGGGTCTGCTCTTCAATCTGCGCGCAGAGGGATACACCGCGCAGCTGGCGGTGGATGGCGAAACCGCGCTGGAGGTGATTGCCGCGGACTCTATCGATGCCATCATCCTGGACGTCATGCTCCCGGGGCGGGATGGATTTTCGGTCGCGGCGGAGCTACGGGCACAACAGAATTTCGTCCCCATCCTCATGCTCACTGCCCGCGGCCGACCGGAGGATGTACTCAACGGATTCAGTGCTGGGGCGGACGACTACCTTCCCAAGCCCTTTGATCTCGCTATCCTGCTGGCGCGTCTGAATGGTCTGCTCCGTCGCATGGCGTGGCTTCAGCCCGGGGGTGCGCCGGCGCCGGTCCAGCCATCGCGCAGTGTTGAGCCGCTTTCTACCTTCACCTTTGCCGGGCGCACCATCCATTTCGCTTCACTTGAGCTCACGACGCCGTCTAAGAACGTTCGGCTTACTTTGATGGAATGCGATTTGCTTCGTTACCTGGTGCTCAACCAGGGACGCATCATCTCCCGCAAGGAGTTGTTGGAACAGGTCTGGCGGGTACACGAGGATACGGATACACGCGCCATCGACAACTTCATGGTTCGTCTGCGCCGTTACATTGAAGACAATCCTGCTGAGCCGGTTTTTCTCGAGACTGTGCGCGGCGTCGGCTATCGTTTCCTGCCCGGCGTGGCTGGTCGATTGGCTGATAGCTCGTCGTAACACCTTTTCGCCATTGCCGGTGTTCGATGGGAAAGGCAGACTCCCAGATAGCAGCATGCTCTCCCTCCTTTGGGTGCGCCGGCAGAGTCGATACATCTTTCCACGTCGAAAGATATCGCGCGGATGTTACGCGCGGCGGCTTCTACTACGCGCACCCCTTCTCTTCTTAAAATTCGACGATGTGCGCGGCCGGCCTAGCAGCCCCCTGTGTGCTTGGCGCCAAAGTCCCGAAGGGACGGCTGAGGTCAGCCTAGTCTCCGACTCCGGGGCGGGTAGACATCGTTTCGAGTCCCGGAGGGACGGCTGAACTTAGCCCAGGACGCAGTCCTGGGTAGGCTTAGCGGTTGGATCTAGTCCCGTTAGGGACGGCTGGAATTTTCATTGATTCCATGGACGGAAAGAAATTTCTTTAGCTCGTCCTCGAAGCTGATCCGTTTGTGGTGTTCGATTTGAGTCAGGATGTATTTGACCGTCGCTGCTCTTTGCGATACTCCGACCGAGAACGCTCCGTATCCTTCCTGCCAGGCAAAGGTTCTTGATCCCGAAAAGTTCTCGTGAATCCACTTGGAAGATCCCGCCTTTAATAGTTGAACGGACTTCGCAATGGAGATCGTTCGCGGCAAGGAGATCAACAAGTGAACGTGATCAGCTGTGCCGCCTGCCGCCAACACCTGAATTTCATTCTCGCGCGCGATCCCGGTTAGATAGCCATGAAGCCTCTCCCGGATTTCGTCACGGATAAAGGGTCGTCGCTCTGCGGTAGAAAACACCACATGGACCAGGCAACATACGTGACTATGAGAGATGGCTTCAGCCGTCCCCCCGGGACCTTCCCATCGGGTCCGAGTGTACCCGGAACCTAAGATCCTGAGCCAGTTTCCGCGGCCTGCGTTGTACAGGGTTGTTGAGTTGAGGCACCGTTCCTCTATCCAGAGGCGGAATGCTCTAGACTGTTAGCAGAAGATCGGGATTTCCTGTGCGCCTTTTTACCCGCTACATCTGGCATGAAGTGCTGTCGCACGCCTTTCTTGGCGGTGCGCTGTTCACATTCATCCTGTTCATGAAGTATCTCGGGCAGTTGTTGGAGATGGCGGCTCGCAACAGCGCATCGCTCGGAAGTGTGGCCAAGATTTTTTTGTTCATACTGCCCAATACCCTCAGCTTCACCATTCCCATGGCGGTGCTGGTCGGGGTCTTGCTCGGACTGAGCCGGCTGGCGGCCGATAGTGAGATTACCGCCATGCGGGCGGTCGGCATCGGCGTCTGGTTCTTTGTCCGGGTGGTCTCGGCTATCGCGATCGTTGGCTGGGGAATATCGCTGGCGGATTCGCTTTATATCGCTCCCAAGGCGACCGCGGCCATGCTGAAGATCGAGAGCTCGCTCAAAGATCAACAGGCTTCGTTTGAAGTAGAACCGCGCGTCTTCTATGAAGACTTCAAAAACTACGTCCTGTACGTGCAGGATATTCGCGCCGGCACAGGAGCCTCACGATGGCAGCGCATCTTCCTGGCCGACCTGAGTGATCCAGTCTCGCCCAAGGTGACCACGGCTGAGGAGGCCGTAGTCGCCGATAGCGGAGCACACACCATCCTTATGCGCTTGCGTAATGGAACCGAGCACGACATGGTGAGCACCAATGGGGCGCCTCAATACCAAGTCTCTACCTTCGTGGAATCGGAACTTCCCCTCACCATCACCACCCAGGAAGACGCGCACATCGGCCACGCCGACACGCCCATTCTCGCAATGGGCAACCGCGCGCTCTATGAGCACAGCAAAGGACCTGGCGGCAAACCCTATCTGATCGAACTGCACAAGCGGTTCGCGTACCCGGCCGCCTGCCTGGTTTTGATGCTCATCGGCATTCCGCTCGGCCTCGCCTCGAGGAGAGGCGGCAAGAGTGCCGGCTTTGTGGTGACCATCGCGCTGGTCTTCATCTACTACTTCCTTTCCAACATCGGCATTCAGCTCGCCCGTGAGGGTAAGGTCTCGGTATTTGCCGGGGTATGGGCCGCCAACATACTCTTCGCTTTGTTCGGCCTGCTATTGCTGCGGCAAATGGCGGTTGGTGGCTCGATAGGCACCCATTTCACCTCCGTGATTAATAAGTTCAAAAACACGCAGTTGTTGAGCGCAAGAAATAAACAAAGCAAAGAAGAGGAGCGCAACCCACACGAGCGCGGACGCTTTCCGCTCATCCTCGACGACTATGTGTTGCGTGAGTTTCTGACCACGTTTGCCCTGGTCATGTCCAGTTTTGTTCTGTTGATGCTGGTATTTACCTTTTTTGAGTTGATGGGTGACATCATCCGCAATCGCACTCCGCTGGTCACGGTCGGTGAATACCTGATCAACCTCACGCCCAGCATGATCTACAACATCGCCCCCTTGGGAGTGCTGGTGGCAGTCCTGGTCACGTTTGGCGTGCTCACCCGAACCAACGAATTTACGGCGATGAAAGCTACCGGCATCAGCCTTTACCGGGTGATGGTGCCTATCCTGGTAGTGTCGGCGCTGATCGCTGTTGCCCTTTTCCTTTTCGACGAGTCGTACCTTCCCGGCGCGAACCGTCGCCAGGAGGCGCTACGCAGCGTGATCAAAGGCAGACCGGCGCAAACCTTTCTTCGGCCAGACCAGAAGTGGATCTTCGGCCGACAGGAGCCGGGCAAGCCAGGCCGCATCTTTTATTACCAGTTCTTCGATCCAGACCAGAACCGGTTCGCGAATTTAACCGTTTTCGAATTCAACCCGGAGAATTTCTCTCTTTCGCGCCGCATCTTTGCGTCCAGCGCTTACTGGGACCCGCACCTGCAGCAATGGGTCTTCGAACATGGATGGGAGCGCCGGTTCGATGGCGAAGCGGTCAGCAGCTTTAGCCAATTCAGTGTGGATAGCTATCCGGAGATCACCGAGCAGCCGCAATATTTCAAGAAGGAAGACCTGCAATCGAAAGAGATGACCTTCGGTCAACTGCAGCGCTACATCCGCGACCTGAAGCAAAGCGGCTTCGACACCAAGCACCTCAGCGTTCAGCTCAATGTCAAGTTGGCTTATCCTCTGGTCACGCTGGTGATGGCGGTGCTGGCTATTCCTTTCGCGCTGTCCATGGGCAAACGCGGGTCGCTGACCAGCATCGCGACCGCCATCGGCGTGGCTATCGCCTACTGGGTGGTGAACCTTACGTTTGATGCCCTGGGAGACATCAACTTCCTGCCGACGCTGCTGGCGGCCTGGTCGCCGGACTTGCTGTTCGCCCTTGCCGGGGCTTACCTGCTGCTGCGTACGCCTACCTGAGGCGTTTAGAATAGCCACAGCATGCTTGCCACGCTCCGGCCTCTGTTCCCCTATCTGCGCCGCTATCGCCGCGACTTTGTCTGGGGCGGATTGGCGGCGGTGATCTCCAATGCCATCTGGATTTTTTTTCCCCAAGTCATCCGCGTCGCCATCGATGACCTGAACCAGGGCGTCACCCGCCAGAAGATTTTCCTTTACGCCGGGCTGCTGGTTGCGATCTCCGCCGCCAAGGGCGTCTTTCTCTTTCTGACCCGCTGGATCATCATCGGCATTTCGCGCGAGATTGAGTTCGACATGCGCAACGACCTGTTCCGTCATCTGGAGCGGCAGCCGGCTGCTTACTTCCAGCAACACCGGACGGGCGACATCATGGCCCGTATGACCAACGACTTGAATGCGGTGCGTATGTTGCTGGGGCCGGCCATCATGTACAGCGCCAACACTGTCCTGTTTTCGGTCGGCGCTTTATATTTTCTGCTTCGCATCAGCCCCTGGCTGACGCTGGTGGCGCTGGTCCCTCTGCCCCTGGCCAGCATCCTGGTGCAAGGGCTGGGGCGCAAGATTCATGAGCGTTTCGAGCGTATTCAGGCCATGTATTCCGAGATTTCCGCGCAGGCCCAGGAGAATTTTTCGGGCGCCCGGCTGGTGCGGGCCTTTGCCCAGGAAGAAGCTCAGATCGCGGCCTTTGAGAAATCGAACAAAGAAAATATCCGGCGCGGGCTGCGCCTGGTCCAGCTCATGGGGATGCTGTGGCCCACGCTCGAGTTTGTGCTTGGACTTGCATTGGCCATCACCCTGCTGGTGGGCGGGCACGAGGTGCTGACCCACCGTATCAGCATCGGTGATTTTGTCGCTTTCAATACTTATATGGTCATGCTCACGTGGCCGGTCATCGCCCTCGGATGGGTGGTAAATCTGTGGCAGCGGGGCACGGCTTCCGTGGTGCGCATCGACGAGCTGCTATCGGATAAGCCCACCATCGACGATGCCGAGGCCGACGCCAGAATTCCCAGCGACCTGACATTGCGCGGCGACATCGAGTTTCGCAATCTGGACTTTTCCTACTCCGGCGCCGACTCCGGCCGTTCGGAGGTGCTGCACTCGCTTTCTCTTCGGATTCCGGCAGGGAGCAGTCTTGCGATCGTGGGGCCGACCGGCTCGGGAAAGTCGACCCTGGTGAATTTGATCCCGCGGCTTTACGATGCAGCCCCGGGAGCTGTTCTGATTGACGGACGCCCTATCCGCGATTACCCGCTCGAAGTGCTGCGCGCGAACATTGGTTTCGTTCCCCAGGAGACGTTTTTATTCAGCCAGACCATTCGGGGAAACATCGCCTTTGGGGCGCCCTGGGCCAGCGAAGCGCAAGTGCTCGAGGCGGCTGAGGCGGCGCACATCCGGCGCGAATTTGAAGAATTCCCTGCCGGTCTGGCGACCATGGTCGGCGAGCGCGGTGTTACGCTCTCCGGGGGGCAAAAGCAGCGCACTGCGATTGCCCGCGCGGTTATCCGTAATCCCCGCATACTCATCCTGGACGATGCTCTTGCCAGCGTCGACACCTACACGGAGGAGCAGATTTTGGGGGAACTGCAGCGCGTGATGCAGGGGCGTACGACGCTGTTCATTTCGCACCGCATTTCTACGGTTCGACACGCGGACCAGATTGCCGTGTTGGTCGCCGGCCGTATCGTGGAGCAGGGGACGCACGACGAGTTGTTGGCCAAGAACGGTTATTATGCAGATCTTTTTCAGAAGCAGCTTTTGGAAGAAGAGCTGGCTATCTCGCAGTAAACCTCTTTTAGAAAAACATTTCCACGAAGGGTCCGCAGAACTGCAGATCCCTCGGCTTCGCTCGGGATGACAAATAGGAGAGGGTTGTTGTAAGGAGAGGGAGGTCGCTAAATGAGAAGGCGGTTGCTAATGGGTCTCCCGCCTCAAAAACCGCCCTGTCCGTTGGCAACGGTCCTCTCTCTACAACAACCCTCTCCTATTTGTCATCCCGAGCGTACCCGGATTTCCTGCTTCACAGCTCTCACCGGAGCCACTTATGTGGTTCTCCCTAAAGAGAACCACATGAAGTTGATCGAAGCCGCAACTCTCGACAGGAAATCCGGGGGAGCCGAGGGATCTGCAGTTCCGCGGACCCTTCATGGAAATGTTTTCTTGGAGTCCTACCCGCAGAAATCTGTGGGCAGCGCTAGGGCTTGGTCATTTTAAGATCAGCGACCGTGCCTTCGGTGTTGTGGGCGAAACGAATCCCGTAAACGCCATCCGTGGACTTGAGCTTGCCCGGAGTGACGAGTGCCGCTTTGTCGTAGGTTGCAACCACGACACCGTTGATCGCGCACTCCACCTTGTCGCCTTTTACCGACAACGCAATCTTCTGCTCGACGGGTTCGCCGGGACCGGCTGCTTTATGAACAGCGGCGTTCGTCTCGCCATGACCGTTCATCTGAAATGATTCCGGTCCAAATCCGCGGACGATGAATCTTCCGTCACCGTAGGCCGCACAATACAACTCGCTGTGCAGGTCGCTGCCCAGGTCGTGGCCGGCGATGAAAACGCCGTAGGGATGGGGATGGTTGTTCAGGTTCATGTATTTTGCTTCAGTGAATGTGGCAGATACGGTGTAGTTCCCGGCCGCCATGTTGGAGGGCTTCCAAAAAGCCGCCGCCGGGCCGGTCGTTACCTGCAGCTTGTTGCCTTCCTGGGTGAGCTTGGTGTCTTTGATCGTCTGCCCCGCCTGCTGTGCTCCGGCATCGATCTCTCCCGTCCATCCCGGGACAGAGATGCCTCCACCCGCAACGGAGTGGGAACTATCCATCTGCCCCTGGGCCAGGCCAGGATGAGAGGTCAGGATGACGAGAGAGGCTGTAGCAATGAATCCGCAGATGCGACGCATAGGTGTCCTTTCGGGGACGGTTAGTTCACACGCGAAGATTGTAGAGGGGTCTTCCCTCCCCGCACAAGCCGCGCTCAGAAGGTCATCCGCGGTTTCTGCTTGCATGGCAACCCCACCTGTTACAGACTGGGAGTGGGACCCCTTCACAATTTATGGTGCGGAGCAGACTCAATGAGCCTCACTCGACGTGTATTCCTGGAGAGGATCGCCCAGATCGGCGGTTACTCCGCAGCATTTCGGACCATGCAGGTTCTTGGACTTACCCCGACGGCGGGTGCGTCTTCCCTCCCCACGCTCACCGCGGACTTCGGAAAGGGCAAGAGCGTCGTCATCCTGGGCGGCGGTATCGCCGGGCTGGTATCGGCCTACGAACTGTGCAAGGCGGGTTTCGAATGCACCATCCTTGAAGCGAGGAGCCGTCCCGGCGGCCGCAACTGGACGGTGCGCAACGGCACCAAGGTCGAGTTCGTCGACGGGACCACGCAAGACTGTAGCTGGTCTGAGGATGGCTATCTCAACGCCGGACCCGCCCGCATCCCCTCCATCCACACCAACTTGCTCGGGTACTGCCAGGAGCTGGGCGTACCCCTGGAAGTAGAGGTGAACGTCTCCCGTTCTGCCTTGATGCAGTCACCGCTGCTAAATGGCGGCAAGCCGGTCGAGCAGCGGCAGGTCATCCACGATACCCGTGGCTACCTGGCGGAGCTGCTCTCCAAGTGCATCCATGCCGACACGCTGGACAAGGCGCTCTCCAAAGAGGACACCTCGCTGCTGCTGGACTTTGTGCAATCGTTCGGCGACCTGGATGAAAGTGGGAAGTATGTTGGATCTCTGCGGGCCGGGTTTACCAGACCTCGCGGAGCTGGGCCAACGGACTTTTTGCTGCGCCAGCCTTTAAAGCTGCACGAGCTCCTGGCGGCAGACCTCTCCAAGGGCGAGTTCTACGACGAGGACATTGACTGGCAAGCTACGATGTTTCAGCCTGTTGGGGGAATGGACCGAATCCCCTACGGCTTTGTCCGGGCCTTGCCTCCCAGCATGATCCATTACGAGTGCCCGGTCACGGAGATCACCACCAGCGACAAAAGCGTGACCGTCGCCTACTCCAAGGGTGGAGCGCCGCAAACCATCACTGCCGACTTCTGCATCTGTACCATGCCGATTCCGATCCTTGCCAAGACCAAGAATAACTTCTCGCCCGAGGCCAATCGCGCGTTCACCGGCATGTCGATGGCGGCGGCCTACAAGATTGCCTGGGAATCGCCCAGGTTCTGGGAGAAAGAGAATCACATCTACGGGGGGATTTCTTTCCTTAAGAACATGGTCGACCTGGTCTGGTACCCGAGCGCAAAGCTTTTTTCCCCGACGGGTGTGCTGATTGCCGGCTTTAATATCGAACGCAATGAAGCCGGATTCGGCAAAGCCTTCGGTGATAGCGCGGGCGGGTTGACACCCTTTGGAGCCCTTCCCTCTATCGAGGCCAAACTCGACGCTTCCCGGGCGGCGGTGGAAACGCTGCACCCCGGCCGCTCGAAGCTGCTGGAGAAGCCTATCTACGTCAGCTGGTTGAAGATTCCGTATTCCCTTGGCTGCTTCGCTAACAATCGGGTTCCGACCAGTGCGGAGGCCTATGCCCAACTGGACAAACCTGAGGGCCACACTTACTTCGCGGGCGACTACCTGTCTCACCTGGTGGCGTGGCAGGAAGGTGCGGTGCTCTCTGCGCACCGAACCATTGACCGCATCGCGACCAAGATGAAGAGCTGAGGAGCTCATGAAAGCGTATCAGCCGATTAACTTCGAGGGGAAGTTTGCGCGCCTGACTGAACAATGGTCTCCCCGGGTGATTGCGGAGATGAACGACTATCAATTCAAGGTCGCCCGGTTGGAAGGAGACTTTATGTGGCACCATCACCCCGACACGGATGAGGCTTTTATCGTTCTCGATGGTCATCTGCGAATCGACTTTAGAGATGGCGCGGTGGACTTAAAAGCAGGGGAGATGTTCGTCGTGCCTAAGGGAGTGGAGCACAAGCCGTTTGCCGTGGTGGAGACCAAGCTGCTCCTGGTCGAACCGCGGGGAACACCAAACACCGGGAGCGAAGGGGGAGAACGGACGGCTCCCATCGACGTTTGGCTTTAAGCATCAGAACAAATTTCGTGCGTTTGAACCAGAATTTTCCAAACTCAGTCCCGGAGGGACGGCTGAACTTAGCCCAGGACGCCAGTCCTGGGTGGGATTTGTGAGAACGACCAGTCCCGCAGGGACGGCTGGAAATAGGCCGCGATGCAATCCTGGACAACCCTCAGCCGTCCCTGCGGGACTTAATCATGTTTCATGATGTACCCAGGACTGCGTCCTGGGCTAAGTTCAGGCCGTCCCTCCGGGACTAAACTCGTAAATCCTGGTTCTCAAAACACACTCTTTAGCCCTACCTACCTTTCCCTGTCCTCGGAAATGCTGCCTTGACAGCTGGCGAATGGAAGGTTCAGGATTGAGTGCAGTGGTGAAGGAGTTCACCCTAAACCGCTGTGCGGCACGCGCACAGATGATGACTCCTGACAGGGTTTCTGTCGGTTGAGTCAGACACTTCAGAATCCCAAAATGACAAAACGGCCGGGTACGACCGCGTTCGATGAACCGGATGCGGACGTAAACGGATGACAGGACCGGGATGACGAGACCCGTCGCTAAACGCGAGTTACCCGCCGAGGACGCCTTGAATGAAGCGCAACGTCTTCGGCTAAGCGTGAGCTGCCAATATATCGATCGACTTCTCACGGATATCGGGAACATCCTGCACAGCGCAAGTTCCCCTTCACCCTTTGCCAAGTACATCGTCGATATTTCTCCCGCGCAAGCCAGGGTGCTCGAGGACTATATCCATCGTCTTCGTGGACAGCTACTCCGTTCGCTTGCTTGGCAACAACTGGAGCCAAGCGACCCGACGATCCCCGCTACTCATGCGATCCTGACGAACCTCTCATTCATCGATATCGCCGTCGAAGAACTTCGCCCTCGTCATATGCGCGGCTCGGGCGCAGTCAGTGACCGTGTCGCGGGCGATCTCAATGGAGTGGTCCATGAACTGCGCTCATTGATCGAGGGCATGAACCGCTACTTGCGCCAGAAGATGGGAACAAATCTGGAGGCACGCCTCGAGCGCCTGCAGCAACAAGGCGCCGATGTATCGCTGCTGCAAACCACTTCAGAAATTATTAGCCGCCATGGGCTCGTAGAATTTCGCGGACGACTCGAGGCAATCACTTCACGCCTGGAAGATTCCAATTTCGAGGTTGCCTTCTTTGGCCGAGTCAGTTCCGGCAAGTCATCGCTGCTGAATGCGTTGCTCGGCAAGGACATTCTGCCCGTGGGCATCAACCCTATCACTGCCGTACCGACCAGGTTGCGATCTGGTCCGAATGCCCGGGCGGTCATAACCTTCGTGGATGGCCGCAGCGAGAAAATCCCACTGGACGAGATTGCGCAGTTTGTCACCGAGCAGGGAAACCCGGGAAACACGCGCAACGTAATCAAAGCTGTTGCTGAGATTCCGTCGCCCACCCTCACCCAGGGCATTGTGTTGGTAGATACGCCCGGCCTTGGCTCGCTAGCGACGCGGGGCACAGCCGAAACACTGGCTTATCTGCCGTCGGCCGATCTGGGAGTCTTGTTAATTGACGCCGGTACCACGCTCAGTGAGGAAGATATCGGAACCCTTCGCCTGCTCTACGAGGCCGGAATTCCATCGCTTGTATTGCTCAGTAAGGCCGACCTGCTCCAACCGGAGGAGATTGAAAGCGCTTTAGCGTACATCCGAGAGCACCTTAAGCAGCAGCTCGGCATCAAGCCGACAGTCTATCCGGTAAGTGCCCGGCCCAGTCATTCGGCGTTGCTCGATGGTTTTTACCAGACCGGCTTGCTGCCACGCCTTGGCCGGGCCACGCTGTTGCGCGACGAATCGGCCAGCCGGAAAATCGCTGCTTTGCGGGATGCAGTCATCGCAAGCATAGAAGCCGCGCTGGATCGCGGTTGCCTGTTGGGCAATCTGAACCTTGACGAACTCGAAGCAAGTCTCAGGCAGACGATGGGTGTGATCGGTGAGCAGCCCCGGGTCTTTCAGTACGACCTGCTGCGGCTCGAAGAAGGCTGCGATCGCGCGCTCTCCCACCTGGTGCAAGCAGGCTTGCAGTGGGTCCGGAACGCGCGCCAGCCGACTATTCCTGCGTGGCAGATTTCTGAGTGGGTGGGTACGTTCGTTGAGGATCAGCTCAGGGAGCCGCTGCGCCGCCTGCGCGAAACTTCGGAGCAGGCCATCCATAACCTGCAACAAGTAGCCGCCGCCCTGAATACTCCCGACACGCCGGCGGTGAGCGAGGTCGAATTGCTGCTTCGAGATCTACCCCGTTTTGAGTTCGCGGAGCTGAGGGATTCTGTGCCGGCAGGCCGCTGGATTCTATTAGGGGAAAGGGTTGCGGCCGCACGCATGCGTTCGCAGCTGAGAGAACTCGAGCCCCTGCTCAGAGATCAATTTCGTGCTTACGGCCGCGTCCTCAATCGATGGCTGGAGCGAACAACACGGGATCTGGAGCGGCTGGCAAGCTCGTACGCAGACGGCTACCGGGTGCAGATTCAGCGCCTCGCGGGACACACCGCGGAGCCGGTCGACCTGGAAGTTCTTCGACTGGATCTGGGCCTCTTGATGCGATCAGGCGCAAAGATGGAAGGACAAAGCTCCTCACAAACGGCATAAGCAGTTTCCTGAGCACGAGTTTCAGCAAAAGCCTAAAATTTGTCAGCGCCACTGGATCGCGCTTTGCTTCGAAGGAGGCTCCATGCTGAAGACTGGAAAGGCCCTCAAGGTTTCTATCTATCTGAGCGAAGGCGATTCCCGCCACGCTGCTATTCTTGATTACCTCTTTTTTCGAGGGATCTCCGGCGCGACTGTGTTCAAGGGGGTTGCGGGCTTTGGCGCAGATCATCGCCTGCACAGCGCCAGCTATGTCGAAATCTCCGACAAGTTACCGATCAAGATCGAGTTCATCGAGTCTGAGCAGAAGGTGCAGGAGGTTCTGGGCAAATTAGAAGAGATGGCTGGAGGCGGCATGATCGAGGTGCAGGAGACCAAAATCGTAAAACCGGCACTCCCCTCCCGGCACCATGCGAGCGAAGCCCAACCGCCGGTCAAGATGGAAGGCAAGGCCAAGCTGATGCGGATTTACATTGGCGAGGACGATCGCTGGAACGACAAACCCCTGTACAAAATGTTGGTCGAAGCCATGAGAGCCAATGATCTGGCCGGTGCTACGGTTTATCGGAGCATTCTCGGATACGGAGCTCACCGGAGGTTTCATCGCGACAAACCCTTTCATCTATCGCATGACGCATCGATGATGCTCTCGGTCGTGGACACGGAGGAGAAAATCCGCGGCTTTCTGCCGGTTCTGGAACAGATGGTTCAGGAGGGATTGATCGTGCTTTCCGATGTGGATGTGGTGAAATATTCCCATCGCCCGATCCACACCAATGAAAGCGTCGAAGAGCCTGCCCGATGAGAGAAGAATTTCGAGCAAGCATGCTTCGCATTCACTTTAACGGGGAAGACAAGTCGCAAGGTATGCCGCTCCAGGAGGCAATCCTTGAAGCCGCTCGTTCCCAGGAAATGATGTTCGCGATCGCATACCGTGGCGTGGAGGGATTTGGTTCGAGCGCAAGGATTCATCGCCAGACTGCTCTCTCCGGAGCGAAAGCAGCGCCGGTGATGATGACGATCATTGATCGTCCAGAGAAGATCAACCAGTTCATGCCTTTACTCGATCAGACTGTCGAAGAGGGCCTGATCGCCATATCGTCCGTCGAAGTCATCCGCCTGACAAAGGATGATTCTGCCGCCGGAAAAGCATAGACCGCGCACGAGTGATCGCGTACCTGTATTCTCTCGGTTGCGCCAGCTAGTGGCATGCCGCAGAGAATTCATTACCACGAAATAGGATTGTCATCCCCGAGAGCCTGTGACTTTTTAGATCTTTC
>Ga0302326_10016015_pt1 | contig 15726 bp, 13 predicted proteins | sample Palsa_T0_3_FD_202264 | JGI IMG/M metagenome (GOLD analysis project Ga0302326, IMG submission 202264) | Peat permafrost microbial communities from Stordalen Mire near Abisko, Sweden - Palsa_T0_3 | ecosystem: Environmental > Terrestrial > Soil > Palsa > Peat permafrost | place: Sweden: Abisko...
TATACGAGGTGAGTAGAAGTCGAAGCCGAGCCGGGTTGTTTTGTCGCTTGCCGGAACGAGCGTAAATGTCCCGAACTTCCCGAATGGAGTGCCAATCTCCCACGTTGCGCCAGAACTGTCGGCGCTGCCCCAGTCGATGACGCCTGAAGGATATTGCCCAGTGAGCGAAGTTCCCGCTGCCAGGTGCGGATCGTCGAATGTGACGAGTGAAAGGGGTTTCTGGCCTCCATTGCCTTGAATACTCACATCTCTGGATGTGGCGTGGTGCAGGCGAAGCACGTGGGTCTTTTCGTCGAAAGAGAATTCATCTCGGTTTATCGCAGTGCCTGGGTGAGCAACTTTTTGGGCAGCTTTTCCTCCAACCAGCACGCTGTCGGGAACGAAGTCCAGACGGAGGACATCCGTCGATTCCGCATCAAACGTCGAATAAGTGACGGAACCCGCGCCGTAAGCGACCTTTGTCACGACAGAGATTGACCCCAGCAAGTGCGACTCATCTTCCGGCGCCCACTCAGGGACCGCCCAGAAGGCATCCATCATTCGTCTTGGACCATCTGCGAACTCGTCCGTAAACCACCACTGATTGCTGAATGGCGCGTGAGCCCCGCCGGAAAGCCCCTGGAAATAGCTGACCCAGTTGTCGGTCCTGAAGGCTTCCTCTTTATAGGCAACGTCTCCGGTCTGCGCGAAGTACAAGGCTTCGGTCGCCGCGAGTCTCGCGCTGTGACTGTCGCAGCATTCGTTAGGCAAATTGCAGCAGAACTCCTTGCCGTTGCCTTGCTCGGTTGTTACCAGCGCGCCATGTACCCGGTACTTTGGCCATTTCGGAGTGGTCCTGACCCACTCGATCAACTTGCGTGAGTGGTCGCGCCAATCCGGATCTTTCTCGGGTTGAAGCAGGATATAGCGGGCAAACTCAAGCGGGATTACCTGGTTCATGTTATCCATGCTGCCAGCCACGTCTTCGAAATATCCAACCCATACGTTGTTTTGCATTGGATAGCGCATCAGCCACGCCCATGCGCCTTCTCGAACGCTCTTGTATGCTGAGACATCGCCTTGCCCGATCCGCATGAGTTCGTCGAACAGCATGATCGGCTCGACCACATTCGCTGAGTACGGGAACATCCCTTTGCCTGCCGCGCGGTCAACTTTTCCATCCCGTGCAAAACAACGAAGCGGCCACGGCGAATTTTTCTCATCACCCGGAGTGAAATTCTTCACCAGCGCTGCGGCGCATCGAATCGCCGCCTGTAAATACTTCGTGTTCCCAGTCATTTCGTAGAGCCGCAGGTAAGCATAGCCGTCCTCGCCGACAACGTGCGGCTCGACAAAATCTTCGCCGTGCTCGCTCCAGCCCGTATATCGCCGGCTGCCCGGGTTCGCTGATGGATACGGCACCTGTGACCACGCGTAACCTTCCGGAGTGAGCCCGATTTCCAGTTCGTAGTCGACAAAATTCTCAAGGAACTCGATAGTACGTGCGTCTCCTGTATAGGGATAGAGCCGCTCGATAAAACCGGTCATCATGGCGCGGAGATATCCGGTGGAATTCGCCCAGTGCTGGTCGGGGATCATCTCGAATGTGGTTCGATCAAAGTCGAAGCAGCAGTAAAAATAGGGCAATCGCTGCCTGTTGTATTGATCCCAGAGAATGGTCCACTGCGAAAGGAAGTATCCGGCGTACGAGTAACCAACATTGTCAGACATGGGCCACGGAAGCAACTTCCCGGCTGCATCGAGGGTTACTGGGCGACCAGCAATGGAAGATGCATCCACGTTTGAGACGACTGGAAAAGATTGCTGGGCCATTGCTCCGTTGGCGCTTACGGTCGCACTCAACAGCAGCACAAGCCAGAATCGGAGGGCACAACGAGCATCTCTCATGGGCAACACCGCGGTAAAAAGTGGAGTATACCCGCGAAGGGCAGTCGATGGCATTGCTAAAGTCGATAAGAATTGACGAACAATAATTATTATTGTTTAATGCATAATGTGACGACAGAAACAGCCCAGGCATTTCGCGAACTATGCACCCGCCAGGGCCTGGCAGTGACGCATCAGCGACAGATCATCTACGAAGTGATGCAGTCCATGGACGGGCACCCCAGTCCCGAAGAGGTTTATATCAAGGTCAGGGAACTGATTCCGGCTGTTTCGCTCGCGACCGTCTACAAGAACATCCATATTTTTCTCGCCAGCGGAATCCTGCGCGAAGTCAGCCCTCACCACGGTTCACTCCGCGTGGAAATGAACAGTCATCCGCATCATCACCTGGTCTGCACAAATTGCCGCAGTATTCAGGACATCAGCGAATCCGATCTGATCGCCTTTGGAGGCTGCCGTCCGGTTCAGCAGAAGCTGCCCGGAGGCTTCCTCGCCCAGAGGGTATCCGTGGACGTCTTAGGACTTTGCGCGAGATGCCAAAACACCGGAGCAAGCGCAGCGGTGACAACTGGCGGAGTCTTAGTCGAAGCATCAACTCCGTCATAAGTGACAGCAAACACTTTCTAACGTTTTCATTCAATTCATACTGGCAGGCGCTCGCAGTTGTGTCTGCAAACCATGGCAAAGCAAATCAACCATTGATAAAGGAGTCATTTTCATGCTCACAGTTGGCGAAAATTTCCCGTCATTTAATCTCACGGCAGTCGTCGATCTCGATCCGAAGAAGGCCTTTGAAGAAATCACCGAACAAAGCTATCCCGGCAAGTGGAAGGTCGTCTTCTTCTGGCCCAAGGATTTCACCTTCGTCTGCCCCACCGAAATCGCGGCCTTCGGCAAACTCAACCAGGAGTTCCTCGATCGTGACGCGCAGCTTCTCGGCGCCAGCATCGACTCCGAATTCGTGCACCTGGCATGGCGCAACAACCACGCTGATCTTAAGGATCTGCCGTTTCCGATGCTCTCTGACATCAAGCGCGACCTCTCCGAGCAGCTTGGAATCCTCGACCTCAAGGCCGGTGTCTCTCAGCGCGCAACCTTCATCGTCGATCCGCAGAACGTGATCCGCTTTGTCTACGTCACCGACCTCTCCGTTGGCCGCAACCCGCAGGAAGTTCTGCGAGTACTCGACGCTCTGCAGACCGACGAACTCTGCCCCTGCAACTGGAAGAAGGGCGAAGAGACCCTCAGCGTCTAAGACAGCTCCCACCCAAACAAATCTGGGTGCCCCATCCTTGTCACGTTCTTTGTGACAAGGGTGGGATCCTCACTCTCCAAATATCCAAAGAACGGAGCCCTCATGAGTCTCGACGTCATCATTGATACTCTTCCTGATTACGCGAAGGATCTGAAACTGAATTATTCCTCGCTCGTCCGCAACAATTCCGAACTCACCGATCAGCAGCTCTGGGGTACCGTCGTCGCCTCAGCCATCGCGACCCGCAACGCCAGCCTGACCGCGGCCGCGCTCGCGGAAGGTTCAAAGCACCTCACACCAACCGCCCTCGAATCAGCGAAAGCCGCGGCCGCAATTATGGGGATGAACAACGTCTTCTACCGCTTCCATCACCTGAGCTCCAACGAGAAGTACTCCACGATGCCGGCTCGCCTGCGCATGAACGTGATTCGCACGCACGGGACTGACCCAGTCGACTTCGAACTCTGGTCGCTAGCGGTTTCGGCGATCAACGGCTGCGGCAAGTGCGTCGATTCCCATGAAAAAGTCGTTCGCGAAAAGGGCGCAAGTGAAGATCTGGTGCTTGCCGTAGTCCGCGTCGCTTCCGTGATTCATGCCCTGGGCCCGGTGCTTGATGCAGCTGCGGTGCAAGCGGAAGTTCCGGCACTGGTTTAACGAATTCCGGGGAACGATCGAACGCTCGCCTGCATCTAAGCCGAAAAGCGGCATGAAACCTAAAGGCGGATGCAATGAGCACTCACTTCGACTCCATCATCATTGGTGCAGGACAGGCAGGGCCCTCCCTCGCTGGCCGCTTGGTCCAAAGCGGCCAGCGCATTGCTTTCATCGAGCGCAAGCTCTTCGGCGGAACCTGCGTAAACACGGGTTGTATCCCTACCAAGACCCTTGTCGCCAGCGCCTACGCAGCTCACATGGCCCGTCGCGCCGCCGATTTCGGAGTTCGCATCGATGGCACGATCCAGGTCGATATGAAGGCCGTCAAGGCCCGTAAGGAATCCATCCTCGCTAAATCCCGCGACGGCATCGAAAAGTGGCTGCGGGGCATGGAGAAATGTACCGTCTTCCACGAGCAGGCGCGTTTCCTCTCAAAAAATGAAGTCCAGGCAGGCTCCGAGACCCTGAGCGCAGATCGAATTTTCATCAATGTCGGAGGCCGCGCGATCGTGCCCAAAATGCCCGGCGTTGATCAGATCCCGTACCTTATCAATTCCACGATCCTCAATCTCGAAGAATTGCCCCCGCATCTAGTCGTTATCGGAGGTAGCTACATTGGTCTCGAATTCGCTCAGATGTTCCGCCGCTTCGGAAGCCAGGTCTCAGTCGTGGAAAAGGGCCCGCGTCTCGTCCAGCATGAAGACGAAGATGTGTCAGCGTCGATCAAAGAGATCCTGGAAGCTGAGGGTATCCTCATTCGCCTCGACGCCGAGTGCATCGCATTTGAGCCGGCGACGGATGGCATCGCCGTGCATGTCGATTGCGATTCAGGAGAACCGAAACTTCACGGAACCCACGTCCTGCTCGCAGTAGGCCGCGAACCCAACACCGGCGACCTTGGCCTTGATAAGGCTGGTGTCGCAACCGACGAACATGGCTACATCCTCGTCGACGATCAGTTGCGCACAAACGTTCCGGGCATCTGGGCCATGGGCGACTGCAACGGCAAAGGCGCGTTCACGCACACGTCGTACAACGACTTCGAAATCGTCGCCGCGAATCTCCTCGACAACGATCCCCGCCGCCTCAGCGACCGCATTCCCGCCCATGCCCTCTACATCGATCCGCCTCTTGGTCGAGCCGGAATGACCGAAGGGGAGGTTCGCAAAACAGGCAAGCCAGCCCTCATCGGCACCCGGCCCATGACCAAGGTCGGGCGTGCTGTGGAAAAAGGGGAGTCTCAAGGCTTCATGAAAGTCCTCGTCGATGCAGAGTCGAAAAAAATCCTCGGCGCATCGATTCTCGGCACCAGTGGCGACGAAGCCATCCACTGCATCCTCGACATCATGTACAGCGATCGGCCCTACACAACGCTGCAACGCGCGATGCACATCCATCCCACAGTCTCAGAGTTGATCCCCACCGTTCTGGGTGACCTGAAACCGTTGTCATAGTGATCTGTAGTCAGTGAATTGTGTTAAGTGAATGGTGATTAGTGAATAGTTAAACGCTGGACGGTCACAGGCGCACTAATCACTAGGCTCTAACCTACGGCTTGCCTCCTGCATTCCACTCCGGCCGCCAAGCGGAGTTCGCGAGCCATCGAATCGGCCCAATCATCGACTCGATCGAGTGCGTCAGAAAACTGAAGTCGATCTTCGAAATCTCGTCTGAGGGCTGGTGATAATCCTTGTGCAGCCCAAAGCTCGACACCGTCTGTGCCACGATGCCCTTCCTGGCCAGCGCGTAGTTATCGCTGCGCTGGAAGAAATGCTGATCGGGGTGTGGATCGGCGGAAATGGCCGCCCCGTGCTGGGCCAGAGTCGGCCCGAGGTTGGAACGCTCATAGCCTGTGAGCCAAAGGGTTTTGCTGGGCAATGCCAGATCAGGCCTCCCGATCATCTCAAATTCGAGGTTGGCGACGATCTGCGTAAGGGGAACAGGAGGGTGCTCAAGAAAATACTTATTGCCGTAGCCGCCCAGTTCCTCCGAACCAAAGAGCACGAATAGAATCGATCGCTTCGGGCGTGGTCCTTTGTTAAGGGCGCGAGCAAGTTCAATCACGGCAGTGGTACCGGATGCATCGTCGTCGGCCCCGTTGTAGATGCTGTCGCCGTTTACCGCTTCGCCGATTCCAAGATGATCGAGATGAGCTGTCAGCAGGACGACCTCTTTTGCAGCTAACGGGTCTGACCCGCGAAGCATCCCGAGAGCATTCCATGTATCGGTGCGCTGATTCTGATCGAATCCATGCTTCTTGAGGTAGTCGGCCAATCTTGCGGGAAGCGGATTTGGCAGCGGAGCGCGCTGAATGTATCCGCCATTTTCGCCCGCGGGCTGCAACCCGAACGATTGAAAGAGTGACGCGGCAAATAGAGCTGCCAGATGCTCGTCGCGCGTGCCTGAACCTCGTCCGTGCAACTCGTCACTGGCGAGAAAGCCGAGATCGGCCCGGACGCACTCGTCACACAGACCCGGGATTACGTGCGGCTTGCCCAGCGAGTTTTGACTTGAAACGTAAAGGGCAAAAAAGATGAGAAGACTGACCCCAAAGCGCATTGAGGGATTGTAAATCCCACATCCGGCAAGCGATGATTGGCTGTTCTGCGTCATTTCCTCAGGGTTCCCTCTGGCGCTCGTGACTGCCGCGACAGGTTAACCTAGAGTTGCGTCGGCACTTAGCCATTGCGCCGGCGATTTGGAAAAGGTCCAGCGGCTTCAACCGATGTCAACGCAAATGTCAGCGAGGAGTCTTACCGATGAGGCAGGGAAGTAAAGTGCGATTTTTGCGGATGACAAAAGAGAGCCGGCGGATTGTTTCGGCCATTGGATTTGCTGTGTTGCTAGGCGTTTTTGGAATGATTGGCCTGACCGGTTGCGGGGAATTCTTCACGCCGATCACTACCACCGGCACTACGACCGGATCCACCACCTATGCCTACGTCACGAATGTCGGCTCGGGTGGAACGGGTGGGACGCTGTCTGAATATTCGCTGACCAGCGGCGTGCTGACGGCATTGAGCGGAAGCCCGATTACGCTCACGGCGACGCCAACTTCCATCGTCGTTGCCCCCAATAACGCGTTTCTGTTCGTTGGCACCAATCTTGGGGTCTTCCTGTATACGATCGGCACCGACGGAACGCTTACTGAGGGAAACGACGACACCATCGTGTACCTCGGCCCCACCTATCCCAAAAGCATGGCGGTCGACTCCACCAGTTCCTGGCTGATCGTAGCGAACAACGATTCGACCGAGTTGGATGCGCTTCCGATCTCCCCGACGACAGGTGTGCCGACAACCCCGACTCCGGTTTCCGTCACGCTTACCAATCCCTCGGCGGCCCAGGTGACTCTGTCTCCGGCAAACACGAACGTTATGGTCGCATTGGGAACGGGCGGCACTAACGTATGGGGCTTTACCGCAGCCAACAGCAACCCCTGGTCCAAGACTGGGACTCTGATTGATCTGGCAGCCAATAGCAGTTCCGCCAACGCGGTTGCTTCCGATACCACTTCCACGTACCTTTTCGTTGCGGAGTCAACTACCAACACAACAACCGATAAGCTGCGCAAGATCACCCTGAGCAGCCTGGGAACCTCCGCTATAGCCGAAACAGACTACCCAACAGGTAAGGGGCCATCGGCAATCCTGGCCGATCTCTCTGGCGACTACGTCTATGTGACAAACCAGACGGACAGCACCATCACCGGATTCTCCATTAGCGCCGGAGTGCTTACCGCGCTCACGGATTCTCCATTCTCTACTGGCAAGGCGCCAGTCGCAATTGCAGAGGACAGCACGAAGAGCTACATTCTGACAATCGGTTACGGGAACAACCCCAATCTCTGGCTCTACAAATTTGATGCGACGACCCTCGGTACTCTCGACGTAGGAACGACGACTACGACTGGCTCCAGTGATCCGGCGCTCTCCAATGCTATAGCACTCACGCACTGAGAGCTCATCGATTGATGAGTGCACGTCTCCAGGGAATGGAAAAACGAGTCGCAGTCCTCCGAATCGTTCTCAACCGCAAAATGCCGAGTTGCGATTTCGATTCCCGCCTGTCTATTCAAAGTTCACTGATGGCCGTTTGCTGTTTTTCCGATGCTATTCTCTAACTAGATTGCAGTCCCCCGTGCCAACGCTTCGCTTCAGTCGGGCTTTCCCCTCATCGGGCAGACAAGATGCTGCCTTGAGCCTGATTTTCACATCTGCGTCTCTGCTTCTTCCCGCATTCTTGCTCATCGGCTGCTCGCGCTTTCATCCCGTAAAGCACGAATTCGTCTATGTATCTGCGCGCCAGGTTTATCTGCACGATCGTGTTGCCGCGGTGTCGAATCGCGTTGGCCTGGTGACAAACGGCGAGACACTCGAAGTTGTGGAGCAGGGCAAGCGATTTGTCAAGGTGCGCACTCCAAAAGGCGAAGTCGGCTGGCTGGAAGATCATGCGGTGATCGACGACAAGCTCTATGCCCAATTTCAGGATCTTGCCAAGAAGCACGCGCAGGACCCCGTGGTTGCCAATGGTGAACTGAGAGACGACCTGTATCTCCATGTGCTCCCAGGCCGCGAGACACCGCATTTCCTTCTGATATCCGGCAATTCGAAGGTGCAGCTTCTGGAGCGCGGAACCGTGGCCAAAGCGCAGAATCCGGGAGCGATCCAGGTTCAGAAATCTGCGAAATCAAAGAGCGCTTCTGCCGGTTCACCGGTGAAACCAGGAGAAACCGTCTCGGTTGTTGAGAAAGCTAAAGCGCCGCCAGCTTCCCCGTCGAAATCCGAAGACGCAACCACAACTGCAGAACCGTCGTTACCCAGTCCGCCCGCTGTGCCAGTTCCGATGGAAGACTGGTGGCTCATTCGAGATGGGGCAGGCCACACCGGCTGGATTCTGGCCAATCGGCTGGACGTCGACGTTCCTGACGAAGTGGGCCAGTACGCTGAGGGCCAGCGAATGGTGGCAGCCTACCCAATTGCAAAGGTCACCGACGACGGAACCGGTCGCGAGCATAAGAGATCGGACAAGTCGAACAAGAAGTCAGGGAAGTCCCGCGAAGATTCGGTCTCGAGACCAGCGTCTGACGCCAGCGCCGAGGATGCAGCTCCGGCTCCAGTCAGTAAAGAAATCACCGAATACGTAACAGTGTTGTCGCCTCCGCGCGGAGGACTGCCGTACGACTTCGATCAGATAAGGGTCTTTACCTGGAGCCTCAATCATCATCGCTATGAGACTGCTTATCGGCTTCACGGGATTCAGGGCTATCTCCCGGTCCGGATTTCACAGGAAATGTCGAATGGGGTTGAGGAACCGGTCTTCAGCTTCGCAATTGCGAACGGTCCGGATGTCAGCATCGATCCCGAAACTGGTGTTACGCATCCGGTCTCAGCAAGAACCCTGGCATTTCGTCTTGAAGGAAATATGGTGAAACGAACGGGCGCCGATCAGTCACCAATTATTCTCACTCACGATCCAGGTGAATCAGAAAAGGCCAAAGCCGCAGCGAAGAAGAAAAAGAAAAAATAGCTTAATGAAAGAAGAATCAGCCATTTAACCTTCATCGGCGGATGGATTCTGTCGTGAAATCCAATTCTCTGTCTTTGAGCGTCTGGCCGCTCTCAACTGAGAAATTCAGCAATGGCGCTCACTACGCGTTCCTGCTCGTCCGGCCGGATTTCCGGAAAAATCGGAAGCGCCATAACTTCCTTTGCCGCCCGTTCCGCCTCTGGAAAGCTGCCTTCTGTATATCCAAGAAACTCCAGTGCCTTCTGCCTGTGTAACGGGACCGGATAGTAGATCTCGCTCCCGATCTGGCGCGCCGTCAAGTGTTCACGAAGAGCATCTCGCCGCACGGTTCGGATCACGAATTGGTGCCAGATATGGAAATTTCCTGCGCTTTCCTTTGGCAACACGACGCCGTGAACTGGATAGATCGAATTTTCGGCGATGCCAGCAGCCGCGAAGAGTCTTTGATAGCGCATCGCAGCCTCACGCCGGAGCGCATTGCGCTCGGCTATATAGCGCAGGTTCACTTGCAGCACCGCTCCCTGGAAGCCGTCCATGCGGGCATTCCAACCGACTTCATCATGGTGGTAGCGTTGGCGCATACCGTGCTGCCGCAGCATTCTCACCCGCTCCGCGAACTCGGGACGGTTGGTTGTTACCATTCCCGCGTCTCCGGCAGCATTGAGATTTTTTGTCGGATAAAAACTGAAGGCGGCGATATCGCCAAGCCCGCCAGCATTTGAGCCGTCCCACCGAGCGCCCCACGCCTGAGCCGCGTCTTCGATCAATGAAAGCGAATATTCCTTGCCCAGCCTCGCGAATTCTGGCCACGCCACGCATTGACCGTAGAGATGAACAGGCAAGATTGCGCGGATTGGGACAGGTCCCGGTTGTAAAAGCAGGGTTTCCACCCCGGCAGCATCAAGATTGAAGGAAATTGGGTCAATATCGGACAGTACAGGCGTCGCACCTGTGCGCACAATCGCACTGACAGAGGCAAAGAAGCTGAAGGGGGTAGTGACTACTGCAGAACCAGGACCAACTCCGGCGGCCGCGAGGGCCAGCCAAAGCGCATCCGTTCCAGAAGAGCATCCTATTGCTTCCGCGACACCGAGATGTTTCGCGGCGGCGCTCTCGAAGGCGGCGACAGGTTGACCGAGGATGAACTGCTTCTGGTCGACGACGTCAGCCAGTGCCGCAAGGATTTCTTCTCGAATTGGGGTGTACTGTCGCGACAAATCCAACATGGGGACAGCCGCGGGACTCATTACAGTTACTTCTGACTTTGCCACAAAGTTAGTTTATCAACTACGCGACAGCTTGAGATCTCGTCAATTCACGGCTGAGATTTAGGCCGGCAGATTTGTTCGGCATCAAAGAAGCCTGGTCAGGGAAGCAAGGGCAGAGCGTGAGACCGGCGTTCACAGGACACGTCTAATTCTGATCAGTGATCAAGTGGGGATTGTTGAATCAAGGCCCTAAAGCCTATAGTGGGATTGGTATATTGCGGAACCCGGAAGAGAGATCAAGGAATTTTCTGGGTTACCGGTTGAGCAGCAAGCGTGAGCCAGTCGCAGTCTGGAGAGATGGATTCTGCTTATAGCGTGAACCTGACGTTTTTCGATTCAGGTTCAGATTGGGCGCTAACAAGTTATTCCTGACGGGCTGGTTTCGGATCGAATGAACACAATTTGAAAACAAGAAAGCAGGAGATCGGCACATGGAGAACAAGCCGGCACAAAACATTCAGGATACATTCCTGAACACTGTCCGCAAGGACAAGACACCTATCACCATTTACCTGGTCAGCGGTGTAAAGCTGACTGGAAAGATTCGTTCGTTTGATAAGTACTCAGTACTCCTGGAAAACAACAGCCAGGAACAGCTGATTTTCAAACATGCGATCTCGACCGTCGTAAGTAACCGAAGCGTGATGCACACGCCGGACTTCAGGCCAGCCGGGCAAGTTCCTGGCGCGCCGATTACGCCGGCTACTGGCACAGCAGCGCCCGCTCCCGGCACGCCTCCGGCCAGCCACTCATAGGCACGTTATTCGCAACAAGCGGAATCAGGACGCACGGAATCCAATCAAGGTCGATTCTTTAACGGAATTCGGACCTGACAGGGTTTCTGCGCCCGATTCGTCATGGGCGGGAACCCGTTCCAAGCTGGAACGGGCTGTTCTCGTTGGTGTGGACATCTCAAGCCGGGCAACGGTTCGACGTCCCGGAGCGGAAGGAGCGAGAGCAGCGGCGCTGGCTCTTACGACTGCCGAACCCGAAGCGAATGGAGAGTTTCAAGGGCGTCTTTTGACCGCCGATCCCCTTTCGGGAGTCTCCACGGAACTGAGCGCCGACGCCTCCCTGGTGGAGTTTCGCGAACTTGTTGAAAGCGCTGGAGCACAGGTCGTAGCGCAAGTATTGCAACGACGCGGCCGACCGGATGCTGCCACCCTTGTGGGCGCAGGCAAGGTTGAGGAAATCGACGGAATCGTTGCCGCGAATCATGCCGACCTGGTGATTTTTGACTATGACCTAACACCGACGCAGCTTCGAAACCTCGAAGCGCAGCTGCCATGTCTCGTGCTGGATCGAACGCAGCTGATTTTAGATATTTTTGCTCGCCACGCGAGGACGCGCGAGGGCCAATTGCAAGTAGAACTGGCGCAATTGGAGTACATGCTGCCCAGACTCACGGGCCGCGGAAAAGCGATGTCGCAGTTAGGCGGCGGCATCGGGACGCGTGGCCCTGGCGAAACGCAGCTGGAGACCGATCGACGCAGGATTCAAAGACGGCTGGTGCACCTTCGTGGCGAGTTAGACGCTGTGCGGAAAATCCGACGACAGCAGCGGCAGCGGCGTGAAGCGGTTCCGGTGCCAACTGTGGCGTTGGTGGGGTATACCAACGCCGGGAAGAGCTCGCTCTTTAACCGGCTGACAGGCGCAAGCGTACTCGCCTCTTCGCGGATGTTTGCCACGCTCGACCCGAAGTTGCGAGCGCTGGAGTTGCCCAGCAGGCGCAGGATCCTGCTCTCGGATACCGTGGGATTTATCCGTAATCTTCCGCATACGCTGGTGACGAGTTTCAGGGCGACGCTTGAGGAGGTCGAACGTGCTGAGGTGCTCTTGCACGTGCGGGATGCCTCATCGCCGTATGGTGAGGAACAAAAGTTTCAGGTGGAAAAAGTTCTGAGTGAGTTGGAGGTCGCGGACAAACCGCGCATTGAGGTGCTGAACAAGATTGACCTGCTTTCGGTAGAGGAAAGGGAAGGTCTTGATTCACGAGGCATCGTCACTGTTTCGGCACGAACCGGGGATGGAATCGAAGGGCTTCTGGCGGCGATCGACGATGCGCTGATTGCGGACCCGCTGATCGACGCAGAGTTGATCGTTCCGCAGGCGGAGGGTGCGATACTCGCAACGATTGAGGCGGGCATGGTGGTTCACAGCCGCGCTTTCGAAAGCGAAAATGTGCATCTTTCCGTTCGGGGCCCGGCTTCACTGGTAGGTCGGGTCAAGCAGGGACTGGCGACCAAACAATCGGGCATTCAGGTATAAGGGCTGCGCAAAAGCGGTATTTAGGGGGAGAAATAAGGTGGGCTGCCAGCCCCCGGGAGTGGAGATACTTCCCGAAGTCTGCAGCCCGCTGGACCCTGAACCGGGTCAAGGTGATAACCTAAGTGTAAGCCCGTTTCTATCTGACGCAACACAATTCTTTCACGGATTTTCACATCGGAGCGAAGGTTCAACCACTCTCCTTCGCGATCTGAGACAACCCCTGCGGATTCGTTGACATAGGTTTTTTCGCCTGTTACAAAAGAGTGTTCCTGCGCTAAAAGCGCGATAACCTGACGGGCAGGCGTTCCATACCAACATGCAAGAAACCATTCAACAACTCGGCAATCTTCTGCTTTCATCGCTGCCGACCCTTTTTCTGTTTATTTTCCTGGTCGTGGCCTATCAATTTCTGGTTCAGGGTCCGCTGGGCCGCACCCTGAAGGAGCGCCGCGCACGCACCGCCGGGGCATTGGAAGAAGCCAGTAAGGCGATTGCGGCCGCAGAGGCGAAAGCCGAAGAGTATGCCGCGAAACTTCGTCAGGCCCGCGCCGAGGTCTTTCGGGCCCGCGAGCAGCGCCTGCAGCAGTGGGCGCAGGAGCGGGATGCGGCACTTAATACGGCGCGCAAATCGGCTCTACAGCGGGTAATGGAAGCTAAAACAGGAGTAGAGGCGGAAGCCGCCGCTGCTCGCAAGACTTTGCTGGCTGGCGTCGACCAGTTGGCCGAACAGGTGATACGTGCGGTATTACCGGCAACCGCCGGGGGTTCGCGTTGATTTTTCGTAAATTTCTTCCTCGCTTTGTTCCCAAAATCCTTCTGTTGGCAGCGCTGGCATTAGGATTGGTTTCGTCATCCGCAATCGTCATGGCGCAGCCATCGACATCCCCTGCTTCGAGTGAACCTTCTTCAGCATCTGGAGCCGGTTCCCCCCTCAAACAAGCGCATCAGGAAGAGAAGAAGACCGAATCTGAGGAAATCGAGAAATACCGGCATTCGCCCTCGGTCATCGCGCTCGCGAGGATGCTGCATGTCGACGTCGAAACCGCGGCCACGACCTTTGAATACATTAACTTTGCGGTAATCGTATTGGCGATTGGCATTCCGCTCTTCCGAATTCTGCCCAAGGCGATGCGTGAGCGTTCCGAAAAGCTGAACAAGGATCTGGAAGCGGCGCGGACCGCGACGGCTGACGCGAATGCAAGGTTGAGCGCGGTTGAATCAAAACTCTCAGGTCTCGACGCGGAGATTGCCGCGATTCGCAAGCAGGTCGAGTCTGAAATGCGCGAAGATGAAACGCGTATCAAAGCCTCTATCGGTGAGGAAAGTGCGCGGATTGTTGCGGCGGCGGAATTGGAGATTCAAGTTGCCGCCTCCCAGGCACGGCGCGGACTCAAAGAATATGCCGCCGATCTGGCGATTGACCGTGCACTGAGCCAGTTGAAGCTGACTCCGGATACGGACAGGGCTTTGATTGCTGAATTTGCGCGGGATAGCAAAGCCAACGGCGGAGGGCAAAACTGATGGCGGCTTTTGTTTCTCGTTATGCGCAGGCTTTTGCAGACGTTGTTGCTCAGTTTCATTTGGGTGCCGATGCGGTCGATCAGCAACTGAAGGATTTTCTCGCGGCCTGGGACTCAAGTGGCGAACTTCGCGAAGTTTTCGAAGATCCGTCGGTTCCTTCTTTGCAGAAGATTGCAGTGCTCGATGATATGTCATCGAAATTGGGACTTGCTCCGCAGGTACGTAATCTGCTGGCGGTTTTGATCCACAATGACCGCATCAGCGCAGTGCACGAGGTTGTCGCCGAATATCACACGGAACTACAGCGTCGGCTGGGTGTGCATCAGGCTGAGATTACGACTGCGCGGGAGTTGAACGAGGCAGACAAGTCTGCTCTGTTGGCGCATGTTGTGGAGCTGGCCCATGGACGCGTCGAAGCGATCTTCAAGCTGGATGCCTCGATCCTCGGAGGCGTTGTCGTTCGAATTGGCTCGACGGTCTATGACGGGTCGGTTTTAGGCCGCATCGAGCGACTGAAGGAAGAATTAGCCAGTTAGTCCGGGGGAAAACCTCCGGTTGGTTTTTGACTTAGGAATTACGGAAAGAACAGGAAACGCAGGCATGGCTCAGATTAAGGCAGACGAGATTTCGCAGATTCTACGCGAGCAAATCGCAAATTACGACTCGAAGGTCAGGGTCGATGAAGTTGGCACGATCATCTCCCTCGGTGACGGCATCGCTCGCCTCCACGGTCTGGATAAGGCCATGGCGGGCGAGCTGCTGTCGTTCCCGCATGGAATTGCAGGTCTCGCCATGAGCCTCGAAGAGGATCAGGTAGGCGCGGTTCTGCTGGGCGACTACACCGAGTTGAGCGAAGGCAACGAGGTCAAACGGACCGGGAAGATTTTAAGCGTACCTGTCGGTGACGCGATGATTGGCCGCGTGGTGAATGCCCTTGGTGCGCCAATCGATGGAAAAGGCCCGATTGCGACTACGGCGACCCTGCCCGTTGAGCGCCTTGCTCCTGGCATCATTGACCGTGAACCGGTACGTGAGCCGATGGCGACGGGTATCAAGGCCATCGACTCGATGATCCCGATCGGGCGCGGACAGCGCGAGCTGATCATTGGCGATCGCCAGACCGGCAAGACTGCCGTGGTTCTCGACACCATCATCAATAGCGCGAAGAACAACCTGATCTGCATTTATTGCGCAATCGGTCAGAAGCGTTCTTCGATTGCCCAGGTCGTGCAGACATTGACAGAAGCCGGTGCTATGGGCCACACGATCATCGTGGCTGCATCGGCGTCGGAACCGGCGCCACTGCTGTATCTGGCTCCTTATGCGGCGACTGCCATTGGTGAG
>Ga0302326_10016017_pt1 | contig 15726 bp, 9 predicted proteins | sample Palsa_T0_3_FD_202264 | JGI IMG/M metagenome (GOLD analysis project Ga0302326, IMG submission 202264) | Peat permafrost microbial communities from Stordalen Mire near Abisko, Sweden - Palsa_T0_3 | ecosystem: Environmental > Terrestrial > Soil > Palsa > Peat permafrost | place: Sweden: Abisko...
TCAAGACCAGCCTGCATGACAGCCAGGTGATGTACTGGGAACCGGCGAAGTATGTCGCGAAGCTGCGCACGCTCAAGACGGATGACCATCCGCTGCTGCTGATGACCAATATGGAAGCCGGCCATGGCGGCGCGAGCGGGCGATATGACTACCTCAAGGAGATAGCCTTCGATTACGCGTTCCTGATCAAGGAATTAGGAATCCTGTGAGCAAATCCGATGGCTGAGGTGAATCCGGAGCAGCCGAAGGCCGCCCCAGATGGAGCGTATTTTGTCGTTTGGCGCAATGTGGAAGTGAGGTTCCCATGTCCTGAGATTTGACGGATTGGAGCCCCTCCCCTCCACAGCTGCAGATTAGACATTATGCCAGTGCGGCTTGTGGCATAATGTCCATAGAGGTATCTATGGCCACTGAACTTCGACTCCCGACAATTTCAGGGCTTCCGCCTGCGAATTCCTTTGAGATGACCCGTATCGTCGAACAGGGTCTGCCCACGGAGTGTATCGAGGAACTGAAGGCCAAGGGGCTTACGTTCACCGAGATCGCTCAGATCGTGATTTCGCCGCGAACGTTGAAGCACCGCAGGGCGCGGGGCGAGCGGCTGTCTACTGAGGAGACAGAGCGGTTCCTGCGTGTTGTTCGGGTGCTCGATCTGGCCGAGCGGATCTTTGGCAATCGGGAGAAATCACTTGGTTGGCTTCGCACGAAGGATGAGTTGATGGATAATCGTGTGTCTCTGAGTCTCATCGGGACCGAGGCCGGAGCAAAGCTGGTCGAAGGGCAATTGTGGGGAATTGCCGAAGGTATGTATAGCTAGAGATGATCCTTTGGCGAATTAGCATATTTAATGATTTAAGTGGGATGGGCGGCGAAGTAGGATCTGGCCGCTGGCACACGCCGTCGGATGGCAAGCGAATCGTCTACCTCGCGGAGCATCCTGCTCTCGCACTGATAGAGTCGCTCGTCAACCTGCGAGCACACCGGGATTTCCTTCCGGATAGTTTTCAACTTCTCAAGATCGAGGTTCCATCCGAAATTGCGGTCGAGTCCTGTCGAGAAGACGACTTGCCGGAAGATTGGAAGGAGGATTTCAGCCAAACACAGACTCTTGGCAATGAGTGGCTCGCGCGGCGAACTTCGGCGCTCATTTCAGTCCCTTCGGCGCCTTCGCCGGAGTCGAGCAACTACCTGCTAAATCCGCTCCATCCGGACGCGGCTGCATGCGAAATTGTGTGGTCCCGATGGATTCGCTACGACAAACGGTTCTTCCGGACTAGCGAGTAACTTCCGGGACAGCGTCGCCTTCGCCGGGCGCGAGGAAGAGATTGGCTTCCAGGCCGTGCTGGCGGGTGTAAAGGTCGTAATAGCGGCCGCGTAGTTTATACAGGTCTTCGTGGTTGCCGCGTTCGACGATGCGACCGCCTTCAACAACCAGAATCTGGTCGGCGCGGCGGATGGTCGAGAGCCTGTGGGCGATGACGAAAGTCGTGCGGCCCAGCATGAGCTGGTTCAGCCCAGCCTGGATCATGGCTTCGGATTCGGAATCGAGCGAACTGGTCGCTTCGTCGAGGATGAGGATCCGCGGCTGCGCCAGCAGTGCGCGGGCGATCGACAAACGCTGACGCTGGCCGCCGGAAAGCTTGACGCCGCGCTCGCCGACGATGGTGTCGTACTGCTCCGGGAAGCGCTCGGCGAATTCATCGACTCTTGCCGTGCGGCAGGCGAAGAGGAACTGCTCTTCGGTGGCTTCCGGGCGCGAAAACATCACGTTGTCGCGAATGGAGCCGTCGAAGAGGAAAGAATCCTGCAGGACAACGCCCAGTTGCGAGCGATAGCTGTTCAGGTTGACGGTGGCCAGATCCTGCCCGTCGACCAGCACGCGGCCTGTGACCGGGTTATGGAAGGCGCAGACCAAGCTGATAATCGTCGATTTGCCTGAGCCGGAGGAGCCGACAAGGGCCGTCACGCTTCCCGGTTCGGCGAGAAAGTCGACGCCATGCAGAACCGGCTTACCTTCTTCGTAGGCAAACTCGACCTGCTCAAAGCGTACGCGGCCGGTAATGGGCGGCATGATTCCGGTGCGCCTTGGATCGGCATTCTCTTCCATCTCGGAGAGGATCTCGGTCGTGCGATCGAGGCCGGCGAAGGCTTCGGTGAGCTGGGTGCCGATATTCACGATCTGGAAAACGGGCGCGATCATGAAGGCTAGAAACATGTTGTAGGAGAAGTAGTCGCCGACCGTCCAGCTGTGGGCGAGAACGGCGTGACCGCCGAGCCACATGACCAGTCCGGAGACGAGCCCCAGCACCGTGGTCGAGGCTGCGCCCAGCGTGCTGGTCATGGTGAGGGAGCTTATGACGTTGCGGAGCAGGCGGTCGACGCCCTCGCCGAAGACGCTCGCTTCGCGATCCTCGGCGTGGTAGCCCTTGATGACGCGAACGCCGCCTAGGGATTCCGTGAGCCGGCCAGTGACTTCGGCATTGATCTTGCCGCGCTCGCGGAAGATTGGCCGGATCTTCTTGAAGGCCGATTGCAGGACCACGACGAATACGCCGATTACTGTGAAAACGGTGAGCGTGACGACCACGCTTCGGTTCAGCAGATAGAGGAAGGCCAGAATGGCGGTGAGCATTCCGCCGACGAACTCAACCAGGCCTGTGCCGATCAGGTTACGAACGCCCTCGACATCGGTCATGATGCGCGAAACGAGCGTCCCAGTCCGGTTGGCGTCGTAATAGGCCACCGAGAGCCGGCCGACGTGCTGCTGGACCTGCTTGCGGAGATCCGAGATGAGTTTCTGCCCCTCTTTGGAGAGAAGTTGGGTCAGCGAAAAGGATGAGATGGCCTGGATGACGGTGGCCGCGAAGACGATTCCGATGAGTTTGGGCAGCAGTTGCGGCTGGGGGTGTTTCGAGGCGAGCACGTTATCGAGCAGAAATTTGCTCAGATACGGAAGGGTGAGGCCAGCCACGGTCTTGACGGCGACCAGCACGAAGCCGACGGCGATGAGCAGGCGTCTGGGCTTGACCAGAGTCCAGATCGTGGGCCAGAGCTTGCGGAGATCGACTTTCTTCTTGGGTTGGTCGCTTCCGGCTCTGCTGCCGACACCGCGTCCACCGCGCTCCGCATGCATTCCCATTCCGCCGCTCCGCATCGTCGCCATGAGCTAGACCAGCCTTGCGCGGCGAGCGGCGATAAAGGAGCGTATGCAGAGGATGACGTAAATGAGGCACAGGAACGCCATCGCCGCCTTTGCTTCGGTGGCGGGCGGATTGCTCACAGCCGCGCCACCCAGCATTTGAAACCACTGCAGGAGCCCCATGATGGTGCCGAGAAATCCAAGCAGGCCAAGCGTCACGTTAATGTGCATGAATAACTTGCGACGGCCCGCGTCCGGCGAGAAGGAAAGTGCGCCGAAGATACCGAGAAGCACACCCAGCCAGGTGGGAATGAGCGCGGTGGGGTGCGCGCTGCCGGTGGCGAAGAATCCTACCAGGCCAAGCGCAATGAATAAGATAGCAAAGACAAGAGTAACTTTCGCCATAATGGGCGCTACCTCGGGGAAATAATTCCAGACACAAGTCTACCGGAAGGGATGTGTCAACAGTACTGGAGATTCAATCCTTCCGCTTGAGGCGTTGCCTTATTCGTCGCCGAGCCAGGCCAAAATGCGCGGAATAGCCTGTTCCATCGGTTCGGAGCCGTCGAGGCGCAGCGTGTTTGCGGCTCCTACGGGTGGTTGCAGCGTCGCTAGTTGGCTGTCGAGAAGCGCGGGCGGCATGAAGTGTCCCGGGCGATGGGCCATTCTGTCGGCAAGGACGCTGCGCGGCGGGTCGAGCCAGATAAAACGCGCTTCGGGAAGACCGGCGGTCAGATGCTCACGGTAAGTTGCTTTGAGCGCCGAACAGGTGAGGATGCCGGATTGGCCCTGGCGATGCCAGTTGGCGAGAACCTCATGAAGCGTATCCAGCCAGGGTCCGCGATCGGCGTCTGTGAGCGGCGTTCCGGCGGCCATCTTGGCTTTGTTCGCGTCGGAGTGGTAATCGTCACCCTCGGCAAAAGCCCAGCCAGTGGCTTCCGCGAGCTTGCCTGCCAAGTACGATTTGCCCGAACCGCTTACGCCCATCACAATAACGATCACGGATCACCTAGCCGTTGGGATAGAGTTTGGCGACATCGGAGAGCACTTCTTCCGGTGTCCAGTCGTTGCCGGGGTAGAAGCGGACAACCTTGCCGTCCGGCCCGATCAGTGTCGTCGACATGGTATGCGTGATGGTGCCATCCGCCTCATTGGTCAGGCCGACATCGAACCATTCGGCCATGGGATGCAGCACTTGCTTGCTCGAAACGGCGAAATCCCAGTGCGCGAAGGCCTTGGGCGCCATGCTTCCCATATAGGTCTCGCCGTAGCTCTTGAGCCGCGCCGGGGTATCTCCGTCGGGATCGAAGCTGGCGCAGAGCAGATGCGTCTTCGCATACAGACCTGGATTGGCGGCCAGCGACTTCTCAAGCACTGCAAAATTATGCGTAATTCGCGGGCAGTAGTCGGGCAGTGGACAGCGCGTATAGATGAAGGTGAGCAGCAGAGCCTTGCCGTGAAACTGCGCAAGATGAATGGGCCGCCCATCCTCATTGACGAGACGGAAATCGGGAACTTTATCTCCGTAATCGGGAACGTGGTATTGGACTTTGGGAACGTAATCCGGCTTGGCCTGACCGACGACGACGAAGTGGTCCACAAAGACCGCGGCATCTGGTGTCTGTGAGACGAGCACGTCGGCATTGATGATGTCGCCGGGGTGCAGTTCGCCGATGATGCTAGCGTCGCGCAGCTTGTAGGGCATGGTCATGGCTTCCATGAAACCGGGGATGGCGTTGTGGTCGATGGTCACTTCGCCGGTCGCGGGGTTGGTCGAAACCACCTTGCCGTGCAGCGGGTAGGTCTTAAACTGCTGCGGCGTGGAGTTTGCCTCCGCATGATGGCAGCCGATAGCTGTGACGAGGGACAGTGACGAGAAAATGAGTGCGGCAAGAAACAGGCGTTTCACAGTCCAGTGTACAACTGGCCGGACAGGTGGCGTCGTCCGCGTAGCTTGGCCGATGCGTACCGGGTTTTCCAGAGGAGGACATCGATGTCGCTTATTTGCAGACGTGCGAGCGCCTTAAGATGAGGAGCGGGCGGGAATTCTAGAGAGATGAGCAGTCAGCAAGAGATAAGGAGCGCGCGCGTGGATGCCTGGCTGGCCGCGGGTGGCGTTGTGCTGACTGCGAATGAGCGCGCGGCGCGGTCTGTTTTGGTTGATTTTCAGGCGGCGCGACGCGCGGAGGGACGTACGGCGTGGCCGACTCCGTTAGTTTTTGCCTGGGATAGCTGGGTGCGTGAGCGCTGGCTGGAGCGCAATCAGGCTGGCTTGGTGTTGCTCAACCCATTGCAGGAGAAGACGCTTTGGTCGCGAGTGATCGACAGGAGCCGCATGGGGCAAGGGCTGTTGCATCCTGGCCGGCTGGCGGTGGCGGCGCAGCGGGCATATCAATTGCTCTGCGGATATGCGCCGGAGGCGTTGAAATCATCGGCCCAGATGGGGTGGAGTGGCGACGCTGCGATCTTCGGCGAATGGCTGGATGCGTTTGAATCGCGCTGCCGCCGGGAGGGGCTTATCAGCAATAGCCGGGTTGGGTTGGAGCTGACCGAGTCGTTGCGCGGCGAGTTGGGCCGACCACCGCTCTTGCTGATCGGGTTTGACCGGCTGCTGGGGACGCAGGAAGCGCTACTGAATGCCTGGGGCGGGTGGCAGGTGGACGAACCGGGGTTGGAAGCACAATCCGCTCAATTTTGGGGCGCGCCGGATGCCGCTAATGAGGTAGCGGCGTGTGTGACCTGGCTGCGTGCGAAGCTTGCAGAGGACCCGGATGCGCGACTGATCGTGGTCACGACCGGCTTGCAGGACCGCCGGGGCGAACTGGAGCGGGCGCTTCTCGATGCCTCTGCGAATGGGAATGCCGCTCTGGAATTTGAGTTCTCGCTGGGCATCCCGCTGGGTCGCGTTGGCTTGGTGCGGAGTGCGGTTCTGCTGTTGCGCTGGCTTCACGAGTCTCTGACAGAAGCGGAATTGGACTGGCTGATTGGCGCGGGGTATTGCGCTGTCAGTCCTGAAGAGGAAGTTGCCCTGGCGGAAACGATGCGCGGCCTTCGCCGACAGGGTCAGGAACGCCCGGAGTGGGGATTGGGCGATTTTGCGCTGGTGGGCGGGCGCGGGGGTCGGCAATCGAGTCACGGAGTTTGGACCGCTCGCCTGCTGGCTGCTCGTGATCAACTTCGTGCCATTCCGGCGCAGCAGAGTCCGCTGGAATGGGTGGAGGTTGTTGGGCGATTGTTGGATGCAGTGGGCTGGCCGGGATTTCGTCGGCTTTCCAGCGTTGCTTTCCAGGCGCAGGAGCGCTGGGAGCGGGTGTTGGCGGATTGCGGTTCGCTTGGCTTTGATGGAGCGTTGATGGAGTGGGCGGAGTTCCTGTCGACCGTTGCTGAGACGGTTTCTGCGACGATCTTTGCCGCCGAATCGACCGATGCGCGTGTGCAGATCACCGAGCCGCTGGAGTCTGCCGGGCAACTGGCGGATGCGATCTGGTTTCTGGGCGCCAGCGAAGAAGCGTGGCCGGGACGCGGACAACCCCATCCGCTGCTGCCCCTCAGTCTTCAGCGGGAGACGGGCATGCCGCACGCGAGTCCGCAGGCAGACTGGGATCTGGCCCAGGGGGCGACGGCACGCCTGTTGGCGAGTGCGAATGAAGTGATATTCAGCTTTGCGGAACTTGCGGCGGGAAATGAAACAAGACCTTCCCGGCTCGTGACGCAGTATGTGGGCGCTGCAAAAGACCTGCCGGAAGGGTCCATTCAAAACGCCGTGTGTGAGGACCGCTCAGAAGCCTTCGAGGACGAGAGCCTTGTTCCCTTCCCGCATGGTGTAATCGGCGGCGGAGCGGCCACGCTGACGCGCCAGTCCCAGTGTCCACTTCAAGCCTTCGCCACTGCCCGTTTAGGCGCCGACGTTTGGGAGCCTGCCGAGGCCGGATTGAATGCGAAGCAGCGAGGTCAGCTTCTCCATTCCGTGCTGCATCAGGTGTGGGCGGGTTCGGCGCGCGGTGGAATTTCCAGCCTTGCCGAGTTGCAGTCCATTCCGGATTTGCATTCGTTTGTGCGCGGAATTGTTCGCGCTGTCATGGCGGAAAGCTTCGATCCAAAGAGGCGCAATTCCCTGCCCGCCCGGTTTCCTGTGCGGTACCTGCATCTCGAGGCCGAGCGGCTGACGGAGCTGGTTTCCGGCTGGCTCGCATATGAGCGGGAGCGGCAGCCGTTTACCGTGGCGGAGACCGAGGTCAAGCGCGAAGTCACCATCGCCGGATTGACGTTCACGTTGCGCCTTGACCGCATCGACGAACTCGAAGGCGGCGGAAAGCTGGTAATCGACTACAAGAGCAGCGAAGTCGGCCCCAAAGCCTGGGCTGGCGACCGTCCCGACGATGTGCAGTTGCCGCTGTATGCCACCTTCGCCGTCGAGGGCGACCTGGAGGGTCTCGTCTTTGCACGCGTTCGGCCGGGGACGGGGAAATTTTACGGACGGGTTCGCAGCGCCTCGGAGACCTTGCACCCCGATCTCGCCGGGCGCGACCGGCTGGTAAGCGATCCGCTGACTGAGTTGCAACTTGAGGAATGGCGAGAGCGAATCGAACGGCTGGGTGAAGATTTCCTGGCCGGCCGCGCCGGGGTCGATCCCAAGGCTCCGGAAAAGACCTGCGAGAAATGCCACCTGCACGCAGTTTGCCGGATTAATGAGAGCCAGCCGTGGGGTCACGTAGCCGCCGAATCCGAAGAGAACGGTGATAGCGAAGACGCGGAAGGCGCAGGAGGCGGCGATGCCTGATCCGATAGAGCTTGTCCCCGCGCGCCTGACCATCGGCCCGCCGGATCAGGCGGAGCGCAGCCGCGCGCTCGATCCGGCGCGCTCGTTTCTGGTGCAGGCTCCGGCCGGTTCCGGCAAAACGTACCTGCTTACGCAACGCTTCCTGCGGCTGCTCGCCCAGGCCGAGAAGCCCGACGAGATTGTCGCCATTACCTTCACCAACACCGCAGCGGCAGAGATGCGCAATCGCATTCTGGACGCGCTGGAAAAGGCGGAATCGGCGGAGACGGTTGACGGCGATCCGGAGAGCCTGCCGGCTCTGGCAGCAAGGGCAATGGCGAGGGCAAAGCTGCTTGGATGGCAGATTCTCGACCAGCCGCACCAGTTGCGCGTCACGACAATCGACGCCTTCTGCCGGGGAATGGCGCTGCAAAGCCCATTGAGCTGGGGACTGCTCTCCGGCCTTGGCGGGCGGCTCGATCCGGTCAACAACGCCGAGATTCTGTACCGGCGCGCGGCTACTCGAACGATTGAGCTGTTAAGCGCGGAGGACTCGGCCACTCGCCAGTCAGTCGAAGAACTGCTGCGGTGGCGCGACAACAACTGGAAGGATGTCGAAGATCTCCTGGTGCAGATGCTCGGACAGCGCAATCGCTGGTTTCAGGGCTTCGTATTTGACCGCGAGGTGGACTGGGACCAGCTGCGAGAACGGCTGGAAGCACCTTTTGGCCGCGCGGCATGCAGCCGTCTCAAAATACTGGGCCGGTTGCTCGACCGAATGCCGGAATGCCGGGAATTTGCCCTCAAGCTGGCCCGGTTTGCCTGTGAAAACGCAGGGAAATTGTCGCCTTTGAGCCTTGCTGAGCGCGCTGAGCTGCCTGCTGTCTACTCTGCGGAGAACGGCGCAATCGACCCTATGGTGCTGGCCGAAGCGGTCGAAGCCTATCGCGATCTGGCCAACTTCCTGATGACGCTGAAAGGGGAATGGCGCAAGAAGGGCGGCCTGAATGTGAACCACGGCTTTCCTGCCGGGAACGTGGGGAAGGCTGGAAAAGAGCGATTTGGGCAGTTTGTGGAGGCGCTTGCCGAGGAACCGGGATTGCGGTTGGCGTTGGCCGCGTTCCAGCAGCCGATGCCGCTTCGCTACACCGACCCGGAGTGGGAGCTGATCCGTCACTGTTTTGCGGTGCTGCGCTTTGCCGCCGGGCAGTTGCAGGTGGTCTTTGCCGAGACAGGCTCCGTTGACTTTACGGAGGTTGCCCAGATTGCGCTGCGCATTCTGGCACCCGAGAACGGATTTCCCTCTGATTTCGCGATGCGCCAGGCAGACAGCATTCGCCATCTGCTGATCGATGAGTTTCAGGACACCAGCCGCAATCAGCATCAGCTTCTGGCGCGGCTCATCGCGGCGTGGCCGGAGCGCGAGGGCCGAAGCTGTTTCTGCGTCGGCGATCCCATGCAATCGATCTACGGATTCCGCGAGGCCGAGGTCGAGCTTTTTGAACGCCTCAAGACGCACGGTCTCGAAACCTCCTCCGAGGTCGGCGACGAATCATTCCGATTCGATTTCGTGCCGCTTCGCGCCAATTTCAGAACGGTGCCGAGTCTTGTGAACGACCTGAACGGGCGATTCGAGCATATTTTCGCTGAGGACGACGGAAGCGGCGTGCGCTTCTCCCCGGCGGAGGCGGCGCGGCAATCCCCATCCGCGGCAAAGACCGAACTGCATCTGGCCTTCACTCTCAAAGGAAACGCTGACGAGACCGATTTTGCGGACGCCGCCGCGGAACTGACCCGCGAGGCCCAACTCGACGAAATGATGGGTCTGATCCGGAGCAGGCTGGAGGCGGCGACTCACCGGAAGAACACCTCTGGATCGGAGCAGTACCGGATCGCCGTGCTGGGCAGGACACGGAGTTCGCTGGTTCGCATTGCGGAAGCTCTGACCAACGCGAAGATCGGCTTCCGGGCCATCGATCTGGTGCTGCTGCGCGATCGGCCCGAGGTGCTCGATGCCCTCTCGCTGGCGCGGGCGCTGCTCAACCCCACGGATCGAACGGCGTGGCTGGGCGTACTGCGTGCGCCGTGGTGCGGGCTCTCCCTCGCCGAACTGCACCAGCTGACCTCCTCGGACGATGCCGAAATCTGCGCCACACCCGTCCCGACGCTGCTTGAATTCCGGCTGCCCATGCTTTTCGAACAGGGGCTCCTGAGCGCACAGGGCTACGAGGCAGCTTCGCGTGTTGGACGCGTGCTGAAATCCGCCGCAGAAACGCGCTCTGCGGCCAGCGCTTCCGCACTTGGAACCTGGCTTGAGTCGGTTTGGAAAGCCCTCGGCGGCGGCGACACCGTGGACACCCTGCAAAGCGCGAATCTTCGCCTGCTCTGGGCCGCGCTTGACAGATTGCCGGAGGACGAACTCGACCTGCTCGGCCCTGGTCTGAACGCCGCTCTGAACGAGCTTTACGCCCTTCCCGATCCGGAGGCCAGCAGCGATTTTGGCGTGCAGTTGATGACCATCCACAAATCGAAGGGATTAGAGTTCGAGATTGTCCTTGTGCCGGATCTTGAGGCAGTCGGAAGGACATCCGAGAAGTCGATGATCAGCTGGCTGGAGCGCGGCCTTGCCGATGCGGGCTCCGGCAACGGGGATCAGCTTACGGAGTTTCTAATTGCGCCGATTCAGGCCAAGGGCGCGGACATCGGCGCGGCCAAGAAATGGGTTGACCAAGTCAAGAGGAAGCGCGAAGAGCAGGAGTTGCGCCGTCTCCTTTACGTTGCCGCAACCCGCGCCCGCGAAGAGCTGCACCTGTTCACGCGGCCGGGCTTCCGCGTGAGCCGGTCCACCGGAGAGCCAGAACTTGCCACTCCAACCGGAATGCTGGCGACGGCGTGGCCAGCGGTTGCGGAGGAAACTCAGGCCCAATTCAACGCCTGGAAGGCGCAGCGCTCAGCCGCCCCGCTGGAGCTGGCAGCTTTGGCTGCTGAAGCCAGCAATGTGCTCCAAATGCCAGATGCCTCTCCGCTTAGGATGGCCCGTCCGACAATCCTGCGACGGCTTCCGGAAGGCTATCAGCCTCCTGAATTCCGCAGCTACAGCACATCCTCCTCTGGCACGCCTCACAGTTCGCGCCGGGACGAACTGCAGGAGCCGCTCTACGCCCGAACCGAAGGGGGCCTGCGCTCCCGCCTGCTGGGCACAGCCATCCACGCCCTTTTCGAAGAATTGAGCAACCTGCGCCAAAGCATGGGTCCGGCTGAGGCCGCAGATGCGGTCGCCAATGCCCTGCCTTCTGTTACGGCAAAGATTCGCGGTGAGGGGCTAACGCGCGCCGAGGCCGAGCGGCTCGCTGGCGAAGCACTCGCAGTGGCGCAGCAAGCGTCGACCGATCCAACCGGTTCCTGGATTCTGGCTCCCCATCCCCAGGCAGACACCGAAGCGCGGTGGACTGGCTTGGTCAATGTTGGCGCCGTCGATGCCACCGGACCCAAGCGTATGAAGGATCTCCGCCCGGACCGGATCTTTTTCGCTGCACCCCCTCCGGACCTGAAATGGATTGCTGATGCCGCCAGCCCGAACGAGCCCGTCTGGTGGATCATCGACTACAAATCTGCTGGCGCGGGCGGAATGAACCTGACGGACGACACCGCGAAGCAGGCATTTTTAATAGCTCATCGCCTGCAATTTAGAAAACAACTCGCTGAGTATGCCGAGGTTCTGCGCGATCTGCTCCGGGTAAAGGGCGAAGAAACAACTCCAATCAGGACCGGGATTTACTATTCGCGACTGCAACTGCTCGATATATGGGATACCTGATCCAAAGTACGGAAAAGATTCCCTCCGCACGCCATTCCGAGATTGTGCGCAACAAATTTTGAAAGTACGTGTCTAATTGGGGGACTTCTGGGCTTACATCTTCAACCGCTCGTTCGCGACAAGTGGAAATTGCAATTCGGAGGATCAGTTCCGTAGTCAAATTTTGTACCGCTTCGGTCTATTTCTATATCGGACCTTCTTTAGGAATCCCGGCCGTTCGATATCGCCTCGGGTTCTCGATTTGGCTCACCGCTGTTCTGCACGTACATCCTGGTGCAACTCCCCTTTGCGCGTGAGGCTCTTCGACCCTTTTCGTCTGCCTGCGTAAGTGGATTTGCACTCCACGATCAGTCAACCTTTCTCCAATCTGCAGGGACGGCCATGAAAATTTTTGTTCATCGTTTGCAGCACCATTTCTTCCTCCCCCTCTCGCTTTCAGTGGCGGCGTTACTGGTTGCGGGAGCACCTATCGCTCAGGCCGCGGGCCAGACGCCGACCGCTGCACCTGCGGTCCGGATCGCGGCCGAGATCAACAGCTCGCAGATGAGCGCACTGCCTGACTCCAAGCGGTCTGTCGCGCTGGCTCCATACGATACGGGCCGACTGTCCTCCGCAACCAAACTGCAAGGCGTCAGCATCTATTTCAGCCGCACGCAAAGCCAGGAAGCTAACTTGCAGGCTTTGATGGCCGCGCAGCAGAACCCTTCCTCACCGCAGTACCACCAGTGGCTTACGCCAGATCAGTTCGCCGCCCAATTCGGCATGGCCGACGCGGACATCGCCAAGGTCCAAAGCTGGCTGCAGCAGCAGGGATTCGCCGTTGACTCGGTAAACCGCAGCAAGAACATGATTCGCTTCTCCGGCACCGCAGGCCAGGTGGAGGCAGCTTTCGCGACCCAGATGCACACCTATACCATCAAGACCGCCACAGGCGTGGAGAACCACTTTGCGCCGGCGACTGCGCTGAGTGTGCCTTCGGCGCTTGCGGGAGTGGTACAGGGAGTACACAACCTTGACGATTTCCGTCCCAAGCCGCACTTTGTATTGAGCCGGAAGACCGGAGCGAAGCCCAACTTCACTCAGAACTACCAAGGCACCCAGTATGTCTACTTTGCTCCCGGCGACATCTACACGGTGTATGACGTTCAGAAGGCGTACAACGCGGGTTACACCGGCGCAGGACAATCCATCGCCGTGGTCGGTCAGTCCGAGATCGATCTCAGCGACATCGCGGCCTTCCAAACCGCTGCCAATCTTCCGGTGAAGGCTCCCGCGCTGGTCTATGTACCCGACACCGGGGCTCCGGCATTTTCCGCCGGAGACTGGACAGAGTCCAGCCTGGACCTGGAGTGGTCAGGGGCCATCGCCACGGGCGCAACCATCAGCCTCGTCTACACCGGCAGTGCGAGCAACGCCGGAGCCTTCGACTCTATCGAGTACGCGATTGACGAAAGGGTCGCCAACATCATCAGCAGCAGCTATGGCACTTGCGAAGCGGCCCTGGACGGTTTCTCGCTCGAATCCGAGTTCGAACAAGCCGCCACACAGGGGCAGACGGTCATGTCGGCTGCCGGAGACGATGGCTCCTCCGACTGCTATGGAACCCAAGGCTTCACTGCTACTCAACAGGAAGCGCTGGGCGTCGACTACCCTGGCACCAGCCCCAATGTCACCAGCGTGGGCGGTACGGAGATTTCCCAGGCCTCCACGACTTACGAAACCCCCGGCGACGGCTACTGGGAGGCGGAGTCTACTTCAGGCTCTTTTATCGTCAGTTCCGCGCAGCAGTACATTCCGGAACAGGCCTGGAATGAGGACACAACCTGCCTTTATTACTACAATCTGGACCCGACGGCTGGCTCTTCGGCTCTCTGCTCAGGGGGCGGCGGCGCCAGCACGCTCTTCCCCAAGCCGAGCTGGCAGACCGGCGTTCCCGGCATTCCCAACGACGGCAAGCGCGACGTTCCGGACCTGGCTCTGAATGCCGCGATTTTCAACCCCGGCTACCTGTTCTGCACCAGTGACCAGAGCGCCTGGGCTCAAGGACAGGAGGCAAGTTGCAACGACAGCTTCCTCGACGCTGCGTCATTAAACCCCACCGTCGCCGGCGGCACCAGCTTTGCCGCGCCCATCTTCTCCGGCCTGGTGGCGCTCATCAACCAGAAAGCCGGCTACACTTCCGGCCAGGGCCCGATTAACACGGAGCTCTATAGCCTGGCCGCCAATAGCAGTACATACGCCACCGCGTTTCACGACATTACAGTTGGCAACAACTATTGCCTTTCCGGCGCAACGTTCTGCTCCTCTTCCTCTGGGACAGAGACGAACTACGCGGCAGGCGTCGGCTATGACCAGGCCACCGGACTGGGCTCTGTCGATGCGTACAACCTGATCACGGCGTGGCCGGCAAATACGGGAGTCACCAGCGGCCTGATCGCAACGACGACAACCGTTACGGCATCGAACGCCGCTCCCACCATTAATACCTCCGACAGCTTTACCATCACGGTCACCTCGGATACCCCCGGCACCACTCCCACTGGCACTGTGAACATTACCGTCGATTCGGGAACTGCAGTGCCAGAGACTCTGACCTCCGACGGCACGTACGTCTACTCCACAACCTTCACGACTACGGGTACACATACGATCCTCGTATCCTATGCCGGAAACTCCACGTATGCGGCCTCCACGAGTAGCACGACGGTGACGGTTGCTGGCACCTCTTCGGGGAGCGGCACTTTCTCTCTTGCAGCTACGGGCGTCAGCGTAGCCGAGGGCGCTACGGGAACCTCGACCATCACAGTAACTCCAGCCAGCGGCTACACCGGAACCGTGTATCTGTCGTTTGATACATCCAACGACACTGCGCTCGAAAACCTCTGCTACGAATTCACAAACACCCTCAGCGATGGCGACGGATCGGTGAGCGTAACCGGGACAGCCGCCGTAACCACACAACTTCAACTTGATGCCAATGCTGCCGATTGCGTCACGACTGCAGCGGTGCGCAAGAGCGGTAAACAGAGCTTCCGCAGCCTGCGCGGCATCAATATCTCCAGCAACAACCATTCCGGAACCGGCGGAAACAAGAGCGCTCCAGCCTCAATTGCCTTTGCAGGGTTGCTGCTCGCTGGATTCCTGGGCCGCTACTCGCGCAAGTTCCGCTCTCTCGCTGCCGTGATTGCACTGGTCGCTGTCGGACTGGCGGTCTCCGCCTGCGGTGGCGGCAGCACTTCAACTACCGTCCCCAATCCGCCCGCTGGAACCTACACCATCACGGTGACAGGACAAGACGCAACCAACGCGAACATTCCAACGGCAACAACGAGCTTCACCTTCACCATTCAGTAATCGCATAAACGCGCAAAGGGCAGGCACTCATCCAGTGCCTGCCCTTTGTTTTTCTGCCGCTCGGTGTTGCTGATCCCGGAAGTCTTCAGCTTGCCGGCCGCTCCGTCTCGGCAGCCTGCAATGCCTGGGCTGCGGCGGCATCGATGCTGCCTTTATGGCGCACATCCGCGCCTTTGACCCAGAAGATGACGTCCTCGGCAATGTTCGTGGCGTGATCCGCGACGCGCTCAAGACTGCGGCAGACCATCAGTGCATTCAAGGCCTGTGGCGCAAGATGCCCTTCCGTGGCCATGACATGCGTCAGCGTCACGTGGGCAGCGCGATTCATGCCGTCCACGGCATCGTCCATACTGAGCACCGACTGGGCCATCTCCGCATCGGCTTCAATGAAGGATTGCAGCGATTTCCGCACCATGTTCGCGGACAGCGAGGCCATGCGCGGAATATCCACGGGCAGGTCGGCGATCGCCATCGATTCCATCGTGCGCACTCGGTCGCTGATGCTCTTGGCCGCGTCTCCTACACGCTCCAGATCCGCGTTGATCTTGATCACCGCGAGAATGAAGCGCAGGTCGATGGCCATGGGCTGCTCCATCGCCAGCAGGTCGAGCGCGGCCTGATCGATCTCTCGCTCCAGTCGATTGATGGCCATCTCGC
>Ga0302326_10016018_pt1 | contig 15725 bp, 14 predicted proteins | sample Palsa_T0_3_FD_202264 | JGI IMG/M metagenome (GOLD analysis project Ga0302326, IMG submission 202264) | Peat permafrost microbial communities from Stordalen Mire near Abisko, Sweden - Palsa_T0_3 | ecosystem: Environmental > Terrestrial > Soil > Palsa > Peat permafrost | place: Sweden: Abisko...
GGCGCTCGCGGAGCAGGGGCAGGAACGCCAAGGTTGTATGCACGGCGCCCCAGAGGTTGATCTCGACGATGCGTCGGAACTGTTCCAAGGTCACCTCCTCAAGGGCTCGCCAAGGGAGGGTCACTCCTGCGTTGTTGATCAGGACGTCGACCCTGCCAAATTCGCTGACCACGGACTTTGCCCAGCTGTGCACCATGTCGCAGTCGGTTACGTCCAGCGCCTGAGCGCTGATGTTCCCGCCAGCCTTCTGCGCGAGGTGTACCGTCTCGTCCAGAGAGTCCGCTCTCTGATCACTTACGGCGAGGGCCGATCCTCTGGACACCAGACCAACGGCGAGCTGGCGGCCGATGCCGCCCCCCGCTCCGGTGACGGCTACGACTTTGCCGATGAGTCGCATGGTTGATGCCTCCAATCTTCTCGTCAGACTAAGAGCATTGGTTTTTGTTTGCTCGGTTGGGTTGGTGGTGGTAGAGTTTAACTCATCCACTAATTCATTTGTTGGTGGTTGTTTCCGGGTGGCTGGCTGGTCTTTCGGTTGGTTGGTTCTAGTGGAAGGGTGTTGGGGGAGAGTGGAAGTCGCTTTCGTCAACTTGGGGGACAATCTGGCGGATCCGTTGAGTGGGGTGGTGGGTTCGGACGCGGATAAGCATGTGAGGTTGTTGGGTCAGGCGGTTGCGGCTGAGGCGGCTGGGTTCGATCTGTTTTTGTTGGGTGAGCACCATTTCTCGGATTATGTGTTTTCTTCTCCGGTGACGGCGTTGGCGGCTGTGGCTCAGGTGACGTCGAGGATTCGGTTGGGTACGGGGGTTTCGTTGCTTCCGGCTCGTGATCCGGTGTTTGTGGCTGAGGAGTTCGCCACGTTGGATGTGTTGTCGGGTGGGCGGGCTGAGATCGCGGTGGGTCGGGGGATCTTCTCCAACGTGTATGAGTCGTTGGGGTTGTCGATGGATCAGTCGGTGGAGATCTTGGACGAGTTCGTGGAGCTGCTTCAGGGGTTGTTGGGTGATGAGCCGGTGACCTGGAAGGGTAAGTGGCGTCCCCCGGTGGAGGGTTTGGTGGTTCGGCCTCGTCCTTTGCAGGTGCCGATACCTTTGTGGACGGCGTCGAGTTCGCCGTCGACGATCGAGTTGAGTGCCCGGTTGGGGTTGGCGGTGATGTGGATCGGGGTTGTGACGCCGGTGGGTGCTCTGACGGGTTTGGCGGAGCGGTACTTGGCGGCTTGGGCGGAAGCGGGTCGTGCCCGTGAGGACGCTCAGCTCGGTTTGGCGTTTCACTATCACGTGGCTCGGACTTCTCAGGAGGCCCGCGCCCGGTTCTGGCCGCATTACAAGAACTATTTCGATGCTGTGACACCGCCGGGGGTCAGGGCAAAGTTGGACCTTGAGAGCATTTTCGATTCGGTCGCGGTGTGTGGGAGCAGTGCCGAGGTCGTGGAGCGTATCGAGGAGCGTCGTGATCGGCTGGGGCTTACTCGGGTGGTGTTGGCTGTGGACATGGGCGGGCTTGGGGAGGAGGAGGTCATGGAGGTGATCGAGTTGACCGGAGCGGAGGTGTTGCCGGCGCTCGGTTGTCGAGGTGTGTTAGGTGGGTGACGTGTTCGAGGGTCAGGAGAGAGTTATGAGCGGAACAGGGAAGGTCTTCTCGTTGCAGGGGGTCAGTCATCTGGCGATGATCTCCAGCGATATGGCTAAGACGGTGGAGTTCTACCAGGGGGTGCTCGGTCTGGAGTTGGTCAAGACGATGGAGTTACCCGACGGCGGTCAGCACTTCTTTTTCGATGTGGGTAACGGTGACTGTCTGGCGTTCTTCTGGTTCACTGACTCCCGCCCGGCGGCTCCTGGTGTGGCCGCGCCGGCTTGGATCGGTGACGTGTCAGCGTTCGGGTCGATGCATCATGTCGCGTTCAAAGTCGATGCCGATCAGGTCGAACGCTACCGTGACGTCCTCAAGCAGCGGGGTGTCAAGTGCGCGGCCGTAGCTCACTATCTCGATGGGTCCATGGGTGAGACCGTCGACGACGACACCTTCGCGTACTCGATCTACTTCCAAGACCCCGATGGCATCACCATCGAGTTCTGCGCCTGGCTACCCGCCTACGACAAGATCGGCAACCAACACCAGCCCGTCCAGGCCCTCACCCCAACCCCCGCATGACCCAAACCACCAACTACACCCGAAAGCCATACATCATCGTCTCCGAGGAGCGCAGACTGACCAAGGAGATCTACGGGAGTGTCGGAGACTATGTGATACTGCAGGGCCAACAGCTGAGCGGAGAAATACCCTCGGATACGGCAGTTCTGGCGATGTATCCCAGCGGATCGCCGGCCTACCTACCCCTGTTCTCGAAGCTTGCCCGAGCAGGTGTGCACGTGCTTGCCGGCTCGTCACGATACCTCAACGGCGAGCACGGACTAATAATGGAACAGGTACTGCTCGACCTCGGCGCCTTCGTGCGTGACGCGCGCGAGCGGCTGGGTTACCGACGAATCATTCTTGCCGGATGGAGCGGCGGAGGCTCTGTGGCCCTGACGTACCAGTCACAAGCTGAACATCCAACCATCACGAGAACACCAAGCGGCGAGCCTTGTGATCTGGCCGGCGCCGACCTCATCCCCGCAGACGGCCTACTGCTCCTCGCCGCCCATGAGGGTAGGCATCGCGTCCTGACCGAGTCCCTCGACGCCTCGATAATCGACGAGTTGAATCCGGACCGTCGGGAAAGCGACCTCAACCTCTACGACCGCCAGAACGGGCCCACAGCACCCTACTCAGCAGACTTCCTAGCTAGCTACCGATCGAAGCAGAGGGATCGGAACCGACGAATCACCGCGTGGGTGCGCGATGTCCTCGAGGATCTGAACAGGCAGGGAAGGCCACAGGCAGAACGCTGCTTCGTCGTCCACGGAACAATGGCCGATCCGCGATGGCTCGATCCATCGATAGAGCCCAATGACAGGCCACCGAACAAGTGTTTCCTCGGCGACCCAGAACTGGTCAACACAGGTCCCACTGGTCTTGCTCGATTCAGCTGCCTACGTAGCTGGCTGTCGCAGTGGAGTCTCGACGACGCGCAAGTGGATTCCGTGAAGTCAGCCCCTGGCGTGACAGTACCGGTACTAATGGTCGGTCATAGCGCTGATGAAGCGGTGCCGACCAGCCACACCAAGGCGGTGTTCGATGCGCTAGGACAGAAGGACAAGCAGCTATGGACGATCACCGGTGCGGACCATTACCTGGGCGGACCGGACCAGCGTAGAAACGCGGACGAGGTCGTCAACATTGCCACTCACTGGATGGCAGAACGTGACTTTGCAGAGGCGAGTCCAGAATCCGAACGTCAGTTAATCTAGAGTCGGGCGTGGTCCGGCGTACGGAGGCGTAGATGCTTGCGAACAGGTTCGCAGTCGCGGACGTAGACAGTCATATCATTGAGCCTCCAGATCTCTGGACATCACGGCTCGGATCCCGATGGAAGAAGATAGTTCCGCACGTCGATCACGATCCGAGGACCGACAAGGACTGGTGGTTCGTCGGCGAACGCAGGATGAACCCGGTGGGCGGCTACGCCCACGCCGGATGGCCTGACTGGTTCCCTTCCTACCCTCCGACATTCGAAGGCATCAACCGGGGAGGATACGAAGCGAAGAGTCGCCTACACTGGCTCGACGAGGCGGGGATCTACTATCAACTGCTATACCCCAACCTACTTGGATTCCATAGCCATGTCTTCATCCGCGAAGGCTTGGAGTTCGCGACGGAATGTGTTCAAGCCTACAACGATTTTCTCACCGACTTCTGTTCGGCGGACCCATCCCGGCTCATTCCCCTGACGATAATTCCATTTTGGGACGTAGAGGCTTCGGTAGCCGAGATTCAGCGATCCGCGAAGATGGGGCATCGCGGGGTGGTGATGTCGCCCGACTATGAGAAGATCGGCTACCCAGCGCTCCAGGACCCCCATTGGGATCCGATCCTCAGGACTTGCGAGGATCTCGGTCTTCCGGTCAGCTTTCACGTAGGATTCGCTGCCTCTCAAGAGAACTCCAAAGAGACGGCCAAGGCCGTCGCAGACGTAGCAGAGGTGGTCAAGTTCACGACGCTGGCAATGGTCGGCAACGCGAAGACCGTCGCGGAGCTCTCCGTATCGGGTCTGTGTGAGCGCTACCCCCGACTAAATTTTGTTTCGATCGAGAGCGGCGTGGGCTGGCTGCCATTCTTCATGGAGAGCCTCGACTGGCAATGGAAAAATTCGGCCGCGTCGAAGAGATATTCGGACCGTCTCCTACCGAGCGAGTACATCCGTCGGCAGATATACTTCACCTACTGGTTCGAGCAGGACTCATTCCAGAACGCCGCTATGTCCCTCGCCGACAACATCATGTTCGAGAGCGACTTTCCACACCCCACTAGCCTCTCACCGGGGCCGGCTTCGATCGCGCTTAGCCCTCGCGAGGTTGTCGAGAGAAGCCTAGGCGGACTGCCGGACAACATCGCCGAGAAGGTTCTCTTCCAGACCGCTCATAGGCTCTATCATCTAGATGCTCCTGCACTGAAACTAGTTCAACCGGCGTCCTAGCCCAAGCGATGCTCGCCGGGGCTCTTCTGGACGTCTGGAGCTGTCGGCGGCGAGGAAGAGCTCCCCCTCTATGAGGAGCTGCGCCTCGCGCATGACCGATTCCGCGAGTTCCGGCGCGTTCACACTTGTGTAGTCATAGATACCGAAGATGAGAGCCTGTATCAATCCCACAACGCTAAGTGGATCAGAGTCGGTCGTGATCTCCCCTTGGGCGATGCCCTGGCGAACGATGACCGTGAGAAAGGCAGTCATGTCGGACATAAAGCGGTCGACCGGGCCGGAAAGTTCAGGATGGCGCCGGGCCTCGTAGCGAGCATTCGCGAAGAAGAGTGCCATCGATGGGTGCTCGCGGTTGAGCGTAAGGGCCACGTCCAATACCGCGATGAGCTTCGCAACCATGCCCTCCCGGAACGCGACAGCCTGTTCAAGGCGCTCACGGATGAGCCCCCATGCCTGATCGCAGACCGCTTGGTAGAGCTCTGCCTTTACGCCGAAATGATGGTAGATGACTCCGCTGGTGAAGCCTGCCCTCTCAGTGATCTCCTTGTTTGTCGCCTTCTCGAAGCCCTGTTCTCCGAAGCACTGCTCAGCCGCCTCGATGATGCGGCGCCGAGAGTCGTCGGAGTGCGACGCAGGGGGGCGGCCAAGGCGCCTTTTAACTCTAGGAGGCACTCGATTTCCCACTTTCTCCAGTCTAATGCGAATCGCCCGACTGGCTTTCAGGATAGTGTAGAGAGAGGTTTCCGGTCGGGCCCTATCCCTACATAGGCAGGACGGTCGCCACAAGCGGGCTGATGAGCCGTAATCGGGCGCGGAGGTTCAGTGGCCTACATAGTTTCCAGGTCGGCGCTCCTTGAAGGCCGCGATAGCTTCGAGAAGGTCGTCGGAAGCCAGAGTCATCGCTTCGAGCGCGACGGCAAGCTCGAGTACCTCGCCAGCGCGCTGCTGCATGATCCGACTAAGGGCCTGCTTCGTCCCGCGGACAGCCATCGGGGGTAGAGCGGCGATTCGCCGAGCGATCCCCCGCGCGTACGGCAACGCATCATCGGGCCCGTCCACGAGGTCAGTCACAAGACCCATGGTCTCTGCTACCTCGGCGGGCAGGAGGTCGCCGGTCAGCAGATATCGCTTGGCACGGAGAATCCCGGTGATCTGCGGCCACATGACGCACCCGCCATCCCCGGCGACAAGCCCGACGGCTACGTGAGGGTCTCCCAGTCGAGCGGCACGAGCAGCCACAACTACGTCACAAGCGAGGACGATCGACGAGCCCAGACCCAAAGCGTCACCCTGAACGGCGACGACCACCGGCAACGGGAAGTCGATCATCATCGACGTGAGTCGCCGACCCTCGTCGAGCAGGCGGGAACGTGCAGCCACGTCGTCGTGATACTTCCGCATCAGCTCGAAGTCGCCCCCGGCCGAGAAAGCCCGTCCGGTCGACGCGAGGACCAAGCACCGGAAGCCGTCGAGGTCGCGAAGCATGATCAGAGCGTCGACGAAATCACTATGAAGCTCGACGTCGAAGCGGTTCAGGATGTCCGGCCTGGTCAGCGTAAGTTCCGCGACGCCATCGCTGAGCTTCAGAACGAGGGTGTCGGTGCTCATCAGAGTCGCAACTGACACGTCGAGATCGCTGGCCATAGTTCTTCCGTCTCCATTACCTTTGAGGTCCCGAAGCCACTATAAAATAATTGCTGGAGTAAATATAGCCCGGCACTCTCTCCCGACGTCAAGCAGGCCCCTAAGAGATCCCGTCTGCCACGGCGGTCTCTCCCTCGGTCGATGTTGACGGGGGCAGTGCTCGCCCAGTAAGATTTAGCTAGCTCGCTAGTTAATCTGGTCCACGGACCTGGACAGGGGAGGGTGAAGGCGTGTCTATCGTTGGGGGGATCGGGTCCGTCGGCGCGCCTCGATCAGTGACGGCACCCGCCAGGTCAAGAGAGACGGCGCCAGCGACTGGAGGGACCGCCGAGATGGCCGGGGAGACCAGTCAGAGAGGTGCGGCCCGTCCGGTCCTTTGGTGGGCCGCGTTGGGTGCCGTCTTCCTCGCGGTCGAGATCGCCCTCTTCACCGCTTGGATCGTTTCAGGCAACGCGAAGCCGACACCACGCGGTTCGACTCCGGTGCCGGGCTGGATGAAGGTGTTCGATCCCGCGTGGGAGGTCTTCACGGTATGCGCAGCAGCGCTCTTTCTCTACTACGTGGTGATCCGACCATGGCGGAGAGAGGGCCGGATCACCACAAACGGAATCTTCACGCTCGTTATCGCGTCGCTGTATTGGCAAGACCCGTTCGAGAACTATTCTGGCGCAAACTGGATCTCGAACAGCAACTCCATCAACTTCGGGTCGTGGACCTCTAATATCCCCGGAGACCTGCTCGGAAGTTCTCACAAGATCCCTGAGCCGTTCGTATGGGGAATACCAGTCTACATCGTCGTCCTGGCAGGAGCCGCCATCCTAGGCAGCAAGGTGCTAGGCCGCATAAAGCGACACTGGCCGAGGCTCAGCGCTCCCAGCCTGGTCTTCATTTGCTTCGGGATGTTCTTCGTCTTCGACTTCGTGTTCGAGATTCCGTTTCTCCTGCTCGGCTTTTGCTCGTACCCGGGGGCAATCAAAGCGCTCACGATCTTCCACGGGCACTACTACCAGTTCCCAGTGTATGAGGCCGTGTTTTGGGGTGGAACGTGGTCAGGGTTCGCCAGCGTCCGCTATTTCGTCGACCGCCGCGGTCGAATGATCTCCGAGCGGAAAGTGGACGAAATAAAGACTACGGCGACGAGACGGACCTGGCTGCGGACGCTGTCGCTGATCGGGGTCTGCAACCTCATCTACCTGGCCGGATACAACATCCCAATCCAGTGGTTCAGCGAGCATCCCAATGCGTGGCCGAAAGACATAGTCAGCCGGTCGTACCTGATGGACGGTCTCTGTGGGCCCGGTACTCATTATGTCTGCCCCGGTGGGTCAGTTCCGTCAGCCGGCGCCCGCCCGCTGCTACCAGCCTCGACGAGGGGATCTATCCAGCCTGCGAGTCTCGGCTCCCGCAACCTACGGCCCGCTGAGTAGCACGGGATATTCTCGACATGAATGCCGGGCCAGGCGCGACGACATCTGAGGCGAGTACCCCAGCCGGCCCGGATTCGAGCCTGGTAGATCTCCAACCTGAGCATCGCAGCACGCCCGTAAAGTTCTGGGCCTCCATCGGCGCGGTGTTTCTCCTCGTCGAAGCGTACGTGATCGTCGCATGGCTGACCTCGGGTCAGGCGACGGCGACCCCACGTGGGCCCACTCATGTTCCGGGGTGGATGAGCGTACTGGCCGTGCTGGCGCAAGCGGGGAGCGTGATCGCAGGATCCGCAGTGGCTTACGCGTTCCTGATCAGACCGTGGATCAAGCAGCGCCGGATTACCGCCGACGGTATCCTCGTCCTCGTCTTCGCCTCGGTTTACTGGCAAGACCCGCTGATGAGCTATGCCCAAAACCAGCTCACCTACAACTCGCTATACGTAAACCTCGGGTCCTGGGCACCCCACCTTCCGGGCTGGGTAGCGCCTCGCGCCCATCTGGTACCCGAACCGCTCCTCCTGATCGGCCCCTCCTACATCTGGTGGGCATTCGGATTCGTGACGCTGGGAAACCTTGTGATGAGGCGTGCACAAGCCAGATGGCCCCGAATCGGCAGAGTCAGCCTGATTCTCATCACCTACGGCTTCTTTGCTCTAACGATCTTCGTCATCGAGAGCCTGATGATGCGCTCAGGTGTGTGGTCCTTCCCGAGTGCGATCCGGTCCGTCACGTTGTGGGGTGGGCACTACTACCAGCTTCCAATCTATGAGGTGATACTGGCCGCCGCTTGGTGGACAGCACTCGCAGCCTTGAGATTCTTCAAAGACAGGAGAGGCAACACTGTCGTCGAACGGGGCGTCGAGTCAGTTTCGACCTCGGGCCGGCGTCGTACTCTCCTGCGGCTGCTGGCGCTGGTGGGTGCGGCCAACTCGATCTTTCTTGGCTACAATATCGCCTACGTATTCATCGGGGGTCTTCACGCCGGGCCATGGCCCACTGACATCCAATACCGGTCGTACCTAGTCGACAATCTCTGCGGTCCCGGAACAACCTATGCTTGCCCCGGGCCCGGTGTGCCCATACCCCGTCCCGGGTCGGCGCACCTAGCACCAAGCGGAGAGCTCATTCCTTCGGGATGAGATCTGAATCTGACCCCTGCCTACCCACCGAGACCCATCGGGAGACGATGAATGACGACACCAGATAATCCTACGCTCATTGGAATGTACGAGACCATGAGTAAGATCACAGCAGCCGACGCGAAGATACGCACACTGATCGTATCAGGGGCGGTGATGATCCAGTATTACTCACCCCGGGGGCAGGAGGTCATCCCGGCCGCGATCTCTGCAGCGCTGGCTAGGGATGACTACGTCGTCACCACATACCGGGGCCTTCACGACCAGATCGCCAAGGGTGTTCCGCTTCCGGAGCTGCTTGCGGAGTATCTGGGACGGCGCACAGGGACCTGCAAGGGAAAGGGAGGCGGCATGCACATCACCCACCCTGACTCCGGGTTGATGGTTACCACAGGCATCGTCGGCGGCGGTATTCCAATAGCTAATGGATTAGCACTTGCATCTGTGCTCCGCGGGGATCATCGGGTGACAGTGGCGAATTTCGGTGACGGAGCTGCCAACATAGGCGGGTTCCACGAAGCCCTTAACATGGCCTCACTATGGAAATTGCCAGTTATCTTCTGCTGTCAGAATAATGGGTACGGGGAGCACACGAAGTACGCCAAAGCGACAGCTGTGGATGCCATTGCGGAACGAGCGGCGGCCTACAAGATGGTCGGGATTACCGTGGACGGGTCCGACCCGGTCGCCGTGTACGTCGCAGCCAAGGAGGCGATTGATCGGGCTCGCTCCGGGGAAGGGCCGACCCTCCTAGAAGCCCTTACGTATAGGTTCTTCGGACACTTCTTCGGGGACGACACCCACTACATGCCCAAGGAGGAGGTAGCCGCGGCAGTGGCGGCAGATCCGGTCCCGGCGCTTCGAGGACGACTGATTCAGGAAGGACGGGCCACCGAGGTCGAGCTGGAAGCGATCGACGAGCGAGTGAAGCAGGAAGTAGAGGAGGCGGCGGCCTTCGCGCTGAATAGCGAATTTGCAGGTCCAGAGGAGATCGAGACCGACGTGTACGGAGTGAGGGTGCCAGCATGACAACCACCGAAGTGGAACAGATGAACATGGTGCAGGCTTGCCGATCTGCCCTGGACTACGCCCTAAGTGAGGACGAGAGTGTCTTCCTCCTCGGGGAGGACATCGCCGACCCGGAGGGTGGTGGGGTCCTGAAGATCACCGACGGACTGTCGACGAAGTACGGAGAGAGCCGGGTCAGGTCGACCCCAATCTCAGAGCAGGCGATCATGGGTGCCGCCATAGGCGCTGCTGTCGCCGGCATGAGGCCCGTGGCTGAGATCATGCTGATGAACTTCCTCGCGGTGGCGATGGACCAACTGTTCAATCACGCCGCGAAGTTGCGCTTCATGTCCGGCGGGCAGACGGCAGTGCCAGTGACTGTACGAACGACGACTGGAGCGGGGGCTGGGTTCGGTGCGCAGCACTCGGACATGATCGAGGCGTGGTTGGCACATGCTCCCGGCTTGAAGGTCGTAATCCCATCCTCGCCGGCGGATGCTTACGGGCTGTTGCTCAGCTGTATATTTGACGATGACCCCTGTGTGTTCGTGGAACATACGATGCTTTACTACACGGGGATCAGCGGTCCGGCTCCCACCCCGGGGACCATGATACCCCTGGGGCTGGCTCGCGTTCTCCGAGAAGGCTCGGACCTCACCGTGATCGGTTATGGAAAGCCTGTACTGGAGATGAGCGCCGTCGCGGAAAAGCTTGCCTCGGAAGGCGTCCACATAGAAGTGATTGATCTGCGATCGGTGGCGCCATGGGACACCGAGACGATTCTTCAGTCGGTCGCCAAGACCCGCCGTGCGGTTATCGTCCATGAGGCCGTACGTGCATTTGGGGTAGGAGCAGAGATAGCCGCTACCATACATGAGGAGCTACACGGGGAGCTGCTCGCTCCCGTTGCTCGGGTGGGTTCGTCGTTCTCGCCCGTCCCATTCGCGACGCCACTGGAATATGCCTTTCTCTATTCAGCCGACGACATCGAAGCCGCGATAAGATCGACCTTGGGGTGAGGATCGAGTGGAACTGAAGATTCCTAGGCTGGCTATCTCGATGCAAGAGGGCACTCTCGTCGAGTGGCTAGTTGCAGACGGTGACGAAGTAGCGTCGGGAGCGCTTATATATCTCCTCGAAGCCGATAAGGTCGAGAATGAGATCGAGGCGCCCATCGGCGGCTCAATCCGTCTGCTCGCCGAGCAAGGGAACACCTACCCCGTAGGGACCACAATCGCTGAGATAGTCTGATCAGACGGCGGCAGAGACAGGCCGATCCTGTGGAGGGACCGGACGCAGGGAGTGACGAAACGTGACGCTTCATGAGTTTCTCGCGGACGCACGACAATTTCTCAGCGGCCAGGCCGAGCTTCGGGATGCGGCTGGTGAACAATGGGGAGAGGGGTCGGACCGGATCGATCTCCTCTTCCCAGAACGTACGCCGAGCGAGGACCGGTCCCACGCCTGTGCTGCAAGAGCCTGGCGCAGGACCCGCTTCGACGCCGGCTTCGGTTGGATCGACGGTCCAGCTGCATATGGCGGCAGAGGTCTCTCGGCGGAGTATCGCGCGGCCTACCAGTCCCTCGAGAGCCAGTTCACCGTACCGAGCTGCGACATCTTCATCGGCACAGACGGGATGATCGCCCCCACCACGCTCGAGTTCGGATCGGAGCAGGCGAAGGATTTCTACCTGAGGCGGTTCTACCGTGGGGACTTCTTGGCATGCCAGCTCTTCTCGGAGCCTGGTGCTGGCTCGGATCTACCGTCTCTTCGAACGAGGGCCAACCAGGACGGGGACGAGTGGATCGTTCAGGGTCAGAAGGTCTGGAGTTCGGGGGCTCATCTCGCAGACGTCGGATTGCTGTTGGCTCGGAACGATGACTCAAAGGGCCGAGACGGACTGACCATGTTCCTGGTCGATATGCACGCACCCGGCGTGGCTGTCGTGCCGCTCCGGCAGATAACCGGGGCGTCCTCATTCAACGAGGTCTTCCTCGATGAGGTCGTGATCCCAGAATGGATGCGAGTGGGCGCGGTAGGCGCCGGCTGGCGGGTGGCCATGACAACTCTGCTTCATGAGCGCGGCATGGCGGATCTCGACCGGATCACGATGGGCCCCGTCCGCCGGCTGAGATCCCTCATCGAGCACCTTGGCCTCGACCGGGACCCGGTTGTACGGCAGTCGATGGCGGACGTCTACACGCACGCCCGAGTCCTCGAGATGACCGTGCAGAGGTCGCTCGTAGGGAAGTCCGGGAAGAGTGCGACTACCTCGGTAACCAAGCTGGCAATGACAGAGAACCTTCGCCGCATCGCCAAGGTGGTCAGTCACGTGCTCGGACCGAAGCTCGTAGCCGACACCGGCGAATGGGGCACCTACGCATGGAGTGAGTTCGTCCTGTGGCAGTGCGGGCTTCGTATCGCCGGCGGCACCGACGAGGTCCAGCGAAACTCCATAGCCGAACGGGTGCTGGGGCTTCCGAAGTAACCAAGCATACCGGCTCGTCTGGTATGGGAGGTCTCCGGCTGCGAGGTCTCGGGCTGCGAAGTCTCGGGCTGCGAAGAAGCCACGCCCTCGAAAGCACCCACCTATCCAAGTGGGGCGAGACTGCGCCGCGGAGCTCCCAGGTGTCCGGCCAACCGTCGGGCAGCGGCCTCGCCTGAGCAGAGACTGCTGTTGGTAGTCGACAAGGAGAAGTAGTCTCCCGCGAGTTGGACGCGGGCATCGGAATCACATCTTGCCGTGAACTTGGCGAGCGCCGAACAGAGCCCGGGCCGTCCGATCACCACGCAAGGGTGCCAGCGGGTCACGAGTGCCATGTCGATATCGCCGATCGTGCCTGGCAGGGCGCGCTCGACGGCGGCAGTAGCGTCGGCGACGACGGTGTCGTCATCGAGATCCCAATGTTCTCGCCCCCATGCGGGATACCAGTATGTGGAGATGAGGCCGTGCCCAGCCGGGACGCGGGCTGGGGCTTTGTTGTGCTCGAAGACGAGCGCGTTGAGGCTGTGGAATTCGTTCTCGCCGGCAAAGATCATCATGCTCGGCTCCGACGGAGGTCGCGATAAGCCGAGATGAACATGCAAGCTTGCCGCGTATTCGACGTTAGCGACGATCGCTCGGCGTTCTACGTCGAGCTGGGGATAGACCTTGAGCATGTCGTGGCCGGATAAGGCAATTACCACTCCGGCTGCCTCTTCGGTCTTCTCCCCGCCGCCATCTGGTGCTGTCCAGCTGATCACTACGCCGCCGCTCGTCTCCTCGACTTGTGTAACCTGTGCCCGCAAGACGACATCGAGGTGGCGGGCCAAGCCCTTCGGAAGGAACTCGACACCCGTAGCGGAGTTGAAGTAGGTCCCAGCGAAGAACTTCTTCAAAGCCCAGAGAAAGCCGACCTTGGAGACAGACTCGGAGGGGCTCAGGTAGAAGGCGTTGGCTATCGGTTCGACTATGTACTCCAGTACCTCGGGCCCGAGGCGTCGGAGGGCATAGTCTCGAAGAAGCTCGTCATCGAAGGCGGCAGCTTTGCCGAGGTCGTAGGAACTCAGTCTGTCGCCGGCCCGTATGATATCGATCATCGCCTTCGCCATGCCGACCTTGCCCCGAGGACTGAGCAAACCCGTGCGTAGGGCGTCGGTCTTGGAGTGACTCCGTAGGCGGTGCACCTTTCCCTCGCGGAGGATCCCAAACAGATCAGAGGTAGGAACAACTTGGTCCGCTAGCGCGGCATCTGAGATCAGGGTCATCATCTCGCTGTACGCGGTGGTGAGCACGCTAGAGGCGACGTCGATGCGATAGCCCTCGTGCACAATGGTGGACATCCGGCCACCGACGTGGTCCGAAGCCTCAAGGACTCGCACGTCGAACCCGGCCTGCTTCAGCCTGAACCCGGCAGCCAGACCGGCTATGCCGGCACCGATGACTACGACGGGTGAGCGGCTTGCTTGCACTAGGACAACGCTCCTGTGTTCAGAGATGGCTGATTTGGGTGACGATGGAACCCCTCTGGCCACTTCCCCGGTGGCCTAGCATCGCAACAAGTTGCCTCACTAACTCGCCAAACAGATAAAATTATAGGGAGGCCGCCGTGCGAGGTCAAGCGCAGGTAGGAGACGCACTCAGTTGACCCGCCAGTTCGGGGGCCATTACTATTCAGCCAACAAGTTAGTTCGACTGACTGGGTGGCCCGAGTCGGGGATCTGACTTCACTCCGGACCCAGGATCCGGGAAGGGAGAAGGGAGATGGGCCATGGCCATGCGTGAGGTCGCCGTTATCGGAGCAGGGGTGTCCGGTCTGGCCGCCGCCTTCCGCCTCCAGCAGGCGGGATTCAAGCCGAAGCTGTTCGAAGGCTCCGACCACGTCGGGGGCCGAACCCTAAGCACGACGCGCGACGGATTCATCATCGATCGTGGCGCCGGGATCCTGCCTAGCCGCTATACAAACCTGCTGAAGCTGGTTGAAGAGGCCGGGCTCGGTCACATACTTGTCCCAGCCAGCGGCGTCTTCGGCTTCGGGCAGAGCGACGGGAGCGTCACCTACCTGAGTGCCGAACGCCAACTACGAGACGCGCTGAAGTTCCCGCTATCGACTCGGTCCAAGATCACAGCCGTGAAGCTGCTGGTCGACGCGGCGCGAAGTAGCCGCAAGCTCAGCTTCGAGGATCTGTCTCTCGCAGCCTCGCTCGACACCGAGAGCGCCGGAGACTACGCGCGTCGGCGGCTGAACACCGAGTTACTCGAACGTCTGGTCGACCCAACTGTTCGTGGGTTGGCGGGGACCACCGCCGATGACATCTCGAACGTCGACTTCTTCTTCGCGCTGCTCAAATTCCTGGGATCAAAATTTGTCGCGTTCCGCGACGGCATGTGCTCTTACTCAACCGAGCTGAGCGCGCGCTTCGATGTAGAGCTCAACGCGCTCGTATCCCACGTAGAAGAGATAGAAGACCACGTGGAGGTCCACTGGTCGGATGCCAACGGGGTGGAACGGCACAGCGAGGCCGCCGGCTGCGTCTTGGCCGTACCTGCCTCGCAGGTTCCCTCGCTATACCCGCAAATGGACCTCTGGCGTTCGGAGTTCCTCGACGGTGTGCGCTACACGAAGCTGGTTGGGGTTCATGTGGCACTCTCAAAGCCACCCAAGAACGTTCCGGCCGCGTGCGTGCTGTTGCCCAAGGCAGTTCATCCAGGCCTGATCGCGATGGTGCTCGAGCACCTGAAAGCCCCGGGGCGCGCCCCCGCCGGAAAGGGGCTCGTGGGGTTCTTCACCGACAACGGCTGGGCCGAGGAGCTGATGGACTCTGATGACGACGTCGTGATAAAGGAGCTCGTCTCCGGCGGGGAGAGGTTCCTACCAGGTGTGAGCAATGACATCGAGTTCGCCGTGGTGAGCCGCTGGAACGAGGTGGTGCTGCACGCACGACCCGGTCATTACGGGGGCTTGCGAACATTCGTCGAGTTGAGCAAGAGCAAAGACAAGCTCATCCAGCTCGGTGGAGACTTCTTCAGCTCAGCAAATGTGAACACCGCGACAGCTGGTGGAGAGCGGGCCGCCCGCGATCTCCTCGCTGTACTGCGGATCCGCTCGGGGTAGTTGTCGGACCTGCTTGCCTTGTACTGGGTTGGGGGCTGGTAGTGGGTTGACGGGGTTTGGGTTGGTGGTGGTAGAGTTTAACTCATCCATTAATTCATTTGTTGGTGGTTGTTTCCGGGTGGCTGGCTGGTCGTTTGGCTGGTTGGTTCTAGTGGAAGGGTGTTGGGGGAGAGTGGAAGTCGCTTTCGTCAACTTGGGGGACAATCTGACGGATCCGTTGAGTGGGGTGGTGGGTGGTGACTGTCTGGCGTTCTTCTGGTTCACTGACTCCCGCCCGGCGGCTCCTGGTGTGGCCGCGCCGGCTTGGATCGGTGACGTGTCAGCGTTCGGGTCG
>Ga0302326_10016019_pt1 | contig 15724 bp, 12 predicted proteins | sample Palsa_T0_3_FD_202264 | JGI IMG/M metagenome (GOLD analysis project Ga0302326, IMG submission 202264) | Peat permafrost microbial communities from Stordalen Mire near Abisko, Sweden - Palsa_T0_3 | ecosystem: Environmental > Terrestrial > Soil > Palsa > Peat permafrost | place: Sweden: Abisko...
GTGGGGTTGGTCATCAGCGGTGCGCTCCACATCGTCCACATCGGGGTCAGCCTCGGGGGGGTGCTGACGGTCACGCGGCTCCTCGGACTCATGGCTGCGACGGTGATCGCCGCCTACTGCCTGTTGAACAGGGACAGGCTCGGTCTGCTGACGGCGCTCGGGATCACGGCCCTGGCCTTCGTCCTGCTGGGTCCGGTGGTGCAACCCTGGTACCTGACCTGGGGCATCATCTTGTTGGCCCCGGTGGTGACCGGGCGGTTGTGCGCCCTGGTGCTGGCGCTCTCCATCGTGGCCCCGTTCATCGGCCTCACTGGCGGGGGATCCCTCCTCAATGAGCTCGTGGTCACCAATCCGGCCAGCATGGTGGCGGCCGTCTTCGCGCTGGTGGTCATCGTCATGCTCCCGTTGGGCACCTGGACGGCCTCGCGGCGGATCGACGGCAGTCGGCTGGTCACGGCCCTGCAGGCTCCCCAGGGCGCGGGCCGGGCCGTCTTCGAGTCCTAGCGTCGTCGAGTCCTGGCGTCGTCGAGTCCTGGCGTCGCGCTCAGAGCAGCCGCTGGAGCTCGACCACGTCCAGCCACTGGCGATGTTTGCGCCCGACCTCGCGTTCGACGCCGACCAGCTCGAATCCCGCGGCGCGGTGGAGGGCGATGGAGGTCTCGTTGTGGCCGGCGACGCGGGCGATCACCGAGTGGAAGCCGTGCGCCGAGGCCAGCGTGAGGAGCTCGGCGAGCAGCGCCCGGCCGATCCCCCGACCCCGCTGCGCCCGGTCGACGTAGACGGAGTTCTCGGCGGTGGCGGCGTACCCCGGCCGCTCCCGGAAGGCCGAGAGGGATCCGAACCCCAGCACGATCTCGTCACCCGCGCCACGGGAGCCACGGGCGCCGGCGGAACGCTCGACGGCCACGATGGCGGGATGGACGCCGCGGTGCTCGAGGAGCCAGACCGCCTGCTCCTCCGGGGTGCGCTCGACCATGTCGAACGTGTTGGTGCTCCCAAGCACCTCCGCGTTGTAGATCGCCCTGATCGCGTCCGCGTCGCCGGGGGCGGCCAGTCGGATGTGCATGGCCGGATGGTAGTGTCGACCCTTTCAGCAGCGGTGGAGGCGCAGGCGTCGTATGTCGTGCTCTGGCTATCATTGACCGCTCGCGGCCCGATGGCCGTGGTGCCCCCTTAGCTCAGTCGGTAGAGCACAGCCATGGTAAGGCTGGTGTCGTCAGTTCGATTCTGACAGGGGGCTCGCCCCTGGCGGCGTAGCTCAGTTGGTCAGAGCACACGGCTCATAATCGTGTTGTCGCGGGTTCGAGTCCCGCCGCCGCTACCAGATCCGGGGCGGTTCCCCGGGGCAGCAAGAAGGAAGGATGAAGGATGGCAAAGAACGAAAAGAGGGTGCAGGTCACGCTGGCGTGCGAGGTGTGCAAGCGGCGTAACTACATCACCACCAAGAACAAGCTCAACGACCGTGAGCGGATTGAGATGAAGAAGTTCTGCCGGTGGGATCGCCAGCACACGGTGCACAAGGAGACCCGCTGAGCGATGTCGGGCTGGCCGGTGCTACTCTGGCTGGCTGTTCCCCAGGTCAGGGGGATGAACCTTTTGCCGGATGGAAACCCAAGGCAGCCCACTGAGGGCAGTAGCTCAATTGGAAGAGCACCGGTCTCCAAAACCGGCGGTTGAGGGTTCGAGTCCCTCCTGCCCTGCCCCAGGTCCACCAAGACGCAGCCACCGAACATTGATGTGAGGCACAACTCGTGAATCGCGAAACAAAGCGCATGATGCAGCGCCAAGGCCAAATGGAGGCCGACGGGTCCCCGGCATCTCGGCGCGCGCCCGCTGGCGCACAGGCGGGTCGCACTGGCGCCCGAACTCCGGGGAAGGGTCCTTCGGGCCGCAAGCGGACCTCGCCGGTCCAGTTCACGCGCGAGATCCGGGAAGAGATGCGCCAGGTGGCGTGGCCCTCGCGTGCGGAGCTTCTCAATTACACCTCGGTCGTCCTGACCACACTGTTCATCATGATCGGCCTCATCTTCGTGCTGAACCTGGGCTTCGGGAAGCTGATCACGCTTCTCTTCCATCGGTAGTCCGGTGACCGACATGACCGACAACCCAGACGCGGAGGACGCACCTGTGACTGCCCACGACACGACTGCGAGCACGGTCGAGGTGGTCGAGCCCGACCTGGTGGTCGACGCCACCGCCGAGCACGCCGCAGCCGACACCGAGACGGATGTCGCCGAGGCGGCCGACGGGCTGGGCTGGGGTGGTGACGACGAGGAGATCGTCCCTGTCGAGAGCCCCTATGACCGTCCGGGCCGCTGGTACGTGGTGCACACCTACTCGGGCTACGAGAACAAGGTGCGCTCCAACATGGGCAACGTCGTGGCTTCCCGGGGCATCGAGGACCGGGTGTTCGAGGTCGTCATCCCGATGGAGGACGTCGTCGAGTTCAAGGGCGGCAAGAAGGTCACCGTCCAAAAGAAGGTGTTCCCGGGCTACCTCCTGGTGCGTTGCGATCTCGACGACGACACCTGGGGCGCCATCCGCAACACCCCCGGCGTGACCGGATTCGTGGGGCCGGGCACCAAGCCCACGCCGCTGTCCCGCCGTGAAGTGGAGAACATCCTGCAGGTCAAGGTGGAGGGCGTGGAGGCCGCGACCAAGCGCAGCCGACCCCGCCTCGAGTACGAGGTGGACGAGACGGTCCGGGTCAAGGAAGGCCCGTTCGCCGACTTCTCGGGCCAGATCGCCGAGATCAACGAAGACCAGCTCAAGCTCAAGGTGTTAGTCAACATCTTCGGCCGGGAGACGCCGGTCGAGCTCGAGTTCAGCCAAGTCGCCAAGCTGTAAGCGAACAGTCGAAAGAAAGAGACAAGAGACGATGCCACCCAAGAAACGCGTCCTCGCCGTGGTGAAGATCCAGCTCGAGGCCGGATCCGCTACCCCCGCCCCGCCGGTCGGAACGGCGCTCGGGCCCCATGGCGTCCAGACCATGGAGTTCTGCAAGCAGTACAACGCGGCCACGGAGAGCCAGCGGGGTACGGTCATCCCCGTCGACATCACCATCTACGAGGACCGCACGTTCAGCTTCGTGCTCAAGACGTCGCCGACCCCGGTTCTGCTCCGTCAGGCCGCCGGGATCGCGAAGGGCTCTGCCACCACGAGTCGCGAGCAGGTGGGGACCATCACCGAGGCCCAGCTGGCGGACATCGCCCAGGTGAAACTGAAGGACCTCAACACGACCGATCTCGAAGCGGCCAAGAAGCAGGTCGCCGGAACAGCACGTTCCATGGGGATCAAGGTCGCCGGTTAAGCGAACGCATCACAGGAGAGAGACGATGGCGCAACACGGCAAGAAGTACCAGGAAGCATTGGCCCAGGTGGACCGGGAGGCGCTCTACGGCGTCGGCGAGGCGATCGACATCGTCAAGAAGCTGTCCCGTACCTCCTTCGACGAGACGGTCGAGCTGGCCGTCCGGCTGGGTGTCGACCCGCGCAAGGCCGACCAGATCGTGCGGGGGACGCTGTCGCTGCCCTCAGGCACCGGGCGCACCGAGCGCGTCGCTGTGTTCGCCGCCGGCGAGCAGGCCGCTGAGGCTCGGGCCGCCGGCGCCGACGTGGTCGGCGCCGATGACCTCGTGGCCAAGGTCAACGGTGGATTCCTCGACTTCGACGTTGCCATCGCCACGCCCGACCTCATGGGGCAGGTCGGGACCCTGGGTCGCGTCCTCGGGCCTCGTGGCCTGATGCCGAACCCGAAGACGGGCACCGTCACCATGGAGGTGGGCAAAGCCGTGACCGAGTTCAAGGGCGGACGGGTCGAGTACCGCACCGACAAGGTCGGCAACGTGCACATCCGCATCGGCAAGGCGTCGTTCACCCGTGAGCAGCTCGTGGCCAACCTGCACGCCGTGATTGAGGAGTTGCAGCGGGCGAAGCCGGCATCGGCCAAGGGTCGCTACCTCCTGTCGGTGACCGTGGCCACCACCATGGGTCCCGGTGTGCACATCGACCCCGCCCGTGCCCGCTTCGTCGACGAGGAGCTCGCCGCCACGGCCTGATCGATCGGACAGGTGCCGGTCGCCGTACTACGCTTTGCCAAACAGCTCGCCGCACCGACGGACGAGCACTGAACCCAGACGCCACAGACCTCCGGTGCACCCTCGGGTGCGGAAGGGGCCCAGCCGGGCCCGCCTGACGAGGCGACATTCGCGAGAACCGGACCTGATCCGGTGTCGCTCCGTCGCACATCGGAGATCCTGACCCGTCGCCGGGCGGTTGATCCCGGTGGAGGACACGATGGTTACGCAGAACGCACAGATGCAGCACAAGGTCGCCGTGGTCGACGAGGTACGCACGCGCATCGGCGATGCCAGTGCTTCCATCGTCAGCGAGTACCGGGGTCTGTCGGTGGCCGAGCTGGCGCAACTACGAACTGCGCTCGCGGCCGTCGGGGGCGACTACCGGATCTTCAAGAACACCCTGGTTCGTCGTGCCATCGACGGCGGTGATTACCAGCCCCTCAGCGAGTACCTGAGCGGACCGAGCGCCCTGACCTTCGTGCAGGGCGACGTCAGCGCCGTGGCCAAGGCGCTGAAGGACTTCGCGCGGTCGAACCCGCTGCTCGTGATCAAAGGGGGTCTGGCCGACGGTTCGTTGCTCTCGTCATCCGACCTGTCGGCTCTGGCCGACCTCCCGCCGCGCGACGTGCTTCTGGCCCGTCTGGCCGGCGCCCTCGCCGCTCCCATGCAGCAGATGGCCGGACTCCTCCAGGCACTGCCGCGGAATCTGGCCTATGGCATCTCGGCACTGATCGAGCAGCGCGAAGCCGGCGGGGAGAAGCTCCCCGAGGCGGCGGCCGAGCCCGAAGACGCCGCCGAGCTCGCGGTCGCCGAGCCGGACGTCGCGGCCGAGCCGGACGCCCCCGAGCCGGACGCCCCCGAGCCGGACGCCGTCGCCGAGGAGGCGGTCGAGACGCAGGAACCGGCAACGGCCGAAGCAGAGGCACCAGCGGAGGCTGAAGTACCCGCGGCAGCAGAAGCGGTGGCCGAGGCACCGGTGGCCGAGGCACCGGCAGACGCACCGGCGGCCGCGGCAGAGCCGGCCGAAGAGCCGTCGGCGGCAGAGCCGGCCGAGTAACCAGCAGCACTGATCGATACGACCACACCGGACAAGACCGAAGGAAAGAAAGGAAGGCCATTCAGATGGCAGGGACCCTGACGAAGGATCAGATCCTCGATGGAATCGCCGAATTGACGGTTATCCAGCTGAGCGAGCTGTTGAAGGACTTTGAGGAGCGCTTCGGCGTGACCGCGGCCGCCCCGGCTGCCGTGGCTGCCGCGGCACCCGCTGCCGGCGGAGATGCCGGCGCAGCAGAAGAGGAGAAGGTCGAGTTCGACGTTGTGCTGACCGCGGCGGGCGACAAGAAGATCCAGGTGATCAAGGAAGTCCGGGCGCTGACCAGCCTCGGCCTCAAGGAAGCCAAGGACCTGGTCGAGGCGGCCCCCAAGCCTGTCCTCGAGAAGGTCAACAAGGAAGACGCCGAGAAGGCCAGGGCCGCCCTCGAGGCGGCTGGAGCCACCGTCGAAGTCAAGTAGTCCGCGGTCCCGGCCGGGCGCAGATGCCCGGTCCGGGGCCAGGACCTTGACGTCGGGGGAGGGCGCCCGTAGCCTGTCCCGCAGCTCCGGGCAGGTGCCCGAACGGCTTTTGCGGCCTAGGGGTTGTGTTGAGGCACGCCCATGGGTAAGATGCAGGGTTGCCGTGCGTCCTCTTGTCTGTTGTTCCCGTAGTTCTGCGGGGTTGACGCGCGCCCTAACCGTCCCCGGACCCTGATCAGGTCCCCTTTTTCACCGTCCCTCAGTACCCGAGCAGTAGTACCCACCCCACCCGCCGCAAGCCCACCTGGGAGGAGTTGACCGTTGTCCTCACGGTCCCGCAGCCCCGAACGTGTTTCATTCGCCAACATCAATGAGGCTTTAGAGCTTCCTGATCTGATCGCAATCCAGCGTGATTCGTTTCAATGGTTTCTTGACAAGGGATTGGCCGAGGCCTATCACGACATCAGTCCCATTGAGGACTTCACGGGTCAGCTGAGCCTCGAGCTCGAGTTCGACCCCACGGACCCCGACCTGCGCCCGCCGCCGAAGTTCACGGTGGAGGAGTGCAAGGAAAAGGACATGACGTACGCCGCCCCGGTCTTCGTGCGGGCGCGCTTCCTCAATGCCACGACCGGTGAGATCAAGGAACAGACGGTCTTCATGGGCGACTTCCCGATGATGACCGACCGTGGGACCTTCATCGTCAACGGCACCGAGCGGGTCGTGGTGAGCCAGCTGGTCCGCTCTCCGGGCGTGATCTTCCAGCCCGGCCGCGACGCCAAGACGGTGTTCACCGGCACGATCCACCCCTATCGCGGCGAGTGGATCGAGCTCGACATCGAAGCCAAGCCGGGTAAGGACGTCACCGCCGGCTGCCGTGTGGCCCGCAAGCGCCGCCTGTCGCTCTTCGTGCTCCTGCGCGCCCTCGGCTACGGCGACGAGGCCTTCCTCGATCGCTTCGTCCGCCACTTCGACTTCCTCGAGGGCCAGTGGGAGAAGGAGCGCAACCTCACCCCGACCCGGGAAGAGGCCCTGCTCGAGATCTACAAGCGCGCCCGTCCCGGTGAGCCCCTGTCGGCTGAAGCCGCCCGGGTGTACTTCGAGAACGCCTTCTTCAACCCGAAGCGGTACGACCTCACACGCGTCGGTCGGTACAAGTTGAACCGGAAGCTCGGACCCGAGATCGATCGGCTGTCGGATCTCTTCGGCATCGAGATCGAGAAGCCGGCGCCCAACCAGAGCGTGCTCAGCCCGTCGGAGATCCTGGCCTCGGCCACCTACATGTTGCATCTCGCACTGCACATGGCGGACGGTGAGTCCACCTACCGCATCGACGACCAGGACCACTTCGCCAACCGCCGCATCCGCTCGGTCGGTGAGCTGATCCAGAACCAGGTCCGTGTCGGCCTGTCGCGTATGGAGCGCGTCGTGCGTGAGCGCATGACGACGCAGGACGTCGAGGCGATCACGCCCCAGACGCTGATCAACATCCGCCCGGTCGTGGCTGCCGTCAAGGAGTTCTTCGGGACGAGCCAGCTCAGCCAGTTCATGGACCAGAACAACCCCTTGTCGGGGTTGGCCCACAAGCGCCGCCTCTCCGCGCTCGGACCCGGTGGTCTCTCCCGCGAGCGAGCCGGCTTCGAGGTCCGTGACGTGCACACGTCGCACTACGGCCGCATGTGCCCGATCGAGACGCCTGAAGGCCCGAACATCGGCCTGATCGGTGCCCTCGCCACCTACGCCCGGGTCAACGAGTACGGCTTCATCGAGACCCCGTACCGCACCGTGGTGAACGGTCGGGTGACCGACGAGGTCAGCTACCTCGCCGCGGACGAAGAAGAAGAGCACGTCATCGCCCAGGCCAACGCGGCCGTGGACGAGCAGGGCAACTTCACCGAAGAGCGCGTGCTCGTTCGCCGTGGACCGCAAGGCACCGGCGTGCGCATGGGGGCCGTCAACACCTCCTATGGCACGACGAGTGAGATCGACTTCGTGCCGCCGTCCGAGGTGGACCTCATGGACGTCTCGCCGAAGCAGATCGTCTCGGTGTCGACCGCGCTGATCCCCTTCGTCGAGCACGATGATGCCAACCGGGCCCTGATGGGCGCCAACATGCAGAAGCAGGCGGTGCCCCTGGTGGTGCCCGAAGCTCCCTACATCGGCACCGGCGTCGAGGCCCGCGCCGCTCGTGACGCAGGCGACGTCCTGATCGCCGAGGGCACGGGCACCGTGGTCGAGATCAGCGGCGACACCGTGACGATCGAGTACGCACCGGGCCAGAAGGATCGGCTCGGCACCACGCTCGGACGCAAGGCGTACCGCCTCTCCAAGTTCCGCCGCTCGAACCAGAACACCTGCATCAACCACCGCACCTTGGTGGAGGAGGGCCAGAAGGTGTCCACGGGCGACCTGATCGCCGACGGCCCCTCCACCCACAACGGTGAGCTGGCGCTCGGCAAGAACCTGCTCGTGGCCTTCATGCCATGGGAGGGCTACAACTACGAAGACGCCATCATCCTCTCCGAGCGCCTCGTGCGCGACGACGTGCTCACCTCCATCCACATCGAGGAGCATGAAGTCGATGCCCGTGACACCAAGCTCGGTGCCGAGGAGATCACGCGGGACATCCCCAACCTCTCCGAGGAGATCTTGGCCGACCTCGACGACCGGGGGATCATCCGCGTCGGGGCCGAGGTGGCACCGGGCGACGTCCTCGTCGGCAAGGTCACGCCCAAGGGTGAGACCGAGCAGACGCCCGAAGAGCGCCTGCTGCGGGCGATCTTCGGTGAGAAGGCGCGCGAGGTGCGGGACACCAGCCTCAAGGTTCCCCACGGTGAGTACGGCAAGGTGATCGATGTCCGCGTCTTCTCGCGTGAGGAGTCGCACGAGCTACCCCCCGGGGTCAACCAGCTCGTGCGGGTCTACGTGGCCCAGAAGCGCAAGATCTCCGAGGGCGACAAGCTGGCCGGCCGCCACGGGAACAAGGGCGTCATCTCCAAGATCCTCCCGGTCGAGGACATGCCCTACCTGTCCGACGGCACGCCGGTCGACATCATCTTGAACCCGCTGGGCGTGCCCAGCCGGATGAACGTCGGCCAGGTGCTCGAGTCGCACCTCGGTTACGCCGCCCGCCACGGTTGGGAAGGGATGACCGTCGGGTCCGAAGCCGGGACCAGCGGCAAGGGTGACGGGGCCGAGCGCAAGACGCGGCCGCGTACCGAGCCGGCGGCGTGGGTATCCACCCCCGTCTTCGACGGGGCCCACTGGGACGAGGTCGAAGATGCCGGGAAGCACCCGACCATCCAGCACATCTTCGGGACACTGAACTCGGACTCGGCCAACGGCGACGTGCAGATCCAGACCGACGGGAAGGCCAAGCTTTACAACGGCCGCACCGGCGAGGTCTACGACAACCCGATCTCGGTCGGCTACGTGTACATCTTGAAGCTGGCCCACCTGGTCGACGACAAGATCCACGCCCGATCGACCGGCCCGTACTCCATGATCACCCAGCAGCCGCTGGGTGGGAAGGCACAGTTCGGTGGGCAGCGATTCGGTGAGATGGAGGTGTGGGCGCTCGAGGCATTCGGGGCCGCCTATGCCCTGCAGGAGTTGCTCACCATCAAGTCCGACGACGTGCTCGGCCGGGTGAAGGTCTACGAGGCCATCGTCAAGGGCGAGAACATACCCGAGCCTGGTATTCCCGAAAGCTTCAAGGTGCTCATCAAGGAAATGCAGTCCCTGTGCCTCGATGTAGAGGTGCTGGCCGTCGATGGGCGGGAGATTGAAATGCACGAGCTTGATGAGGACGTATTCCGGACCGCGGAGGAACTCGGCATCGACATCAGTCGTAACGAGCGTGGATCCGACGAAGAGGACGAGCGGCGCGCCGCAGAGAGGAGCTTCTCCTAATGGCTCTCGACGTGAACACCTTTGATCAACTGCGTATCGGACTGGCCACGGGTGACTCCATCCGCGGCTGGTCCAACGGCGAGGTCAAGAAGCCCGAGACGATCAACTACCGGACGCTGCGTCCCGAGAAGGACGGCTTGTTCTGCGAGAAGATCTTCGGTCCGACCAAGGACTGGGAGTGCTACTGCGGTAAGTACAAGCGGGTCCGCTTCAAGGGCATCATCTGCGAGCGCTGTGGTGTCGAGGTCACCCGGAGCAAGGTGCGGCGTGACCGCATGGGCCACATCGAGCTGGCTGCGCCCGTGGTGCACATCTGGTACCTCCGCGGCACCCGCAGCTGGCTGGCCTACCTGCTCATGGGCACCGAGCCCCGCGAGGAGCTCAAGGCCAAGCAGCTCGAGAAGGTCATCTACTTTGCGGCGAACCTGGTCACCTGGGTCGACGACGAGAAGCGCCAGCAGGATCTACCGACGCTCGAAGCCGAAATGGCCGAAGAGATCACCGACATCGAGCGCAAGCGCGACCTCGACATCGACCGACGCTTCAAGGCCCTCGAAGACGAGTTGAAGCAGCTCGAGACCGACGGGGCGCGCGACGCCGAGATCAAGGCGCGCCAGCGCGCCGTCGAGAAGGAGATCGCCTCGGCCCGCGACCGGGCTCAGGAGGACGCGGAGATCGCCCAGCGCTCATTGGACGAGTTCCGCAACCTGCACGGCCGCAAGATCATCGAGGACGAGATGCTGTGGCGTGAGCTCCGCCTGCGCTACGACGAGTACTTCGAGGGCGGCATGGGGGCCGAGTACATCCTCAAGCTGATCGACCGCATCGACCTCGATGCCGAAGAGATCAAGCTGCGCGACATGATCGACGCCAAGGACGGACGCCGTCCCCTGTCGGCGCAACGTCGTCAGAAGACCATCAAGCGCCTCAAGATCGTCACCGCCTTCAACCGGCGTGACGACCACGGGCGCCGGATCAACGACCCCCGGGCCATGATCCTCGAGGCCGTCCCCGTCATCCCCCCCGACCTGCGCCCGATGGTGCAGCTCGACGGTGGCCGGTTCGCCACCTCGGACCTCAACGACCTGTACCGGCGCGTCATCAACCGGAACAACCGGCTGAAGCGGCTGCTCGACCTCGGTGCGCCCGAGATCATCATCAACAACGAGAAGCGCATGCTCCAAGAGGCCGTCGACGCACTGTTCGACAACGGTCGCCGTGGTCGCCCGGTGACCGGTCCCGGCAACCGTCCGCTCAAGTCGCTCTCCGACATGTTGAAGGGGAAGCAGGGCCGGTTCCGTCAGAACCTGCTCGGCAAGCGCGTGGACTACTCCGGCCGTTCCGTCATCGTCATCGGGCCCAACCTCAAGCTCCATCAGTGCGGCCTGCCCAAGTTGATGGCGCTCGAGTTGTTCAAGCCCTTCGTCATGAAGCGGCTGGTCGACGCCGAGCTGGCCCAGAACATCAAGTCGGCCAAGCGCATGGTCGAGCGGCGCCGTCCCCAGGTGTGGGACGTTCTCGAGGGCGTGATCCGCGAGCACCCGGTGCTGCTCAACCGCGCACCGACGTTGCACCGGCTGGGCATCCAGGCGTTCGAGCCGGTCCTGGTCGAGGGCAAGGCGATTCAGGTGCACCCGTTGGTCTGCACCGCGTTCAACGCCGACTTCGACGGTGACCAGATGGCGGTGCACCTTCCGCTCTCGGCCGAGGCGCAGGCCGAGGCGCGCGTCCTCATGCTGTCCGCCAACAACATCCTGTCCCCGGCGACCGGGCGTCCGATCACCGTTCCCACCCAGGACATGGTGTTCGGGGCCTACTACCTCACCTTGCTGGTGGAGGGGGAGGACCGCAAGGGTGCGGGCCGTTCCTTCCGTCACATCCACGAGGTCGAGGCGGCATTCGACGCCGGCGACCTGGACCTCCAGGTCCCGATCGTCATGCGCCCCCTGCCGGATTCACCTTTGGCGCAGCGTCTGGCCGCGGCCGGCGTGACCGCCCCCGAGGAAGGGGCGTTCGCGTTCAGCACCACAGCGGGCCGGCTCTTCTTCAACGAGGCACTCCCGGTGGGCTTCGCCTACGTCAATGACGTGGTGGGCAAGCGCAACATCCCCATCGGTACCATCGTCGAGGACCTGGCCGCCAACTACCCCAAGCACGTCGTGGCCTCGAGCCTGGACCGGATCAAGGCCCTCGGCTTCCGCTTCGCGGCGCAGTCCGGGCTGACCATCTCCATCAACGACGTCCAGACCCCGCCCGACAAGCAGGCCATCCTGGACCGTTACGAGAAGGAAGCCGAGAAGGCGGAGACCCAGTTCAAGCGGGGCATCATCACCGACGACGAGCGGCGCCAGAAGGAGATCGAGATCTGGACGTCGGCCAACTCGGAAGTGGGGCGCGCCATGGAGGCCCAGCTGGCCACCATCGCCTTCAACCCGTTGGACATGATGGTGGACTCGGGCGCTCGAGGGAACTCGCAGCAGATCAGGCAGATCGCCGGCATGAAGGGGTTGGTGTCCAATCCCCGAGGCGAAATGATCCCCCGACCGATCAAGTCCTCCTTCCGTGAAGGTCTGTCCGTCCTGGAGTACTTCATCTCCACCCACGGCGCCCGCAAGGGACTGGCTGACACAGCGCTCCGCACGGCCGACTCGGGGTATCTGACCCGTCGTCTGGTCGACGTGGCGCAGGAGCTGATCGTGCGCATCGACGACTGTGGCTCGACGCGCGGTATCTGGATCGAGGGCGTGTCGCCTGATGGTCCGGGCCACCGCAACTACCTCGAGACACGCGCCTTCGGCCGCCTGCTCACCGAACCGGTGAAGCTGGCGGACGGCACGACCTACGAGGTCGGGACCCTGCTCGACGACGTCAACATCGCCGCCATGCGCGACGACCCGAGCATCGACCGCATCAGGGTGCGCTCGGTGCTGACATGCGAATCGCCGCAGGGCGTGTGCGCCTCGTGCTACGGGCTCTCGCTGGCCACGGGCATCATGATCGAGCTCGGTGAAGCGGTCGGCGTCATCGCCGCCCAGTCCATTGGTGAGCCGGGAACCCAGCTCACCATGCGTACCTTCCACACCGGTGGTGTGGTCGGCGAGGACATCACCCACGGCCTGCCCCGCGTGGTCGAGCTCTTCGAAGCCCGTACCCCCAAGGGTGCCGCCGTGCTGGCCCACCACTCCGGTGTGGTCCGCATCGACGACGACGAGATCGGCCGCCACGTCACCGTGATAGCCGACGACGGTGAGGAAGTCTCCACCCTCGTCGCGCCGCGCGCCCACCTCGAAGTGATCGACGGTCAAGAGGTCGGAGCCGGCGACGCGCTGGTCGAAGGGCCCAAGGACCCCAAGGAGCTCCTCGAGGTCAAGGGCATCCGCGAGACCCAGCAGTACCTCGTCGAAGAGGTGCAGAAGGTGTACCGCGACCAGGGTGTGTCGATCCACGACAAGCACATCGAGCTGATCGTGCGCCAGATGCTGCGCCGGGTGCTCGTTGCCGAGCCGGGTGACGCACCGTTCCTTCCCGGTGAGCGCGTGGACAACCAGATCTACGCCGAGGTCAACCGCACGCTGGTCGAGGACGGGCAAGTCCCCGCCGAGGGCCGCCCCGAGCTGATGGGGATCACCAAGGCATCGCTGGCCACCGAGAGCTGGCTCTCCGCCGCCTCCTTCCAGGAGACGACGCGTGTGCTGACCGAGGCCGCCATCGAGGGCAAGAGCGACCAGCTCTTCGGGCTCAAGGAGAACATCATCATCGGCAAGCTCATTCCGGCCGGATCGGGTATGGAGCACTACCGCAACATCCGCCTCGAGATGCCCGACGCCGAAGCCATGCCGTTCTGGGCGCTCGGATCGGGTGACTCGGACACCGAGGACCTGGCCGCCTGGCTGCGCGACATGAGCGGGGAGGGCGTCGGCGACGACCCCTTCGACCCCTCCATCGATGCCAGCTGGCTCGGCGCAGCGCCGACGACCGATGACGGCTTCGGGAACGCGGTGGAGAACGCACCGACCGAAGGGGCGGCCGAGGCCGGAGCGTAACGCTCCGCGTTCTCAGCGATGTACTGAAGGCGAGCGTGACCTCGGCGTTTCGACGTCGCGGTCACGCTCGTTCCTTTTGCTCCAACCCCAGCTGAGGAAACGCCGACCTTGACGTAGTCTCAGCGAGTGGTCACGCCCCGCACGCATGCGACGATCGACATCGACGGTCTGCCGGTCTTCTACGAGACCGAAGGTGACGGTGACCCCATCGTGCTCCTGCATGGCGGATTGGCGGATAACTCCACGTGGGCGGCGCAGTTCGCGGGTTTCTCGCCGCACCGGCGCGTCGTGGCTCCTGAGCGGCAGGCGCAGGGCCATACTCCTGACGCGCCCGGGCCTTTGACGTATCAGGGGATGACCGACCAGACCGTCAGCTTCCTCATTGCCCTCGGCCTCGGGCCGGTCGACCTCCTTGGGTGGAGCGACGGGGGCATGGTGGGTACCCTCATTGCGGCGGAGCACCCCGAGCTCGTCCGCACCCTCACGGTCACGGGGTCGGGGTTCTCGAGCGCCGGATACGTACCTGGAGCTATGGAGGCCCTCGTTGCCCTCACGCCCGACGACGATGACATGGCCATGTTCGTCGCCATGTACACCCACGCCTCGCCGGATGGACCAGAACACTTCGCAGAGGTGTGGCAGAAGATCCGCACCATGTGGGCCGAACCCTTCGACTGGACCGCCACCGTGAAGCGGATCGTCGCGCCGACCTTGGTCATCCTCGGCGATGACGACTACATCACCGTCGCCCATGCGGAGGCGTTCTCCCGCACGCTCAAGAATGGACAGTTGGCCGTCGTGCCAGGCGCCTCCCATATTCTCCCGATGGAGAAGCCGGATCTCTTCAACCAGCTGGTGCTCGACTTCACGGCGAACCCGGTTCCGCAAACGTTCATGCCGCTCCGGCGCAAGGGAAGCGGGTAACGGGCACCCGGGTCCTGGCGTGCGGCCGGCTATTCCTGGACGAGCTCGATCAGCGTCCCGAACGAGGTCTTGGGGTGGACGAACGCCACCGTGGTGCCCCGCGAGCCCGGCCGCGGGGATTCGTCGATGACCCGACCGCCGGCGTCCTTGACCGACTGCAGGGCGGCGGCGCAGTCGTCGACCCGGTAGCCGATGTGATGGAGACCTTCACCCTTGTTGGCGAGGTACTTGGCCACCGGCGAGTCGTCCCGGATCGGGGTCAGCAACTGCACGTAGGAGTCGGCCACCGCCAGGAGTGCCTCTTCCACCCCATCTGACTCGACCCGCTCGCGGTGGGCCACCGTGGCACCGAAGACCTCCTGGTACCAGGCGATGGCCGCCTCCAGGTCAAGCACGGCGATGGCCACGTGGTCGATCTCGGTGAGCATGGAATCCATCATGCACCGTGCCTGCGGAAGATGGTGATGCGGTCCTCGCCGACCCGCTGGCGCAGCTCGGGATCGTCGATGCCCAATCCCTCTTCGGGGGCCACGCACAGCACGCCGATCTTGCCTTCGTGCAGGTTGTGGTGCACCTGGTAGGCGGCCTCGCCGACCGCGTCGAGGGGGTAGACGGCCGAGAGCGGGGGCACGATCTTGCCCTCGCAGATGAGCTGGTTGGCCTCCCACGCCTCACGGTAATTGGCGAAGTGCGAGCCCTTGATCGTCTTGAGCTTCATCCACAGGTGGCGGTTGTCGTACTCGATCATGTAGCCGGACGTGGCGGCGCAGGTCATGATGACCCCGCCCCGCTTGCAGGCGAACACCGACGCGCCCATGGTCTGGCGCCCGGGGTGCTCGAAGACGATGTCCGGCTCGCCGCCCACGAGCGCCCGGATGTCCTTGCCGAAGCGGCGCCACTCGGACTCGGACTGGGTGTGCTCGTCGCTCCAGAATTTGTACCCGGCCTCCCGCCGGTCGATGACCGCTTCCACACCGAGGTCGTTGAGCAGCGCCACCTTCTCGGGCGAGGAGACGACACCGATCGGTATGCCGCCCCCGTTGAGCACGTACTGCACGGCGAAGCTCCCGATGCCGCCGCTGGCTCCCCAGACCAGCACCTTGTCACCCTGGGTCATGTTGGCACCGTTGTGGGAGACGATCATGCGATAGGAGGTCGAGTTGCACAGGGCGTTCACCGCGGCCTCCTCCCAGCTCAGGTGGGTCGGCTTGGGCATCAGTTGATTGGCCTTGACCACGGCGATGTCGGCCA